>WNFL01278337.1_pt1 | contig 13894 bp, 10 predicted proteins | sample 5400361 | NCBI WGS metagenome assembly WNFL01 (sample SAMN13153351, study PRJNA577476) | soil metagenome | isolation source: 40 cm soil on Douglas fir-dominated hillslope | place: USA:California | collected 2013-09-17
GCAAGCTTGGCCCGCATTTCCGCCCACGACACGGCCCGCCGAGTCCGGTAAGAGTTTGCAATGAATTTAATCACCACCACGGCCGATCTCGCGGCGGCGTGCGAGCGAATGTCACGCCACACCTTCGTCACCGTCGACACCGAATTCCTGCGCGAGACCACCTATTATCCGCTGCTATGTGTCGCCCAGATGGCGACTTCCGAAGAGGCCGTTGTCATCGATGCGCTTGCCCAGGATTTGGATCTGGCGCCGTTTTTCGAACTGATGGCGAACGAGGCCGTGCTCAAGGTGTTCCACGCGGCACGTCAGGACATCGAGATCGTCTGGCATCAGGCCAAGCTCGTTCCGCGTCCGATCTTCGACACCCAGGTGGCCGCCATGGTGCTTGGATACGGCGACTCCATCTCCTACGATCAATTGGTGCAGCGCATTTCCGGCGACGTCATCGATAAATCGAATCGTTTCACCGACTGGTCGCGCCGGCCGTTGTCCGCCGCACAGGTCAGCTACGCCATTTCCGATGTGACGCATCTGCGCGAGGTTTTCCTGTCGCTTTCGGCGGACCTGCAGAGCCGGGGACGCAGTGAGTGGGTCGGCGAGGAGATGGAAGTTCTCACTTCGCCGGACACCTACCGGGCCGACCCGGAAAGCGCGTGGGAACGTCTCAAAACGCGGGTGCGCAAGCCCAGGGAACTGAGCGTGCTGATGGAAGTCGCGGCGTGGCGCGAGCGCGAGGCGCAGTCGCGCGACGTTCCGCGCGGGCGCGTGCTCAAAGACGAGGCCATTGGCGACATCGCCATGCACGCCCCGACGACGACGGAGCGGCTCGCCTCGCTGCGCTCGCTGCCGCGGGGGTTCGAGCGCTCCAAATGGGGGGCGGAGATCATCGAGGCCGTCAAGCGGGGGCTGGCGCGCGATCCGTCCGAACTGCCCCGGCTCGACAAGCCGCGGCAAGGCGTCAATGGCAGCGCCACGGTCGAACTTCTCAAGGTGCTGCTGCGCATGGCGTCCGAGCAGCACGGGGTTGCGGCCAAAGTGATCGCGACGGTCGAGGATCTCGAACGCATCGCCATCGACGATCGCGCCGACGTGCCGGCGCTGCACGGGTGGCGCCGCGAGATGTTCGGCGAACAGGCCATCGCCCTCAAGCGCGGCCGGCTGGCGCTTGCGGTGGACAGGGGACGGGTGGTGGCGGTGGAGCGGACGTAGCCGGTCGCTTGATTCACACACCGGTTGAAACTTGATTCAGGGGGTTGGGCCACCTGCTATTAACCCCGGAGCGCCATTCATTGGGCCTCGTAGGGTCTGAGCCCACATACGACCCGCACAGTGTTGAATGTGTGTGGGGCGAGGACTACCTTGTCGGAAACGTAGGATGCTCAGTTCACGACAGGAATGGGCAATGAAGGCCCGTCTACCAGCAAAGTTCATCGTTAACTTTGAGCGCCGGGAGGATGGCGGGCTTAGGGCTTGGAGCGATGACGTTCCAGGCTTTGTGCTTTCGCACAGTGATCCCAAGGCCGTCCTTGAGGATGTGAAGCCAGCCCTTGAGGCAATCCTCTCGCACGTGTATGGAACACCTGTTGTAGTCGAAGAACTTGCGCGGCAACCAATGCCTACGCAGCGCGAATACGTCACCCTTGCTGCCTAAATGAATGCCGTTTCCTTGGTTCCTCCCGAGGAGTGGAAAGAGGCGCTTCGTGACTATGGCTGCAAGCCTCTTGAGGGCAAGGGTCCCTTAAATACTGCCGAATGGTGGCAAATGCCCTGGGGCGGCTATCCTTTCATTGTTCCTGTTGACACGACGAAGGACGGTGCGACAGGTGGGCACTTAATCGCCTGATCGAAGATATCATCCAAGCGTCCGGTTGGGAATTCCCGGAGTGAGGGACGGCGCTAGACCGTCCCACATCGATTAGCCATGCCAGCCGTTATTGACCTCGACCGGCACACAGGAGGCCGCGCGCGCGCCGAATTACCGATCGAGCAGGTTATACACCACTTTCCCGTCGACGACCGTCAGGACGGAATGCAGCTTCCTGATCGATTCATCGGGAACGCGCACCGGGTTAAAGTAGTCGTCGCTCAATACCACGACATCCCCGAGCTTGCCTTCTTCAATCGAGCCCAGCTTATTTTCCTCCTTGAGGAACCAGCCGTTCTCGACGGAGTAGAGTCGGATCGCCTCCTCACGGGTAATCTGCTGGCCGGCGTTGACCAGCTTGCCGGCGACGTTCTTGCCCGTGACCATGTAGTAGATCATGTTCCACGGATCGAGTGTGGAGATCTGTGCCGAATCCGATCCGGCGCCGACATGGATGCCGCTGTCGATGATCATGCGCAGCGGCGGGCCGCCGTTGGTGCCGCCGCTCAGATAGCGGAACGGATGGACCGCAATGCCGGCGCCAATGGCCTTCAGCCGGTTGACCGTGGTCTGGTCGATCGACGGCACGTGGGCGTCCGACCATCGCAGATCGGCGATCGGGATCGTCTTATTCACCGTCTCGAACGCACTGGCGATGAACTGGTCTTCCGCCAGCGACAGGCTGTGCTGCTGGAACGCCCAGCCGCGCTGGGCGACGATGTTCAACGCGGCGCCGTAGTTGGCCGGGAACGGATTGCCGAACAGCGGCCAGCTCGTGGCGAACTCCCCGATCCCCGAACTGCGGACCATGTCGTCGCCGAAATTGCTGAACGCGTTGAGCACGCGCTGCGTGGTTAAAGGAACGTCCGGATTGTGGTCCATGCTGAGGAAGAAGATGCGAACGCGCACCGATACCTTGCCTTCGTCATGGAGCGCGAGAAGCGGATCGTAGGCGGTAAACGGGTCCCAACTCGCCAGAGTGTCGAAGACGTCCGAATCCTGGATGTTGGGCGTTCCCGGAATGACGAAGCCGCCCATGTCGACATTGGTGGTCACGCCCACGCTCGCCGAATAGGCCATAGCGTCGAGCGTGCCCCGCTTCTTGTCGTCGAACGTCTGAATGGCGCGCAGCGCGTTGAGGGCAGCGAGCGAGGGGGCATTCGCCGCGATATTGCCCATCGCGTCGACGACGACGCCTTTGCCGGTAAAGAAGGTCCTTCCCGGCGTATTGGTGGTCGCCGGCCCGGTGAACGAATTAAAGACCAGCACGGGATTGTTGGGCGCGGCGGCATCGAGCTCGGCCAGAGTCGGCAGGCGGTTTTCGGCGAACTGTGCGGGCGTCCAGCCGCCCATCGCAGTGATAAACGCGCCCGCCTTCACGGTCTTGGTGCGCGCGCGGATTGCCGCCTGCACGTCGGCAATCGACGCCGCGGTCTCAAGCCGCGTGTCGTGGCCCGGGCGCAAGCCGAGCAGCAGAAAATGATTGTGGTTGTCGACAAGCCCTGGCACGGCGGTGCGTCCGCGCAGATCGATCGTGCGCATGCAGCGACCCTCGTCGGACCGCGCCTCGCGGCCGACCGCGGCGAACTTGCCGTTCCGGATCGTCACCGATGACACGATCGAGTTACGCGCATCGAGCGTATGAATCTTGCCGTTGATCAACGTCAGGTCACGCGCGCCGGCGCAGCGGTCATCATCATCGCGCGCCATAGCCGGAGCGATCGTCGCCGCCACCGCGAGCGACGACGATGCAATTAATAGAATTATGCGGCTTCGCGCACCCATGCGTTCCTCCCCCTTGCGTTTACGCGGCATTTGCTGCCGGCCGCAGTGTAGTCGGAATCAAGCGCGCGGAAAGCTTTTTCAGTGGAAATGAAAATAAGCGCAGCAACTAACGCAAACGATCTAGCTATTTTTCGTCCCACCTTTGGTATTCGGAACCCAAAATTTTTGTCGACGGCAAAATAGTGGGAAAGTGCAGTGGGAAGGTGCCCAACCCATTCGAGCCGCCGTGGGGCACCCGCCGAATAGATCGCAGCGGAATGCCTCTTCGAGGCCCGATCAAAACCTCATTCGATCGTTTCGTTGGCGCGGGCCTTGAACCAGGGCGGGATTGTAAGGGGGAGCGCCTTCGCGGTCTTGAGATTGATGACCAGATCCCATTTCTGCGGAAACACGACCGGAAGATCCTCCGGCTTGGCCCCGTCAAGGATGCGGCCCGCATAAGTGCCGATTTTCCGATACGCATCCTGAAAGCTGGGCGCATAGCTCAGCAAGCCGCCCGCGAGGACATAGTCGCGCCCCGGATAAACAGCAGGAAGCGCGTGCCGCGCCGCGAGCTCAGCGAGAAGATAGCGCCGATTGTAGTAGAACGGATCACCCGAGACGAGGAGCGCACGCGCCCCATGCTTCACCGCTGACTCGAACCCATCGTTCAATTCCTTGTCGAAATCCGGCGTGTTGTGAACGCGGATAGGGATCAGGCCGTGCTCTTCCGCGAATTTTGCCTCGCTTTCAGCCACTATGGCTCCTTGGCCGCGAGCGATGGTGCCGGGACTGACGAGGATCGCTATTTTCGTGCCGGGAGGCACAAGCTCCTGGAGTAGCTCCAGACGCTTGGGCACCATCTCAGTCGTATCCGAGCTCACGCCCGTGGCGTTGCCGCCTGGCCGATTGATGCTGCGCACAAGACCACGCTCGACCGGGTTGGTACCGGAGATGAACAGAACCGGGATCGTGGCGGTTACGTCTTTCGCCAACTGTGCGGACCGGGTGCCTCCGGTCGCGGCGATCAGGGCCACCCGACGTTCCACCAATTCGATCGCCATTGCTTTCAGCCGATTCTCGTCGCCTTCCGCCCAGCGGTACTCGCCCTTGAGGTTCCGGCCTTCTTCGTAGCCGTATTCTTTCAGCCCCTTATGAAAAGCATCAACAAGCTGAGCGAACGGTTTTGGTGAGGAGCTGTTGAGAAATCCAATCACAGGCACCGCCGGCTGTTGCGCAAGGGCATCGAGCGGCCACGCCAAAGCGCCCCCCACCAGCGTGTTGAAATCGCGTCGTCTCATGATAAATCCGCACCACTTCGCCGCGATGGAAGTTCGCGTTCGCCGCGATTGAGGTTCGCCCTTAAATAACACAGTCTCGATCAGCACTGAATAAGTTTATCGTACATTCGGGCACCGGGCCAGATTGGAGACGCTGCACCCACGCGGCCATGAAACCGGACTCTTGGGGCCGATACCATCGGACCTCCCCCCTCCCTATCCTCCATCGCATGCAGGGGAGGATAGGGAGGGGGATGACGTGTCCGCGGCAATCGCTGTTGCATATTGAAGCGAAGCATCCCGATCGACTTCCGCGGCCAAACGGGTACCTCGTGCGGCGTCGAGGCGCCCGTCTCTCAATGCCATCAAGCCGTGTGCGAACAGGTATTCGATCCACTTGAACCCAATGCCCTCTCTCGATAGCTCGCCTTCCCGATTTAATTCTCCGATAATTTCCGATGCGCTCCGCGTTCCATCGCTGAGCGTCAGAATTCTTGCTGTAGCCCTGTCGACAGCCAGCGGGCTGCGCCGCCCGCCAGCGGAGCGCCCGAAAACCACGAGATAGCTTCGACGCGATGTTGGAGGCGTGGCAAGATCATCGGCATTTCGAACCGACATGAGCTCCATCACATCAAAATCAAATGTCAGCACGCGCAAACGCGGGTCGCGAACGGACAGCAACTCAGCAAGATCGTCCTTCGCCAGTGCCCATCGCGCGATCCGCAATCGGAACAGCGGATCGCCTTCCTCTTCGGAGCTTGTTGCATCGGCCTCGCCCTCCGCAGCCGCGACCGCAATTTCCGCCTGAACGGCCGGGATCAGCCCACTCAAGTTCTGGTCGCCGTCGGCTATTCGCTCCTCGATGGCAGCCAACAACTCACGCGCCCACGCCAGATCGGGTTGTCTCGCCCGCCCAACCGGACGGCGGGCAGTCGTCTCGACATCTCGATCTGCGCGTTCGAGCGCAGCTGCCGCCAGTTGACAGAGCCAAAAGCCATTCCCGGTTTGGTTTGCAACGTCGCCTGACGGCCGCGGCACGTCAGATTGCACGCGGCGACCCGCAGCCGCCGCCTCCAATGTGCGCTCCAGTTCCTGCGGAAACGACACATTCCTCTGCATCAAGCATGCAAATTCGCGCCCGCGCGCGCCGACGTCCGAGGCCGGCCCTGGATCCTCCACGATGACCGCAAGCTGCTTGCTCAACGCGTCGACATCGTTCACGTCTTCGACAGCCACACAGCCGAACCCGTGGGGCAATTGGCTATAGCCCGGAAGCTTCCGGATCACCTCCGTTGCGGCGACCAAGCATGTTCCGCACAGCAGCACTTCCCGCGGCACGATGGGCGAGTGAAACCGGATGGGAAAATCCTGCTCCAGGCAGCCGACGGCGAGGCATCCACGGATGAATTCCGGCACCCGCCAATGCGGCAGGAACGGGAGCTGGAGGATGCGATCGGCGAGCCCGAAATCCCGCGCTTGCGCGCGGAAGCGCTCCTCCACGGCGGGTGGGCCATGCGCGAGGGCGACGAGCCCGACATCCAGTCCGGCACTCTTCAACCGCTGCATGGCCGCGAGAAGCGCAAAGGACCCTTTGGATTCGCCGAGTTTGCCGTAGACACCAAGATATGGCCGGTCGCCGGCAAATTCGCCCCACAGCAACGCGCTGAGATCGGGGTCGGAAGCGACTTCAGTGCGAAGCGCCATGAGATCGAGGGACGGCCCGACGGGGGTAAACACTCCCTCTGGCACGATGACGCCGCCCGCAAACGCAATGCGATCGGGATCGACGCCGCGCGCAATGGCGCGGGCCGCAACAGCCTGGCCGGTGATCACGCCGGCAGCGGAGCGCAAGAGATGATCGTAGAGCGCTTCAAGCTGCGGATGGCGCCACAGGTGGCCGGCGTCGCTTCCGGCCGTTCGGGTGACGTGGGGCACACCGGTCATTTGCGCCGCGAGATGTCCCGCCACCCCGTAAGGCTCCAGATAGAATGAATGGATCACATCAAACGGGTGCTCGGTATGCAGCCGCACCGCGATGCCCGCGAGCTTCGAGACGAATGGGCTCGCCATTGGGATGTAGGTCTGTGATCTATCGACCGGATCGGTCCAGTGAACCGTCACCGAGCCCTCGCCATAGCTCGCCTCGCAACGCCGCCAGTCCTGTTCTCGCATATGCATCCGGAACGGCGGCCGCACCTCCTTGGCGTTGGTGACAACGTGGATCTCATGCCCGCGCGCGGCAAGCGCATGCGCGGCCCAATAGGTGCGCATGCTCACCCCGCCCTGGATGGGCGGAAACTTGCCGATGAGGCAGATTCTCACCGGCGCACCTCGACGAGCCCGCGCGCCACCAGATCCGCGACGAGCTTGGCAAAGTCGGGCTCGACATCCAATCCTTCTGGATCGGTCCAATCGTTGAGCGCGGCAAGCAGATCGAAGATCGCCGGAGCAACCTCGAATACCTGTGGACCGTCCGAACCGGGAGGCAAGGCGACCACCAACGGCGCGTCGCGCTTCACCGGCACCGCCCCCTCCCCTACCCTCCCCCGCATGCGGGGGAGGGTAGAGAGGGGAGCTTCGAATATTGGCCGTATGTCATAGGCACAGCGCAGCAAAATGACGTGCGGACAGCGGCGAACGCCGCGGCCGCGTGCCCGATCCGCTCTTGTTGCACGATCGGACGAATGGTGCTCGGGATCGGCATCGACCTTGGCCCAGGCAATCTCGAAGGCGGCGACATCGCCGATATAAGGCGGATCGGGCGCCTGACGCGTCCAGCAGGACACCAGATACCGATGAAACTGGCACGCGTTCTCAAGGCGGCTGAGTGTGGTCGGCGGGCAGCGTTCGACGAATGCGCGCGCGTGCGCGTCCCTGCTGCTTCCCAGTAATTCGAAAGTCCGGGGCAGCACGGCGGTGATCTTTTCCATGCGCTTGGCGTATGAGAACTTCGCCTCGACCCGCAGGAGTGCCTGATCGATGCCTTCAAGGTCGGGAGCCGAGCCCCCTGCCCCGCCGAAAATCGCGGCGCCGCTCGTCAGATGCTCGATGAGGCTAACCTGCCGCTCCAACAAGGGCTTCGCCATGGGTCTTCCTTGATCGGGCGGCGGCGACGCGCGCCCGAATGCGCGCGATGTCGTCGAGAATTTCGTCACCGGCCTCGAGCCGGTCGTCGCGCTCCAGGATGATGACGGAAGGCGTGTGCCGCGCCAGCGTGTATTCCAGGAGATCGAGGGCCGCGTCAGGGATTGGGTGGCTGTGAGAATCCGCAAGCAGCGGCTTGGCAAGAGACTCGTCGCGGATGGTGACGCCGCCCGCCATGTGCACCTCCCTGACGAGGCCCGGGCGCAGCGCATCGATGAAGGCGCGGGGATCGAACCCGTGGTTGGTCGCATTCAAATAGACATTCTCGACATCGAGCAGGAGTCCTGCCCCGGTCTCCCGGCAGATCAGGTTGAGAAACTCCGCGTCCGACATTTTCGAGTCCGGCCACTCGAACACGTAGGTGATGTTTTCGAGCAAGAACGGAAACGGCACCCGCGACTGCACCGTCCGCACCTTGGCGATGATCGACTCGGCGACCGCCTCCGTCTTCGGCAGCGGCATGAGGGCAGCGGTCTCGCGGCCCGGAACCCGCGTGAAGGCGAGGTGCTCGCTGTAGGCCGGGGCGCGCAGGCGCTCGACCACCTCGGCGACCTCGTCAAGATACCCAAGATCGAGCGGTGCGTCGGTGCCGAGCGACAGCCCGACACCGTGTGCAGTGAGCGGAATGCGGTCGACGAGATCGAATATCGCCGACCGCAAAGTTCTGCTGCCAGCGAGGCAATGATCGACGGTGATCTCGAGAGCGTCGAAACGATGGAGATTTTCACGCGTCCAACCGTCGATCGCTGCACGATACCCGATGCCAACCGCAGGCATTGTCCCGCCAGCCGTCATATCGACCTTTCAGCTCGCGACCTTTCGCAGCTCAAGCCGCCGTGCGCGCGTTTGTTCGCGGCGCGCGACCCGATCGATGAATTGGTTAACGAGGAATAAAGCAACCGCAATTGCAGCCGCAATCCTGGTGCCCCTCTTGCTCCTTCCACATGGGATGGTCGGCATTCGGGTACATGCGCCACGCCAGGAACCATGGCGGTCCATTCGGATCATTCGGGTTGATCTTCTTGATCTCCACAAAGGCCTTCGCAATCGCCGCCTTCAGGTCAACGTTTTGCTGGTGTCCGTCAGGAAAATGGGGATCGGGAGTGATGTTGCCGAGGTTGTCCGCAACCCACTGTGCGTTGTCCCATGTCGCCGGGAGATCGGCATGGTACTTGCGGCCATCGAAGGCCGTCAAATCTGTCAATTCTTGCAACTGCTTCCAAGTCAACTTCGGCCCTACTGGCGGCTTCGGTAATTTCATCGCTACCCTCCTGCTCACGTCATCAACAGCTCACGGCTACATTTTCGGTGGGGGCACGCAGACGAGCGAGACGGCCCACGGTTTCAATCTTGCGGCCATTGACTGACCGCAGTTCTTACCGCGCCGTTGGATGAAAAACTTGGGACTAGGCCACGCCTCCCAGCACCCATCTCAGCTCCGCTTGGAGAAGGATAGTTGCTTCTTAGTGCCAGGTAAAGTGGCGGTGCCACGCCGTATACGCCCCCCAGCCAACGTCGCCATGACTTTACGTGAAGATTAGTACGCAGAGTGTGAGCCATCTCACACTCTGCGTACGGATTTGCCGGCAGGATTACTGGACGAGGTCAGTCGGTTCTTGGGAGTCTTGGAACTCTTAGAAGATTCTTGCACAGGGAAGCCGGCGCTGGACTATCTTGAGCTTGCGAAAGCACAATGAGAGTTTCGGCGTGCGGAGCATCGCTGTCTTGAGGAAATTGTCATGCCGCGATCGCAAGGTTATCCTGGGTTTGTATTGGCAGTGTTCGGCCTCTGTTTGTTGGTGGCGCCGGCGGCAAGTGCGCAAGAACTGATCGACTGTCCGGCTCCGACCAGCACGCCGGGACGCCCACAGCCGACGATCTCACATCAGATGTTCAGCGACGTATGTTTCTTGAATCCGGACCAATTCGGGCCGGTACCTGCGCCAATCCTTTTTGACGATTTCGCATGGCGAAGCTTTCTTGCGCTGGTGTGGCCGGCGCGTCAGGGTCAGCGTGGCCGGCCGGACAGCTCGCTTTCGCTGGACGCTCCGCAGCGCCCGGCTGTGTTTGAGACTTTGAAGGCCGAGTGGGAGGTGTTTCAAAAGGATGGGCTTGCCCCGAAGAGCTGGAACGAATATGGCGGAACGCTTCCATGCGCAATCCCAGGGAACCCGGCCTTCGGCGACATGATCTTGGCGGCGTTCGCGAAGTTCGACAGCGTCTTGCAAGCCGACGCCATCGCATTTTCGGGGGCGCTGGTTTCCCAGAATGGCAAATACGTCCGCTATTCATCCGGATTCAATGAAGAGCTTTTCCGGCATATCGCGGACGGAAAATTATTCATCACGAAGGACCTGCACGACCACTTCACGCCGTTCCCGGCCGAATCCATTCGTGTCAAGGCTGCCTGGATAGAAATGGAGGGCATCGAAAAGCCCGAACGCTTTCATACCAGGCAGGCTTGGCTGCTTGATCGCGCGACAAACCGATGCGAGCGAAAACAGGTAGGGCTGGTCGGCCTTCACATCGTCGCCAAGACACCAAGCATCCGACAATGGGTCTGGGCTACGTTCGAGCATGTCGACAACGTTCCCGGCCCGCGTGCAAGCCAGCCGTTTACTTTCAACAACGGCGACGGCAAGCCGATGCCTGACAGAAATCCGATTGCGTGCGACCCGGCGCACCCGTGCCCGACGACGCCAGCGGCCGCCTACAATGTTGAGCGGGTGTACCCAATTCTCGGTGAGCCGCCGGCTGATGTAAATTTTGAATTTTCAACCGCTGACACGAACAACAAATATCGGGCCCTGCTGGCGCGAGACTATCCGGACTCACCCTGGCGGAACTACCAGCTCGTGATGACCCAATGGCCGATACATCCCAATCGGCAGGACCTCGACGGCTCAATCGAGAATACGTTTCCCGGGAGCGGCGCAATTCCGGTAACCTGCCGCAGAGACGCTGCCGATCCCACTTGTCCGACAGCCTCCGCCAATTCCACGATTGAGACGTTTCTCCAAAAGACGGCGGCGACCGGATGCATGTCCTGTCACCTCGTTGCGAAGAAGTATGACTACGTATCGTCGCTGTTGACGCGGCCGTATGCTCCTGACCCGTCCGCATTGTCGGCCGATCACGCAGATGCCCTCAACAAGATGAAGAACATGTTCAATACCGGTTCGCGAAGATAGGGGGCACGTGCACGCACAGCGGTCTGCAGCAGAATCACGATAGGACGTAACGATCAATTGCGTGCCCCCGACCAAAAAAGCACGATCAAGACGGCTTTCGAACAGCCGGCTAAGCGAGCCAATCGCGTGTGGCGGCAAGCTATGCCCGCCGTCTTTGGCGGTACCGCTGCTTGGATACTCGCAGCGATGCGACCACTTGCCGTTTCTGCCGCGATGCCAGGTTTGCGCGTGCGCAGCCGCCTCTTCGTAAAATACGTCACATTGCTCGTAGCATTGGTCTCGGCGGCGTTGCTTGCCAACGGTGGGCTGGAGATCTGGTTCTTCTACCGGGAGCACAAGGCCTCCCTCATCCGCATCCAACACGAACAGGCCGAGGGCGCTGCGGCCAAGATCGGCCAGTTTGTCAAAGGCATCGAGGCCCAGCTCGGTTGGACCGTCCAGCTGCCCTGGGACGCCAGCACGTTTCGACAGCGCCAGATCGATGCCTGGCGACTGTTTCGCCAAGTATCGGCAATTTCCGAGCTTGAACAGATCGACCCGTCAGGACTCGTGCAACTACACATCTCGCGGACAAACCCGGACCAGGTCGGGAGCGCGATCGACGTCTCTCACGAACCCAAGTTCCGCGATGCCTTGGCGCACACGAATTACTACAGTCCGATCTACTTTCGGCAGAATTCAGAGCCCTACATGACGCTTGCGCTCTCCGGCGGTCACGACGCCGGCGTCAGCGTCGCCGAAGTAAACCTGACATTCATGTGGGACGTCGTATCAATCATCAAGGTGGGCGAGCACGGTCAGGCCTACGTCGTCGACGCTCAGGGCCGCCTGATCGCCCATCCCGACATCAGCATGGTGCTGAGGAATACGGATCTCTCAGGGCTTGCCCAGGTGCGTGCGGCCCGCGCGGCCCTCACCGGCGAAGCGACCGAGCCCGGGCAAGCGGCCCGCAATCTGCAAGGCCGCGAGGTTCTGACCGCCTATGCCGAGATCGCTCCGCTCGGTTGGCTGGTGTTCGTCGAGCTTCCGATCGACGAGGCCTACGCACCGCTCCGTGCGACCATCATCCGAACCATCGGGCTGCTGCTTGCCGCCCTCGTTTTGGCATTGCTTGGCGGCATGTTCCTGGTGCGCAAAATGGTGGTGCCCGTCGAGACGCTGCGTGCCGGCGCCGCACGCATCGGTGGCGGCGATCTTTCTCAGCGCATCTCGATCAAAACCGGCGACGAACTCGAATCGCTCGCCGATCAGTTCAATGAGATGGCGAGCAAACTCCAAGACTCGCACGCCAATCTGGAAGCCCAGGTCGAAGTCCGCACCCGCGAGCTTGAACAATCGGTCCTCAAGCTTCGTGCTCTCGGCGAGGTCAGCCAAGTGGTCAATTCGACGCTAAACCTCGAAAACGTGCTGGCCACCATCGTCGCCCAAGCCGTGCAGCTCTCCAGCACCACAGGCGGATCGATCTACGTTTTCGACGAGCAGGGGCAGAAATTCGAGCTGCGCGCAACCTATGGCATGGATCCCGCGACCGTCGCGGCGTTCGCCGGGCGCCCAGTCGATATCGGCGAACGCAACGTCGGCCTGGCGCTGGCGCGGCAGGAACCCGTCCAGATTCCTGATTTTCGCGAGGAGCCCGCAAGCTCGATAAAAGACTTCATCATGGGCTCCGGCTACCGGGCCGTCCTCGTCGCGCCGCTGCTCTGGCAGGATCGGACGGCCGGCCTGCTGGTCGTGCGGCGCAAAGAGCCGGGAGCATTTCCGAAGACCACGGTCGATCTCATCAAAACATTTGCGGCGCAGTCGGTGCAGGCAATTCAGAACGCCCGGCTTTTCGGCGAGCTGAAGGAGAAAAGCCTCCAGGTCGAGATCGAGAGCCGGCACAAATCGCAGTTCCTCGCCAATATGAGCCACGAGCTGCGCACACCGTTGAACGCCATCCTCGGCTACACCGAACTGGTGCTTGATCGCATTTACGGCGAGATTCCGGATCGCATGCGCGGCGTCATGGAGCGCGTTCAGGTGAACGGCCGCCACCTTCTTGGGCTCATCAACGATGTGCTCGATCTCGCTAAGATCGAGGCCGGTCAACTGATGCTCGAAATGGCCGAATACTCGATGAAACGCGTGGTGAAAGGCGTGCTCGACGGCCTCGAACCGCTCGCCGGAGAAAAACGGATCACGCTCAGAGGCGAGATATCCCGGGATCTGCCGTCGGGATGGGGGGACGAGCGACGCATCGCCCAGGTTCTGGTGAATCTTGTCGGCAACGCCATAAAGTTCACCGACGCCGGCGAGGTGTCCATCCGGGCAAACGCCATAAAGTTCACCGACGCCGGCGAGGTGTCCATCCGGGCATCGGCCTCTGACGAGCAGCTGTTGGTGGCCGTCCGCGATACCGGTTCGGGCATCTCCGAAGCCGATCAATGCAGGATTTTCGATGAGTTTCAGCAGGCTGACAGCTCGTCAATCAGACGCAAAGGAGGGACTGGACTGGGATTATCGATCGCCAAGCGAATCATTGAAATGCACGGGGGATGCATCTGGGTGGAGTCGGCGCTGGGCGAAGGCTCGACTTTTTCATTCACGCTACCAACCTCCAAAGCGAAAAAGACGCAACAATCATGAACAGATGTATTCTCGTGGTCGAAGAT
>WNFL01419103.1_pt3 | contig 13893 bp, 11 predicted proteins | sample 5400361 | NCBI WGS metagenome assembly WNFL01 (sample SAMN13153351, study PRJNA577476) | soil metagenome | isolation source: 40 cm soil on Douglas fir-dominated hillslope | place: USA:California | collected 2013-09-17
TCAGCGCGCAGCATCTCGATGATTGGAATCAGGAACGCGAGAGTCTTGCCGGTGCCGGTTTGGGCGGTGCCGATTACGTCCTTGCCTTCGAGGGCAGGAGAAATGGCTCGCGCCTGGATGGGTGTGAGGGTAATGAATTGAGCTGCCGCCAACTTCTGCTGCAGGGCAGCAGACAGGGGCAGTTCCGTAAATGTTGTCATTCGATTGTTTTCTTTCTGGAGGGGCCTAGTAGATTCTCAGACACAGTGTCGAGACTTCGCATGCCGCTCGCATTGAAATTGGCGCTGGAACCAAACGGCGGGCAGGAAATGCGGAAGTGGAGCGGATCCAACAGGATCCCCGCTTAACGGCAAACCGTAGCAAAAGCGTTAACGTCAGTATAGCAGAGGAAGACGGGCGCGTGGATTACGTTGGTCATATTCTCGATAAACATGATTAAGAAATGTTCGGAGGGGCCTTGGATCCCTTCCATCACTTACATCTGTGACCGGCGTCACAGACTTCCAGTCTGCCATGCGCCACAATAGCGATCAGGCTCGGCGTGCAGGGTGCACCCATCGCCGGAGGTGGACTTCGATGCCGCCCAAGCCCGTTTTTCAACGCTCTTTGACAACCGTAGGTTGAGGGTAATTAGCGAGCGTAAGCCCGTGGCCAAAATCCTGAGCGATAACGAAGGAGTCCTGTTTCCAATAAAGGCATCTAAAGGCATCATTTTACTTTTTCTCTAGTTCCATTTTTAGAAATCGATTTCCCGCGCTCTAAGTCCTTATTTCGGACTACTTTCCACGTAAGCCATTTGGAATCAATATGTTAGAGCCTGAAAAGCATGTAACTCTATGATTCCAATCGCAGGGGGAGGGGGGAGGGGTACCCCTCTGAAATAGTCATTAATCTTCAGAGAAGAGGCGAAAGCGGGGCCGTCCGGGCGCGCCGTAATCATTCCCAGGTCCCCCCACCGGCGAGGGGGGAGGATCGTAACGCGTGTCTTTAGCGCCATCCGGAGCCTCAATGATCCCCGCCATGCCGAGTCCGGCGGGGACGACTTCGGAATAGAAAAGGTAGAACCCGAGGCGTGAATTAATCGTTCCTCCGAACATCGCCTACTTTTTTCTATCGCTCATTTTCTCGGCAAGCGCATTGGCGTCCTCGAGCATTTTGTCGATGCGACGGGCTCGGGCGTCCGGGGTTCTGTAATAGAAGATGCCAAACAGATGCGCGCGCCGGCGCGAGGCCGACATGCCATCCCACCCCTCGCGAGCGCGGGGATTGTGCGCGAAAGCTATCTGCAAAATGGGTGGCAGTTCGCGTTCCGCCTCCATGACGGCAAGCAGGCGTTCCGCAATTTGCTCCGCGCGACGCACACGCGCTTCACTGCTTTTAGGTCCGGTGATCCATTTGGCAATGTCATTGCGCGCAGAGAAATTTAGTTTGTCATGCCAGCGCCGAAGCGAGTAATCTTCGCTGAGTATTCGCTTGAGCTCATTGGGAATGGTTACGGTCCGCTCTTCGCGGTCTAATGCAATCTGAAAATGGGCCACGCTGCCTTCGACCGCGCGCGCTTCCTTCTGCATCTGCTTGTTGACCAGCAGAAAGTGCCGCCCCTCCCCTGTGGGAAACAGCGAAGTGCGGAAGGCAAACCCGTTAATTTCGCCTTTTACTTTGATCTGGCCGCGCAACCCCCAGACGCGGGATGCATCGAACGGTAGGTGGATAATGACCCAGTTCAGGCGGGAGCGCAGGCGCTCGAGCCTGGCCTCGAAGCGCTTCGCAGCTCGCTCGGGCTTGGTTTTGGAGGGTTTTGACATGAACTGAAACCGGGCGTTTGCATTTTAATAGAACAGAGGCGCGCGGTGACGCCGGCAAGAGTTAAACTGTGGAAAAAGATATTGGGAGAACCATCGTGATCTGCCCGAATTGTAGAGAGGACAATGCACCTAATTTCCGTTTTTGCGGAATGTGTGGCACTTCGCTCGAACCTCGGCGACCCGTAGGCGCAGCAGCACTTGACCCCCTAACGGCGTTTCCACCGGCGGCGCCACCCGCTTCATCGACGAGGACAGCGAATTCTTCCGCACAGTTACGGCCCGTCGTTGTGGAGGATGCATTAAGGACCGCGGACAAGACAGTACCTCCGATCGCCGGGCCCTCGATGCTGGGCTTGAATCAGCCGGCGGCAAATCCGCACAGTGCGGATCGGTCCACTCCGCACGAACCCGGCTTGCGTCAGCCCAGCATGGACCTGCTGCGCGAAAGATCCTTCTCCGGCCTGGATTCTTTTTTGGAGCCTGAGCAGCCGAAGACCGGCGCGGGGCGGATCCTGCTGCTGCTGGTGTTACTTATAGCTCTGGGAGCGGCTGGCCGGTGGACCTATACAAACTATCTCGGAATTACGGAAGGTAGAAAACCCGAACCCGCTGCGTCAAGCGCCGCCGCCAATTCGGCCGAGCAGGCAGCGACGAAACCCTCGACCCAGGATGCGGCTCCACCACCCGCGGCCGGCTCCTCGCAGGCGCGGCCCCGGTCGGGTGAAGTTCCGCCAGGTCCCTCCGAGAATGTGGGGGCGGGCCCCGACGCTACCAGAAAGACCTTAGACGCGGGGGCAAAGCCGGCGAACGAGGCGAAACCGGCGACATCGGTACCGGCCACTCCTTCAAAGATCCGGTCCGACAATCGGGAGGCGAACCGGGCCCCGAGCGCGACGACATCGGCCGTAGCTTCGGTCGTGACTTCCACGAAGATCTCGAAAACGCCTGCACCCGCCGGCACCGGCACCGACACCGGGGATGCAGACTTCCGCAAAGGCGAGGCCTATCTCTACGGGCGGGGAGGGCGGGAAAACTGTGACGAAGCCGTGAGAAATCTAAAGACTGCCTCCGCTAAATCTAACGCCAAGGCCCGGAGTGCGTTCGGAACCATGTATGCCACCGGCCACTGTGTGCCGCGCGATTTACCTACATCGTATTTGTGGTTTGCGCTGGCACTAAGGGTGGATCCGAACAATCAGATTCTCGAAAAAGATTTAACCGCAGTGTGGAACCAGATGACGCCGCCGGAGCGGCAGATGGCGACAAGAATGAAACAGTGAAAGATTAAATTGTTATCCAAACCAAGAGCGGCCTGATGGCATTTTGCGGCAAACTGCAGATCCCTCGCTTCGAGATCACAACTTCTATTCAGAGTTGAAGAGTGAGATTCCTACTCGCCGCTTGGGACCAGATTTAACGCTTTCTTCAGCGTACCGCGTTCTTTCATGATCTTTTCCTGCAGCAGGGTGATCGCATAGATCAGCTGTTCGGGACGGGGGGGGCAGCCGGGGACGTAGATATCCACAGGAATGACCTGATTGACGCTCTGCACGAGCGCGTAATTATTGAAAACGCCACCGGAAGTTGCGCAAGCCCCCATCGAGATAACCCACTTCGGTTCGGGCATCTGCTCCCAGAGCTGGCGAATGACCGGCGCCATTTTGTTGGAGACGCGGCCGGCGATAATCATCAGATCGGATTGCCGAGGTGACGGGCGGAACACTTCGGCGCCGAAGCGCGCGATATCGAAGCGCGATGCGCCCATCGACATCATTTCAATGGCGCAGCAGGCTAGCCCGAACGTCATCGGCCAGATGGAATTCTTGCGCATCCAGTTGATAGTCGAATCGAGCGTGGTCATGACGATGCCTTCGGGCACACCATCTCCGTAGACGAGTTCCTTGACTACCTTCTTGCCGTTTTCGATGTCAACGTAGGGGCCGAAACTGAGCTCTTGCGCCATGGCTTTATTTTAACCGCAGGGACGCCGAGTGCGGGAAGAAAACAGTTTTGAGGCAAACGGTCTGACTGTATATCTATTGTAAATTCGTGGTATTGCTCGCCAGTTTGCCGCAGCATTCGGGTCGCTCCGGCAAACTGGATCGATCCCATCCGCCGCCGAGGGCCTGGATCAGCAACACCGTGCTCGCCATGCGGCGCCCGAGGATATTGACCTGCGTGACCTCATTCGAGAGCGCGGCAGTTTGCGCCGTGGTCACTTCCAGGTAGCTCGTGACTCCACCCTTGTAACGAGTGATTGAGAGATCGAGCGATCGCTGGGCTGCCGCTACCGCTTCGTCCTGGACCTTGGCCTCGCTCTCCAGAATTCTCACAGCCGCCAGGTTGTCCTCCACCTGTTGGAATCCAGTCAGCACGCTCTCGCGATAGCTAGCGACCTGAAAGTCGTAAGCAGCGCGGGCCTGGTCGTTGAGCGCATGACGTCTTCCCCCGTCGAAGACAGTGCCCAAGGCGGACAGTCCCACCGACCATAGCCCGCTCGGTCCCGTGAGCAAGGTGGTGATTGTGGAGCTTTCAAATCCTCCCGAGCCGGTGAGGTTGACGAGTGGGTAGTAGGCCGACTTCGCAACTCCGATCTGGGCGTTGGCGGACGCCACTCTTCTCTCCGCGGCTGCGATATCCGGGCGTCGTTCCAGAAGATCCGAGGGCACGCCTACAGGAATGCGCGGAGGCGGTGCGTTGAGGGGCAACGGGGGAAGGCTGAACTCGGCGGGAGGTTTCCCGATAAGAATTGCGACCGCATGTTCGTATTGCGCTCGCAGCACGCCCACATCGATCGCTGCCGCCCGGGTTGTCTGCAGTTGAGTCTTCGCTTGCTCGACTTCCACTTCCGAAGCGATCCCGCCGTCGAAACGGCTTTGATTCAATTCCAAAGCTTGTTCGTACTGCTTAACCGTAGAGTTGAGGAGTTGTTCCTCGGCGTCCAGGCTGCGGGCCTGAAAGTAATCAACGGCAAGATCGGCGTGCATGCTCAGATTGACGGTGGCCAGGTCTGCCGCACTGGCTTGCGCTTGTTCGCGATAAGACTCAACTGTTTTTCGAACTCGTCCCCAGACGTCAGCCTGATAGGAAAAAGTGAATGGCAGCACAAAGTCGTTGTAAGTGACGCCATTAAAAATCGAATTTGGGGGAGGACGGTGAGTTGACACTCCGGTTCGCGTCCCTGATAGCCCCGCCGTCAGGGTCGGATAATAGTCCGCCCGATTGTAGCGAAGCGCGGCACGCGCCTGACGATACTGTGCCTCGGCTGCTTTCAGATTTTGATTCGATACATTGACCTGGAGTTCCAGCGCATCAAGTCGCGGATCTTGAAAAACTGTCCACCACGTACCGCCAAGGCTCTGGTCATTAGGCTGCGCGGGCTTCCAGTCTCCTACCTCTTTATAGGCGGGAGGAGCCTGCGCCACAGGAGTGTGGTACTTGGGCCCGACCGCGCATCCGGTAAAAAAGAGCGCCGCTACTGCCAACAGTACTGCGAGCCAAGGCGCTTCTCGCGAGTTTTCGGCCAAAATCGTCTTGTGAGGTTGCTTCACTTTATATCCCCTGGCAATGTTGCCTGAACAATTTGAACTTGCTGTCCGGAAACGATCGAGTCGGGCGGGTTGATAATGACCTGGTCGTCTGCCTTGAGGCCAGCGACGATCTCTATCTGATTGCCGAAATCGTGCCCGGGAGTTACGGCTGTGAGCGCGACTTTCCCGTCCTTCACAATGCCGACACGTAAACCTTCCGATCGGAATAACAGAGCATTGACTGGAAGCAGGAAGGTTGAAGCCTGCGTCGAGACCGCCAGGTGGACCTCCGCATAGGAGCCCGTAAGCAGCGTGCCCGTCGGATTATCCACATCGATCTCGATCAGCAGGGTACGGGTGGTCACATTGATGTCCTCGGAAGTGCGCACCAGTTTTCCCTGAAACTTGCGGCCCGGAAACTCAGCGAGACTAAGATCTGCTGTCATGCCGGTTTTGATTCCTTGCGAATATTCCTCGGGGACGTTTACGTAAACCCTCAACTTTCCGGGCTGAGCGATGTGAAAGAGATCGGTTTTCACAGTGCTGCTGCTACCGGAATTAATAAGATCGCCAATATCGGTGTTTCGGGCGGTGACAATTCCATCGAATGGCGCGTAGATCTTCTCGAAGGATTGCAGCGCCTGGAGTTGCTTTACGTTCGCCTGATTCGCCTCAACGATGGCCTTGTTGGCGTTGTAAGTGCCCGAAGCATTATCGGCGTCCTGCTGAGAGACGGCATTGGTCTTCAGCAATCCCTGGTAGCGGTTCCTGGTAATCTCGGCCAGCGCGAGATTCGCCTTGGCGGTATTGAGGTTGCTGAACGATTGCTCCAGTTGCTGGTCGACTTCCGGAGTCTCGATCACAGCGAGCAGTTGCCCTTTCTTCACGTGCGCTCCGATGTCGAAGTACCACTTTCTCAAATACCCATTGGTGCGGGCATAGATCGGCGAAGTGATGAATGGCTGGACATTTCCTGGGAGGATGATCTCCTGGGCGGGTGCAGTTTGTTTTGGCGACACGACTGACACGGCCGGCAAAGCGGCTTGAGCGGTCTCCGCGCGCAGGGTTGTGCTGGCACTGACACGTGACCAGATTCCCCACGCCAAGAGGCCGGCAACAGCGATCAACGCGATCGCCAGGATTAGCCAGTGTTTACGCGAACGCGAACGCTCCCACACTTCCACTTCAAGCATTGGGGGCGGGTGCCCGTCGATCCGTCTCGTGTCTTCACTTTGAGTTTGATTTTGAGGCAACATAATTGACTCCATAATGACTTGGTGTCTAGTTTTCCTGTGGTGCTTGGGCCGGATGCCGGCGTGAATTTTGCAGGACGCTGAAAAATGCTGGAACAAAGAACAGCGTCGAAACCGTCGCGAAAATCAGTCCGCCAATAACCGCCCGGCCGAGAGGAGCATTTTGCTCACCGCCGTCTCCCAGTCCGAGAGCCATGGGCACCATGCCGATAATCATGGCCAGAGCAGTCATCAGCACGGGACGAAAGCGCGTGAAGCCCGCTTCTAGTGCGGCACTGAGGGAATCTTTTCCTTCCGCCATTTTTTCGGTGGCAAAGCTTACAACCAGGATGCTGTTTGAAGTGGCGACGCCCATACACATGATGGCTCCCATGAGTGCGGGTACGCTCAGGGTCGTGTGCGTTATAAACAAGAACCAGGCAATCCCGGCGAGCGCCGCGGGCAGCGCGGAAATCATGATGAACGGATCGAGCCAGGACTGAAAGTTGACTACGATCAGCAGGTACACGAGCACGATCGAGAACGCCAGTCCGGTAAGCAAACCGACGTAGGAGGCTCGCATCGTCTGAACCTGCCCTCGAACAACGACTCGAGAACCGCGCGGCAATTGTTGGCGCGTGGCATCAATGATCTTGTTGATGTCGCCAGCCACGCCACCCAGGTCGCGCCCTGTGACAGCGCCAAAGATGTCAATCACCGGCGCAACGTTGTAATCAGAAACCACAGCCATTCCCGCTCCCCGCTGAGTCGATACAAGACTGGCCATGATCGATGGAGGTGCGCTCGGGTTGGTGCCGGTGATGGGAATGTTCTCCAGATCCTGCAACGTATCCGTGCGGTACTGCGGCGTTTGAGTCGCGATGGTATAGCTGACATGGTTTTTTGGATCCAGCCAGAATGTGGGAGACGTCTGAAAACTCCCGCTCAATGACACGAGAAGATTTTGCGCGATGTCGTGGGCGGTGAAACCAAGTTGTTCAGCCTTCGTGCGTTCGACCCGGAGGTTGAGATAGGGTTGATCGAAAGGTTGCTGGATCCTGAGATCCGCAGCTCCCGGAACATATCTCATTTTCGCGAGCAGGGCATCGGCATAGCGCCGGTTCCCTTCCAGATCATTTCCGACGACTTGAACATCGAGGGGGGCAGGTAATCCAAAATTGAGAATCTGTCCGACCATGTCCGCGGGCAAGAAGGCGAACGAAACGCCCGGGAATTGTTTCGGGAGTGACAGACGAAGCTGGTGAATGTAGCTGGCCGTGGGATGGTGTTTCACGGCCAGACTCACAAGAATGTCGGCGTCTGACGAACCGACCGGCGCCGAATTGCTGTAGGAGAGATTGATACCGCTGTAAGGCAGGCCTATGTTGTCAATGACGTTCTGGACTTCGCTCGCAGGAATCTGCGCTCGAATCGACCGCTCCACCTGATCGCAAAGGTTGGCGGTTTCTTCAATGCGCATTCCGGTGGGAGCACGCATATGAAGTTTGAAAGAGCCGGCGTCAACGCTGGGGAAGAAGTCCCGGCCTAGCCATGGGATCAGAACTACCAGAGAAGCGAGACAACTGGCGAAGAACGCAACCAGGAAAACACGCTGGCGACGGAGACAAACTTCCAGCAGCCTGCGATAGCTTTGACGAAATCTTTCGAAGGCTTCCTCAAAACGCTTCTGCAGCCGTACCAGCGGATTGCGGCTGGGAGCATCTCCTGCTTCCTTTTTATCTGCACGTAATAAGTACTTGGCCATTGTCGGGACGATGGTCCGCGAAAGGAAATAGGAGGCCAACATGGCAAAAACCACGGCTTCCGCGAGCGGCACGAAGAGGTATCGCGCCACGCCGGACAAAAGGAACATGGGAGCAAACACAATGCAAATCGAAAGTGTCGACACGAATGCCGGGGTCGCAATCTGAGATGCGCTGTCCAGGACAACTTCGTCCATGTCCTTGTCTGGCTCGGCCTCCCGGTTGCGATTGATATTCTCGACCTCGACCGTGGCGTCGTCCACGAGGATGCCGACCGCCAGAGCGAGTCCACCGAGTGTCATGATGTTGATTGTTTGTCCAATCGCACTAAGCGCGATGATGGAAGTCAGAATCGCCAGCGGGATTGAGGTGGCGATAATGACCGTGCTTCGCCAACTTCCCAGGAAAGTAAGAATCATGAATGAGGTCAGGCACGCGGCAATCAGGGTTTCCCGGACCACTCCACTGATCGCGCCGCGGACAAAAATCGACTGATCATTCAGGGGCGAGATCTGCAACTGGGGCGGAAGGGTGGCCTTAATTTGAGGAAGAAGGGCCTTGATGCCCGAAATCACGTTCAGCGTTGACGCGTTCCCCGCTTTTTGGATCGTCAGCAATACCGAGCGCTGCCCATTGACGCGCACGATATTGGTCTGCGGGGGAAAGCCATCGCGGACCCAGGCGACGTCTTTGATATAGATCGTGGTGCCACCAATCGTTTTGATCGGGATTCGGTTCAGATCCGCAATCGTCTGCGGCGCTGCGTTGGGAATGGAAACATCGTATTCCCTGGAGCCAATCTTGGACGTTCCCGTGGGGAGGATCAGGTTTTGCACGCTGATCGCATTGACCACATCGAGCGCGGAGAGGCCTTTCGACTGCAATGCGGTGGTATTCAGATCCACCTGCACCTGACGTTGCTTACCGCCATAGGGATAGGGCACCGAAACTCCAGGGACGGTGATGATCTGCGTACGAATGAAATTAAGACCATAGTCGTTGAGTTGCTGCTCCGAGAGATTTTGTCCGGAGAGGGCCAACTGGAGGACAGGCACACTCGATGCGCTATAGGCAAGAATGAGCGGCGGCGTCGATCCGGCAGGCAGCTGCCTGAGTTGGGTCTGGGAGACAGCGGTAACCTGGGCAATACCCTGTTGAATGTTGGCGCTGGGCTGTAGGAACACTTTAACCACAGCAATTCCGTAGAGCGATTGTGATTCGATGTGCTCGATGTTGTCGACGGTGGTAGTAAGATTACGCTCCGTAGTGGTGACGATGCGGTCGCTCATCTCCTGTGGGACGAGGCCGTTATAGTTCCAGATGATGCTCACGACGGGTATGTCGATGTTCGGGAAGATGTCGGTTGGGGTGCGAACGATTGCGAGCCCCCCTAGGATCAGGATGAGGATCGACATCACCACGAATGTGTAGGGCCGCCGTAATGCGAGTCGAACAATCCACATAAAATTTCTTTCTGGTTCGTAAATTTACCGAAGGACGTCGCTCTGCGGTTTAGCTCTTAGCTTCGCCGCTCGCTCAGCTAAAGTTATCGGCCGATGCTGGCGTAAAATCCGAAGTGCGGGGAACAGTGCTCATCGTGACGCTGCACGAGGGGATGCCGAACGCGGCTGTACATCGCTGGTCCGGCGCATCAGTCGTCTGAGTTTCGCGCGTGCCCGTGAGACCCGAGCCTTGACTGTCCCGTCTGGCACACCCAGAAGTCGCGCTGTTTCGCCCGTGGATAGGCCGTCCACGTCGTGCAACTGGAATGCTTTTCGCAGCGGAGTCGAAAGCTGCGCCGCGAACTTCAACACGCGCGTGTCCAGTTCCGACTTTCGACACTCATCTTCAGGACTTGGTCCGCGGTACGCCAGTCGTTCTGCCAGGGAATATTCCTCATCTCCCCCGAATCGCTCATCCACCGAGAGGTGGGTCTGGCGTGGCCTCTTGCGCAAATGCATGCGCGCGCAATTGATGACAATAGAGGTTAGCCATGTCGACATTTGCGATTGCCCCCTGAACTGGTCGATGTGCTTGTAAGCAGCCAAGAGTGCATCCTGAACCGCGTCCTCCGCGTCGGCTGCGTTGCCCAGGTGCCGATAAGCCTTTCTGTAAAACGAGGGCAAACAACGCGCGAGAACGTCCTGCATTTCCAGATTTTTTTCGCCGATGCGGACCGCGAGGCGCGGTTCGCTTCCGATGCATGTCTCTGCCGCTTCCATGCTGTTTGTGCCTCCTGGTACGACATCAAAAGGCACGCCGCTCTCCAATCAATCACCAAGTAACTTAACTGCGTATTTTCAGCGGGTTGTCTCGCCCGGAGAGCGCCCGTGAAATGAGGATGAGCGTCGTGCGGTTGACACAACGTCGGCATTTCGACAGGGAACGGATTTCAACCGGGTCGAATGGCTGCAGGATTCTCAGCTGGGCACACACATAAAGCTGTGAACTGGAACGATCCAATGGATTTGGTCCGGGGTAAAGAATGTTTGGAGACGCAAATGCAGTTCTCGCATCAGAAAAAGGAAGTTTTGAAGGAGACTGCAATGCAAACACGCAAGCTTGGCAATTCCGACCTGCACATCACTCTCGTAGGCTACGGAGCCTGGGCCATCGGTGGCTCGGGTTGGCAGTTCGCCTGGGGATCGCAGGACGACAACGACTCCATTGCCGCCATTCGTCGTGCGCTCGAACTCGGCGTCAACTGGATCGACACCGCGGCCGTCTACGGTCTGGGACACTCCGAGGAAGTTGTCGCCCGCGCGTTGAAGGACTGGCGTGGTTCTAAGCCTTACGTCTTTACCAAGTGCGGCCTGCGCTGGGATGCCAAAGGTAGGGTACAGAAAGCACTGAGCGCCGATTCGATCCGTTACGAAGTCGAGAACAGCCTGCGCCGCCTCGCTGTCGATGCGATCGATCTCTACCAGATCCACTGGCCTCCTGATCCGGACTCGGACGAACTGGAAGAAGGCTGGTCCACGCTTGTCGACCTGAAGCGCGAAGGCAAGGTGCGCTGGATTGGCGTTTCCAACTTCAGTGTTCAACAACTGCGACGTGCCGAAGCCATCGCCCCCGTAACTTCTCTGCAACCTCCGTATTCGTTGTTGCACCGCAAAATTGAAGATGAGATTTTGCCCTTCTGCCGGCGGGAAGACATAGGCGTCGTCGTTTATTCCCCGATGGCTTCCGGTCTCCTGACCGGCGCTATGACCCGCGAGCGTGCGGCCGAACTGCCCAAGGACGATTGGCGCAAAGGGCATCCAGACTTTACGGACCCAAATCTGTCCCGCAATCTGGCGCTGGTCGCGCTCTTGCGAGCGATCGCCAAACGCCACAACCGTTCCGTCGGCGAAGTGGCGATTGCCTGGACGCTGCACAATCCCGACGTGACCGGAGCCATCGTCGGGGCCCGCAACGCCTGGCAAGCAGAGGGAGTCATGAGCGCGGGCGAGCTGCGCCTCAGCAATGTGGAAGTGAACCAGATCGAGGATTTCTTCGTCGAGACCACGGCGTGACAAATGCGCACTCGAACTCTTCTTTTATCGTTGGTCGGGCTTCTTATCTTTGGCTCCCTACTGCTCCTCGCCAGTAGCCGATATCAGGGACATGTCGCAGCCATTGGAGCGACTCACGACCTTCGCGGTCGCATGCCCGCAGGTTTCGAGCAGGAAGTTGCCAAGGTCGTCGCTGACATCGATCGTATCGAAGCCGACACACTCCGTCAGATGAACCAGACCTCGCTCGATCGTCAGGGACAGGTCCATACGCTGGGAAAGCTGATGCTCTTCGATAAGCATCTCTCCGTCAATCAGAATGAAGCATGCAGTTTCTGCCATACACCAGAGACGGGATTCACTGGACCGATTCAATCCCTGAACATTGGTACAGTGTCGTATCCGGGATCCGTCAGAACGCGATTCAGCCAGAGAAAGCCGCAGAGCTACATGTATGCGACGCTCGCACCGGTGCTTCATTACAACGCCCTTCAAGGCGACTTCGTCGGTGGAAATTTTTGGGACATGCGCGCCAGCGGCTACCGCTTGCAGAATCCCAGCGCCGAACAAGCTCAGGGTCCGCCAACCAATCCCGTAGAAATGGGTCTGCCTGACTCGGCATGTCTCGCGTACCGACTTTCGAAGGCTCCCTATCGAAAGCTATTTGAGGCGGTCTGGGGCGCCGACTCGTTTGCCATTCAATGGCCTGCAAACGTCGAGAAAGTTTGTGCAACTCCCGGTCCGCCATCGAATGACGATCAACACCCGGTCCATCTCAGCATGGCAGACCGCCAGCGTGCCGACCACGTGTATGACGGCTTCGGACTGGCGGCCGCCTCCTATGAAGCTTCGCCGGAAGTCAGTCCTTTCAGTTCCAAGTATGACTTTGTGCAGGCGGGAAAAGAAAAGTTAACGCCACAGGAGGCGAATGGGAATGCGCTGTTCCGCGGTAAGGCAGGATGCAATCAGTGTCACCGCGACGGTGGACCAGGTGAAGAGCCGCTGTTCACCGACTTCACAGCCAGCAATCTCGGCGTCCCGAGGAATCCAGAGCTGCAGTATTACTACGAAGATAATTCCGACGGGCGCGGCTATCGCGCTAATCCGGCGGGACAGGCTTACGACGACACCGGTGTTGGATCCTTTCTGCGCACCCTGCAAAGCGATAGCGGCCAGTTGAATCCTGATTCGGGGTGGATCGGACTCGCTCCCAAATTCGACGCAAAGTTTCAGGTACCCACACTGCGCAACGTCGACATGCGTCCTACACCCGACTTCGTGAAGGCCTACATGCACAACGGCTACTTCAAGAGCCTCAAAGAGGTAGTCCACTTTTACAACACGCGCGACGTTCTGCCCCGGTGCAAGGCAGGAGACCCCGGCGAAAAGGTCGCGTGCTGGCCGCCACCCGAAGATTCGAGCAACCTTAACAAGAAACAACTCGGCAACCTTAAGCTGACAGATCAGGAAGAGGATGACCTTGTCGCCTTCTTGAAGACATTGACCGACGACTACAAGGTTCCCAGCCCGCGACCGGCAAGGTAAGTGCGAGGAGAGACGCCAGTAAGACCTGTCGAGCTGAGGCCACTGCGCTATGATGTTGGGCGGTCAGCGGTTCGCTGAGAACACGTCCAATGGCTGCCGTGAACTTGATTGGCGTATACAACTACGCGCTCGTGGCGCTTTCGGTGTTGATCGCCATGTTTGCGTCGTACGCTGCTTTGGATCTCGCAGGCCGCGTAACGGCTGCGGGCGGTTGGATTCGCGCGGTTTGGCTGTTGGGCGGGGCCGGTGCGATGGGGACTGGCATTTGGTCCATGCACTACATTGGGATGCTGGCGTTCATCCTGCCGATTCCCGTGGCCTACCATTGGCCAACTGTTCTGCTGTCACTGTTGGCGGCGATTCTCGCGTCGGCCATTGCGCTGTACGTGGTGAGCCGAAAGAAAATGGGTGCGTCCCGAGCGGTCGCCGGAAGTGTCCTGATGGGTGCGGGGATTGCGAGCATGCATTACATCGGCATGGCCGCCATGCGTTTACCGGCTATATGCCAGTTTAATTCCTTTCTC
>WNFL01426635.1_pt1 | contig 13892 bp, 12 predicted proteins | sample 5400361 | NCBI WGS metagenome assembly WNFL01 (sample SAMN13153351, study PRJNA577476) | soil metagenome | isolation source: 40 cm soil on Douglas fir-dominated hillslope | place: USA:California | collected 2013-09-17
GACGATGGCGTCGTCGACGAGCAGACCGATCGCCAGCACCAGGCCGAACATCGAGAGCGTGTTGATGGTGAAGCCCGCCGCGGACATGAGCCCGAAGGTGCCGAGCAGCACGACCGGGACCGCGATCGCCGGAATGAGCGTGGCGCGCCAGTTCTGCAGGAAGAGAAACATCACCAGGACCACGAGCGCGATTCCCTCGAGGAGCGTCTTCACCACTTCCTGGATCGAGATCTTGATGAACGGCGTCACGTCGTTCGGGTACACGTCCTTTAACCCGTGCGGAAAGTAGGGCCGCAGCTCCGCGATCTTGGCGCGAACGGCGTTGGCCGTGTCGAGGGCGTTGGCGCCGGTCGCGAGCTGGATGCCGATCGCAGAGGCGGGCACGCCGTTGTACTTGTTGTCGACGATGAACATTTCCGCGCCGAGGGCGATGCGGGCCACGTCGCGCAGGCGAACCTGGGAGCCGTCGGGCAGGGCTTTGAGCACGATCGCGCCGAACTGTTCCGGCGTGGTGAGAAGTGTGGCTTCGGTGATCGTCGCGGTGAGCTGCTGGTTGGTGACCGCCGGCGTGCCGCCGAGCTGTCCTCCGGAAATCTGCACGTTCTGGGCGAGCAGCGCCGCGTTCACGTCGAGCGGCGTCAGCGCGTAGTTGTTTAGTTTGTTGAGATCCAACCAGATGCGCATCGCGTACTGGGTCCCGTTCACGTTGAGGTTGCCGACGCCGTTGACGCGGCTGATTGGATCCTGGATGTGCGAGACCACGTAGTTGGCGATGTCGAACTTCGTCATGCTGTTGTCGGTGGAGATGAAGCCCACGAACATCAGGAAGGCGTTGGTGCTGCTGCACCTGCGCGGGGAGCAGCGGCACGGCGAGCTGCAGCTTGTTCTGCACCTGCACCTGTGCGATGTCGGGATTCGTACCGGGCGTGAAGGTGAGGGTCGTGGTGGACTGGCCGGTGTCGTCGCTCACGGACGACATGTAGATCAGGTTGTCGATGCCGCTCATCTGCTGCTCGATCACCTGCACGACCACGTTGTTGACGGTGTTCGCCGACGCACCCGGGTAGGTCGTGCTGATCTGCACCGTGGGCGGTGCGATCGGGGGATATTGGTCGATGGGCAGTTGCACGATGGAGAGCGCGCCCGCCAGCATGATGATGAGCGCGATGACGATCGCGAAGATCGGCCGGTTGATGAAGAACTTGGCCATGGTCAGTTCGCCGCGACGGGAGAAGGCGCCGATGCGACCGGTGCCGGCGCGGCGTTCGCGACATCGATGGCTCGAACGGTGGCGCCCGGCTGCACTTTCTGCACGCCAGCCACGATCACTTTCTCGCCGTCGTTCAGCCCGTCCTCCACCACCCAATCGGTGCCGGTGGTGCGGGTGGCCTGGATTGCGCGCAGCGACACCTTGTTGTCCGCGCCGACGACGAGCGCCGTGGCCTTGCCGTTCGCGTCACGGGTTACGCCGACTTGAGGGACGAGCACGACGTTGTCGTTGACCCCCTGGTCGATGCGTGCACGGACGAACATGCCCGGCAACAGCACGGCTTTCGGGTTGGGGAAGAGCGCGCGCACGGTCACCGAGCCTGTGCCCTGGTCCACCGTGACGTCGGTGAATTGCAAGGACCCCGCAAGCGGATATTGAGTGCCGTCCTCGAGGAGGAGCGTCACCTTGGCCTGGTCCGGGCCGGTCAGCTTCAGCCTTCCGCTCGCGACGTCGCGGCGCAGCTGCAGGCCCTGCACGCTGGATTGGTTGAGGTCGACGTAGATCGGGTCGAGCTGCTGCACGGTCGCGAGCAGCGTCGCGGCGCTCGCCTGCACGAAGGCGCCCTGGGTTACCGCCGAAGCGCCGATGCGTCCCTTGATGGGCGATACCACACTTGTGTAGCCGAGATTGATTTGCGCAGTCTGGACCGCGGCCTTTCCGGTGGCGACATCGGCGACCGCCTGCCCCTGGGCCGCGACCGCGTTGTCGTAGTCCTGCTGGGCGACGCCGTTGCCGGCGAGAAGGATCTTGTAGCGCTCCACCAGCACGTTGGCCGCGGCGAGCGTGGCTTGCGCGCGTGCGAGCATCGCCGCGGCGCTCGCAAGCGCCGCGCGGTAGGGCGCCGGATCGATCTGGTATAGCAGCTGGCTCGCGTTGACGTCTGCGCCTTCCGTGAAAGGCCGGGAGAGGACGATGCCGTCGACCCGGGCACGGACCTGCGCCACGAGGAGCGGGGAAGTGCGTCCCGGTAGTTCCGTGGTCACAGGAACACTTGCACGATGGACCGTCACCACGCTGACTTCCGGAGCTTGCGGAGCGGGCGGTGCTTGACTCGCTTCGCTGCAGCCGACAAGCGCAATTGCAGTCAGCATTGAAAGGAAAACGGTAGATGGAAGCGTTGCCTTATGCAAATGCATGAACAGAGACTTTTGTGTTTCGCCCACCGCCGCCGGGCTCGCCGGGCGCGACCCGGCGCGACTCAGGAGCGGGTAGCTCCGCAATGTATTGACACGCATTTCACGCAAGTCCGACATGTTTTGTCCTCACTCAATTCACGTTTCCGCGTTTCGGTAGCGGCGATGAGGCAGCACTATGCATGGCGGGGGGTTGGCCAGGCATTGGCGGATCATTAAGTTCCGTTAATCTGCGGAAGGGAGCGCTTGATCTGAAACTTGGGGCCAGCGCGCTTGCAAATGCCGCTCGTCAGCTGCAAGCAGGCATCGCGCGCGACTGGCGTTGCCCGGAGTGGCACATAAGCGGAACCAGAATGGGCAGCGATGACGCGAAACGTCATTCGCGGCTATACAGAATTTCACGTATCCGATCTTGTACGGCTTCGCGCGCCGGCACGTCGCTGCGGACGTGGTAAGTCACCTGCGTCCCGGACGCGAGCGCCTTGAAATCGACCACGTACAGGGCGCCGGACCTTGGGCTGCTATCGAGCAGCTCGGAGTGATCGTGATTTGTTCCGACCATCTCAGCCCAGCCAGAGGTTTCATTGATGCGCAGAGTGTCTAGCCCGGATATTTCACCAGGCCACCCCCGTATGCTTGCAGGTGCCTCCGTGCAGCCAATCTAAGGCCGTTTGGTTTGCGCCCTAGTGGATTTGGAGTTACGCGGATTCTGGCGGGTTCTGGCCGGCCATACCGGGCATGCCCGTCTTGCCAATAGAATGATCTATTGGCTGCGCCGGTCGAGCCCGATCTGTCTCGCCCAGTCCTCCGTCATAATTCCGCGTCCTGATGAAATATCCGGGCTAGCGTCCTGATTCTCTCGTCAAAGCCGCTCTTTACGCAAAAGGCGGCGTCCCAAAGCTTCCCCGGTTGGACGACCGTCTCCGATATTTTGCTTTCCCTTACGCCGTTCGGTGTCGATGCGCACCCCGCCAAGCCGACTACGAGAAAAAGCGCCATGCGCATCGCTACTCCCATGACCTTCCCTTAGCGCATCCCATGCGCACGCGGCACCGCGTGGACGACATGGCGTCGCGGGATAGCCTCGGCGCCCAGCTCGGTGTCTACTTCGCGCTCGCAATCGATGCCGTTGTTCTGCTCGCAGTCGTCGATCATTTTTTGACGGCGTTCGGCGTAGGTACCCAGCTCGATGTCGGCTTCGCGCTCGCAATCGATGCCGTTGTTCTGCTCGCAATCGTCGATCATCTTTTGCCGGCGTTCGGCGTAGGCTTCTGACATCTGCTGTTGATCCTCGATTGAAGTGGCCTCTGCTGCCGTATCGGAAGAGTGCAGCTCAGGCAACTCGGTCATCGTCACGGGAGCCGCATGTTCTTGTTGGATCACATACGGAATATCGTCCTCAGAATTGGCCGCGCAGGCTGTTCCAAGACTAACTATCGCAAGTAGGGAAGCTATTACTGTAGCTGGTAGTTGTTGCATGTTCATCCTCAAGAATATTGGACGTGGGTTGGATGTGCAGGCCCGCACCAGCCGCGATGTTGAAAATAAGTTTGGACTTGCTTTTGCAAAGCGGGACTTGCTCGATACGGTCAATGAACGTTCTGAAAAAGGACGGCGGCGCAGAGTGCGGTGCGGGCCAATGCGCTGGCGCTGCCGATGCTTCGTTGATGAAGAGCAGAAGTGCTGTTCATGACGATGCTCCTTGCTGATTGAGAATCGTGGCGCCGGCCAGGTTGCTGCAATTCCGGCCTCCATTTCGCTCGTATTGCATGTAGCTCTACAACGCAATAACGTCTGGGTCGCTCGGGTAGCACTATGCATGGCGAGGGGTTTGCCAGGCATTGCCGGATCATTAAGTTCCGTTAATTCTGCGGCGGCCCAAAGCTTCCCCGGCCGGACGATCGTCTCCGACATTTGGCGTTCCGGTACTCCGTGCGGTTGTCGATGCGCACCCCGCCAACGACTGCAAGAAAAGCGCCTTGCGCATCGCATTTTTCATGACCTGCCTTCAGCGCGCCCACACCCGCACTCCGAGGTCGAGTTGCGGCCGAAAGAAAACATCGGTCGCTCACTTCTTATCAGTCCTTGCAACCGAATCCGGCTTGCCTAGTCGGCCGGATGCCAGGTCGAATCGGGGTTGAACTCGGTCGTGCCTTTCGCAACCTGCTCTGTGTTCGGGCCGAGGTCTTTTTCGTACACCACGTCGTCCTGGGTGACTGCGTAAGTCATCACGCCCGTTGACCGGTACTCCGCGGGATAAGCCAGAAATGCGAATCTAGCGCCGGCCTCCACGGACTTTACCGGGCTCATGACTTTTCGGAAGTAGTAGCCGTGGAATGGAACCGTCGGGCCGTCTTTGCCCGCATGTACCCGCAACCCGCGGATCGGTTGCGTGGCCGGATCGCCCTCCACACCCTTGTGCTCCTTCTGCGACACAACCAGCCCGTGACAGGCTTCCATTGCGGTCAACTCGTTCTCGCCGACTCGCCGGAACAATACTTCCTCCATGCCGGCCTTGGCATCGAAGTGCCACGCACCTTTTTCAGACACGAGTGGAATCGGGAAAGGCCAGTTCTCCGCGCCGATGTACAGAACCGTGATGGCGTCGGGTTCCTGTACCAGGCGGTGCATTTCCTGATATTTCCAGGCGAAATTATCGCGATCGAGTCGTTCCTGACCTTCGTCGTCTGAGGAAACGAACTCCTTGCCTGCTCCGAGGATCTGCGACATGGCTTCGTCGTCGTCGCTTTTGACGGCCAGGTAAAGAGCGTGACTTGCTTCTTCAGCAGAAGGGAAGGTCTTCGTTCGTGGTTGCGCAGCAGCACAGATTTGACCGTAACCCGCAAGGATCAGCGCGAAAATTGCGAACGCAACAGTTGCGGCGAATCCATCCCTTGATACCTTTTCGATCTTGATGCTCATATCGCGCATGATTGCTGTCTCCATATCAACTGATGCCGTGTTCGTGAACGAGTTCATTACCGGTGCCCTCCGCCGCCGTGTGAAACTCCTGCGTGGAACCCTCCTGCATGGGTGCCTCCACCGAAACTCGATCGCCCGTGTGACGAGTACCCCCTCACTATGCCGCCGTGATCAAACCCGCTGAACGCGCCGGGATGGACTCCAGGATGGCCAAGCGCTCCGGCCTGTTGATGGAAAGCGGGTGTTCTCTCAGGACCGCCGCCATGAAACGTGTCGGTGTGATCGAGATGCGCGCCTTCGAGATGCGCGCCACCATGATCGAGATGGGCGCCGCCGTGACCGAAGTCGTGACCGAAATCGTGTCCGCGCGCGAAGGTTCTGCTGTGGGAATGGTAGGCACGATGGTTGTATATTGTTCCTCCGCCATGCCAGTCGAACCCCCAGTCGTGCCACCCCCAACCGAATCCGGCGAAGAGGCCGACATCAAAGCCCAGGCCAAAATACAGGCCCGGTTCGTCATAGTAGAATCCCGGAACCGCTACCCAACCTGGATAGGCGACTAACGGCGCCCCGTATACGAGCCACGGATCGTATGCGGGCACGTAAACGACTTGAGGGTCGGCCGGTTGAATTACCGTCGTTTGGCTCTGCGTTGTCACCGTCTGCTGGCTGGTACTCTGCAAGCTCCCGGCTTCCTGCGCACGCTGGCGCATCACCTGGACTGCGTTGAGCACGTCCTGCGGATGGTTCATATAGGCGTCTCCCAGCGCTGAGATCCAGGAAAGATTCTTGTCCATGTTTGCCATGACCGAAGGGAACTGCGTGAGCGCTTTCACGCTCGGATCCCAGGACTGCTGGTCGACTGTCTGGGCCAGGGCCGAACCCCTCAGATCGGAATGCTGTTGCAGCCATCGGTCTGCCTCCACCACTTCAGTCGGATAAGTCGAGGCAGCAAGGACCTGGCCTACCAGCGCATCCGGATATAAGGCGATAGGCGCCACGAGTTGCTGCAACTGCTCGGGGGTCTGTTGCGGGCCGGGGCTCGTCAGCGGCGCGGCAGACTGATCGGCCTGATTCGGAAGCTCTAATACCTCAGGCGGGTAGTCGGAAACAGTGCTTCTGGGTTGCTGCTGCGCGCACGCGACGGTCGCGAACACGAGGGAACAGGAAATAAAATATGTGAAACACCGGCGCCAGAAGTTCACCATCAAGTTCTCCTACTGTTAGGGGTTAAAGTCTCGCAACGCACTGGAATGCAGGTTCTGCAACCCACAGCGGGAGCATGAAGCGATCTGCATCGATCACCCTCGGCCGGTACTGTGATGCCAGGGCCTGCAGCGGTCTTGCAATTTCTTGTAATTGCCCTGCGCAATCCCGAATTGCACGGCCCTGTCAATTGGGGAAGGGCCGTCCGGGTGCCAAGCGCGCGACTCGGAAGATTTTCGCGACGCAATGCACTGGCACGCGTCTCAAGCAGGCCCGACATGTTGTTTCCTCATTCCATCGTCGTTTCCGCATTTTCGACAGCGGCATTGGGCATAACTATGCACGGCGGGGCCTTGGCCAGGCATTAGCGGATCATTAAGTTCCGTTAACCTCGAAGCACTTGATCTGATTGTTGGGACAGGCGATGGTGTTCGGAAACCGCACGTATGGAGTGCTGCTGAGCGCACCCACTCGTCGCCAGCTGGAGAGAACAGAAACGAAAAAGTAGTGCGGGTTCCGATATGCGCGCAGCTTTGGTCTCGTGCGTAATCTTCCTGGCAGGTTGCGCCACGTCCGGTACGGGCTACGGCACGCGAGCGAATCCGGGCAACGCCTTCTGGCCACGCCAGATTGCCGGAATGCGCCAACCACCGGCCGGGGGGTGATACAGACGTGGTTCTTTCTTGCGCTGTCCGCTACCGTTTCACCTTCTCGTTCCAGAATCTCATTTCCATGAAGGTTGCAACGTCCGTGCCTCGAGAAGCAGATCAAGCACTCCTGTCCGAAGATTAACGGGACTTAATGATCCGCCAATGCCTGGCTAATTCCATGGCATGCATAGTTGGCTCCAATGTGGTTACCGAAACGTGGACGGGCAACGCTTCCTGGCACGCCTGCCCTGCAACCCGGGCAGTCGGTTGCGGATCAACGTTTCGGCAACGCCTCAATAGCTCTTTGATTGCAGCGCTTGAATCGTAGGCCAACCGCAGCGCGCCGCCATCAATTACCGAGAAGGAGTCAAGATCATGGATGCCATAACCCGAATCACTGATGCCATAACCCGATCCGATGCCCGGAACGTTTCGCTTCACACCCCAACGGATCTGGGTACGGATGCGACGCGCGCTATTTCGGGAGCGCTCAACGTGCTGCTGGCGGACCTGTTCGCCTTGTATCTGAAAACGAAAAACTTCCATTGGCACGTGTCCGGCCCGCACTTCCGCGACTACCACCTGTTGTTGGATGAACAGGCTAACCAGATCTTCTCGACCACCGACAGCATCGCCGAGCGCGTGCGCAAGATCGGCGGATCGACGCTGCGTTCCGTCGGCCACATTGCGCGCCTCCAGCGAGTTCCGGACAACGACGCGGAGTACGTTACGCCGCTCGATATGCTTGCGGAGTTGCGCGACGACAACAAACAACTCGCGACGCGACTTCGCGAAGCGCATGGACTCTGCGACGAACATCGGGATGTGGCGAGCGCCAGCCTGATCGAAACCTGGATCGACGAGGCGGAAGGCCGCGTGTGGTTCCTCTTCGAGGCGACACGCCGTGGCGACAGCAGTGGTCATTGACGCGCGAGTGGCATCGAGACGACGCTTGATTCAATCAGGAGAATGAAATGAAAATCGGAATCGCCGGCACAGGCCGGATGGGAACGGCAGTCGCCTTGCGGCTGCTGGAGCTGGGTAACGAGATCACGGTTTGGAACAGGGCATCGGAGAAGACCGCCGTGGCTGCCGCTGCAGGAGCCGCCGTTGCGCCGACACCCGCAGCTTTGGCTTCGGCATGCGACACGATCATTACCATTTTGACCAACACTGCAGCCATGGAGGCCGTCTACACCGGGAAGGATGGGTTGCTGTCGGGGAACGTGCGGGGCAAGCTGCTGATAGAAATGAGCACCGTGCGCGGAGACGACCACCGCGCGCTCGCGTCCAAAGTGGCAGCCAGGGATGCGGCGTTGCTCGAATGCCCGGTCAGCGGCACGGTCAGACCGGCCCGCGAAGGAAAGCTGGTCGGGTTCGCCGGGGGTACGCCCGAGGCCTTCGCGGCTGCCCACAGTCGCTGCTCGATCAACTCTGCCGCAGGGTCGAACTGATCGGCCCGATGGGCTCAGGTGCGAACATGAAGCTCGCGGCCAACCTGCTGCTCACGGTGTTCTGGCAGGCCCTGGCCGAGGCATGTAGTCTGATGCGGGGCGTCCCGATCGAGCCTGCAAGGCTGATCGATCTGTTGGCGGACTCCAACATCGGCGCCGGCATCCTCAAGGCCCGCGGCGCCCTGGTGGCCGCCGCGCTCGCGGGCAAGGACGCGACAGCGGCGAGCTTCGACATCAACTTCATGCGCAAAGACCTGCGCGACATGCTGCAGGAAGCCAACGCGCTCGGCATTTCGTTGCCAGTGGCCGCACGCACGCTGAAGTCCTTCGACGAGGCCTCCCTCGCCGCATTCGGGGAGATGGACGCAACCCAGTATCCGGCATGGTGGATCAGCCACACCGAAACAGAGCAGGCCTGACGGCGTCCCTCGAACATATGGGTCCGTCAATGCTTCAGATGCTCGTGTTTCAGCATTCCTGGTACACCGCGTGAGCCGTTGGCACGAATGTCCTGAAAACGGGAGAAGCCTATCCTCGATGTCCGGCAATTGAACCCTGACCGGTTCGGCGCTGTCTTCACCAACCATGGCCAAGTATCCGAAAATCAGGCTCTGCGTGTTTTGTGTGGATATACGCGACGACACACTGCGAAGCCCGGTGCACTTGATTCACCCGGTCAGCGGCATGCAAATGCTTTTCGACGAGCGCGGTGAAGCGGTCTGCCCGATCTGCCAGGCAAAGTGGAGGCGCGAGCGGAATGTATTGTCGCTGGCAGCGTAAGGTCGAATGTGTGGCGCCGATACGTTGACGAAACCGATGCAGGTGGTGGCCGGCAATATCTAGGGAAGCTCTGAACAAGTCTTACGTGCGCGACCGGGTGATTTGGGTCTGGGGCAAGAGGCCGAGGACGCCGTGTAGCCGGTCTACACAAGGAGGAGCCCACGCAGCCATCGGCCCAAATCACCCCGGTCCCTCTCATAGAGACGAGCGATTATCGGGTTTGGCCAAGGTACCCACCTTGGCTTCGTCGCGGCGCCTCCCATCCATCCGCACCTGACGCAACGCGCGTCGCAAGACTTGATCAGAGCTTCCCTAGCAAGCTCAGCGCATCGATCCGGCCGATCGCACCTGGTGGATCACATGACCGCCACGCTGGATTGCTTCGGCACCCAGCTCCGTGTCTACCTCGCGTTCGCAATCGACGCCGTTGTTCTGCTCGCAATCCTCGATCATCGTGTGACGCCGCTCGGCGAATGCCCGGGCAGCCGCCTCGTTCTGTTGATCTTCCGGGTGAACGGGCTCTGCGTCAGCAGTCGAGTCCGCCGCGGTCGTACCGGCAATGATGCCAGGGCGGTCACTGGACCTGCCCGGCATCTTAGGGCTTTTTCGAAATGTCTCCGACTGCGGCACGCGCGGCGCCTTTACGTCCGCCAGAGGCATATCTGAATAGTGCACCTCGCCTGATTCGTCGAACCACATATTGACTTCGCTGGCGCGCGCGATTCCCAAGACCATTGGAAATGTCAGCGCTATCAACGCCACTCGTGCAGCATGCGATGGTTGGCGGAATATGTTCGTCATCGTTTGTACCTCGCTTCAAGTGTTAGTGGGCCAAGCGGTGCGGCTTGTCTGCGCTCATGCGCTTTGCAATGCAGCCAGCACCTTCTCCGGCAGGAACGGGACCGAGCGCAGCCGCACGCCGACAGCGTCGAACAGCGCATTGGAGATCGCGGCGGGCACGACCGCCGCCGCGGTCTCGCCGACGCCCCACGGCTTCTGCGTAGGCCGGTCGATCAGCTCGATGTCCACGTCGGGGATCTCCGGAAAGGTCAGGATCGGATAACTCGCCCAGTCGACGCTCGTGACGCGGGAACGGTCGAACCTCACCTGTTCCTTCAGCGTTCGGCTCACGGTCTGCAACACGTTGCCCTCGACCTGGTTCTTCGTTCCGTCGGGGTTGATGATTTGCCCGCAATCCTGCACGACCGCGAAGTGCTTGACGCGGATCGCACCGGTCTCGCGGTTCACTTCCACTGTTGCGACGATCCCGACGTAGGTGCGATTAAGCTCGTACTTCACGTAGGCGACGCCGCGGCCCGTCGCGGTACCGGAGCCGGCGCGCTGCGGCGACGCGCGGCCTTGCCACCTGGCGAAGGCCTGCAGCCGCTTCAGGACCTCTTCGCCCCGCGGGTCGTCGAGGTAGCGGAGCCGGAAGTCGAAGGGATCGGCCTTCGCGGCGATTGCCAGCTCGTCGAGGAACGCCTCGTTCGCGAACGTGTTCTGCAGGCGCCCCGGGGTGCGGATCCACGAGGGGCGCAGCGGCGTGTCGGCCAGCCGGTGCCCAACGGTCAGCATGTTGGGAAAATCATAGGGCAGCGCGGAGTCGTTGAGGATGTTGCCGGGCCGTATGTCCGTCTCGTGGGGAAGCGCGGCGAGCTCGGCCGCCACGAGCGCGACCGGGCCGGCGACGCCCTGCGGGATGTAGAACTGCGAATGCCACGCCATCACCTTGCCGGCCGCATCGAGTCCCGCCCGCATGTCGACGAGCGTCGGCGGCCCTTTCGGGTCCCAGCCATGCTCATCGGCGCGCATCCATTGCACGCGCACCGGCTTGCCCATCGCGCGCGCGAGCAGCGCGGCATCGGCGGCCGCATCCTCGTGGCCGTTGCGGCCGTAGCAGCCGGCGCCCTCGACGTAGATCGCGCGGACATTCTCTTCCGGCAACGAGAACATGGCGGCGAGCTGCTTGCGCAGGTTGTGGGTGGCCTGGCTCGCGGACCAGGAGGTCAGCTTGCCGTCGCGGAATTCGGCCACGGCACACGACGGCCCGATCGAGCCGTGCGTATGTATCGCGAAGTCGTAGGTCGCGCTGAGGTGCGTCGCGGCCTGCGGGAGCACCTGCTCGGTGTGTCCGACATCGCTGGTGACATCCTCCTTGACGACCTTCGTCGAGCGAACATGCTCCCAGAGCCGGGACTCGTCCGGCAACCCCGACCATTCGGACCAGGTCGCCTTGAGCGCGCGCGCGCCCTTGATGGCGCCCCACTCGCTGCGCGCGACCACGGCGAGGAAGTTGCCCTCGCGCACGACCTTCACGATATCGGGAATGGCCTTCACCGAGTCCTCGTCGACGCCCAGCAAGCGAGCGCCGATGGCGGCGGGCCGGACGACGCGCGCGTGCAGCATGCCGGGCAGGCGGAAGTCCTGCATGTAGGTGAACTCGCCGGTGACCTTGCCGGGAATGTCCAGGCGAGGGATCGACCGCCCCACGAAGCGATATTGCGACGGGTCGAGCGGCGGCGCCTTGAGGTCCATCGCCAGGGAGAAATGCTTGCCGCCCACGAGTTCGCAGAAGGACACGCTTCGCGTTCCGGATTTCGTGCGAACCATGCCGTCGGCGGTGGTGAGCTCGTTCTCGGCGAGCTGCAACGATTTCGCCGCCTCGCGCACCAGCGCCGCGCGCGCGGTCGCGCAGGCCTGGCGAATCTGCATGCCGCCGACCTGGATCGAGAAGCTTCCGGAGGTCACGCCCTGGTCGGGCGTGAGCAGCGTGTCGCCCGTAATCAGTTCGACCTTCTCGAGTGCCACCGTGAGCTCGTCCGCCACGATCTGGGTCAGGGCGGTGCGAACGCCGGTACCGAGATCCACTTTTCCGGAGTAGCAGGTCACCGTGCCGTCGGCGCCGATCGACAGGAAGCTGTCGACCTGGTCGAGGGAGAGCGCCTTGCCTGTCGCGGCGTCAGCCATCGCGGTCTTGTGCAGCAAGGGGCCGAAGGAGAACGCCACGACGAGCGAGCCGCCAGCCTTCAGGAAGTCACGGCGGGAAAGAATCGGATTTTGCATGGTGGTCTCCTTTATGCGGTTTGCGCGGCACGCTTCACAGCGCGCACGATCCGGATATGCGTTCCGCAGCGGCAGAGATTGCCCGCCAGCGCGTCCTTGATCTCGTCTTCGGTCGGGTGCGGGTTTGCATCCAGCAAGGCCTTTGCCTGCATGATCATGCCGTTGATGCAATAGCCGCACTGGACCGCCTGCTCGTCGATGAAAGCCTGCTGCAACGGATGCGGATGCGCCGAGCTCCCGAGGCCTTCGAGGGTTGTAATCTTCGCGCTGCCGACGCTGCCTACCGGGTAAACGCATGAGCGCATGGCCTTCCCGTCGATGTGCACGGTACAGGCCCCGCATTGCGCCAGACCACAGCCGAATCGAGGTCCGCTCAAAGCCAGTTCGTTGCGCAATGCGTACAGAAGCGGCATGTTGGGATCATCCACTTGCACGTCCGCCGTTTTTTCGTTGACGATGAGAGTTATCTTCATGAGTTCTCCATGGGTATTTGTGTAGCGCTCCAATCCGGGTTTATCCGCAGCGCGATGCAGCGAGCAGCCAGACTACGTCGCGACCTGTTCGATTCCTTTTCATCGCCTTGCGAAAAGTCCGCGATGTTTGCTTTTTTTGCCTGGTTGCGGCACCCGCATCGTTGGGGAACGCACACGGAGCGTGCTCTCACGAGTCTCCTCATGGCGACTCGACGCACGGCGCGAAAGCGCGCGAACGCGCCTTGCGTCCCTCATCCGCCAGCGACACGGTGAAGATGAGCAGGCCGGCGGCAGCCAGCAGCGCGCCCACCCATCCGGTGGAGGCCCATCCCAAGCCACTGGCGATGGCGACGCCGCCCAGCCAGGCGCCTATCGCGTTGGCGATGTTGAAGGCGGCGTGATTCAACGCCGCCGCGAGTGTCTGCGCATCCTCGGCGACATCCATAAGCCGGATCTGTAGCGCGGGCACGATCGCAACACCCGTGCCGACCAGCAGTACGGCAATCATGGCCATCCACGCGTGGCGCGCAGTGATGCTGAACAAGCTCAGCACGACGGCGTTCCAGATCAACACACCACCGATCGTGCGCATCAGCGCGCGATCGGCGAGCTTCGATCCGACCAGATTGCCCAGGATCATGCCCACACCGAATGCAACGAGCACGAATGGCACGTACCGTTCCGGCAGCCCGGCGACCTGGGTCAGCGTCGGCGTGATATAGCTGTACACACAGAACAGTCCGCCGAAGCCCACCGACCCGATACCGAGCGTCAGCCAGACCTGCTTGCGACCTAACGCTTTCAGCTCACGCGCGGGACTCGCGCCGTTGACCGGACCAGTCCGCGGCACGCAGCGGGAAATCAAAGCGCACGTTAGTACGCCGATGGCGCCTACCAGAACAAAGGCCGCGCGCCAGCCAAGCGTCTGTCCGATCCAGGTT
>WNFL01114613.1_pt1 | contig 13890 bp, 10 predicted proteins | sample 5400361 | NCBI WGS metagenome assembly WNFL01 (sample SAMN13153351, study PRJNA577476) | soil metagenome | isolation source: 40 cm soil on Douglas fir-dominated hillslope | place: USA:California | collected 2013-09-17
TTGTTGTAAGAAGTGGTGGAGCTAGTCGGGATCGAACCGACGGCCTCGTCATTGCGAACGACGCGCTCTCCCAGCTGAGCTATAGCCCCACATTGGGAAGGATTTTCGACTACGCTAGAAGGATTCTAGCAGCGTTTCGCACCAGACACCAAGCCCCGGGGCAATTCTGGACACCATCAACCGCTATAATCCAAGATGTGACTTCGCCGCCAACCATCCGCCGCCTTGCCGAAGCTGATTTTCCGACGCAGTGGGCGCATTTCCGCATTCATGGCTTTGTCGGCGAGTTCGAAAACCCCACGCGGACCGAAGAAGCGGTAGCCCTGGTGCTGGGCGATATCCACACGTCCCCGCCGCTGGTTCGCATCCACTCGCAATGCCTCACCGGCGACGTTTTCGCATCGCTTCGTTGCGATTGCCGCCAGCAGCTCGAAATGGCCCTCAGCCTCATTGCCGAGGCCGGCTCCGGCATCCTGATCTACGAACAGCAGGAAGGCCGCGGCATCGGCCTTATGGCCAAGCTGCAGGCCTACGCACTGCAAGACCAGGGCCTCGACACGGTTGAAGCCAACGAAAAACTGGGGTTCAAAGCCGACCACCGCGGCTTCGAGCTGCCTGCTGGTATTTTGAAAGCCCTGGCGGTGAATCGGGTTCGACTGCTCTCGAACAACCCGGACAAAATCGCTGCCCTGGAATCCGCGGGCGTTGAGGTCGTCGAGCGTGTCCCCTGCGAAGTCGAGCCCCAACTCCACGCCGAAGACTACCTCAAAACCAAAAAGGAAAAACTGGGCCACTTGTTTTCAAGCCGCTGACGGCTAGAGCCGACCAAAAGTAGAGGACAGGAAGTTCGGTCCCTCTTTCGATTTCTCGCCAACTCCATCTAGAACAGAAACTTAACCCCGAGCTGAATCGCACGCGGGCCACCGCTGCCGATGACCGGGTTCGCTGCCGCCACGTCTGTCGTCGCGCTCGTTGAGCCGAAGCCGTTCTGGGAGGGATCGACGTTGCCGAGCTGTCCACCGACGCCGTAGGGGTTGGTGAAGTTCGGGTGATTGAGAACGTTGAATATTTCTGCACGGAATTGCACGCCCGCCCGTTCGGTGAACTTCCACTTTTTCACAATCGAGAAGTCCACATTGCGGAAGCCGGGGCCACGAAACAGGTTGCGTCCCATGGTGCCGAACGATCCCAGGGGAGGAGGAATCATGAATGCCTTTCCCTGGGCGTAGCAGCCAAAGTTCGCAAGAGCCGTCGTCGCTGGTCCGCCCGCGACGCCACCATCCATTGCGAGGGCTTGGGCGTTGCAGGATGCATTGGTGGTGGGATTTGCCGGATCGCCGCTTCCGGCGAAGGACGGAATCCCAGGCACAGAGGGCTTGAAGTCGCTGGGGCTCCCAAAGAAATCCCAACGGTCGCTGTATTCGCCGGTGAGGCTAACGTCGTTACCGTTGACAAATCCATCAATCACACTCCATGGCAACCCCGATTGTATGGTGACAATGGAATTGACCTGCCAGCCCTCAAGCATTTGCACAAAGCTTTTCCGTTCCGGTAATTCGTAGCTGAGCGCTAGAGTAAAGCGATGGCGGATATCAATATCGCTACTCGCGTATTCTTTTTCCGGGTGCAGGCTGTCCTGAGGCTGCGCCGCCCGATTCAGCGAAGCCTGGTCCAGCGCATGCGCCCAAGTGTAGCCAGCGACAAACGACAAGCCGCGCCACGCGCGCTGCGTCATACTCGCCTGCAGCCCGTGGTAGTTCGATTTGTACCCGTTGCCCAACTGGTTGATGACCGCGAGGTAAGGGAATTGGGTGGCAAACGGCCGCCCTGCCTGCTCGCAATTTCCGCAAGTAATTTCCGCTGCAGAATTCGGATCCACCTGGTTAATGTCGTAAACGCTGTATAGCTTCGTTCCTCGTGTTCCGACATACCCAACCTGAAGCGAGGTGTTGCGGGCTAGTTCCTGCTGGATATTGAAATTCCAGGTGGTAATGTACGGCGTTCTCAGATTCCGGTTGACCCCCAAAATATTGCAAGCCGATGCGCTAATTGGGTTGCAATTGACTCTCACGTCGAAGATCGGACCTGCCGGAGTCCCAGTCCATGCGAAGTTCAAACCGGGGGTCGCATCTGTAGAATAGGCGACAATTTTTCCGGTGCCGTGAGTGCCTCCTGGGCCTACGCCATCAGCCCCCGTCGGAATCACGTTCAGCCCTGCTGTTGAAGCATTGTCCACACCGTTTTGCCCGATGAAAATAGAAATGTGCGGAATCTCGTAGGTAATGCCGCCGCCTGCACGGAGAACCGTCTTGCCCTTTCCGGTGGGATCCCAGGAGATACCGAGACGCGGCGCAAAATTGTTCGCATCCGTATTATAGGGCTTGCTGATGTCCGTGCCCACTTGCTGCAATCCCTTCTGTGGATCAAAGTTGCCCAGCAGATTGTGCTGTTCCTTGATAGGGGTGGTTAAGTCGTAGCGCACGCCCAAGTTGACCGTGAGTCTCGGCGTTATGCGGAAATCGTCTTGCAGGAATCCACCGAACGACTGAATGCTAACGTGACGCTCGGAGTTTCCGACGAAAATGCGTCCCTTGTCAGGAGTACCCACGAGAAAATCTTCCAGAGGCGTGCTGCCGGGAAAAGCGAGATCATGCTTGAAATGAATTCGGCTCTTGCCGTATCGATCGCGGATGTTGACGGTGCTGCCGTGACGATACTCGCCACCAAAGCGAATGGTGTGTTTGCCGTGGGTATAAGAGGCGTTATCGGTGAATTGGAAGGTTTGATCGGGGATGGTTTCCAGTGGCCAGCCGTGGTTCCCGCCTAAGGATGTGAAACCAGAGATGGCGATTTCCGGGAGGCCAAAGTTGATCGGAGTCGTAACCCCTGTGTTGATGTGATAGACGTTGCCGCCCAAGTGGTAGTTGTTGGGATCCTGGCTGGCATCCGCCGTAAGAATCGTCTGCCAAAAGCGGTTGAAACCAAACTTGGCTTCGTTGACCCAGTTGTTGCTTAGCGTCCAAGTCCAGTTGGCTCCGGTGGCTTGAGCGCGAGTGACCGCCTGAGACTGCCATTCGGCGCGCAACACGGAAATATCGCGCTCGGTCTGCTGGCTGTCTCCAATGAAGTAGCGACCTGTGATTACATGGCGCTCGGAGAGGTGGTAGTCAATCTTTCCTAATCCATCGTTCTCGTGATTGCGATTGGGGAAGCCGACACCAAGAAAGCCGGGCCCGTCGGAATTCGTGCCGTCGTTGGTGGGGAAGAGAGGGATCAGCGAATTGCTGAGAGGGCTGACGGTTCGACTATGGGCCTGGATGTCTGCGATTGCGTCAGGGATGCTGAGCGTGGGATTGCCACCGAGAGAGACGGTTGTCGGAGTGGCGAGATTTTCCGAATTCCCCACCAAATCCCCGACCCCTTCGAATGCCAGAAAATAGAACAGCTTATCCTTCTTAATCGGCCCACCCACGGAGGCGCCGTACTGGTTGAGCCGTAGTGGCTTCTGCGGATCGGGCTTCTTGTTGAACCAGTTGCGGGCGTCGAAATTCCTGTCGCGGCGGAAGTAATACGCCGTGCCATGAATCGCGTTGGTCCCCGATTTCAAGCCGACGTTCACAATCGCTCCCGGTTTCCACCCGTACTCCGCCGGAGGATTCTCCAGAGCGTTAAATTCCTGGATAGCATCGACGGGCATGTGCGTTGCCGGCGTCCCCTGCACGCCCTCGGCGTTGATGACCGTCCCGCCATAGTAGGGATCATTGTCATCCGTGCCATCAATGATGAAGTTGTTGTCCTCGGGCCGAACGCCGTTGGAGCTGATTGACAGAAATCCGCCGCCCGGATAGCGTTGCACACCGGGGCGCAGTGTAACTAGATTCTGAAAATCGCGTCCATTCAAGGGCAAATCGTTGATTGCCCTGTTGGTGAACGTGCCGCCTAGCGTGTCGCTTGTCGTCTCCACCAACGGAGCCTCGTCAGTGACGGTTACCACTTCCGACGTCGATCCGGTTGTCAACTGCAAATCAATCCGCAGATCCTTCGCCACTTCCAGCCGGATCGCTGGCCGCTCCACCTTCTTGAAAGTTGCCGCCTCACCGGTAATCTTGTACAAGCCCGGCTGCAGGTTGGGGGCGACGTATTCGCCAACCTCGTTTGTTGTCAGCGTCCGTGAAATTCCGCGTTCCGTATCCGCAATGGTTACCCTGGCCCCAGGCAGCACCGCCCCCGTCTGATCCGTGACCGTCCCCAAAATGCGCCCGTTATTCGATTGCGTTATTCCCAGCGTGCTCCAGAGCACCAGGCTCGCCAGCACGATGCCAACGCCTCGTCCCTTGAACGCTTCAGTGAATGTCATATGAGAAGTCTCCTCCTTCGCCATTTTCTCCGAGAACTTCGACGCCGCAGACTCGAAAAACATTGTCATCGATATCGGAAACATGGATACGCCGCCGCCGCAGTCTAACCGGCCTTTTCCAAGAAAAGGCGCCAGCCCACATTTGCCGGTTAAGAAGGGAACCGATCAAGGTATCACGGAGGAGAGGAAATCCAGCCCAGAGAGGGTTGGAGCGCAAGTTTTCCGGGGCAGGGCATGTGGTACTACGGCTATGGCGCTTGAACGCGCGCAGCACTCGCCGGATTTAGACGCTTGAAGTCCTTCAGATTCCAGGTGTAAAGGGTCTCGGCTTTTGCCTTCAGCGCATAGTGGGCGATGAGAGCGTCATAAATCCCGCCCCGGTGATTCCGCTCGCGGACGCCTCGATAGCACGAAACAGTTCTTTCGCGTCTAGTGCGACCACAGTGATGCGTTCACGAATGTTTCCCAGAAACAGGAGCGCCTCATCTCCGCTCATGCGATCCTTGCCAGGCATGCCCGTGATGCTGCTGTAGACTTCAGCCAAACTGTGCGCGCCGCGTCGCGCTTCTCACTCACCCGACCACGGCTTCCGCAAGCTCCGCAGCGTCTTCTTCTACGGCCTGCTCCAGTACCCGCGGCTCCCGGATCTCCCGCGCCACGCCTATCCAGCCCAGTATTTTCACGAGGTAATACGTGCAATCCACTTCCCACCAGCGTAACCCCTGCCGGCAGGCATACATAAACTTGTGATGATTGTTATGCCACCCCTCACCCATGGTGATCAAAGCCAGCACAAAGTTATTCCGGCTATCGTCTGCCGTGTCAAACCGCCGCTCGCCCCAAACATGCGCCAGGGAGTTGATCGTGAACGTCCCGTGATACAGGCACACGGTTGAGAGCACGAATCCCCAGACAAACGCGCCCATGCCGCCCAGCAAAAAAACTGCCGCTCCCAGCAGCGCCGGAGGAATCAAATAATTCCGGCTGATCCACCGTAGCTCCGGAAACTTCCCAAAATCGCGTATCAAATTCGGATCATGATCGTCGTACCCATCCGACAGAATCCATCCCATGTGTGCCCACCAAAACCCGCGCTGCACCGGCGAATGTACATCCTGTGGCGTATCCGAATACTGATGATGCTCACGATGATGCGCCGCCCACCACAGCACGCCTTTCTGGCCGGAAGTTTCGGCGAAAAACGCCAAAAGAAACTGCGGCAGCCGCGCCAGCTTGTACGTGCGATGGCTGAAGTAGCGGTGGTATCCCGCTGTCACCGCAAACATCCTGAAAAAATAGAGCCCAGCGGCCAGGGCAACATACGACCAACGAAATGGCACAAAAAACACAGCCAGGCAGCCTACATGCAACAAGAAAAAGAGAATCACCGAGCTGATCCGGTAATTCGCGCCAGCAGTTTTCGAGACTTTTACAATCACGCTGCCACCCTCACAGTTGTCCGTTTCGAGACCCAGTATGTAATTGTACAGAGAGTTTCAATCGCAAACCGTGACGACCGTCACGAGTCTCATCCGCAGCAGTTCTGCTCAATTATGTACGTGGCGGCGCAGGGGTGAAGCCATCCTGGCTGGGCTCGTAACGCTGGCCAGCTCTGCTCCGTGAACCGATTACAAAGGTTATGCAAATTTGCGAATGCCGCTTGTTCCCGTACTCGCCAGACCTTTAAATAGGCTGGGGGAACCATGAAAAGAGTGCGCGTAGTCGGAATGTTCTTGTTGGCTCTGGGCGGCGTATCGCTCGCTCAGGACAAGGTTTTCGGCTGGGTGCGCGCCAACGATGAGGTTTCGCAGCTCGATCCAGCGGAGTACCATGCAGGCCGCACCTACCATCCCGGTGCCAATGGCGGAGGAATCCACGTGGACCTCCAAGCCAGGTTGCCGGTCACGGTCGCGATGGCGTCGGCCGCCGAGTGGGATGCCCGGCTCCAGCACCCCGAAAATCAAATAGGTGTCGATTTGTATTGCGCGCGGGAACACTTAACCAGCGCTAGTTACGAATGCCACTTACCGTCGAGCCGTCCGATGGTATTGCTCTTGCGCGATGAAAGAAAATCCGACCACGTCGTATTCACAGGAATTGCCGCAGTGCTGGGCCATAACGTGAAACAATTCATCTCGCCGAATAACGTCTTGCTTACCTATTACAACTGGTCGTGCATACAGAATTGCCTGGAACCTGAGTTCCGCTGGTATTCCTTGTTAAACGAGAAATATCCAATGACCAGCGTGCCGAAAATCTACAGCCTCTTGACGCCCGAACGTGACGGCCAGCGGGTGAATGTCAGGATCAAAGCGCCGGTTCCGATGACGGTTGCGCTACTGCCGTCAAACCTTGCCGATGAGGTGTATGACAATCCAGGATCCCTCTCCTCAGCTCTTGCCCATACGTCCTGCAAGCAACGGGGAGTTCAGTCTCTCAGCTTCGATTGCACGGTGAACGTTGCCGATGGACGCCAGTCGCTGGTGGTGATACCAGACGTGTCCAAGATCCCTCACAAGAAAGCGGAAATCCAGTTGCAGACCGTACGTTGCTCAGCGAATTGCGAGCTGCTCGACAAGTAGCTTCCTATGACGCGACGGGATCCTTCTTCGGTTTTAGGAGGGACGCCCCCACCGACGCCGCCAGCACCACTCCCACAATTCCCAGGGTCACTACCGTCGGTATCTCGACATACGCCGATCCCAGCATCTTTGCCCCGACCACCATCAAAATCACGGCCAGCCCGTAATGCAGATAATGGAACACATCCAGCATGCCCGCCAAGGCGAAATACATCGAGCGCAGCCCCAAAATCGCAAATACGTTGGAGGTGTACACCACAAACGCATTCAAGGTAATCGCGAGAATCGCCGGGATCGAATCGACCGCGAACAGCAGATCCGTCGTTTCCACGACCAGCAGCACAATCAGCAGCGGAGTTGCATACAGCCCCGGCCGCCGCACAAAAAACTTCGCTCCGTGAAACTCCTTCGTTACCGGTACGAGCTTGCGAAACGCCCGCAGTACCGGATTCTTCTCGGGATGGATCTCTGCATCCCCCTGACGGAACAACTTGATCCCGCTATACACCAGCAGTGCCCCAAACAAGTACGTAATGAAGTGAAACCGCTCCAGCAATTCCACGCCGGCGAAAATAAATACGGCCCGCAGCAGCAGCGCGCCCACGATGCCCCACGCCAATACCCTCTGCTGCTGCTCCTGCGGCACGGTGAAATAACGGAAGATGAGAAGAAAGACGAAAAGATTGTCGACACTCAGCGAGAGTTCAATCACATACCCCGTGACAAATTCCAGCGCCGGCGTCCGTCCCTGCCAGTGGTAGAGCACCCCGGCAAACGCCAGCGCCAGCGCAATCCAGATGGCGCTCCGCACCATCGCTTCCCGGAACGAAACAGCCTTTTCCCGCCCGCGAAATACGCCCAGATCGAGCGCCAGCATCGCAAGCACAAATATGTTGAAAATTACCCAGAACCATGGGCTCAAGCAGTCCTCGTCGTGTCGCGAGTGTAAAGGAAACTCTCTTCTACTTCCGCTCCCCAAGCAACTGCACCGTCTCCAAAATCACATCCCCGGAAATTTCCAAACTCCGCGGGCTGAGTTTATCCACTGTGTCTTGCGTCGTGTGATGAAAGACGTTGTTGTAGCCATAGTCCAAATCAATCACGTCGGCTACGGGCACGCCTCGCTCGGCAAAAGGCAGATGGTCATCCTGCACGCCCGCTGTCTGCGCGAAAAAATGCGACTGGTATCCCAACCGCGTGGCCGCCTCTAGCACCAGATCTTCCAACCACGGCGTGGAATTCGAGTCGCGCTGGATGTCTAGATCCGCATCCCCAATCATGTCAGCCAGCAAAAATGCCTTCACTCGCTTCAACGTTCCATCCTTCTCCCAGGTTTCCGCCAGATGCCGGCTGCCGTAAACGCTGTCGGTGTCTGTCCACTGGCGAACCGCCTCTTCCGCGTCGGTCCATAGCAGCCACACGCTGTAGCCATCCAGTTTGCCGCCGCGCAAATGCTGCGCCAACTCCAACAGAAGCGCCGAAGTGGCCGCGCCATCGTTCGCTCCAATAAACGACGTCTTCCGCAGGGGGTAATTCGTGTCGTAATGGCTGGCAATTACGATGATGCCGTCTTTCTTTCCTGGAAACTTCGCAATAAAATTCCGGCCTTGAAACTTACCCTCGGGACTGTCCACAGTGAACGGATCTTCCAGCAGTTCATCCCCCTTCAAATGAACACGCAGATAGCCTTCCACTTTCGCATGACCGGGGCTACCCAGATAGCGAGGGCCGTACGCCACGATCTCCTTAACGTACTGCATAGCGCGCGCCCCGTTGACGACGGCTTTCGCCTGCCGTTTCGATTCAGGTGGGGGCTCGACTTGTTTTGCAGCTGCACTTTGTGCTGGCTCGGCTGCCGCCGTCGCGGATGCGCTCTTATCCTTCGCGCAAGCGCACAGGCTGCACGCCACCACCAAGACCGCCGCAAATCTCCGTCTAGCTCCCACTACGCCTCGGTCCCCCGATTCCGTCGCTTCGGATGCACCAGCCACGCCACTCCGATGCTCACCAAGTAGAGTACGATCATGGGCGCCGCGAAGATGCACATGTTCCACACATCCGTGGTCGGCGTAACGATTGCCGCAATGACGAAGATGATCAAAATCGAATAACGGAAGTTATTCCACATCCACCCTGGACTGACAATCCCCATGAGGGCCAGGAAAAACACCAGAATCGGCAGCTCAAACACCGCGCCCAACCCAATGATGATGGTCAAAAACAAATCCGTATACTCCCCAATCGTGATCATGGGCTGAAACTGTTTGCCTTGATCGATCAGGAAATTCAGCGCCGCCGGAAACGCCAGCTTGTAGCCAAAGAATCCTCCCGCGAGAAACAATCCCACCGTCGAAATCATAAACGGTACTACATAGCGCTTCTCATGCCGGTACAAACCTGGGGAAATGAACAACCACACTTGATACAAAATCACCGGACAAGCTAAGAACACCCCGGCCAGGAAACTAATCTTGATGTAAAGATTGAACGGCTCAGTCGGATTCAGGTAAACCAGCGTCTCGGACAAATGGTTCCTGCGCAGGGCAACAACAATCGGCGCCTGCATGAGCCCGTAAATCTTCTCCGCGAAGGCATAACAGGCAAAAAAGCCCACCACCACGGATACCACGGAATAGATGAGCCGCTTCCGCAGATCCTCCAGATGTTCCAGGAAGCTCATCTGCCGCAAAAGGTCTTCGCGGCTCTGCGTTTCTGGATTGGAAGTGCTGGTGGCGTCAGGCATCGACGCTCTTGGCCGATGCCGCGGTGGCAGCGCTCTCGGAAGGATCGTCCTGAAGCGCTGCGCCCGCTAGAGCTGGTTGCGCCTCAATCGTCGCTCCGCTCGCCACCGTCCCCTGCGGCGGTGCCACGGGCGGCAACACCGTCTGCTTCGTCCGGTCGGTCTCCAGCTCCAGATTCCGCATCTCCGACTCGATCTGCCACTTGAACTCGTTGCTCGCCCGTTTGAACTCGGCCATCCACTTGCCCACCTGCCGCATGATCTCGGGCAGCTTTTTGGGCCCCACCAGAATCAGGGCGGCAATAAAGATAAAAATCATTTCCGACATGCCGAGATTCATGCCGCAATGATAACCTTCCGCTTCCGCTGCGGGCAAACCGAACGGAGCAAGGCGCCCTCCGCCGGAACCAGGGGGGTATTTTTCCGGGAACTTCTTAGGGAACCAGGGATCGATTTCGTGGTTGCCATGGGGGCCTAAGGCTATAATGTGTTGCCGGAGCGGTATTTGTGACTCGGGCCGGGTGTGGTTGGCTCGGCTGAGATCAACGAATGAGTTCGACAACAACGCTGCAAAACGGCGGGAATATGGATGCTGGCCGGAGTCATCCGGCGGTGGTGGCGCGGGAGTTTCTGTTTTCCATGGTACAGACGCACTGGGCGGAGATGGCAAATGGTCACGCCAACGGTAATGGAAATGGGAGTGGAAACGGATACGGTCACGGCGTGACAATGGAATCGGTCAATAAAGCGCAGGACGAGCTGGAGCGAATCGAGCAGCAGATCGGTAAGCTCGAGGCACTCCCAGGGCAGGACGCCGAGGCAGGACGAATGATGCAGGAGTTGCACGAGCGGGTGTCGGCGCTGCGGCGGCAAATTGACGCGCAGCTCGATGCATGGCAGCGGACGGAGTTGGCGCGGCATCCCCAACGTCCCTACCTTCTGGACTATATCGAGCGCATTTTTGCCGACTGGAGCGAGATCCACGGGGACCGGAATTTTGCCGACGATGCGGCCATTATCTGCGGGATGGCGCGCTTTCATGGCGAGGAAGTTTTGATTATCGGGCACCAGAAAGCCCGGGATACCAAGCAGAAGGTATACCGGAATTTTGGCATGCCCAATCCCGAAGGCTATCGCAAGGCCTTGCGCGCCATGCAGTTTGCGGCGAAGTTTGGGCGGCCCATATTCACGTTTGTGGATACTCCGGGGGCGTATCCGGGCATAGGCGCGGAAGAGCGTGGGCAGGGCGAGGCAATCGCGCGGAATCTGCGGGAGATGGCGAAGCTGCGCGTGCCGATTGTGACCACGATTACAGGCGAGGGCGGAAGTGGCGGGGCTTTGGCCATTGCCGCGTCGGACCGTGTGCTCATGATGGAGAATTCGGTGTACTCGGTGATTTCGCCCGAGGGCTGCGCGTCGATCATGTGGCGCGATCCGTCCAAGCGCGATGTCGCCGCTCAGGCCATGCGGATTACCGCCAAAGATTTGCAAGACATGCAGTGTATCGACGGAATCATTCAGGAGCCCGAGGGCGGCGCGCATCGCGATCATGAAGCGGCTGCGGTAATGCTTGATGCGGCGCTACAAAAATATTTGGCGGAACTGAAGCTACTCGCGGTTGAGGATTTGCTGGAGCAGCGGTATCAGAAGTTTCGGACGATGGGGCAGTTCTACCGGGTGGAAGGGTAGGGGACGAGTTCTCCACTACTGACCTTGAGGTTTTGGATCTTCGATCTTCACGTTTTCGGGCTTTGCGAATAGCTTTGGATCAAACACAACCTGCCCGTAGCCGCTATACCAGAAGATGTCAGCTTTATCACCGTGTTTCCGCATCACGGCGAGTGGGCGTTCTGGTGTTCCATAAGTAAACAACGCAAAGGTTGATTCGCCAATGTCTAGCATGTATGCCGTTGTCTCCTTGCCTTGAAGAACGGCACCTTTCTTTGGAATTGCCCCCTTGCTCTTGAAGAATTCCAGTTCCAGTCCGAACTCCAGAGCCATAATTTGCCTCGTTTCATCATCCCGCAGCTTCGCAATGTCCGCAAAGATTGGCATATGGCAGTTGAACGTTGGCCCCGGATCAACAACATGCTGGGCTGTCTTTGCCAATAGGTTGACCATCCATGCATCGGGCTCGTTGATAATCATCAAGCCGTGAATTCCCCGGTCGGGATTGGGCGCTTCCTCAGTGCGACAGTAGCGGCTGCCGGCGCGGTACATGAGCTTTGGCTTCGTCGCGAAACTGCCTGGTGTTACATCGGGGCTCTGGAGAAGGACTTCTAGCTTCGTCATCGTCTTTGGCGGTTCTTGAGCGAGGGAGGCAGAACCAAATAGGCAGGCAACGAACAGTATGTTTCTCATGGCGGAATACACTTTACTACGTGATCGTTGTGGGCAAAGCAGCGCCTAAAGGCGCTCTGAACTTTTGCGCTTGCGGCAGGACTGAAGGCCTGCCCTGATACGAATCTTTTCTGAGCCGTCTGGTCTTGTGGCGTCTGGCAGGTCGTGGGCGATTCAGGCTCGCATGTGATCCAATCCTTGCTCTGAACTAGGGTGGAGTAGTAGATTTACACCTTTCGTCGCAGCGAAGGGACATCGTGATGCTAGATGTTACGCGACTGGGCCGCGTCCTGTGCGGTTTCGGGATGATCGGGCTCGGCGGGCTGGGCTTGGCCTACGCCGATTTCGTCCTGGAATGGACTCCGGTGCCTGAGCATCTTCCGGCACGGATGGCGTTTGCCTATGTCCATGGACTTGTTCTGATTCTCGCGGGTCTTGGCCTCCTTTTTGACCGAACAGTACGGCCGGCTGCGCTCACTTTGGCAGCAGTGTGGCTGGTGTGGACGTTGCTTCATGTGCCGCTAGTGATTGCCAACTGGCGCGGCGGGATTGGCGGTCAGGCTGAGGTGTTGGCCATCACGAGTGGCCTCCTACTGTTGGCCGCGGTTTCGGGGGCGGCAACTGAGCGAACACGGATGGATTTCGCCATCTGCATGCCCGCGTTTGGAATCGTCCATTTTCTTTATCCCGCCGCTGTGGCGACATGGGTCCCGGCGTGGCTTCCGGGGCGTTTGTTCTGGGCGTATTTCACGGGCGTGGCACATTGCGCTGCGGGGTTGGCGATTTTGAGTGGCGTGCTGGCACGATTGGCATCACGCCTGTTTGCCATCATGTTGAGTTCATGGGTACTGATTGTCCATATTCCCCGGGTTGCCGCTGCGCTGCGGGATCGGCATGAATGGACTACGCTCTTCGTTGCGCTGGTGCTGACCGGTCTGGCCTGGGTTTTGGCGCGATATTTGGCGGGCGATGTTTGGGCGAAGCAGACTGTTGCCTTTAGTGCCTTTACAGCGGGTGGGAAGAGGTAATGACTCCAGCCTTTTTTTCACAAAAACTGTAGGGTCATCATAAAGCCGCACGGGCGAGTACGCGCCCGCCCCCTCCATTACTCAATACGCCAGTTGCTTTCCCGGATAACCTCCCCCTTGCAGGGGGCTCTTGATCCCTCCGGTGCCGTATAATCATGTAGATAACTTGAATACAGTGCCGGGCCAAACAGCCCCACGGACTGGAGCTTTACCCTAACATGGCTACCTCGGACCTCGTTGTCCGCAACCCCGAAAATCAGGGGTCGACTCATGTTGTGAACGACATGAGTATTTCTGTCGCAACCGTGAACGGTTCGGGTTCGCAAAGCTCGAATTCGGTGCTTTTGCGGGCGATTTTTCAGATGGGCGTGCCGGTTTCCGGCAAGAATCTGTTTCCCTCCAACATCGCCGGTCTTCCCACCTGGTTTACCATCCGCGCCAATCAGCACGGCTACATTGCCCGAAAGAAGGAGATCGACTTTCTTGTGGCCATGAATCCGGAGACGGCGAAGGACGACGTGATGGCGCTCGCCCCCGGATCGTCGGTGGTGTTCGACGAACCCTTGAAGCTAAATGAGCTCCGCACGGACTTGGTTTTCTACTCGGTCCCTTACGACAAGATTCTGGTTTCCGTAGGCGTAGAGGCCAAGGTGCGCAAGCTCGTCAGGAACATGATCTACGTCGGCGTGGTGGCGCAGATTCTGGACATTGACATGAAGGAAGTGGAGATTGCGATTCAGCGCCAGTTCTCCAAGAAGGCGAAGGCCGCAGCGCTGAACCTGAGCGCAGCGAAGGCTGGGTTTGAATACGCAAAAGCGTCGTTGCCGAAGCAGGACCGGTTTC
>WNFL01177225.1_pt2 | contig 13890 bp, 16 predicted proteins | sample 5400361 | NCBI WGS metagenome assembly WNFL01 (sample SAMN13153351, study PRJNA577476) | soil metagenome | isolation source: 40 cm soil on Douglas fir-dominated hillslope | place: USA:California | collected 2013-09-17
CCTCAGGCCTTCACCGGCTCATAAGCGTAGCCGTTGCCGTCCTTCTTGATCGTGCCGGCGCCGGGCAAGCCGTAGTGGTAGCCGGTGATGGTCGCCTTGTCGGCTACGGCGCGATCGAACGTCTTGCGCCGAGTCGCTTCCGCCATCGGCCCATCGCTATCGAATGCCGCGTGCCACCCCGGGTTCTTGACGAAGAGCGCGGGGATGTTCGTGATGTCGCCGAGGATCATCAACTGCTTGCTGCCTGACGCCACGAGGTAGCTGGTATGGCCGGGCGTATGGCCGTTGGTGGCGATGGCGCGAACGCCCGGCACCACGTCCTTGTCGCCCTCGAATTGCCGGATGTTCTTCCATCCCGGGAACACCGCCTGGATGCGCTTGGCGGCACCCGCCGTGGTCGCGGGGTCAGTCCAGAATTTATATTCCGTGGCCGGGACAACGATCTCGGCGTTGGGGAAGATCGCGGCGTTGGTGTCCTTGGCCATCAGGCCTGTAATGTGGTCGGGATGGAAATGCGTCACGACGATGGTCGTGACCGCGGCGGGATCGAGCCCGGCGGCCTTCAGGTTCTTCGAGGCGAGCAGGCCGGCCTTTTGCCCTTGGTCCTGATGGCGGTCACGGTGAAGGGGATCGGCACGAACTCGTCGGTCAGGCCGCCGGCCTTGAGACCAGCCTTGACCTCGTCCAGCGAGGCGTTCTTGACGAAGCCCGGATCGTGCGGCTTCGCCCAGATGCCGTCGTACATCTGGATGACTTCGATATCCCCGACCTTGAACTTCACGAAGCCCTTGTCGAGTAGGCTCGGATCGGGCGTCGTGGCGAAGGCGGGCGTCAGGAACTCGAGCGGCCCGTCGAGGCCGAAGGCGGTACCGGCGGCGGCCGCCGAGATGACCAAGCCACGACGTGAGATGCTATGCATAATCGCGCTCTCCCTTGCTTTGTTTGTCCGGCTCAAAGGCCGCGTGCGAGTAGACGATTAACGCAATCCGGCCGCTTGCTGACCGGTGCTTTGTGCTCTCACGGAGATTTGAAGCCCGACGCGGAGCCGCGTGGTCTCGGCCACCCTCTCGCGATTAGAAGCCAAGCCTCTGCAGCGATTGCTTAATCTCATCGTGCGCCGTGCCGTCGCGAAACGGAAAGGATGTGAGGAAGTCTGACTTCGCGTAGCCCGGGTGCGAGCGTCGGATGTGCGCGACATAATCCTTCGCCGCCTGCCGGTTGCCGGCAAGCTCGTTCGTGACAGCCGCAATCGCGTAGATCTGGACATGGGCGTTGGGTGATCGAACGGCCCGGTCCGCCCACTTGGCCGCCGTCTCGTGCTGGCAGCGGATCGAATGCGTGAGCGCGCGCGTCGCCAGCATCGCATAGTTCAGGGGATCGATCGGGCTCAGCGAGATCGCCCTGGCGACCCGCTTCTCGTTGCTCTCGCCCTCGCCCAGAAGCGTGCCGACCAGGGCGCCATTGTAGATGGCGAAGGCGTAGTTGGGCCGTAGCGAGATGCTGCGCTCGATCCAGGGCAAGCTCGCTTCGAGATTGCCGGATAGCCATTCCACCCGCCCCATCGTGAGGTTGACGAACGGATCGAGCGGATCGAACTCAAGCGATTTCTCGGCATATGCGCGCGCCTGCCGCTTCTCGCCCTCGGGATCGGACGAGAAGCCCAGGAAGGCATCCTGGAAATGGGTGAAAGACAATCCGGCGTGTGCGCGCGCGAATGTGGGGTCGAGCTCGACCGCGCGCGCAAAGAGCTGGGCTGCCAGGCGCATGCCCTGCTGGTCGAAGCGGAACATTTGCCACAACCCGCGATGGTACGCCGCCCATGCGTTGAGATGCTGCGTCGGGACGCGCGATGCCTGCATGGCCTCCGAGAGCTGCAGGCGCGGCTCCAGCGCGCCGACGATCTCGCCCGCCAGCGTCGAGCGCAGATGCATGATCTCGCCGACTGGCGTTGTGAACCGCTCGGCCCAAATCACCGTGTTGGCAGGCGCGTGGCACAGCTCGACCGCCACCACGCACCGGCGCCCCTCCTGCATGATCGTGCCGGTCAGAAGATAGTCGGCACTGAGAATCGCACCCGCCTGTGCCGGGTCGACCTCCTGGCCGCGAAACTTGAAGGAGGACCCACGCGCGATGACGAACAGCCAATGCAGCCGGGATAGCTCGAGGATCACCTCCTGGGCGAGCGCGTCGCCGAGCAGGCCGAGCTGAGGATCGGGGCTGAGCGCGAACAGCGGCAGGACGGCGATGCGGGGCGGGGCCGATCCCGGTTGCGGGCTCCCGGGCACGCTCTGTGCCTGAGCGGGCTCGCCGGCGGCCGGCGGCGTCTCAAAGGCGGATGACACTCGTTCGACCGGGGAAGCGAACTGGAATCCGCGCCCCCGGATCGTGCGGAGATAGGTCTGCGCCTGACCGCTGTCGCCGAGGGCCCTGCGGACGGACTTGATGCAGCTCGACACGGTCGCATCGGAGACGAAGCGGCCCTTCCAGACGTTCTCGATGATGGCCGCGCGCGAAACGACCTGCCCGCTGCGCTCGACGAGGAAGGACAATAGATCGAAGACGAGCGGCTCGACGTGAATCTCCGCGGCATTCGCCTGGAGCAGGAAATGCTCCGTATCGAGCTCGAATTGATCGAAGCTGTAGCGCATCAAAGCTGCTCCGGTGCCCACTGCTGCGGGCGCGAGGCTCCCTGCCGGCAGGCAACGCACCCGATGCCGCGCCGATAATGTCCAACCAATCCCCACGCAATCCCCAGACGCCATTCAAGCACGCGGGGCGCGAATGAGCGATATGGACATCTACCAGGAGACGCCTTCAGGCGCCCCGAGCAACTGGCCGCTTCACGTGCCAGCGAAAAAGGAGAACGAGATGACAACTCTAGCTACGAAAGCCGCAACGCCCGATTATCAGGCGATCAAGGTCAGGCAGAACGCGGCGTGGGCGTCCGGTGACTACGCCAGGATCGGCACCACCTTGCAAATCGTCGGCGAGACCCTTGCCGAAGCCATGGACCTGAGCCCGGATTCCAAGGTGCTGGACGTAGCGGCCGGGAACGGCAACGCCACGCTCGCCTTCGCGCGCCGCTGGTGCGAGGTGACGTCGACCGATTACGTCGACACGCTCCTGGCGCGCGGTCGCGCCCGTGCCGATGCGGAAGGATTGAACCCCACGTTCCGGATTGCCGACGCAGAACAGCTTCCCTTCGAGAATGGCACCTTCGACGCCGTCGTCTCGACTTTCGGTGTGATGTTCGCGCCGAACCGGCTCGCAGCGGCGGGCGAAATGCTTCGCGTCTGCCGCCCGGGCGGCAGGATCGGCATGGCCAACTGGACGCCCGAGGGGTTCATCGGCAACCTGTCCAAGACCATTGGCAAGCATGTCCCGCCGCCCGCAGGCGTGAGCTCGCCGGCCCAGTGGGGCAGCAAGCCCTGGCTCCAGGACGTGTTCGCGGGCAAGGCCCGGTCGGTCGCCATCAACGATCGCGCATTCGTCTTCCGGTATCGCTCGCCAGAGCACTTCGTGGACTTCTTCCGCACCTACTATGGGCCGGTCCACAAGGCATTCCTCGCCCTCGATCCCGCGGGACAGAGCGCGCTCGAGGCCGATCTTCATACCGGCATTGCACGCTTCAACACGGCGACAGACGGCTCGATGCGTGTTCCTTCCGATTATGCAGAGGTCATCATCACTAAGGCCTGACACGCGGCACGTCGCCCGCTTGCCCACTATTTACGCATATGCGTTCGAGCGCGCCGCCTCTCCCGCTCTGGTGTTGAAGATCCGCCTCGACAGCTTGCCGCCGCAGCCTGCCGGGGCAGTTCCGCGTGCTATGCTCCCCAAGCAATGAGGCGTTTATAGTTGCGAGCGAAAACGCTACTATCCGACCAAGAAACGAAGCTCCAGGGAGTGAAACGATGAAGCATGTCCCGATTTCCCGCCGGACTGTTCTGGCGGGCACGGCAGCGGCGGGTGCATTCGGACTGTCCGGGTTTCCAGCGCGCGCCGAGCCGCAATGGAAGAAGTACGCCGGCACCAAGCTCGAGGTGATCCTCGCCAAGGGGCCGCGCGGCGACGTCCTGCAGAAGAACATCAAGGAATTCACGGAGCTGACCGGCATTGAGGTCGAGTCGGAGCAAATCCCCGAGCAGCAGCAACGGCAGAAGGCCGTGATCGAGCTTGCGTCCGGCAAGCCGAGTTTCGACGTGGTGCATGTGAGCTATCACGTCCAAAAGCGGCAGTTCGAGAAGGCCGGCTGGCTCGCCGACATCTCGGGCTTCATGAAGGACCCGAACCTGACGGCACCGGATCTCGTCGACAGCGACTTCTCGGCTGCGGGCTTGCAATATGCCAAGAACGACAAGGGCGAGATGCACTCCCTGCCGTGGTCGGTCGACTATTTCATTCTCTATTACAACAAGGAGATGTTCGCGAAGAAGGGCGTCGCGGTTCCGAAGACCTTCGACGAGATGCTCGCCGCCGCCGAGAAGCTCACCGACCCGAAAGAGGGCACCTTCGGCTTCGTCGGACGCGGCCTGCGCAATGCCAACATGACGCTGTGGACCAATTTCTTCCTGAACTACGGCGGCGAGTTCCTCGATGCCAAGGGCAATATCCTGACGGACGGGCCGGAGGCGATCGAGGCGACCAAGCTCTATCAGAGCCTGCTGACGAAGGTGGCGCCTCCGGGTGTTGCCGGGTTCAATTGGATGGAGTCGATGGCCTCCTTCACGCAAGGGCGCTCGGCGATGTGGCTCGACGGCGTCGGCTGGGCCCCGCCGCTCGAGGACCCTAACGCCTCGCGCGTTGCCGGCAAGGTCGGTTATACGGTGGTCCCGGCCGGACCGAAGGGCCAGTATTCCGCAACCTATGGCGACGGCATCGGTATCGCGCAGGCGAGCAAGAACAAGGAAGCCGCCTACCTGCTCTGCCAGTGGGTCGTGTCGAAGCCGATGGGCGCGCGCCTCCTGCAGGCAGGCGGCGGCGTGCCGTTCCGCAATTCGGTGCTGAACGACGCCGAGGTGCGCAAGGGGGTGAAGATGCCGCCCGAATGGCTGCAGTCGGTTATCGACTCGGCGAAGATCAGCAAGCTCGGTCTGCCGGTCGTCATCCCTGTTGCCGAATTCCGCGACCTCGTCGGTGCGGCTGTCACGGCGACCCTTGCAGGCGCCGATCCGGCGACGGAGCTGAAGAAGGCGCACGACCAGTTCCGACCGATCCTGGAGCGCAGTGAGAAGGCGTGACGACAATCGTCGGGCCGTCTGAGGTCGCGGCCGGAGCAGGCCGCGGCCAGAAGCGGGAATGGCGGCCTCCATCGTACTGGCCGTTCGTGATGCCGGCGCTGATCGTAGTCGTCGCCGTCATCGTTTTCCCCTGGATCTTCACGATCTGGATGAGCTTGAACGAGTGGAAGGTCGGGGTGCCGACGACGTTCGTCGGCCTCTCCAACTACCTGCGGCTGCTCAATGATCCGCGGTTCATCGAGTCGGTCTGGCACACGTTCGTGTACACTGGGTTGTCGGTGCTGCTGCCGCTCGTTTTCGGCACGTTCGCCGCCGTCGTGTTCCACGCAAGATTTCCCATGCGCGGCCTCCTGCGCGGGCTCTTCATCATGCCGATGATGGCGACGCCGGTTGCGATCGCGCTCGTCTGGACGATGATGTTTCATCCCCAGCTCGGCGTGCTCAACTACCTGCTTTCGCTGGTCGGCCTCCCGGCACAGCTGTGGGTGTTCCATCCCGCGACCGTGATCCCGTCGCTGGTGCTGGTCGAGACCTGGCAATGGACGCCGCTCGTGATGCTGATCGTGCTCGGTGGGCTCGCAGCCATTCCGACCGAGCCTTACGAGAGCGCGATGATCGACGGCGCCCGCACCTGGCAGATGTTCCGCTACATCACGCTGCCGCTGATCACGCCGTTCATCTTCATTGCTGCCATGATCCGCATGATCGATGCCGTGAAGAGTTTCGACATCATCTTTGCGATCACGCAAGGTGGGCCGGGCTCAGCCTCCGAGACGGTCAACCTTTACCTCTACAGTGTTGCCTTCGTTTACTACGACGTCGGCTACGCCTCCGCGATTGCGGTCGTCTTTTTCGCTCTCATTGTCGCCCTCGCCGCATTGCTGCTTTACGCTAGGCAACGCATGCTGTGGAACGACCCCGGAGGCGGCACATGACGGTGCGCCGGGTGCTCGGCAAGATCGGCCTCGCCTTCGCGGTACTGGTCATCGTCTCGCCCGCTATCCTGTTCTTCATCTGGATGCTCTCGCTGTCGGTCAAGTACGAGATCGACAACGCGGCCTATCCGCCGATCCTCATTCCCGACCGCTTCGCCTGGAAGAACTACGCGGACGTGCTCGCTTCCAACCGCTTCGTGACCTATTTCTTCAACAGCCTGATCGTGACCGGCACGGCGACGCTGTTCGCGATGCTAGTCGGCGTGCCGGCGGGCTATGGCATCGCCCGCATGACCGCGCATAAATCGGCGATCGTGATCCTGATCGCGCGCATCACCCCGGGACTGTCCTATCTCATCCCGTTGTTCCTGCTGTTCCAGTGGCTGGGTCTGCTGGGCACTCTCTGGCCGCAGATCATCATTCATCTCGTGGTGACTGTGCCGATCGTCATTTGGATCATGATCGGGTACTTCGAGACAACGCCGATCGACCTCGAGGAGGCGGCGCGGATCGATGGTGCCAAGCGCTGGCAGGTCTTCCGCTACGTAGCGCTGCCGATCGCTCGGCCGGGCATGGCCGTGGCCTTCATCCTGGCCATCATCTTCTCCTGGAACAATTTCGTCTTCGGCATCGTGCTTGCTGGGCGGGAGACGCGCACGCTGCCGGTCGCCGTCTACAATATGATCTCGTTCGATCAGCTGAGCTGGGGACCGCTCGCGGCGGCGGCGCTCATCGTCACCTTGCCGGTGCTCCTGCTGACAGTCTTCGCACAGCGCCAGATTATTGCGGGGCTGACAGCCGGCGCGGTGAAGGGCGGCTGACGGTCGCTATGGCCAGTCGCTCGAAAGGGGAGTAAAGCGCGGCGGCGATGGAAGGACAGGCGTTTAGCGCCCCGCTCAAGGTGAAGGCGTGAATGACCGATGAAGAACGTCATCCCGTTCAGGCCAAAGCGAGAAGCAGGCCAAAAAGAGGATAGCGGCACAAGCCGGACACGCCAGAACGTTATTGCGCTCTGCATCCTGGTCGCTCTGCTGCTGGGCGGGCTCTGGCTCTACAGGTCGCTCGAGACGTATCTCAGGATCGAGGCGTGCGTCGAGGCCGGGCGGCGCAACTGCGATGCTTTGGTCAACGAAAACTTCCGCTGATCGGAGATGTCCGAGATGGGCCTATCGCAGTTGATTGGCGCTGTCCTCTACAGCATCTTTCGATCAGATGGAGTTGCTTGCTAGTCTCTTCCCCTCCCCTTGACGGGGAGGGCCGCGCGAAGCGCGGGGGTGGGGTGAAGAGCTTGGTGTATCGGCTGCCAAGTTTCTTCGGATTTTCCCCCCACCCCTGACCCCTCCCCGCCAGGGGGAGGGGAAACAGGTCCGCATAAGTCCAGACGATCGGAAGATGCGCTACCCGACGACCTGCAGTAATCGCCCAAGCGGCCTAATTGGGAGTGCGAGACTGGGCCGCGACCGATGCAACCCGCGGAACGATGCTTGCGTGCTGCTGTTGACAGGTTGTCCGGAAAACGAGGGCGACCATGAACGACACTTCAACAGCTCAGATTCACCCCTTGCGCCAGCTATTGACCCGCCTGGGCGAACTCGCCGCACATCCGACCGCGTTCGCCATCGTCCCCGCTTACGCTGTTCTCTGGCTCATCTTTGAGCGGGACTCCTTCGATTGGCACGGTGCTGCGACGCTCGCAACATGGCTGATGACTTTCTTCATCACTCGATCCGAATATCGAGATACGCAAGCTGTCCAGGCGAAACTCGACGAGCTGCTGCGTGCGCATACCAGGGCCCGCACCGAGCTCACAAAACTCGACGACAGCGAGCCAGAGGAAATCGTCCGCCACCGGAAGGAACAAGGACCGGAGACCTGAGCCAAAACGAACATTGTATTGGGAGAGCATTGTATTGGTAGAGATTGTGTCACGCTACCGCCCCCTGCGCGGCACCTCCCGGACGGGCGGGAAGATAAATTGCCGCTGCTCCAGCTCATGCTGCTGCTGCAGGTCCCGCAACCGCTGCTCCGGAAAGGCCTGCGGCGCCCGCTCCTGTTGGGGCCCGAAGATCTGTGGCGGCGGAACGTAGTCCTGCCGCGGCTGCTGCGCACCAGCTGAGCCGCTTGCGACCACCCCCACTCCCAAGCCCAAAATGAACGATCCGATCTGCCTTCGCATGCAACCCAAAACGGGCTCCGCCGCTCGCCGTTCCGGGATGGCCCTGCGGCAGATGGCTCATCCAAGCGGCGGCCAATGTGGCCTTGCTGATGGCCGTAGAAGATAACCGGAATACACCATGAGCCTGCATGGTCCTGGCTGCTACCTCGACCAGCCGCAGCGCCTGTGCCAGGATGGAATTGACTGCCCCAAGAGCTGGCGGCCAATGAAAGACAAAAGGGACATCGTCGAGAACTGGCTGCCGCGCTACACCGGCACGCCGCTTGCCGAGTTCGGCCAATATATTCTCCTCACCAACTTCGGATACTACGTCAACCTCTTTGCCTCATGGCACGACGTGCCGGTCAAAGGCGCCGACCGCTCGATGCCGAACGCCACCGCCGACGGCATCACCATGATCAACTTCGGCATGGGCAGTCCGAATGCCGCGACCGTAATGGATCTCCTGAGCGCCATTGCGCCGAAAGCTGCACTGTTCCTTGGCAAGTGCGGCGCGTTAAAGCGCAAGAACCAGATCGGTGACTTGATATTGCCGATTGCGGCGATTCGTGGCGACGGCACCTCGAACGACTATCTGCCGCCGCAGGTGCCCGCACTCCCAGCGTTTCAATTGCAACGCGCCGTGTCGACCATGATCCGCGATCTGGGACGCGACTACTGGACCGGCACTGTCTACACCACCAACCGCCGCGTATGGGAGCACGACGAAGACTTCAAGGAACTGCTGCGTCGGACGCGCAGCATGGCCATCGACATGGAAACCGCAACGATCTTCGCCGCGGGCTTCGCCAATCGCATCCCCTCCGGTGCCCTGTTGCTCGTCTCCGATCGACCCATGATACCGGAAGGCGTCAAGACCGAAGCGTCCGACCTTGGCGTCACCTCGCGCTATGTCGAAGGCCACATCAAGGTCGGGATCGAGGCCTTGAAGCTCGTTAGACGTCGCGGCCGCAGCGTCAAGCATCTGCGTTTCGAAGACAACGACGGTTGAGGGCCTGAGGCACAATGGAGAACCGCAGCACGATGGCGGGCGGATGCCAATGTGGCCAAGTTCGCTACGAAGTCACGGCGGCGCCGCTCAACGTCTACATCTGCCACTGCCGCGAATGTCGCAAGCAGTCTGGATCGGCGCTCGGTATCTCAGTCATTGTGCGCGCTGCCGAGCTACGTTTGGTCCAAGGCGAACTCAAGCGCTGGTCGCGCCCGACTGACAGTGGTCACATTCTCGATTGCTTCTTTTGCGCGGAATGCGGATCGCGGGTGTGGCATGGCGACAGGGATCGAGAGGAGACGATCAGTATCAAAGGCGGTTCGCTCGATGAGCCGCCCGATCTCAGCTCAGCCACTCATATTTGGACGGTTCGAAAATTGCCGGGCGTTATCATCCCCGACAGTGCCCAGCGGTACGACCAAGAGCCTTGACGAGTCCTGGACACCACCTCTGCGACGGAACTGGACTATTTAGTACTGGTGCGAGCGATCGCCTTCCTTTGACTGTGCTGCCCGCCAGCCGTCTGCTTGTAGGCATCGTCAACAAAATATACGCTGTTCCAAAAAGAAACGCGGGAGGATGCAGGCTCATGCCGAACATCAGTCGCCGGAAAGCGGTGCAGTTCACGACGGCCGCTGCATGGGTCGGGGGGACCGGAGGGCTGGCCAGCATCCTTGCGGCGCGCCGTGCGCCCGCGGTGGCTCAAACCGCGTCGCTACACTTGTTGCGGCTCGGCGACTTTGTGCCCGCCTCCGACACCCTTTTGCGCAACGATCTTCTCCCCGAGGCGGAAAAGGCGTTAGGCCTGAAGATCACGCTCGAAGGCATCAACGGCAACGACCTTCAGGCGCGCATCACCTCTGGCATTCAGAGCGGCACCGGTGCCGACATCATCATTGGTCTGCACAACTGGCCGCAGCTCTATGCTGCGAGCCTCGCCGATGTCAGTGACGTCGCCGAGGAGGTCAGCCAGGCCCAGGGTGGCTACCATGATCTGTTTATGACACTGGCCAAAGGGGACCGGGGATGGCTCGCCGTTCCCTGGTGCGCGCTCGGGATCGCGGTCGCTTACCGCAAATCATGGTTTGCGGAGGCGGGTTACCCGAAATTCCCGGAGACCTGGGAGCAGTACCGCGAGGCTGGCAAAAAACTCAAGGCTCAGGGTCGCCCGATTGGGCAGACGCTCGGTCATACTTATAATGACGCTCCGGCCTTCTCCTATCCCTTCCTGTGGTCCTGGGGCGGCAAGGAAGTCGAACAGGATGGCAGGACTGCCGCGCTCAATTCCAAGGAGACGATCGAGTCCGTAAATTTCATGGTGGGTTTTTGGAAAGATGCGCACGATGAAGGCGGTCTGGGCTGGGACGATTCGAGCAACAATCGGGCCTTTCTCGCCGGCGCGGTGAGCGCGACCAGCAACGCGGCCTCGATCTATATCGAAGCGCTGCGTAAGCCCGATCAGTACAAGACGGAGACGGGCCTAGCCCTCAAGGACGACATTCTGCACGCGCCGTATCCGAGGGGTCCGGCGGGCCGAGCAGGATTGCACCCGCCTCAATCCCATATGGTGATGGGTTATTCCAAGAAACAAAAAGCAGCCAAGGACTTGCTGCGGTGGCTGCATTCACGACCGGTTTATGAGAGGTGGTTCGTGTCGCAGAAGGGGTTTTCTGTGCCACCGACCAAGGAGTGGTCGAAGCACGCGCTATGGGACGCGGATCCGGTTATGGCGCCCTTTAAGGACGTGCTGGCGACAGCCCGTGCACCGGGCTGGCCCGGCCCCTCAAGCCGACAAGCGGCCGAAGCCTTGTCAAAATATATCGTGACCGACATGTACGCGAAGGCCGTGCAGGGAACACCGGCCGTCGACGCGGTTGGTTGGGCACATGCGGAGCTGGCGAAAACGTACGCCAGCTGACTGCGCTTAGATCTCCCGTTTCCCGGCGGTCAGGAACCTCCGTACGACCGACAGCTTGTCCTCATCCAGCAAACTCCGGTTCGATTCGACCACGCACGCCGACATCGAGCGCCAACAGCGCACCGGCTAATGGCTGGTGTTGCTGCTCCGTCTCGGTCAGCCGGTGGCGAGCCGTGGTCACGTAGAGGGTGTCGAGTTTCACGCCACCAAAGGCGCAGCTCGTCGGACATTGGACCGGCAGCGGGACGTGGCGGTCCACGTTCCCGTCTGGCCCGTAACGCGTCAAGCACCAGCCGTCAAATTCGGCGCTCCACAAAAACCCCTCCTCGTCGACGGTCGCACCATCCGGACGCCCGCGGCGCTCGGCGGTCGAGGCAAACACCCGTTCCGGGCCGATCTCGCCGGTTTCGAGCTGGTAGTCGTAGGCGCAGATCGTAGCCCTTAGCGTGTCGGCAAAGAACATCGTGGTGCCGTCGAGATTCCAAGCCAAACTGTTCGGAATGGTGAGACCAGTCATCACCTCATGAGCGCTCAGATCCGCATCGAACCGGTAGAGGGCGCCGGTCGGTACACGTTCGCTGGCCGGCATCGAGCCGACCCAGAAACGGCCCCTAGGGTCGCAGCGACCATCGTTGAACCGCTGGGTGGCAGTGTCGTGCGGCGCCGCTGTGAGTAGCTGCAGCTGGTTGCCCGCTGGGCAGAATGCGCTAAGGCCCGAGGTCAGCGCCAGGATCACACCACCCTGAGCGCCTCGGATAGAGGCCAATCCGTGAGCGCTCGGCTGGCTGGATGGAGGCGTCTCAGAAGCCTGCGCCGGATGTCGACCCAAAACAGAGCGGCATCACGCGCCGACCACACCGCGCTCTCGCCGAGGATGTCGCGATCCGGTGTCACGATTTCGAGTTTCATCGGGAACTCTCGTTGGCTGACATCGTGCGCTTCGCTCGGCTTGATGCTTAGCTCATGGGCCTGTTCGAATCGAGACGTCTCATGAGGCGTCGAAGGCCTGCGCGGCGAGCAGAGCCTCGCCGAGACTCAGTCGCGAGGGGCTGTTCGGGGCAACGCGGACCGGCTAGAAGCACGTCATGCTCTTCTACGCTGCCAAGATCCTCGGGTTCTTTGCCCAGCCCTCGAACCTGTTCGCTACGGTCGGCCTGCTCGGGCTCGCGATGGGGCGCGGCGGTCTCGCATGCTTGGGGCGGCGTCTCGTCGCTCTGGCGCTCGTTCTCTTCGCGCTGTTCGGCCTATCGCCGCTCGCCAACCTGATGATCCTTCCGCTTGAGCAGCGCTTCCCGGTGCCTGATTTCGCGGCAGAACCGCCCACGGGCTTCGTTATCCTTGGTGGCGCGCTGGAAACGCACATGTTCACGGCACGGGGCGAGTCATCCTTGAACGAGGCGGCCGAACGCGTGACCATCGTGCCTGAGCTTGCGCGGCGCTACCCGCGGGCACGTTTCGTCTTCAGCGGCGGCCTCGCTGACCTCGTCCAGCTTCGGCCGGATATCACCGAGGCCGTCGTCGCCCGCCGCCTGTTCGAGAGCTTTGGCATTCCGGCCGATCGCATCGCCTATGAGGACAAATCGCGGGATACCTTTGAGAACGCCGTGTTCACGCGAGACCTCGTAAAGCCACTGCCCGACGAGAGATGGGTGCTGGTCACCTCTGCCTTTCACATGCCGCGGGCGATCGGCGTGTTTCGCGCTGCAGGGTTTCCCGTGACGGCCTATCCGGTCGATTTTCGCACGACCGGCTGGAACGATGCCTTCGTTCCAGCCTCTTCAGTGAGCCAGGGACTGCGTCGCGCCGACGTTGCCCTGCGTGAGTGGATAGGTCTCGTCGCCTACCGGTTGGAAGGTCGCACCACCGAGTTGTTCCCAGGCGCTAGTCGTCAAAACTGACGAGGTCTTACCGCTCACCAGAGCCGCGCCGCGAACCGCAGTGTTGTGACTTCGGCGGCCTCGGGGCTGGGATCTTGCGCTAATCCAGCCGCGCAGCATCGACGCGAGCGCCGGTCAATATCCTCAATTAGGCGCAAGAGCTGGCCCGAGCGCTTCGCCCCCGGCCATTTGCGGCAAAGATGGCGTGAGCTTCTCGCGGGCCTCCCACAGGCCGATCAGCCGCTTGGCGCGTGCGAACGCTTCCGGTCGAAGCGCGTGATTGAAATAGGCATCCCCGAAGTAGGTCCACCGCCGTTTGTCGCTGCAGCCGAAGGACGTGCGATCAGCGCGCGCAGCGGTGATCACCAGCGTTGTCGGCGAGGCGAGCACTGGGACGAAGCTGCCCGAATAGCAAGCCGACACGACGACCACCCGGTTGCGAATGCCGGAGCCATCAAGCATCGTCCTGAGCTGCTCCGGCGTCAGGTGGGCCACGCCCAGGCCCGGCAGGCCGATGGTCAGGGCCCCCTTCTCGCCGTGCGACGACAAGTAGAGAAACAGGGTGTCGCGCTGGGCGTCGATCAACTTCCCCAAATGCTGCAGCACCCTCTCCAGATTGTCGGGAGTGGCGAGGGGAACGTCGTTGACGGTGCTCCGGTGATTGATGAGGGCGAGGGATCTTCCCCGTGTCCCGAACCGTTCGTCGAACAGCTGGCGCACCGAGAGGACCTCGCGCTTGAACACGGCTTGGCC
>WNFL01336015.1_pt3 | contig 13888 bp, 19 predicted proteins | sample 5400361 | NCBI WGS metagenome assembly WNFL01 (sample SAMN13153351, study PRJNA577476) | soil metagenome | isolation source: 40 cm soil on Douglas fir-dominated hillslope | place: USA:California | collected 2013-09-17
CGTGACACCTAGCCCATGACGTAACCGGACATTAGTCCCAGCCGTTCAAAAGCAGCACCGGTCAAACTAGCCCTACATGGGAGTTACTTAGAAAGAATGTGCGGGATCATCGGTTACCTTGGCGACAACGAGGCCACTCCAGTTCTCATGGACAGCCTGAAGCGCCTTGAGTACCGAGGCTATGACTCAGCAGGCGTGGCGGTGCTGGAGACCCCAAAGCCTGGGACGGCCTTGCGGACCAGCGTCACCAAGTCGGAGGCCAAGGTCGACGACCTGATCGCCAAGCTCAAGGCAGGGATGCCTTCGGGCCATCTCGGCATCGGCCACACCCGCTGGGCGACGCACGGCAAGCCGACCTACATCAACGCGCACCCGCACACCGACTGCAAGGGCCAGATCTACGTCGTCCACAACGGCATCATCGAGAACTTCGCCGAGCTGCGCGCAGAGCTGCAGGCCAAGGGTCACGAGTTCACCTCTGAGACCGACACCGAGGTCCTGCCGCACCTCATCGAGGCCTACTACAAGGGCGACTTCCTCGCCGCCGTGCGCGCTGCTCTCAAGCGCATCACCGGCGCTTACGCACTCGCGATGTTTTCGACTGAAGATCCAGACCTTCTGGTCGGGGCGCGTCTGAACGCGCCGCTGGTGGTGGGTCTTGGCGACGGCGAGTACTACATCGCGTCCGACATCACCGCGATCATCCCGTACACCAAGCGTGTGCTCGTGCTAGGCGAAGGCGAAGTCGCCGCGGTGACGCCACTCGGTGCCGAAGTGTCCACGCTCGACGGCACGACCGTGAAGCCGAAGCTGGTGCACGTCGACTGGGACGTGAGCCAGGCTCAGAAGGGCGGCTACCCGCATTTCATGCTCAAGGAGATCCATGAGGCACCGGAGGCTGTGGCGAACGCCATGCGCGGCCGCCTGACCGATGATGGTGTGGTCTCCTTCCGCGAGTTCTCGCCGGCCGACGAAGAGCTAGCGCGGTTGCGGGAAGTGCTGCTGCTCGGCATGGGCACCTCTCGGCATGCGGCCATGCTGGGCGAGCTTGCGATTGAGGACTGGGCGGGGGTGCCTGCGCGAGCGATGGACGCCGCGGAGTTCCGCTACCGGCGGCCGACGTTCGGTCGCGACGCGCTCGCCGTCGTCATCACGCAGTCAGGCGAGACCGCGGACACGCTGGCCGGCATGAGGCTGGCGAAGGAGCGCAGGGCCCTGACCGTGGCGGTGACGAACGTATTTGCCAGCTCGGCCGCGCGCGACGCGGACGGCGCGATCTACCTGCACTCGGGCCCGGAGATCGGAGTTGCCTCGACCAAGACCTATCTCGCGCACCTGGTGAGCCTCTACCTGCTGGCCATACGGCTGGCGACGGCCCACGGGCGAGTCTCGCTCGAGCGCAAGCAGGAGCTGGTGGCCTCGCTTCGCGAGCTCCCGGACAAGGTCCGCGGCATCCTCGAGCGCGAGAAGGAAGTGGCGGCCCTGGCGCACAAGTACAGCCGCTACCGCAACTTCCTGTACACGGGGCGCGGATTCGGCTTCCCGGTCGCCCTGGAGGGAGCCCTGAAGCTCAAAGAGATCTCGTACGTGCACGCGGAAGGCGTTTCGGGCGGCGAGCTCAAGCACGGACCCATCGCGCTGCTGGACAAGAACTTCCCGGTGATCGCCGTCTGCACGGCCGGCGCGACGAGCGAAAAGATGGTCAACTCCGTGCACGAAGTCGTCGCGCGCGATGCCCCTGTGCTCGCGCTTGTCACGGAGGGCGACACCTCGCTCGATGGCGTGGCCACCGACCTGTTCACGATTCCGCGCACCGAGGAAGCCGCCGCGGCGATCCTCAACTCGGTGGTGCTGCAACTGTTCGCGTACCACGTCGCGGTCGAACTGGGCCAGAACGTCGACCAGCCCCGCAACCTCGCCAAGAGCGTCACTGTCGAATAAGGTCCCTCCCCACCATGTGGGGAGGCTAGGTGGGGGCGTCAACTCTTGAACCACCGCAAAATGTGCTCATGCAGCGCATCGGGGTGGACGCGGTCTCGGTCGAGCGAATCTCGCTCGCGGTCAAGCGCACCGGGACCGGCTTTCTGGCCAAGGTCTACACGCCCGCTGAGCTCGCCTACTGCGCCGGCAACGCGGAACGACTCGCAGGCCGATGGGCCGCCAAAGAGGCCGTCATCAAGTGCTTCGACGGCACGGGCATCTGCTTTCCGCGCAAGCGCATCGAGGTCCTGCCGGGACCGCTGGGCGCGCCCCGTGTCAAGCTCCTCGGCGACGCCCGAGGCGCGCACGTCGAAGTGAGCATCACACATCACAGCGGGCTGGCCGTGGCCACCTCCCACCTGGAGATGCCCGACGAGACCATGTCCGACCTGCTGCCCGCGCCCGACGCAGTGGTCCTGCCGGCCCGCCCCAAAGACGCGCACAAGGGCACGTTCGGCACCGTCGTGGTGATCGCCGGAAGCCTCGGTTTCACGGGCGCCGCGTATCTCGCCTCCACCGCGGCAGCCCGTACAGGCGCCGGCCTCGTCAGGCTCCTGATCGGCGAGTCGATCTACCCCATCCTCGCGGCGAAGGTCACCGAGGTGATGGCGACGCCCGTGGCCGAGGTCGCACCGGGCGCCATCGGACACGCCGCACACGACAGCGTGATGAGAAACATCGCCGACGCCGAGGCGGTCGTCATCGGGCCCGGACTTGGCCGCGACCGGTCCACATGGCGCCTCGTGGTCGACCTCGCCATGCACGCCGAGTGCGCGATGGTCATCGACGCCGACGGCCTGAACGCGCTGGCCGACTCGCCTCGCACCAAGCGCAAGCTCGGCTCGCGCCGAATCCTCACACCGCACCCAGGCGAGATGGCGCGTTTGACCGGCAAAACAATCGAGCAGATCGCGGCCGACCGCCAGGGCGCGGCGCGCAAGGGCGCGAAGGAGTGGGGGGCGGTCATCGTCCTCAAGGGCGCGAAGACGGTCGTCGCCCACCCCGACGGCCGGTGGAGCGAGGATCCTCACGAGGTTCCGGCGCTGGCCACGGGCGGTACCGGCGACGTCCTTGCGGGCGTGATCGGCGCGCTTGTGGCGCAGGGGCTCGACGCCTTCACCGCCGCGGTGACAGGGGTCTACATTCACGCCGCGGCGGGCAGGCGCCTGGCGCAGAAGCTGGGAGACAGCGGATTGCTGGCCGGCGACCTCCTGACCGAGATCCCGCTCGTGATGAACGTGCTCCGACAGGGCGGACTCTGACCAGCCAGCTCCGCTGGGCTGACATCCATCTCAAGGCGATCCGCGCCAACGCGGCCCGCATCCTCGAGCACCTGCCCAAGGGCGCGCACCTCATCGCGGTCGTCAAGGCCAACGCCTACGGGCACGGCGCCGTAAGAGCCGCTCATGCGGCGCTCGACGGCGGCGCCAGCAGGCTTGCCGTGTCCACGCTCGCGGAAGCGAGAGAGCTCACCGGTCTCCTGCCCGCCGAGCACATCCTGGTCATGGGGGGCCTCGTGCCCGCGCAGGCGGCGGCTGCCGCGGCGTCCGGCTGCGCCATCGGACTGTCCAGCCTCGCGATGGCGGAGGCCCTGAACCAAACGGATGAAGTGGTGCCGGTACACCTGAAGATCGACACCGGCATGGGCCGTTACGGCTGCGCGCCTGAAGACGCGCCGGCGCTGGCGAAGTTCATCGAGCAGTCAGCAGGCTTGAGGCTCGACGGCACATGGACGCATTTCGCGTCGGCCGACAGCGACGCCCAGCGGACCCGCAAACAGTTCGAGCTGTTCGCCGAAACTCTCGCATCGCTCGGCGTCGATCCCGGCATGCGACATGCGTGCAATTCCGCGGGTGCCAGAAGCTTTCCCGAGTACGCGCTTGATGCGGTCCGCTGCGGCATCGCGCTGTACGGATGCGAGTGGCCAGGCATGGCCCAGGCGATGACGCTGCACTCGGTAATCACTCACCTCAAGACCGTGAACGCAGGCGCCACCGTCGGCTACGGCGCCGCCTGGCACGCGACAACTCGAGCGCGCATCGCCACGGTGGCCATCGGTTACGCGGACGGCGTCCACCGCATGCGCTCGAATCGCGGTCACGCGCTCGTGCGCGGTAAGAGGGCGCCGCTGGTCGGCACCGTCAGCATGGACGCGATCACGCTCGACGTGACGGACATCGAAGAAGTCTCAGAGGGCGATGTGGTGACGCTCGTCGGAGTCGACGGCGAAGAAAAGATCACCGCCGAGCAGGCCGGTCGCTGGGCAGGAACCATCTCGTACGAGGTGCTCACGTCGCTCGGCCCGCGCGTCGAGCGCCGGTACATCGAATAGCCGAATTTTCTTGTCCCTCCCCACCGTGTGGGGAGGTTAGGTGGGGGGAAGCGAAAAGCCATTTGTCCCTTCCCACCGGAATAACCGCGAGGCCCGCTTACGTTTGGACTTGCGTAAGGCAGGTGAAACTAAACTGGCTGTACTGATGGCTGAAAGCCCGGCCCGAACTGCCTTCGCGGAAGAGGCGTTGACGCACCTGGACACGCTCTATCGGGGTGCGCTCCGCTTGACGCGTGATCCCGACCAGGCACAGGACCTGGTGCAGGAAGCCTACCTGCGCGCTCTCCGGTACCAGCACAGCTACCAGACCGGCACCAACATGAAGGCCTGGCTCTTCGCGATCATGCGCAACCTTTTCTGGGACCGATTCAAGGGCACCCGCAAGGACGACGTGAGCCTCGACGACGTCGGCGATTTCGTCCTCTTCGAGAAGCTGCGCGACGAGGGCGCCCGGCCGGAGGCCGACGTGCTCGACAAGATCGCCGCCTCTGAGGTAGTCTCGGCTGTCGAAAAGCTGCCGGCGCTGCACCGGGAGGTGGTCCTGCTGGTGGACGTCGAAGGCTTCTCCTACAAGGACGCCGCCCAGGCGCTGGGGGTGCCTATCGGGACGGTCATGTCCCGCCTGCACCGAGCCCGCCAACAACTCCAAAGGAGCCTCTATGACTACGCGGTGGAATCCGGTATCGTGCGCGGCAGCACAAACGGTGCGATTCAGCCATGAACTGTCCTGACTGCAAAGACAAGCTCGATCGGTTCCTCGATCGGGAGCTGAACAATACCGAGGTGCTGGAGCTCCAGCTGCACCTGGAAGGGTGCCCTGACTGCAGCGACCAGTACGAGTTTCAGGCCCACCTCAAGCGGCTGGTCAAGCACTCGTGCGACTGCGACGCCGCCCCCGCGGCCTTCCGGGAGAAGCTTCGCCAGATCCTGACCTAGCGGCCGGCCGGCTCTACTTCATCACCCCCGACGTCGACCCGCCTCGTCTGACGGCGCTCGCCCTCGCGGCAGTGAGGGGCGGCGCTGATATCGTCCAGCTGCGTCACAAGTACCTGGCCCGAGGCGAGCTGCTCGCGGCTGCCAGGGCGCTGCGGACCATCACCGCCGAGGCGAACAGGCTCTTCGTGGTCAACGACCACGTCGACATCGCCATCCTGGCGAGCGCCGACGCGGTGCACCTCGGACCGGATGACATCAGCGTCGAGGCGGCCCGGTCAGTGGCCGGCGACAGGCTTCTGATCGGCGCATCAGCTTCGACTCCCGAAGCTGCACGCGAGGCCATCGCCGCCGGCGCGGACTACCTCGGCGTCGGGCCGGCATTCGCGACGCCGGTCAAGTCGGAGAAAAGGGTGATCGGGCCGGAAGGTGTGCTGAACGTGGCGAACGCAGCCGGCCCCGAGGTGCCCGTCTTTGCCATCGGCGGGATCGACGAATCCAACGTCCAGCAACTGACCCGGCTCGGGCTGCATCGAGTCTGTGTGATCAGGGCGATCGGCGATGCACCAGACCCCGAGGCGGCCGCTCGGCGCCTGCGTGCGATGCTGGAAGAGTGACGACCATCGGTGGGACAGGCGAGCTCAAGCTGCTCGAGCTCATCAAGCCGTACCTCGGCAGCGAGGTCGGCGGCGATGATGCCGCGGTCCTGGCAGAGCCGGGTCCTTTCACCGTCGTCAGCACCGACATGGCGGTCGAGGGCGTCCACTTCGACCTCGCCTGGATGACCGCCGACGACGCCGGGTGGCGCGCGCTGGCGCTCGCGCTCGGCGACCTCGCGGCGAAGGGCGCAAGCCCTACGTGGGCGCTGACGTCGGTCGCGGTGCCGCGGTTGTGGAAGGTCGACGACTTCGTCGGGCTGTTCGCGGGCATGCACGCGCTTGCAGCGAAGGTGGGGATGGCGATCGAGGGTGGTGACATGAGCGCGATCGGCGGGCCCGCGGTTCTGTCGCTCACGGTTGCCGGTAATGCGTCAATGCGGCCGCTGCCGCGAAGCGCTGCCAAGCCGGGTTGGTCGGTGGCGGTGACCGGCCCGCTCGGCGGCTCCGCGCTCGCTCTCAGACAGCGACGAGCCCTCCGACTGGAGCCGCTGCTCGGCGAAGGCAAGCGCCTAAACGAGCTCGGCCTGTGCTGCGGCGATATTTCGGATGGTCTTGCGCGGGAGATGGAAAAGTTCGCCGAGATGTCGGGCTGCGGATGCGACCTCCGCGCCCGCGACGTGCCCGTCGCTGCGGGAGCATCGCTCGAGGACGCGCTGACCAGCGGGGAGGAGGTGCAACTCGTGTGCGTGGGGCCCGAGGACATCGTTCGTCGCGCGGGGCTCACCCCCGTCGGGGTCCTCACGCAGGAGCGCACCGTGAATTTCGAAGGCGCCGACGTTAGGAAGCGTGGCTACGACCACTTTGCGTGAGGTGACGACAGCCTCAGCAGCGGAGACGGAGGCGCTTGGCGAGGAGACGGGATCGCGCTTGAAGGCGGGCGACCTGGTATTGCTCGCCGGCCCGCTTGGCTCGGGCAAGACCACGTTCGTGCGTGGCGTGGCGCGCGGCACAGGATCGGACGAGCAGGTGCAGAGTCCCACGTTCACGCTGGTCCGCATCTATCCAGGCCGGGTTCAGCTCGCGCACGTCGACCTGTACCGAGTCAAGGCTGCCGGCGAGCTCGCGGATCTCGGGCTCGACGAGCTGCTGGATCAGGGCGCGATGGTGATCGAGTGGGGCGACCGCCTGGAGCTGCGGCATGCCGAGATGGTCACGTTTGAGAACCTCGGCGACGACCGGCGCCGCCTGCGTTTCGAATCCGAAACATGATCCTCGTCATCGACACCTCTTCGGCCAGGTCGGCGATAGCTCTGCTACGCCCGGACGGCAGCGTTGCGGGCGAGCAGGTCGGCCCGTCAGGCCCGGTGTTTGGCCTGGCGGAGAGCGTCCGAGCCTTGCGCGAAGGCCGCCCTCTGTCGAAGGTCGCGGTGGCCACCGGTCCGGGGTCGTTCACCGGGCTGCGCGTGGGCGTGTCGTTCGGGCTGGGCCTGGCGATGGGGCTCAAGGTCCCGATCGTTCCGCTGCCCACACTCGCCATCCAGGCCGCTCGCAGCGATGAGCCGGCACTCGCCGTGTCCGAGGCCGGACGCGGACGCGTCTACCACCAGGCTCCGGGGCACGATGCAGGCCTTGCGGAGCCCGGCGAGCTTTCAAGGGAATGGCCCGCGGTCGGCTGGCTGAGACCCGCGACGCGGGAGGCGCTGATCGCCGCCGGTGTCCGCATGCAGGACGAATCGCGGTTGCGATCCTTCGGCGTCGCTGCCGCGATGGTCCTCGAGACCGCCAGAGAAGTGCCCTACGATAGTCTCAAGGTCGAATACATGCAGTCGTTCGCGAGTAAGTTCTAGAGATGGTGCAGGTCCGCCAGTCCCTGTCGCTGGATCTGATGCGCGAGGGCGACGTCGCCACCGTGCAGGAGATCGAACGCGAGATCTTCGCGACGCCCTGGCCGCGCAACGCTTACTTCCGCGAGCTGGCATCCCGCTCGAGCGCGCACTACGTCGTGCTGCGACAGGAAGGACCGGCCGAGGACCGATCGCGTTTCCGCGCGCCGGACTTCGACCCGTCGATCATCGGCTACGGCGGCATGTGGCGGATGTACGACGAGGCCCACGTGACGACCATCGGCGTGCGCCGCGACCTGCATCACAACGGGTTCGGCCGCATCCTCTTCGCGGGCCTCGTGCAGGCCTCCTACGACATGGGCGCGAAGTGGATCACCCTCGAGGTCCGCACGACCAACGAGAACGCGATGCACATGTACGAGGGATTCGGGTTCAAGGTCATCGGCCGCCGCAAGGGTTACTACACGGACAATGGCGAGGACGCGATCGTGATGTGGTCCGACTCGATTCACTCGCCACGTTTCCGCAGCGCCTATGAGACGAACCTCGAGCGCATCGAGGCCGACGTGCACGGCCTGCGCAGGGATCTTCTGACGCGGGACTGACTCTAGGAATAGAGACCAGCTGCGACGAGACATCCGTCGCGGTGGTGGAGGACGGCCGGCAGACGCTGAGCAACGTCATCCATTCGCAGGTGCAGCTGCACGCGGGCTTCGGCGGCGTGGTGCCGGAGCTGGCAGCGCGCGACCACCTGGAGCGACTGCCGGCCCTGGTCGACCTCGCGCTCGAGCGCGCCGGCGCCAAACCGTCCGACATCGAGCTCATTGCGGCCACACGTGGACCGGGATTGGCGGGTTGCCTGCTGGTTGGTACCGGCGTCGCGGAGGGACTGTCGGCGGCATGGTCCGTGCCGCTGACTGGCGTCAATCATCTTTGGGGCCACATCTACTCCGCCATGCTCTCGGTCCCCGACCTCGAGCCGCCGCTGCTGGGCCTGGTCGTGAGCGGCGCGCACTCCGACCTGGTGCGCATGCCCGAGCACGGCCGATTCGAGGTGATCGGGCGCACCCGCGACGACGCCGCCGGCGAGGCTTTCGACAAGGCCGCCCGGATGCTCGGGCTGGGCTACCCAGGAGGCCCGGCGTTGGATCGGCTGGCCCGCAAGGGTGACGCCCGGCGCCAGCGCCTGCCACGGCCATCCCTCCCCGGCCTCGAGTACAGCTTCAGCGGCCTCAAGACCGCGCTGCTCTACAGGCTGCGGGACCTCGGCGAGGTCGATGAGCAGACGCGCGCGGACCTGGCAGCCGCGTTCGAAGAGTCGGTTGTCGAGTCGCTGCTCGAAAAGCTGGACCTCGCGCTCAGACAGGTGCCGAGCAAAGAGGTCGTCGTGGCTGGCGGCGTGGCCGCCAACACGTTGCTGCGCAAGCGGGCGGCCGAGGTGGTCGGAGATCGGGCGCGCCTGACGATGCCCCCGCTCGAGCTGTGCACCGACAACGCCGCGATGATCGCTGCCGCAGGCCACTATGGCGGGCGCCACCCGGCCACGGTCGATCCCTCCCTAGGATGGGGAGGATGACGGTCAAGGGCTGGGAGGTCGTGTTCAAAGGCGAGCGCCTGCAGGCGGACCTGGTCGCCGCGGTCCTGGACGCCCACGGGATCAAGGTGGAGGTGTTCGGCGACACCGCCTACTCGGTGGCCGTCAACTTCACAGAGGCAAGGGTCTTCGTGCCCGAGGACTCGGTGGAGCAGGCAAGAGAGGTCCTGAAGGAAGCCTGAGGCAGAGTCCCTCCCCACATTGTGGGGAGGCCAGGAGGGGGCGTTTAAACGCCCTTCTCCGGTGGGTAGTAGAATTGGCACTCGTTGCCAGAGAGTGCTAAGCGCTCGTCTGGCACGACTGCCAACCACATTTTCAAGAGTCTGAGGAGGGCGTTCATGAACCTGAAGCCGCTTGGCGACCGGGTGGTCGTAAAGCCGGTCGAGAAAGAAGAGAGAACCAAGTCTGGGATCGTGCTTCCGGACACAGCCAAGGAGAAGCCCCAGGAGGGCATCGTCGAGGCAGTGGGGACCGGAAGGATCCTCGACAACGGAACCAAGATTCCGATGGAGCTGAAGGTCGGCGACAAAGTGCTTTACGCGAAGTACGCCGGCAACGAATTCAAGATCGAAGAGATCGAGTACCTGATCGTGTCCGAGAAGGACGTGCTCGCGATCGTCGCGTCAAACGGCAAGAAGAAGTAACAAAGGCTAAGAGGGAAGGTATATGGCAAAGACAGTCACATTCGACGTAGAGGCGCGACAGGCCCTCAAAAAGGGCATCGACATCGTCGCCTCGGCCGTTCGCATCACGCTTGGCCCCAAGGGCCGCAACGTCGTCCTGGAGAAGAAGTTCGGCGCCCCGACCGTGACCAACGACGGCGTCACGATCGTGCGCGAGATCGAGCTCAAGGACAACATGGAGAACACCGGGGCGCAGCTGCTCCGCGAGGTGGCGACCAAGACCAACGACGTCGCGGGTGACGGCACGACGACGGCGACGATCCTGGCCCAGACCATGATCAACGAAGGCTTCCGCAACGTCACCGCGGGCGCAAACCCGATGCAGCTGAAGATCGGAATCGAGAAGGCCGTCGAGGCCGTGGTCGAGGAGATCAAGAAGCTGTCGGTGCCGGTCAAGGGCCACGAGGACGTCGCCCATGTGGCGGCGATCTCCAGCCAGAGCGAGCAGATCGGCAATCTGATCGCCGACGCGATGGACAAGGTAGGCAAGGACGGCGTCATCACCGTTGAGGACAACCAGGCGGTCGCGACCGAGCTCGAGGTTGTCGAAGGCATGCAGTTCGACCGCGGCTACGTCGCCGCCTACATGGTCACCAACCCCGATCGGATGGAGGCGGTTCTCGAGGAGCCCTTCATTCTCATCTCGGACCGGAAGATCTCGGCCATCCAGGACCTGTTGCCGGTGCTCGAGCGCGTGGTTCAGCAGGGCAAGCCGCTTCTGATTGCGCGGCACTTTCATCGCCGTCGCCGTCAAGGCGCCGGGCTTCGGTGACCGCCGCAAGGCGATGCTCGAAGACATGGCCATCCTTACGGGAGGCCAGGTCATCAGCGAGGACCTCGGCTTGAAGCTCGACCAGACCAAGATCGAGCAGCTGGGCAAGGCCCGTCGCGTCACCATCACCAAGGACGACACCACGATCGTCGAAGGCGCCGGGAAGGCCGAGGCCATCCAGGGGCGCATCAAGTCGATCAAGGCTCAGGTCGAGGAGACCACCTCCGACTTCGACAAGGAGAAGCTGCAGGAGCGCCTTGCGAAGCTCGCCGGCGGCGTCGCCGTGATCAAGGTCGGGGCGGCCACCGAGGTGGAGCAGAAGGAGAAGAAGCACCGCATCGAGGACGCGCTCAGCGCGACCAAGGCCGCGGTGGAAGAGGGGATCGTCGCGGGAGGCGGCACCGTGCTGCTGAACGCCCAGAAGAAGCTCGACGGCGGGCTCGGCCTCAAGGACGACCAGGCGACCGGCGTCGCGATCGTTCGCAAGGCACTCGAGGAGCCCATCAAGCAGATCTGCCTGAACGCGGGCAAGGAAGGCTCCGTCATCGTCGAGCAGGTCCGGAAGGGCAAGGCCGGCGAGGGCTACGATGCGCTGAACGACAAGTTCGTGAACATGTTCGAAGCGGGCATCGTCGACCCGGCAAAGGTGGCTCGCTCAGCCCTGCAGAACGCGGCGTCGATCGCGGCCATGGTGCTGACGACCGAGGCCATGGTCACCGAGGTGCCCGAAGAGAAGAGGGGCGGCGGTGGCATGGGCGGCATGTCTCCGGACATGATGTAAAGAAAGACCGAAGAGCCTAGTTAGTTCTTCGACCTAGAGCCCCTCGCCGTGAGGGGCTCTTCTCTTTTCCTGCCGGCTCGTCGACCGGGATGATCCCGCCCATGCCGGCGATGCGGCGGCTGGCGAAGGCGACGGCCAGCGGCAGGACGAGCATGAACGTGGCGACCACGATCGAAAGCGAGTCCGGCAGGTGGGTGGGGTCGCGCATCCCGAGGTAGGTGAGGTAGCCGCCACCACCTGCCGTGACCGCCACGATGATCACGGCGGCGCCGATCGCCCACGTCCGATACTCGCGGTAGAGCGGGTTGGCATTGCGGCTTGCGAGGCGCAGCACCCACCATGCGGTGAGGCCGTTGAGCACCAGGCCGCTGACCAGAGCGCAGCCGGCGATGATGAGCCTCAGAGCCGGCAGGTGACCCATGACGAACGCCGAGATGTTCACGGCGAGGATACCGAGGGGTGTGATCACCCCAAGCGAGAGGAGCACGATCTCGCGGACCCGCCGGCTCATGACCCCCATTCTCAGGGGGACGGGGTCAGGCGGCTAGTGGCCGCAGCCGCAGGCTTGCGCGCCGCTCGCGTCGTCGCCGGTGTCGAACGAGTGCCCGCATGAGCACGAGTGCACCGCGTTCGGGTTGTGCACCGTGAACCCGGCACCCATCAAGCTGTCGACGTAGTCGATCTCAGAGCCCTGGATGTACGGGGCGCTGAAGTCGTCCACGAGGATCTGAACGCCACCCGCTTCGATCACCATGTCCTCCGCACGACGGTTGTCGTCGAAGGCCATGCCGTACTGCATGCCAGAGCAGCCGCCGCCGCTGACGAAGATACGGAGGGCCATCTGGGGGTTGCCTTCCTTCTGGAGGAGCTCCTTCAGGCGGGTCTGCGCGTCGGAGGTTAGTGAGACGACAGCTTGTTCGATCACAGTTGGGAGTCTACCAGCCGCGTTCGGTCGGCGACTACTGGTCGAACTAACATGGCGGCCAGATGGCGCGAGCGGCCCTGGTCCTTGGCGGAGGCGGCATCACCGGGGCTGCCTGGGAGATCGGCATGCTCGCCGGCCTGCATGCGGCCGGCGTCGACCTCACCAGTGCTGACGCCGTCATCGGGACCTCCGCCGGCGCCATCGTCGGCGCGCAGATCTTGAGCGGAGTGCCGATCGACGAGCTCTACTCCAAGCAGTTCCGAGATCCCGTCGGCGAGGTGGCCGCGCACATCCCCATCACAACCCTGGGCCGGTTTCTGGTGTGGACGCTGATGCCGGGTGACGAGCGTGAGGTCAGGGCTCGGATCGGGCGGGCCGCCCTGCGCGCGCGCACGATGCCCGAATCGGAGCGCAAACGCGTCATCAGCAGCCGGCTCCACTCGACGAATTGGCCGCAGAGGGACCTTCGTGTCACCGCGATCGACGCCGAGAGCGGCGAGTTCGTGGTGTTCAAGCGCGACAGCGGAGTGAGCCTCGTGGATGCCGTGGCCGCCAGCTGTGCGGTCCCGCTGGTCTATCCACCTGCCACCATCGGGGCGCGGCGCTTCATCGACGGCGGCATGAAGTCTGTTGCCAACGCGGACCTCGCCGCAGGCTTCGATCCGATCGTGGCTCTCACCCCGTTTAGCATCCCGCTCCGACGGAGCCGGACCGCCGAAGGGCAGATCGAATCGCTGGGCAAAGGAATTCGATCGCTCGTCGTCAAAGCCGACGCGCACGCCAGACGGGCGATGGGAACGCAGTCCCTTGACCCCGCGTTTCGCGCCCCGTCGGCTCGCGCGGGATGGGCCCAAGCAACCTCAGTCGCGCGAGAGGTGGAGGAGGTCTGGGCTTCGGTTCGGGCTTAACCCCGGCCGATCTTGAAGCCCTTCTTGGCCTTCTTGTCCTCGCCCGAGGTGGCGCCCGCAATCTGCTCGGCCAGGTCTTCGACGCCCCGGCTGATGGCGCTCTTGGGGTCGGTCAGGACGAGGATCTCGCCCTTCACCGCGGCCTCGTCAGGCTTGGTCCCGTCGAACTCGATGTCCACGGCCAGCTCCTGCTTCAGGGTGCGGATCACGTCTTCCTTGCTCACGACCGACTTGGGCACCTTGTTGTTGAGGGCGAGGATCACGCGCCCGGGGACGATGTTCAGCACGTTGGTGAAGATGTTCAGGAGCTCGCCGACGTCTTTCAGCGATGAGAGCTCCGGCGTCACGAGCACCAGCACGCGCTGGGAGTGGTCGAGCACGGTGATCACGATGTCGGTGAAAGCGACACCCAGGTCAAAGACGATGTAGCGGAACGCGTTGACCAGGATGCCCATCGCCCGGTTGACCAGGTCGACGTTGATGAGGTCCGCCTGCTCGGCGCGGAGCACTCCGGGCAGCAGCATCATGCCGCCGGGG
>WNFL01447944.1_pt2 | contig 13885 bp, 13 predicted proteins | sample 5400361 | NCBI WGS metagenome assembly WNFL01 (sample SAMN13153351, study PRJNA577476) | soil metagenome | isolation source: 40 cm soil on Douglas fir-dominated hillslope | place: USA:California | collected 2013-09-17
TTTGCTTGCCGAAGAATGCTGATCGGATGACCATGGATGTCAGTGCAATTGTCGACGCGGTGCGACGCGACGCGGTGTCGGTGCTGTTCATCAACGTGCTGCTGCAGCAACTCGGACTGCCGGTGCCCGCCGTTCCCACGCTGATCGTCGTCGGCGGATTGGTCGCCACGCCCGGCGATGCCGGCAGGCTGCTCGCCACCGCGATGCTGGCGTCACTGATCGCCGACTGGGTGTGGTATCTCGCCGGACGGCTGTTCGGCTACCGGGTGCTTTCCGGGCTGTGCAGGTTGTCGATCAATCCGGGGTCGTGCGTGAACGCGACCGAGGAACGCTTCGTCCGCTGGGGAATGTGGTCGCTGGTGGTCGCCAAATTCATACCGGGTTTTTCGACCGTCGCACCGCCGATCGCCGGCGCGCTGCGCATGCCGCTGCCCGGTTTTCTGGCTGCCACAGGCGCCGGCGCGGGACTCTGGGCGGGTGCCGCGATCGGCTTCGGCTGGGCGATGCGCGACCAGTTTCAGGTGGCGCTTGCCGTACTGACCCGCCACGGCAGCCATGCCATTGCGGTACTGCTGGCGATCTTCGGCGGATGGCTGGCGTGGAAGTGGTGGAAGAAGTACCGCTTCGACAGGATGGCGGTGATACCGCATGTCAGCGCCATCGAACTGATCCGCGAACTGGCGTCGGAAACGCCGCCGCTGCTGCTGGATCTGCGCAGCAAGTCGCTGGTTGCCGAGACCGGAGAGATCGCCGGCGCCGTTGTTGTGCGCCTGGATGACCTGCCGGCTGCGGTTGCGTCCTGGCCGATGCATCACAAGATCGTGACGATGTGCGCCTGTCCCGAAGACGCCAGCGCGGTGCTCGCTGCGCGCCGGCTGATGGAGCACGGCTACCTGTCGGTGCGCCCGCTCAAGGGCGGTTTCGACGCATGGCGCGCGGCAAATGGCGCGACGCCGGGCGTCGTCGCTGCCGACGCCCCGGTGCGCGCCGCCGATTAGCGTTGCAAGTGTCGATAGACGCTCTGAAAGCGCGCGTTCTCGACCACGCCGTAATCCCCCGGCGCGTATTGCAACAACCAGTCGTTCGCCACGCCGGTGAGCAGGTCGCCGCCGGCTGAGCGGCGGATCGAGAAATCCTCGCGCATCTGTTTGGCGAGCACCGGTACCGGCCTGGCGCGATAACGCCCGTCCTGCCCGGCGACGCACGGCGGCACGGCGACGTATTTCTGCTCGAAGCGGTCGCGCGACACGCTCCAGCGGTCGCCGGTCGATCCGCTGATCAGCGCGTCGCCGGGCTGGTAGCGATTCGGCCCCTCGCGGCTGATGAGTTCGCCGGCACGCTGCGCGAAGCTCACGCTGACCGTCTCGTCCTTGACGAACTGCGCTGCGAGGGGGTCGGTACTCAGATCGACATGGGCAAGCTGGAGCATGATGAATTCTTCAGAAGATGTTCAGGCCGGTCTGCGGAAGTGCCGATTGAGTATCACGATCCACAGTGCGAGCAGCGCGACGAAGCTCAACCCGATGCCGATGAAAAGGTTCGCGGGCAACGCCGGGGGCACGCTTGCGTTCGCCACCAGGATCACGAAATGGATGCCGGCCATGAACAGCACGATCATGCAGCCGAGCCAGCAGGCGAGCGCGCGCAGATCGGCGAGCGTTTGCTCGCGCTGTTCCGGAGCGAGCCAGTAGTCGCGATTGGGGAGGTTGACGTGGCGCGGGAAAAGCCGCGGCAGCCAGCCGATCGCGCCGACGATGGCAAGCGGAAACACCACCGTAAAGCCGAGCATGTAGGCGCGGTAGAAGTCGCGCGTCATCGCTGCGTCGGGAAGATTGTTGGCGCCGAAGTGCGATGCCACCTGCTGCGGCAGCCGGTCGGCCGTGGCAATGATGTAACCCGCGGCCAGCGCGAGCAGAAGCAGAAACAGCCAGCGTGGATGCAGTCGCATGGCGCAACGATAGCGCAGCGCGGAACGTCATGGCAAGGGAAGGCGGAGCGGCGCAGCGTGCGCCCTGGTGCAAACTGCGCCGGTGCGTCGGATCGGTCAGTGGACGACCATGGCCGTGAAGGGTGGAACGTACGCTTGCAGCATCACCAAGATGCCGACCAGAACCGCCAGCGCGATCGAGTGGAAGAACACGTAGCGCAGGATGTCGCCTTCGTGATTGAACCAGCGCGTCGCGGTGGACGCGACGACGATCGATTGCGCGTCGATCATCTTGCCCATCACGCCGCCGGAACTGTTGGCCGCGCCCATCAGATTGGCCGACAGGCCGAGCTGCTCGGCGGCCACTTTCTGCATGCCGCCGAACAACACGTTCGACGCGGTGTCGGAACCGGTCAGCGCGACACCCAGCCAGCCCATCAGCGTGCCGAAGAACGGATACAGCACGCCGGTGTTGGCGAACGCCAGACCCAGCGTGGTGTCGGTGCCGGAGTAGCGCGTCAATGTGCCCAGTGCCAGCATCAGCACGATGGTGAGCAGCGAGTAGCGCACCAGCCATGTAGTGCGCAGGAAGGTGCGGACGAGTTGCACCGGATTGTACTTCATCACCAGGCCGCCGACGATGGCTGACAGCAGGATGCCCGAGCCGGTGGCCGACAGCAGGTTCAGCGTATAAACCGCAGATTCCTTGGTCGGTGCCTTGACGACCGGAGGCATTTTCTCGATCAGATTGTGCAAACCGTCGATCGGGAAGGCCGGAGCGAAGATGCCGTTCAGGAATGCCTTCACCGGCGGAAGCCCCCAAATGAACACGAACACCGTGAGGATCGCCCAGGGTGTCCAGGCGCGGATCACATCGGCGCGCAGGTGACGCTTCGGTGCCTGGGCGACGTGGCCCTCACCGCCGTCCATCTCGTGGCCTTTGAGCGATACCGATTTCCAGATTGTCTTGGGCTGCCATATCTTCAGGAAACCGACTAGCGAGACCATCGAAATGATGGCCGCGATCACGTCGACGAGTTCCGGCCCGATATAATTCGAGACGAAGAACTGCGCGACCGCGAATGTTGCCCCGGTAACCAGGATCGCCGGCCAGATCTCCCACATCGCCTTGCGGCCGGCAAAGGCCCAGATCAGCCAGAACGGCACGAGCAGCGAGAAGAACGGCAGTTGCCGGCCGATCATCGCCGACACGGCCGCCAGGTCGTAGCCGTGTACCTTGGCCAGCGTGATTACCGGCGTGCCCAGGGCGCCGTATGCCACTGGCGCGGTGTTGGCGATCAACGAAAGGCCCGAGGCGGCCAGCGGCGAGAAACCCAGTCCGATGAGGATCGCCGCAGTCACGGCCACCGGCGTACCGAAGCCTGCCGCGCCTTCGAAAAACGCACCGAACGCGAAAGCGATCAGCAGCAACTGAAGCCGTCGATCCTCGGTGATGCCGGCGATCGAATCCTGCAAGATTGCGAACGAGCCGTTCTGCTCGGTAAGCTGGTGCAGGAAGATGATATTGAGCACGATCCAGCCGATCGGAAGCAGGCCCACAAGCCCACCGAGAAACGCCGCTTTGCCAGCCATTGCGGCCGGCATGCCGTACACGAGGATCGCGATGAGCAATGCCGAAATCAGGCCTGCACCCGCGGCGATGTGCGCCTTCATGTGCAGGAAGCCGAGGCCGACGAGCATCACCACTACCGGTACGGCCCCGAGCGCGGTGGAGATAACCATGCTGTTGATCGGGTCATAGACCTGTTGCCATACCATTTTTTCTCTCCTTTTATCGTGGTTATCGCGCGCGTATTTTGTCCGCCTCCGCAAGCACGGCCCCCGTGTGCGGATGTAGATTGCCACAAGTCAATGAGGAAATGCAGGAATTGCGTTGTGCGGCGCAACGCGCGTCGCAGGCCGGGCAGGGCGGCTGGCCGGGCTGTGAATCGTAGCGCCGGCCTCGACTGCAAGCGGATTGCGCGGAATCCACGGCCAGCCGCCTGACCACGCGGTCAACGCGCCAGCGGCCCGGACTCGAGCGGAAGTCCAGTATCAGGTCGCGCACCGCGGCAAACATGCCGCCGCCGACCTGCGTTCCGCAACCGAGGCGGCGTGCGGCTTCGATCAGTGGCGTCACCGCCGGCGCGGTGATTACGTCGCCGACGAACATTTCCCTGGTCAGCTTGTCCGCCGCGACCGGATACGGATCCTCGGCGCGCATGCCGGCCGGCGTGGCATTGACGATCACGCCGTAGCCGCCGGGGTCGGCCGAGCCGGCATGCGCCTTGCCGGGATATTTGGTGTTCAGGCGCCCGAGCAGCGCATCGCGCCGGGCGATGTCGCTGTCGTGCGCCGCAAGCTCGGCGGCACCGGCATCGAGCAGCGCCAGCGCGATCGCCGAGCCGGCGCCGCCGGCGCCGACCACCAGCGCGCGGCTGCCTGCGGGCTTGCAGCCGGCGATCCGAATGCCGTTGACGAAGGCTTCACCGTCGCACATGTCGCCATGCCACGAGCCATCGGCATTGCGACGCATGACGTTGACCGCGCCGAGAAAGTGCGCCCGGTCAGTCGCCGTAGCGCAGTGCCGGTAGGCGGCGAACTTGTGCGGCACGGTGACGACGATGCTGTCGAGGTTCTTCGCCAGGCTCGCGCCGTGAATAAAGCCGTCCACATCCGCCGGCGTCACGTGGATCGGCACCAGCACCGCGTTGCGGCCCCTGTCGAGCAGCGATTCAGTGATGCCGGCGGGGGACTTCACCTGCGCGATCGGGTCACCGATGATCACCAGCAGCCTGGTTTCGCCATTCAGCGTTGCGTAGCTGCTCATGGGTCTCTCCGTTTCGCTACAAGGAGCCTCTGAACGAACTGCTGCGCGCCCCTCGACAGGGCCTACGCCTTGTAACGATCGCGCAGCAGGTTCTTCTGCACCTTGCCCATCGTGTTGCGCGGCAGATCATCGATGAAATGCACCCGCTTGGGTACCTTGTAGTTGGCGATCTCGGCCTTGAGGCGCTGGATGATTTCGGCCTCGGTCAGGCTGGCGCCTTTTTTCAGCACCACTACAGCGGTGACCGCCTCGCCGAAGTCGGGGTGCGGCACGCCGATCACCGCCGATTCGGCCACGCCGGGCAACTCGTCGATCAGCGATTCGATCTCCTTCGGATAGACGTTGTAGCCGCCGCTGATGACCAGATCCTTGGAGCGTCCGACGATGGTGAGATAGCCGTTCGCATCGAACTTGCCCATGTCGCCGGTGCGGAAATAGCCGTCGGCGGTGAATTCCTCGCGCGTCTTGTCCGGCATGCGCCAGTAGGCCTTGAACACATTCGGGCCGCGCACCTGAATATGGCCGATGGTCTCCACTGCGACCGGCACATCGCCATCGCCGACGACGCGCACCGACACGCCCGGCAGGGGCATGCCGACGGTGCCGCCGAGGCGCTCGCCGGCCAGCGGATTGGAAGTGTTCATGCCGGTCTCGGACATGCCGTAGCGCTCCAGGATCGTCTGCCCGGTACGCTCGCGGAAGCTGTTGAACGTTTCCTTGAGCAGCGGCGCCGAGCCGGACACGAACAGCCGCAGATTGCGGCACACGCCGGCGTCGAAGCCGGGCTCGGTCAGCAGGCGCGTGTAATACGTCGGCACGCCCATGAACACCGTGGCGCGCGGCAGATATTTGAGCGCCTGCGTCGCATCGAACTTCGGCAGGAAGATCATCTTGCCGGCGTTGAGCAGCGTCACGTTGGCGGCGACGAACAGCCCGTGGATGTGGAAGATTGGCAAGGTATGCAGCAGCACGTCGTCGGGCCGGAAGCCCCAGTACTCGTGCAGCGTCTGCGCGTTCGACGCCAGGTTGCCGTGGGTCAGCATCGCGCCCTTGGAACGCCCGGTGGTGCCCGATGTGTAAAGGATCGCCGCCAGGTCGCCGGCTTCGACGCTGGCGGTGGCGAATTCCGCCGCGTCATTGCGGGATTCCTGCATGAGCGTGCCGCCGCCGTGCTCGTCTAGCGTGAACACGTGGCGCGTGCCGGCGGCGCCGGCCAGTTCCTGGATCATCGTCTGCGACTGCGGCCGGCAGACGACGATCGCCGGCTGCGCGTCGTTGATGAAGTACTCCATCTCGCCGCGCTGATAGGCGGTGTTCAGCGGCAGAAACGCGAATCCGGCGCGCACCGCGGCGAGATAGACGAACAGCGCCTGGGGAGATTTCTCCACCTGGGCGGCGATGCGGTCGCCCTTCGCCAGGCCGAGGCGGGTGAAGAACCGCGCCAGCCGCGCAGCTTCACGATCGACGTCGGCGCACGAATAGACTTTGCCCGACTCGGTCTCGATGCAGATGCGCGCCGGGTCGCGCGCGAAGCGTGCGGCGAAAACGGCATAGATGTTGGCGTTCACGCTGGCCTCCGGGGGTTGTCATTGTGCGCGGTCCGCTTCGCCCATTGCCGCGTCGGCGGGCCGCAGCCGGCAGCATGCCGCATTCGGCGGCGCGCGTCGAGTGCGGCGGAGTAGAGCCGGCTTCCCGTCGGCGCGTGTTTTTTCTTCCTGTCCGACAGGCGCCTAATCTTCGCCGCAGGTGAGGGTGCACGAATCGCCGGAGGCGCGCCGCGCCACGCAGATTCTCCAACGTGGGCGCACCGAGGTCCGCGATCTCGTCCAGCAGCCGGTGATCGAGCCGCTCGCGCACCGCTTCCAGCGCGTGCCGAAACTCTCCCAGATCGATCAGCATGCCGGTCCTCTCGTCGGGAGTACCGGCGAGCGTCACCGCGACGTGATAGGTGTGGCCGTGCACGCGGCAACTGGATGCGCCGTCGATCGCGCGCACCAGTGTGTGCGCGGCCTCGAAGTAGAACTCCTGCGTCAATTCGTACTTCATCGGATGCCGATCACCTTGTGCGACTGAATGCTGAGCCGCCACGCCGGATGGCGCAGGCACCAGTCGATGGCCCAGCGGGTGTTCTGTTGCAGTTGCGGGCCATCCATCGGCTGCACGAAACGGTGCTCGAAAGGCAGCGCTTCGAGAGCCGCGAGATCAAGCTCCTGCGGTACCACGACCTTGAGTTCGTTGCCGGCGACGATGCGCAGCGGCGCATGCGCCTTCGGACTGACGCAGATCCAGTCGAGACCATGCGGCGCATCGACCGTGCCGTTGGTCTCGACGGCGATCTCGAAGCCGTGACTGTGCAGCGCATCGACCAGCGCGGCGTCCACCTGCAACAGCGGTTCGCCGCCGGTGAGCACGACGAATCTGCCACGATGCTCGACAGCCGGCCATTGTGCCGCGATTGTTTCGGCGAGATTAGCCGCGTCGCTGAACTTGCCGCCGGGCGTGCCGTCGGTGCCGACGAAATCGGTATCGCAGAAGCGGCATACCGCGGTGGCGCGATCGTCTTCGCGTCCGGACCACAGGTTGCATCCGGCGAAGCGGCAGAAAACCGCCGCGCGGCCCGCGTTCGCGCCCTCGCCCTGCAGCGTGTAGAAGATTTCCTTGACGGTGTAGCTCATGCGGAAGTTAGCGATGGATTCTTGCCTGGGCGCCGGCCGGCGCAACCTGCGTGATCGACGGATACCGGGGATGCGAAGCATGCCTGATGCCGGCCTCGCCGTCGAGTCTGCCCGAAGCCATGCTCAACCACAGTGCGCAGGTAATATACTTCGTCGCAGTGCTCCGCTGCTCGATACTCACAAGAAAATGCCCCAGCTCGAAAACATCGAAGCGATCGAAAGGCGCCTGTGGGGCGCGGCGGACACGCTGCGCGCCAACTCGAACTACGCCAGCAACGAATACTTCATGCCCGTGATGGGGCTGATCTTCCTGCGCCACGCCTACAGCCGCTATCTCGCCGTCAAGGACGCCATCGCCGCGGGCCTGCCCACGCGCGGCGGCAAGACGCGGCCACTGACCAAGGAGGATTTCTCGCAGAAAAACGCGATCCTACTGCGCCCCGAGGCGCAGTTCGATGCGCTCGTCGCTCTGCCCGACGCCGCCGACCGCGCCGCCGCGCTGATCGCCGCGATGGAGTCGATCGAGCACGACTACGAGTCGCTGCGCGGCGTACTGCCCAAGACGGAATACCAAGAGTTGGACAACGCCGTGCTCGGCCAGTTGCTGCGCACGCTCAATCCTGAAGAGCTGAAGACCGCCAGCGGCGACATCTTCGGCCGCATCTACGAATACTTCCTGACGCAGTTCGCCGACCAGAAGGCGCACGACGGCGGCGAGTTCTTCACACCCGTGTCGCTGGTGCAGATGATCGTCAACCTCATCGAACCGGATCACGGCAAGGTGCTCGACCCGGCCTGCGGCTCCGGTGGCATGTTCGTGCAAAGCGCGCACCTGGTCGAACGCCGGCACAAGGCGGCGCGCGACACGCTGACCTTCTACGGCCTGGAGAAGAACGCCACGACGATCCGCCTGGCGCGCATGAACCTCGCCGTGCACGGACAGGAGGGCAATATCCAGAAAGCCATCAGCTACTACGACGATCCGCACGAGCTGCTCGGCAAGGCCGACTTCGTGATGGCCAATCCGCCGTTCAACGTGGATGAGGTCGACGCCGACAAGATCAGGAACGATCCGCGGCTGCCCTTCGGTCTGCCCGGTGTCAACAAGGCCGGCAAGGTCATCAACGGGAACTACCTGTGGATCAGCTACTTCTACAGCTATCTGAATGCCAGCGGACGCGCCGGCTTCGTGATGTCCTCGCAGGCTTCCAGCGCGGGGCGCGACGAAGCCACCGTGCGCCGCAAGCTGGTCGAAACCGGGCACGTCGACGTGATGGTCGCGATCCGCTCCAACTTCTTCTACACTCGCACCGTGCCCTGCGAGCTGTGGTTCTTCGACAAGGGCAAGCCCGCAGAGCAGCGCGACCAGGTGCTGATGCTCGATGCGCGCAACGTCTATCGCAAAGTCACGCGCAAGATTTACGACTTCAGCCCGGAGCAGCTCGCCAATCTGACCGCGATCGTGTGGCTGTATCGCGGCCAGACGCAGCGCTTCCTGCAACTCGCCCGCAGCCATCTGCTGCGCGTCACGACGGAAGCCGAAGTGAGCATCGCGCCGCTGAACGAGTTCGTCGCAGCCGTCGAGCGACTGGCCGTCCGGGTCAAGCCGCTGGCAGAAGCGGCAGAACCCGCGGCGGTCATGGATGCGAGGACGGCTTTCGCAACCGCGCTCGGAACCTTCAAGGCCGACGTTGCGGCATACGCTGGAACAACCACAGAGCACGCCGCGCAGCCCATCCCCGAGGACGCCGACAACGCGGCATTGCACGCCGCCGCCTCACGGCTCGCGCCGCTGGCCGAAGCGAGCCGCGATCTGGTCAAGGACGCCGACCATCTGCACAAGCTCGCCGGCCATCTGCTCGATGCCTGCACCGCATCCGGTATCGCCGAGCGTAACGACCGGCCGGGCCGCGAGTTGCAGCGCTTGCGCAAGGACGCCGACGAAGCGCGCAGGCAGGCCGTGGAAGCGCTCAAGCCGGTGCGCTACTTTCACCGTCAGGCGCACTGGCTGCAGGAGCGCTTCCCCGATGCGCAACTGCGCGACGTGCCGGGCCTGGTCAAGCTCGTCAGCCGCGCAGAGATTGCGGCCAACGACTGGAGTCTGACGCCGGGCCGCTACGTCGGCGTCGCACCGGAGGAGGTGGACGAAGACTTCGACTTCGAAGCGGTGCTGAAGGACATTCACATCGAACTGCAAGGCCTGAATACCGAGGCAGCGGAACTGGCGGCGAAGATCGCGCGCAACTTTGAGGAGTTGGGGGGCGTGAAGTTTCCGACCAGCCAACTTCAGACGCTCGCCTTGACCGAAAAGGGCGCGATAGTATCGGGGCCTTTCGGGTCAAGCATTGGCGCCAAATATTTCGTGGAGGAAGGCGTCCCTGTCATCAGAGGAAATAACCTCTCAATTGGAGGACCTAAGTTTAACGACGAAGGCTTCGTATTTCTTACGGAGGAAAAAGCGGCCGAGTTCAAGAATTGCGAAGCGGTCACAGACGACATCATCTTCACTGCAGCCGGTTCAATTGGCCAAGTCGGGATCATCCCCGAACAAACGCGGTATACGCGCTACATCATTTCGAATAAGCAGCTTCGAGTTCGCCTCGACAAGAAGCGCGCTGCTCCACTGTTTGTTTATTATTGTCTCTCGTCGCGGAAGATGACCCGATATATCGCCGGACTCAACAATGGCGGAGCCGTTCCTCTGCTCAATTTGGGAATTATTCGAAAGCTCCCAGTTCCAATACCATCGCTTGAAGTTCAGGAACGCATTGCAAACAGAATCGCCTCCTACGACGACCTCATCGAAAACGACCGCCGCCGCATCCAGTTGCTGGAGCAGTCCGCGTGGCTGCTTTACCGCGAGTGGTTCGTGCGCCTGCGCTTCCCCGGCCACGAGCACGTCCGCGTCGTCGATGGCGTGCCGGACGGATGGGAACAAAAAACCATTGCTGACATTGCTGAAACAGTCGGAGGAGGAACGCCCTCAACGTCCGTGTCCTCATATTGGGAAAATGGGACCGTAACCTGGTTTACCCCGAGCGATCTCACGGGCAATGACTGCTTGGCACTGCTTACATCGGGGAAGCAGATTACAGAGGAGGGTTTGAGAAACAGTTCCGCGAGAATGTTGCCGCCTGACTCGATTTTGATGAGTAGCCGCGCGTCGATCGGCTACTTCGGGATGCACGATGAGCCTTGCTGTACGAATCAGGGCTTTATCTCTCTCGTTCCACATGACGATGCCTATCGCTACTACCTGCTGCACAATCTCATGCATCGCAAGGACGAGATTGTTTCGCACGCCGGGGGCACCACCTACAAGGAAATCAATAAGAGCACCTTCCGGGCCCTGTCCATCATTGTCCCAACTCAGTCACTGGCAACCGAGTTCGCTGAGTTTGCGACTGATGTCATGAAGCAGGTCCGAATGCTGAAAAGGCAGATTGGCAAACTCCGTGAAGCCCGCGACCTCCTCCTACCCCGCCTGATGAGTGGCGAAATCACCGTATGAGCAAGACGCCACAGGTCTTCATCATCGCAGGTCCCAACGGCGCGGGGAAAACCACGTTTGCGCGCGAGTTCCTGCCGAAGGAAGCGTCCTGCCCCGTGTTCGTCAATGCGGACCTGATTGCAGCCGGCTTGAGCCCGTTCGCGCCGAAGGCCGCGGCACTCGATGCCGGCCGCGTGATGCTGGCGCAGATTGCCGCGCACGCCAAACGGCTGGAGAGCTTTGGTTTCGAGACCACGCTGAGCGGCCGCGCGTACGCCAGCAAGATTCCGCGATGGCAGGCCGCCGGATACGAAGTGAACTTGTGGTTCCTGAGCCTGCCGACAGTGGAAATGGCGCTCGCGCGGGTACGTCAGCGAGTCCGCGACGGCGGGCACGACGTACCGGAGGACGTGGTGAGGCGGCGCCTCGACGCAGGGCGTAGGAACTTCGATGATCTGTACAAACCGATGGTCAATCGCTGGGCGCTGTACGACAATTCGGGTGAGACCCTTTTGCTTCTGGAATCCGGGGTGCGTTTGGAGGATCGAAAATGAGTACGCAATCCAGGCCGTCATCGTCTCGACCGGTGCTGACAGACCCGCTGTTGCGCGCAGCCGATGTGGCAATGCGGCGCGCAGCGAAGCGCGTGCGTGAGGAAGCGCGGCGCAGCGGAAAGACCCTGGCCGTTTACGAGAACGGCAAGGTCGTGGAAAAGCTCGTCACCGAATCCGAATGGCCGGAAGCGGTGCGGCAGGCTGCCGGAGCCTGGGCGGACCTCGACGACATTCAGCCGAGAGGACCCGGCTAAGCACGAGGCTCACCGCGCACCTTTCCATGCCCCTTACCGAAGACACGCTGGTCCAGCAGACCACCGCAGACTTTCTGCGCGATGCGCTCGGCTGGCGGACGGTGTTCGCACACAACGAGGAGACCTTCGGTCCCGAAGGCACGCTCGGCCGCAGCAGCGACCGCGACGTGGTGCTGACGCGCATGCTCGGCGAAAAGCTGATCGCGCTGAATCCGGGTCTGTCCGACGCGGCGTACCGCGACGCGCTGCGGCAGATCGTCGAGGCGGGTGTCGGCCAGTCGCCGCTGGCGCTGAACCGCGAGAAATACGCGCTGCTGAAGGACGGCGTGAGTGTCATCTTCCGCAACGCGCAGGGCGAACGAGTCAAGCAGCGGCTGCGGGTGTTCGATTTCGAGCAACCGGACAACAACGACTTCCTCGCGGTGCGCGAACTGTGGGTGCGTGGCGACCTGTATCGCCGCCGCGCCGACATCGTCGGCTTCGTCAACGGCGTCCCGCTGCTGTTCATGGAATTGAAGAACCTCCACCGGGATACGCGCGCGGCCTACGAGCAGAACCTGAAGGACTACCTCGATACCGTGCCGCACCTGTTCCACCACAACGCCTTTCTGCTGCTTGCGAATGGCGTCGATGCGCGCATCGGGGCGCTGGGCGGGCGCTACGAGCACTTCCACGAATGGAAGCGCTTGGAAGAATCCGCACCGGGCGTCGTGGACATGGCTTCCTGGACCTGTTCGAGAACTATATCCTGTTCGACGACTCCGGCGAGCGCACGGTGAAGATCGTCGCGCGCAACCACCAGTATCTGGGCGTCAACCGCGCGATCCAGGCAGTGCAGGAGCGCGACGCCAGATCGGGCAGGCTGGGCGTGTTCTGGCACACACAGGGCTCGGGCAAGAGCTATTCGATGCTGTTCTTCACCCGCAAAGTGCACCGCAAGCTGGGCGGGCAGTTCACTTCCTGATCCTGACCGACCGCGACGATCTCGATACGCAGATCTATAAGACCTATGCCGGCTGCGGGCTGGTCGATCACGACCGCGACCCGTGCCGCGCGAGCAGCGGCGAGCATCTGAAAGCCTTGCTCGCGGAACACAAGACTTACGTGTTCTCGCTGATCCAGAAATTCAACGCGGACGTCGACCCGGCGCGGCCCTATTCGCCACGCGGCGACATTATCGTGATTACCGACGAGGCGCACCGCACCCAGTATGGCCGGCTGGCGCTGAACCTGCGCAACGCGCTGCCCAACGCCAGCTACATCGGCTTCACCGGCACGCCGCTGTTCAATGACGATGAGATCACCCGGCGCGTGTTCGGCGATTACGTCTCGACCTACGACTTCCAGCGCGCCGTCGATGACAAGGCCACGGTGCCGCTCTATTACGACGCGCGCGGCGAGAAGTTGGCGGTGGCGACCGAGCAGCTCAACGAAAAGATCGCCGCGAAGCTGGAAGAATTCGAGATCGACGACGTGGACGTGCAGGCGCGGCTGGAACGCGACTTGGCGCGCGACTACCACATCATCACCGCCGACGAGCGGCTCGACCGGATCGCGCGCGACTTCGTCGAGCATTACTCCACCGCATGGGAATCCGGCAAGGCGATGCTGGTGTGCATCGACAAGATCACCTGCGCGCGCATGCACGCGCTGATCCAGCAGCACTGGACCGAGCGCATCTGGGTGCTGGAACGCGAACTGCGCGAGATTTCCGACGAGCAGGAGGCGGTGTTCCGTCATCGACAGTTGAAGTGGATGGGCGAGACCCGGATGGCGGTCGTGGTCAGCGAAGAGCAGGGCGAAGTCGACCGCTTCCGCAAGTGGGGACTGGACATCACTCCGCACCGGCGGCTGATGAAGGAGGGCTTCGAACTGCCTGACGGCAAGCGGTTGGACCTCGAGTCCGCGTTCAAGCGCGACGATCACCCGTTCCGCGTCGCGATCGTCTGCGCGATGTGGCTGACCGGCTTCGACGTGCCCAGCCTCGGCACGCTCTATCTCGACAAGCCGCTGAAGGCGCACACGCTGATGCAGGCGATCGCCCGCGCCAACCGGGTGCACGAAGGCAAGAACAACGGCCTGATCGTGGATTACTGCGGCATCCTGAAGAACCTGCGCAAGGCGCTGGCGATCTTCGCCGGCAGCACCGGCGAAG
>WNFL01350211.1_pt1 | contig 13882 bp, 15 predicted proteins | sample 5400361 | NCBI WGS metagenome assembly WNFL01 (sample SAMN13153351, study PRJNA577476) | soil metagenome | isolation source: 40 cm soil on Douglas fir-dominated hillslope | place: USA:California | collected 2013-09-17
GCGAATGGATTCACAGCCGCAATTCCCAAATTTTCCGCGGCTTTTTCACCGGCCGCTACATTTTCGACAGCGTGACTGGCTTCCTCCACTACGCGTCTCCTGCCTCCAATGGCGTTGGCTTCGGTCCCGGCGCCGCAGAGTGCGCTGACGGCAGCTTCACAAACATTTCGCTGGTCACAGTCGCCGGCAACTGCCCTAACGGCAGCGCCTTCACCGGTGGCCCGCTACTCTTGTATCTCCAGCACGGACCCACCACGTCAGGCGAAACTCTCGATCAATCCGGCAAAGCGGATATCGCCAACGAAGACTACTCGCTCTTCTTCCAAGATACCTGGAAGCTTTTCCGTAATTTCACCCTAAACTACGGTCTCCGCTGGGATGCGCAGAAATTCCCTGACCCAACGATTCCTCCGTCGCAAACCGCTTACGGCTCCAATCTCAGCGATCCCAATTTTCCGTCCACCGGCAAATTGCCCAATCAATACAAAGAATTCCAGCCACGCATCGGTTTCGCCTGGGACCTCCGCGGCAACGGCAAGTCCGCGCTGCGCGCAAGCTGGGGCATTTTCAACGCACGCCAAAACATGCTGACGCAAACAGGCCCCATTACGACCAACGGCGTCCAGCAGCAGGAAATCGCTGCCGGCACTTGCCTCTTCAAGATTGCCAACGTTTGCCAGCAGAACTCCGCTGGCGGCCCTGCACCGACTTATCCTGGAACGACTCCCGTGCCTCTGCTGCCTACGGGAAGCTTTCCGTTCCAGGCCGGTGTCACCGTGTTCAGCCGAGACTACGCCAATCCGCGCATCTACACCACCAACATCGGCTTCGAGCAGCAGCTCGTTGGCGATTATGCCGCCTACGCCGACTTCACCATGTCCAAGGGCATTCACCTGACTCGCTTCACGAACCCAAATGTCTCCAGAAGCACTAGCAGCTTGGCCGGCCAAACTTGCAAAACCGCGGGGCTGACCTTGGATCCCACCGGCGTATGTGTCCCCGCCAATGGCGATACCGTTACCTACTTGAGCTCACTAGACCCCGTAAACTTCCCTGCTCCGTTTAGCAACCTAGGAACCATAACGGACACGGTCAGTTCCGCAAAATCTCTCTACCGCGGATTCACAATCGGCTTGCGCAAGCGTTTGAGCCACCACTTCCTCTTCGACGGAAACTACACCTACTCCGTCGACCGCGACGATGACTCCAACGAGCGCGACCCGTTCAGCTTCCGTTACGTCAATCTCTTTAATCTCGGACAAGAGTACGGTTACTCTGACCGCGACGAACGCCACAAATTCAATTTTTACAGCGTCGCCAATCTGCCTTGGGGCTTTGACGCCGACGTGCGTATGCAAGCGCACTCTGCTCAGCCCATCTCGCCCGAGCCGCGCATCGCCGGTGGCGTCGTTCTTCCGCGAAACTCGTTGCGCAAAGACAACGCCTTCTTCACTTTTGATTTCGGCGTCGCACGCCCCATTCACCTCGGCGAGCGCTTCCGCGTCGTCCCCAAGATCGAAATGTTCAACACTTTCAACAACAAGAACAACATCAACCCGCTGTCGTCGCCGCAGCTCTTCGACTTCAACGGCTTCCTGCGCGTCGGCGTAGGCGACCCACGCCAAGCCCAGCTATCTGTCCGCCTAGAGTTTTAAGCGGCCTCGTACCGGTAGGGGCGCAGCTTAATCCCGAGCGTTCACCAGGGAATGCTGCGCCCCTTCTCAGCACCATTTCAACATCACGTCTCTCAAGTCGAGAGTATTTCTGCGTTGGCAGCCCGTATACTCCCGCCCACCTTCTGCTACTCTGTCCAAGATCACCAATGCCCAACGTAACAATCCAAGGCGTCCTCTTCGACTGGGACGGCACACTGATCAACTCCTACCGCGCCGATTCCGCCGCCTACCTCGCGATGTTCCGCGAAATGGGCATTCCCTGGACCCTCGACGATCTCGCCCGCCACTATTCCCCCAACTGGTATCGCGTCTATCGCGCCGCAAAATTGCCCCGCGCCCGCTGGGACGACGCCGACCGCGCCTGGCGCAAACAATACGCCACGCATCGCCCAAAACTCATGCCCGGAGCCCGCCGCGTCCTCAAGCATCTCCGCGCGCGCCACCAACTCGGAGTAGTCACCAGCGGCGATCGAGACCGCGTAGTCCGCCAGCTGCGTCTCTTCCAGCTCACGAATCTTTTCGCCTCACATGTCTGCAGCGGAGACACACGTTACCGCAAGCCGCATCCCGCCCCTCTGCGTCTCGCCCTGCGCCAAATGTGCTTGGATCCAGCCGACTGTGTTTACGTCGGCGATTCCCCCGAAGATCTCGAGATGGCCCGTCGCGCCGGAGTCCGCGCCATCGCCGTCCTCGGCCCCTTCCCAACCGAAGCCCGCCTCCGCGCCGCCAAACCCGACCTCCTCCTAAATTCCATCAGCGAGTTACCCGACGCCCTTCGGCAACTATAGGCCAATCGCTGATAGCGTAGAGGCTCAGGCTGCTGCACCAAATTACATCTGCGGTTTCGCAGCAGCAGGAGCAGGCGCGGTCGGCGCCGCAGCAGTCCCCGCCGCCGGCAAAACCTTAAAATCCGTCCACTTAATCACCAGCCGCACCGGCACGCTAACATCCTTCAAATGCACGATGTCATCCGATCGCTCATAATTCGGAAACCAATATTTCCCATCCACATTCTCGCGGTAAGTCTCAAACAGCGTAAACGGCAGCGTAGCCGAACGCACCTCGCCCAATTCGTTCACCCATCGCCCATAAGTCTTCACCACTTCCAAATATTTCGTATCCACCCAAACAAGTCCATCCAAATACGCGTGCGTGCGGTCCAGCACTCTCGGCTTCACCTTGAAAATGTAGCAATCAATTTCGTCCACCTGCTCTTCGCCAATATATTTCAAATCATATTTCGCCAACTGGCTGCTGCTCAGCGGAAACGCCGGAATGCGGTCCAGTTCCCTCACGTCCTCGGTTTCCAGATTGAAATAGTGCAGCGTCGACTGCGGCTTCTGCACCACTTTGCTGATCACTTGACCATTCGCCGCACGAGTCGTCTCCGTCACCATCAGGAATTGCCCCGCCGGCTTGCCATCCTCCCCAAACTCATCGATTCGAATCGTCTTGCGATATCCGTAGTTCGGTCGCGCCGCAATAAACTCATCTTCCTTCTGCGAAAATCGCCGAATGATCTCCTCCGGCGGCAACGACGGCGGCGCCGGAGTCTCCGGCTCCGTCCCCAACCGCCGCACCTTATGCTCCTCCGAAGGCGCCGGCGTAAGCGGCCCCTGCGCATCCTGCGCATAAGCGCCCCGTGCGCCACCCGTAATAGCGAAAATAGCAAGAGCCCACCTCAAATGCTTGGCAACCCGCCAGCGGCGTGCACCTGTAGCGGCCGCCTTCTGAGGCGGGCGCCTTCGCGTAAACCCGAACACAATGTCACCCAACGCATTCATAACTGTTTTGGATGCGCTCCCACTATCCGAAAGCCGCCTCGCCTTCGCCCCCGTAAAGCTTACAGCAAATGCCAAAACCGAAGCTGCATTGCGATGGATGCGACCGCCCGGCTCTCTGCTACAATCTACCGTTTTGTGAGCGAGCACAAACAAGCCAAACGTTACTTCGTCTCGGGAAATGTGCAGGGTGTCGGCTTCCGCTTTTTCACGCTGCGCGCCGCGGAACGCCTGCAATTACACGGCTACGCGCGAAATTTGCCGGATGGCCGCGTCGAAGCCTACGTCATCGGCACGCCTGACCAGCTCGCCAAGCTACGCTCCGTTCTCGAACGCGGTCCCTGGGGCGCCACGGTCAGCGAAGTCAAGGAAGAGCAAGCGGCAATCAATTCAAATTATGACGACGGGTTTGTCATCAATTACTAAAGCCAGGAGCCTCTGCGAATGGACGATCTAAAAAAGCTGATCCGCGAAGTCCCCGATTACCCCAAGCCGGGAATTCTCTTCTACGATCTAACCACGCTGCTGAAAGACAAAAAAGGCTTCCACTCGCTAATCGACCGCCTCTGCGCGCATTACAACGGTCATCCCATCGATGTAGTCGCCGGCATCGAAGCCCGCGGCTTCATCTTCGCTCCCGCATTAGCCTACAGTCTAGGCGCCGGCTTCGTCCCCGTGCGCAAACCTAAAAAGCTCCCCGCAAAAACCACGAGCGTCTCCTACGCCCTCGAATACGGCACCGACACGCTAGAAATCCACGAAGACGCCGTAAAAAAGGGCGACCGCGTAATAATCTGCGACGACCTCCTAGCCACCGGAGGCACCGCCGCCGCCACCGTAAAGCTAGTCCAACAATTAGGCGGCACAGTAGAAGGCGCCGCCTTCGCCGTAGAGCTCACGTTCCTAAACGGCCGCAAAAAACTCCAAGGCCTAGACGTCTTCTCCCTAATCCAATACGACAAATAAGTAGCACAGGCACTCTTGCCTGTGCGCATGCGGAAACTTACGACGACTGTTTAATTTGAATGTCATCCCGAGCCTGCCCGCCGCAGGCAGGCAAAGCGAGGGACCTGCTTTTTTGTAGGCCAAATACTAGCGTGCCTTTCTCTGCCGCACCGCCTCAAACAAAACCACTCCCGCCGCCACCGAAACATTCAACGACTTCACCGGCCCCACCGTCGGCAGCGACACAACAAAATCGCACCGCTTCCGCGTGAGCTCGTGCAAGCCCTTCCCCTCTCCGCCAAGAACAATCCCGACCGGAGACGTATAATCCGCCTGCGTATAACTCTTCTCCGCGCCTTCATCCAATCCAATCAACCAGTAGCCCGCTTCCTTCAACTCTTCCATGGCCCGCGCCAAATTAGTAACCTTCGCCACCGGCAAATGCGACAGCGCCCCCGCCGAAGCCCGCTCTACCGTATCCGTCAATCCCGCCGCCCGCCGTTCAGGAACCAACACTCCATGGGCGCCGGCCGCCAGCGACGTCCTAATGATCGCCCCCAAATTGTGCGGATCCTCTACGCCATCAAGCAAAACAATCAAACCCTTTTCGCCCTTACCGGGGCCAGCATTTGCCGCCGCAAGAATGTCCTCCAGCGTAGCCGCAGCCCGCGCCGCCGCCAGCGCCACCACACCCTGATGATCTTTCGAATCCGCCAGCCGATCGAGCTGCCCCCGCTCCTCAAAACGCACGGAAATATTCCGCCCCCGCGCCAGTTTCACAATCTCTTCCACGCGCGTATCCTGCCGTCCGCGCGCAATCACAATGCGGTCAAACGCCCGCCCCGCCTCCAGCGCCTCCCGCACCGCATGTATCCCCGTCAATCGATCCATAATTCCGTCCGAAGTCCCGCCTCATTGTACGGGCACGGCACAGCCGTGCCCGTCCCTCAATCCAACCCCGCGCAAAATTCCAAAATCCTCTCGCGCGCCGTCTTCACTCGCACCGCAAACCCCGCACCGGCCGCCTCGTCCAAAAGCAAAATCACGCGATCCAGTTCCCCCTCGCCAGCCCGCCCGGCAAGCGCCAACCGAATCGGATGAAATAATTCTCTCCCCCGAAGATCCAGCCCCTCTTTCAGCGCAGTAATAATCTCCTTAAATCGGTCGGAATCCAGTCCCGCTCCCCCCAACAGAAGCAGCGCAAGCTGCCGCAAAACATCCCGAGCCGCATAGCGCGAAAGCACCGCGTGACTCTCGACTCGTTCCAAGATTTCCCGTGCGTCGTAATGAAAAACAAGCCCCAACAATTCCACCAGCGCATTACGATCCGCCACCTGCGGCCCCAGAATCCCCGCAGCACGCTCGCACCAAACAACCTGCTCGGCCGACAATTCCCCCGCAACCCAACCGCGCTCCGCAAGAATCCCCGCCACATCCGCACCAGTAAACGGATTCACCGCAACCGCAGGCGAGTTCTCTTTCTCATCCGGCATCATCGATAAATTGTACGATTCCGCGGCGTATCGAACACAAAAGACGAATATGTTGATGTACGGTGTGAGCCATCTTCTTAGCGCCGGAGGTGCGACACAGGTTAGCCCACCCCGTAAGGGGTGGGATTGCGAGCGGAGCAGACCAGAGCGCCGTAGGTGCGGCACACTTTCCTTTTAACCCACAACTACGGACAAAGCTTCGCCTGCGCCGTCTGCCTCAACGCAAGCGTAGCCACAACATGCGCAGCAATCGCTTCCCCGCGCCCAACCGCGTCCACCCCTTCATTCGTCTTCGCCTTCAAATGTATCTTCTCCGCCGCCACACCAAGCGCTCGCCCCAGCGCCTCCCGCATCTTCGGAAAATGCGGGCCCAATTTCGGTTTCTCCATAATCACCACCGCATCGACATGCTCAATCACAAAATCTCTCTCCGCTAGCAGCTTCTTCGCATGCTCCAAAAAAATCAAACTGTTCGCGCCCTTCCACTTCGGATCCGTATCCGGAAAATGCGTCCCGATATCTCCCAGCCCGGCGGCCCCGAGCAGCGCATCGCAAAGCGCATGTGCCAGCACATCTCCATCCGAATGCCCCACCGGCCCTTTGTCAAAAGGCAGCTCAATCCCGCCAACAATCAGCTTTCGCCCCGCTTCCAGCCGATGCAAGTCGTACCCAATGCCGCAGCGCACGCTCATTTCTTCAGCCGCTCGCGTTCCATATATGACCGCGCCAACTCCATATCCGCCGGCTTGGTAATCTTCATGTTGCGTTCGGAGCCCAGCACTACGTGCACATCGTAGCCAAGCCGTTCCACCAAACCCGCCTCATCCGAAGCACTAACGCCATCCGCCTGCGCACGCGCGAACGCCTCCTTCAACAACTTAGTCGAAAACGCCTGGGGTGTCTGCGCCAGCACAATGCGCTCGCGCGGAATCGTCGCCGTGATCAGCGCAACGTCCTCCGGCAAACTCGCGCGCTTCACTTCCTTCACCGTGTCCATCGCCGGAATGCCTAGAATGGCCGCGCGACAATTTCGCGCTTCTTCAATCACCCGCGCAATCTGCTCTCGCGTCACAAACGGCCGCACCGCATCGTGCACCAAAACAATTTCCGTATCGTTTGAAACCTGCTCCAAAGCCTGTGCCACCGATTCCTGCCGAGAGTCCCCGCCGCGCACCACCCGCACGCTCTGCTTAAAATTCTCCGTTCGAATCCGCTCTTCCAACCGCGCCACTTCGTCTCCCCGCGTCGCCACAATAATGTCCGTAACCAAATCGCAAGAAGCAATCCGCCGCAAACTCAAAATCACGATCGGCACGCCATTCAGCTCCAAAAATTGTTTTGGCATCTCCGCGCCCATGCGCGTTCCGAGTCCAGCGGCAGGAAGAATGGCAGCTATGCGATTCATTAATTTTGCGTAAGCTTGCGCAGCGCGTTCAGCCCGCAAGTCGCAAACTTCAGAGTGTACCTCAACCGCGGCAAGCAAGCACCAGTAGCACAGCCACTCTTGGCTGTGCTATTACGACCTCGAAACTAAATTAATTCACGGTCATTGTCGGAAAGAGGTTGCAAAAAGAGAAACGCATCAGCCTTTTGCGTTTGCGGGCTCAGACGTAAGCGCGAGGAACGCGAGCAGTTACGGCGCACAAAAGATCAGAAGTGACAGTGCCAATGGCGCGCGCGACCCCATTCGCAGGATGAACGTGTTCGCCATCGGTACCGTAAATCGTAACCACGTCGCCGATTTCAGCGCCGTCAACATCGGTAACATCAATCATCGTCACATCCATAGAGACGATGCCCACGATGGGCACAAGTTTCCCCCGCACCAGCACGCAGCCCCGACCGTTGCTCAGCGAACGGTGAATGCCATCGCCATAGCCGGCGGCCAGCACTCCGATAAGCGAAGCCCGCTGCGGAATGAATTTCGCTCCGTACCCCACGCCCGAGCCGGCCGAAACGCGTCGCAAACTGATAATGCGCGTGCGCAGGCTCATCACCGGCTTCAAGGGCAAGCGCCGCTCCGATTCCTCGCGCTGCTCCGGCGGATCGTAGCCCGGATGATAGCCGTAAAGAATTACGCCGGGGCGCACCATGTCTCCCCAGCTTTCCGGACGCGCTGCAATAGCCGCGCTGTTGGCCATGTGCACGATGCCGGTGTCGACGCCGAGCTTGCGCAGACGGTCCAACGCGCCGAAGAACGCCTCTTCTTGTTCACGCGTTTGCTGGCCTTGTGTCGCAGGCGCGAACGCTTCCGAGGAAGCAAAATGCGTCATCACACCGCCAAGCCGAAGGTGTTTGCACTTTGCGAGTTGCCGCGCGAAGCATTCCACATCGCTAGGGGCGATGCCGAGCCGATTCATGCCCGTATCGATTTTCAGGTGAAACGAAACCGGTTTGCGTGTCGAGCGTTTTGCCGCCGCACGATCCAGCGTTTCCAGTTGCTCGCAACGATGTACCACCGCAGTCAACTCGTGCTTTAGCAGACTCGCTTCTTCCCCGGGCCAGAAACTGGTCAACACCAAAATTGGTTTGCGTACGCCGGCTTTGCGAACGTCGATCCCTTCATTCGTGCAGGTGACGCCAAACCAGTCCGAGCCCGCCTTCTCGAGAATTTTTGCAACCTGCGCCTTCTCGAGAATTTTTGCAACCTGCGGTCCGCCGTGTCCGTAGGCGTTGCCCTTGACGATCGAGAGCACCTTGCGCCGCGTCTTCCGTTTTTCGCCCGCCGGATTGACGAAGTCGCGGATAGCCCGCAAATTGTGCGTAAGCGCCGAAGCGGAAACCTCCGCCCACACTGGTCGCCCTTCGATTTTTACCTGTTTTTTTTGTCGCGCCGCCATAGTCGTCCTGAGAAGAAAATAGTGTACGACATCCGCGCGGCCAAAGCCGAAGCCCCGCGCGAGTGCTGCGTGAAAGGCAACATCCAAGTAAGAAGCATTCAAGCAGCCGCGGAAGCAGCGCCAGGAAGAGAAATGCGCCCTCTTGTAAGTTGTTGAGGACGCATGTACATGTTCCGCGGGACATCGAGACCGCTTCCGCGAGTGTTCGAGCCCAGTGTCCAGTCGGCGACACCCCGCCTATCGTAAAACACACCCCGCCGTTGTAGGGGCACGGCACTGCCGTGCCCGCGCCGAGCGTCACCGGCTTCTTCGTCTTCGCCTCTGATTTGCCTTGCTACCGCGGGACTTTCGCTGGCGCCCGGATGCCTCTGCCCTCCTCCCGGGCGCAACCCTTCGTTTTGTAGGACAATGTTTTGCGGTTCTTTGAACCGATATCCGAGCCAATCGCCGGGGAGATTTTAGCAATGTGCAGAAACATCAAAACGCTCTTCAATTTCGATCCGCCAGTAACTGACGAAGAGGTGCGCGCTGCTTCGTTGCAGTTCGTAAGGAAAATCACCGGTTTCAACAAGCCATCCAAGGCAAATGAACCGGCGTTTCTTGGCGCAGTCGAAGAAGTAGCGGGGATCTCGAGACGGCTCCTGCATTCACTCGAGACCACCGCGCCCCCAAAGAATCGAGAAGAGGAAGCCGCGAAGGCGAAAGCGCGCGCCGCCGAGAGATTTGGCGATTAAGTTGTTAATCGCCCAACAACAGAGACCTCAGCTTCGACAATCCAGGCCCAGAATAAGCGCAAATCCGCATTCTAATCGTTTTCCACTATTGCGTCGGTTCGCCCGCACTGCTTAAATGCGCCGCAGATTTCTCGGGGTAGTGTTCGCAAATCGAAAATCTGGAGAGAGGCACACGTGAACTCACCGCGTCTCGTGTCCGGTCGATTCGTGTGGTTATTCTTGGCCGCAATGCTAATCAGCGGCGCTTTTCATAAAGCCAACGCCCAAGGCTGCATTGCCGCGCGTTCGAGCCAAGGGATTCTTGACGAGCTCTGCGGGCAAGGTACGCTCGCTGCTCACGACGACAAGGATCACAACCCGCTGTGGCTGCGGCGCCTCACCGTGGATGTTGGGTTCCGCGAATTCAATTCCTTCCGCCACTTTGTAGGCACAGTCGAACAGACGCAGCGCGGCCTGCTGCACAACCAAGTCGAGAATCATCAACTTCTGTTCGACATTGGCCTGAATTATCAGCTTTCGCACCGCTGGAGCGTGATCGCGGACGTGCCTGTCCTGCAAGGCTCGCGAAACCAAATCTATCCGCCGGTCGGCGTATTTCGCGTGGGCGGCATCGGGGACATGCAAGTCGGAGTGCAGTCCTGGATCTTCAAACCGCCTACCGAAAGCAACGGGAACATAGCGCTCGCCGCCTCAATAAAGATTCCAACAGGCATCTGCGACGCCACAGGCACCGCACTTTACAAAGGCCAACTTGTGAAGGCAGTTGCCGATCAATCTTTGCAGCCCGGCGATTGCAGATGGGGCTTCACGCTGAGCTCGCAGGCGTACCGCCAAATTTGGTTCCATACGATGCTGTATTTCCAGGGCTCCTGGCTCTTTAATCCCGCGGACACAAATGGTGTGCCGACGTTCCGGTCGCGGCCCGGCGAAACAGTTATGTCCGTGACCGACCAGTATCTCTTCCGTGGCGGGTTTTCGCACGCGGTGCCAAAAATTAAGCACTTGTCCGCAAGCCTTGGCGGCCGCATGGAAGGAATTCCGGTACGCGATGCGTTCGGCTCGAGCAATGGTTTTCGGCGTCCGGGATACATCATTTCAATTGACCCTGGCTTGATGTACAGCTTCCGCCACGAAACGCTCAGCGTGAACGGCCCATGGGCGCTCGAACGCAACCGTCGTCGCAGCGTGCCAGACATCGCGAATGGTACGCACGGAGACGCCGCGTTTGCGGATTACACCATCATCGCCGTGCTCTCGCACCGGTTCTAATGCAAAGGCGCTTTCATTCTAAGGAAACATTCGCATTCCCGTTGCTTTGTCTCACCATCGGAATGTTGCTCGCGCTCTGCGGAGCGCCCTGGACCCGAGCCGCCGCGGCCCCCGATTTCACACTGACAAATTTGGATGGCAAAACGCATTCGCTCGCGGAGCACCGCGGCAAAATTGTGGTACTGAATTTCTGGGCGACGTGGTGCTTGCCTTGCCGCGAAGAGATGCCAATGCTAAGCAAACTCGCCCCGAAGTATGATCAGAAAGACGTCGCGTTTCTCGCCGCATCGATTGACGACGCACAAACACAATCGAAGATTCCGCATTTTCTAGAGAAAAAGAAAATCACCCTCCCAGTTTTTACCGGCGCAACGCCCGAAACTTTGAAACAGTTCGCCCTCGGAGAAATCGTTCCAGCAACCCTGATCCTGGATCGCGACGGCACTCCCCTGTTTCGAATTGAGGGCGAAGCTTCCAAAAAAGACATTTCCTCCCGCCTGGACTGGCTGCTCTCGGATCGTTCCGCCAAACAACCAAAGCTCCTGATAAAAACTTACTAGCTCTGTCAGCCAGCTAGAGAGGATTATCAGTAGATGAAAATAGTGTCCTTAAACGTCGGCCAGCCGCGAGACGTAATGTGGCGCGGGAGAGTGGTAATCACTGGCATCTTCAAGTCGCCCGTGAAGGGCCGAGTCGCTTTGCGCACGCTCAACTTGGATGGCGACGGTCAGGCGGATCTCACCGTACATGGGGGAGAGTACAAGGCCGTGTACTGCTATCCGGGGGAACATTACGATTACTGGAAAAAACAGTTGCCGGGCCGTGAGTTGCCGATGGGCATGTTTGGAGAAAACTTAACCACGGATGGTTTGCTGGAAGACTCAGTAAATCTTGGCGATCGATTCTCTGTGGGTTCGGCGGAAGTAGTGGTGACGCAGCCTCGCCTCCCGTGCTACAAGCTTGGCGTGAAATTTCAATCCGACGACATGGTCAGTCGATTTCTCGCGAGCGGGCGCACAGGATTCTATCTCGCCGTTACGCGCGAGGGAGAAGTGACTACTGGCGACGAGATTAAAGTGATTTCGCAAGACGGCAATGCGGTGCCGGTGTCGGAAATAACTCGGTTATATATCGCGAAAAGGTACGACGACAGTGATGTGAAGTCGGTGAGGAGCGCACTGCGAGTCGCGGCGCTGCCGGATAGTTGGAAGGAATACTTTCGCGAACGCTTGCGGAGGGCGAACGTCTCGTAACCGCGGCGCTACAACCTTGTATTCGTTGCGACGCAGCGGGGCTGTGCCGCAGGACACCTGACGTCTTGCAAATTGGGCGACATCGGTGCTATTAAAGTTACGTATGCTGCTATTTTGCTCCAGTGGCTTCACTTGAACAGCCCGCTAACCGCGGGTCCCGCCGGCACATATCCTTTTTGAAGTTTGAGTAGATAAACCCCGCTTAGTCACCAGGTCGTATTGGCTTGGAGAAAGTTTTCCCGATGAAATCGCGCAGAATTTCTGTAGTGGCGTTGCTTTGCATTGCGGTGATCGCTATTGCCGGAGTCGGCTTTTCCGCGTCTTCGCGGGTGAGCGGGCCGGTACGCAATTTTGAATTTACCTACGTGACGAAAATTCCGGGATTGCCCGCCGACGCAAAAAACTCAAGGATTTGGATTCCGCTGCCGCAATCGGATGCGTATCAGGCAATCAGCGATTTGAAAATTGAATCTCCTTTCGCTTACGCGACACGCCGCGATTCGGAATACGGCAATGAGTATGTCTTTCTGGAAGTGCCGGCGGCAAAGGCCGTTGAACCGGCAGAGGTGCGAGTTAGTTTTAAGGCGGTGCGGCACGAGCATCGGGCGACGCTTGAGGGAAACCCGAGCGTGATGAAGACGCAAGCGAGCGCGGGAGATTTGCGACGCTTTCTGGAGCCGGACCGTCGCGTGCCGTTGCAAGGAGTGATCGGAGAACTTTCCGCGCAAGAGACACGTGGGATTCAAGGTCCAATGGCAAAGGCGCGCGCAATCTACGACTACGTGATCGCGACCATGCGCTACGACAAGTCTGGAACTGGCTGGGGAAATGGTGACGCGATCTGGGCGTGCACGGCGAAACGCGGCAACTGCACCGATTTCCATTCGCTGTTCATCGGAATGATGAGGGCGGCGGGAATTCCTGCCCGTTTTGAGATCGGCTTTCCGCTGCCCGAGGAACAGCACGCGGGAGCGATACCGGGATATCACTGCTGGGCGGAATTTTATGTGGAGCGATACGGTTGGATCCCGGTAGATGCGTCCGAGGCTTGGAAGCATCCGGAGAAGAAGAATTATTTTTTCGGCGCGCACGACGACAATCGCGTGCAATTTACGATTGGGCGCGATATCCGGCTGGACCCGGCGCAGCAAGGCGAGCCGCTCAACTATTTTATTTATCCATACGGCGAGTTGGACGGGAAACCGCTTAAGCTGGAATCCACGTTTTCGTTTCAAGATCGAATGACCACGGGCGACTGACAAATGCCTATGCTTGCTGCTCAAGTGGACCGCTGCGTGCGGTTTCGCAAGACATTGTAAAGATGCTTACAAAGTTGTATCCCTTTTGGTCGAGGCTGCATCTCTCCATGCAGTTTCTACGGGGACCCGAAAAAAATCAGAGAAAGTCGAGGATTTTTATGGCAACAATCACAACGAAAGACGGCACGCACATTTACTATAAGGATTGGGGCAAAGGACAGCCGATCGTGTTTTCGCACGGCTGGCCACTGTCCGCAGACGACTGGGACGGGCAGATGCTGTTTTTCGGGCAGCGCGGATATCGCGTCATTGCGCATGACCGGCGAGGGCATGGGCGCTCCGACCAGACGTTTGACGGCAATGAGATGGACACGTACGCGGACGATCTCGCCGCGTTATTCGAAAAACTCGATCTCAAGGACGCGATAATGGTTGGGCACTCCACCGGTGGTGGTGAGGTTGCGCGCTACCTGGGCCGCCACGGCTCCAAGCGTGTTGCCAAAGCGGCGCTAATCAGCGCCGTGCCGCCGTTGATGCTCAAGACGGAAAAGAACCCGACCGGCCTGCCGATGTCGGCCTTCGACGAACTTCGGACAGCACTCGCGGCCAACCGGCCACAGTTCTACAAGGAC
>WNFL01395026.1_pt1 | contig 13881 bp, 8 predicted proteins | sample 5400361 | NCBI WGS metagenome assembly WNFL01 (sample SAMN13153351, study PRJNA577476) | soil metagenome | isolation source: 40 cm soil on Douglas fir-dominated hillslope | place: USA:California | collected 2013-09-17
GCAGTTCGAGACGTAGATGCCGCGCCGCGACGCGGCGTTGACGTCGATGGTGTTGACGCCCGCGCCTGCGCGGACGATGAGCGACAGCGAGCCGCTGGCGAGCATCGCGTCGGTCACCTTCGTGCTGCGGACCACGAGCACGTCGGCCTTCGTTGACGCCAGCGCGCCGGCAAGCTGTTCGTCGGCCAGCGTCGGCTGGTAGATCACCTCGCAGCCGGCGGCGGTGATGCCGTCGATCCCGACTTGCTCGAACTGATCGGCGATGAGAACTTTCAAATCAGATGCGACAGCAGGCCGTCCCGCAGCTTCGGCTCGAACCAGGTCGATTTCGGCGGCATGATGCCGCCGGCATCGCAGACCTGCATCAAGTCGTCCACGCTGACGGGGTACAGCGAGAACGCCACCGCACACCTGCCGGAGCTCACCAGCGTCTCGAGCTCGGACGTGCCGCGCGCGCCCCCGACGAAGTCGATCCGCTTGTCGGTGCGCACGTCGCCGATGCCGAGCAGCGGCGTCAGCACGGTCTGCTGCAGGCGGCTCACGTCGAGCCGATCGGAGGGCGCAAGATCGCGGAGTGCCTCGCCGAGGACGATCGTATGCCACGCGCCATCGAGAAACATGGCGACCTCTCCCTTCTTCACGGGAGTCGCCGGTCCTGCCTTGACGACGAAGTGCTCGCGCAGCTTCGCCAGCAGTGACTGCGGCGTGTGGGAGCCGAGATCCTTGACCACGCGGTTGTAGGGAAGAACCTGCGTCTGGTTGTCGGGGAACGCCACCGCCAGCACCGTGTCCCACTCGCCGGGCGCGCCGTTGTGGCCGCGCAGCTGCTGACGCGCCCGGGCGGCGCTGGCCGCGCGATGATGCCCGTCCGCAATGTACAGCCGCGGAATCGCGTCGAACGCCGCGACGAGCTCGCTGACGTCGGCACCCGTGGCGCGCCAGATGGTGTGCTGAACCCCATCGGCCGCGGTGAAATCGAACAGCGGCGGCGCGCCGGTAATCCGGCCGACGACGCGATCCACCACGGGCGACGCGGGGTAGGTGAGAAAGACCGGTCCCGTCTGCGCGCGCAAATCGATCATGTGTCGCGTCCGGTCGTCTTCCTTGTCGCGCCGCGTGTGCTCGTGCTTCTTGATGACGCCCCGGTCGTACTCATCAATGGAGAACGTCCCGGCAATACCGGTCTGCACGTGATTCCCCATTTTGAGGCGGTAGACGTACAGGCTCGGCGCCTCCTCGGCCACGAGGGGCGCCTTCGCCTTGAGCGCCGCGAAATTCTCGACGGCCTTCCCGTACACGGCGTCCGAGTAGGGATCGGTATGCGGCGGGAGGTCGATTTCAGCGCGCGAGACGTGCAGAAAACTCAAGGGGTTGCCGTTAGCCAACGCATGGGCTTCCTGTGCGTTGACGACGTCGTAGGGAACGGCGGCGACGCGCTCGGCGGCCGCGGGCGTGGGTCGAAGCGCACGAAACGGAGCGATGAGTGCCATGAGAACAAAAAATTATAGCGTGGCATGCGTATTGATTAGATGGGGAAGGGATAGTTGAGAAGCGATTGACTACCGTCCTGCTTTTCCTCGTCGCACTCTTCAGCTGTGTGCCCGCGTACGCCGCGTGACCGCGACGACCGGCGAGGTCGTCGAGCGCGCCACCGTCACCGTCACCGACGTCAATACCCGCGCGGATCGCGAGACGCACACCGACAACAGCGGCCGCTTCGGGTTCGCCGCGCTTCCGGCCGGACGCTACCAGGTCACCGCGACGCACGACGGCTTCGCCGGCCGCCGCCAGGACGACATCGTCCTCCTGCCGGGGCAGCGGATGCAGATCGATTTGCCGCTGCGGCGGGCGCCGATGCCGGAAACGATCGCCGTGAACCCGTACCCACCGATCGCGGAATCGGCCCGGACGCATGCGAGCGCGACCGTCGCCGAGACGGAAATCCGGGACCTCCCGGTGGCCGGGCGTCGGTACGTGCGGCTCGCGGAACTGACGCCGGCGGTCACGCAGGATGCGCGGACCGGGGGCGTCAGCGTGATGGATCTGCCGAGCGGGCAGAACCGCCTCCTCATCGACGGCTTCGATCAGACGAGCAGCGTCACCGGCGAGCCGATGGGCCGCGAGGGGCCGTCCCGCGCGCCGTATCAACTCAGTCAGGCCGCGGTGGACGCCTATCGCATCGAGACCAACGGAGCGCCCGCGGAGAACGGACGCGCCGGCGCGGCGGTGTTCAACGTGGTGACGCGATCCGGCGCGAACGCGTTTCACGGGTCGGGCTACGAATATTTCGGTGACCGCGCGCTCAACGGCCAGAAGAAGCTCGACGAGAAGGCGGGCCTCCAAAAGCCGCCGTACCGGAACAACCAGTTCGGCGCGGTCGTCGGCGGTCCGATCGTCAGGGAGCACAATTTCTTTCTCTTCAGCTACGACGGCCTGCAGCAAACGTCCGGCACGTCGGCGTCACCGAACCTGGGCCTCTTCTCCGCCGCGGGCGCCAGCGCATTGTCACGGCTCGAGGCCGCGCTGCCGAGGGGCGCGTGCGATCAGCATCAGGACCTGGTGCTGGCGCGGACCGATCACGAGTACGCGCGCCAGCACGTGACGCTTCGCTACATCGATCAGCAGTTCGACGGCCAGCCGATCGATACCGCGAGCGTCCAGCCGGCAATCTCGAGCGACGCGCTCTCGTCCCTGCGGACGCGATCGGCGGGCGTTTCGCTCGGAAGCGCACTCGGATCGGCGGTGTGCAACAAGGCGCGCGTGCAATACGCGACCGTCCGCGACCAGGAGAATCCGTCGTCATCGCCTGCCGCCGTCGTCTGGCAGGGTGGCAGCCTGGTGGCGCAGACCGGCTCGAGCCTGTACGGCCCGCACGCGTTCGGGACAAGACGCCTGCAGGCTGGCGATTCACTCTCGTGGGTCACCGGGGGCCACTCGGTGAAGGCGGGCGGAGACATCCTGAGGGACCGGAATGTAACGCGGTTCGGCCGCAGGACAACCGCCGTCTTCCAGACCATCGACGCCTTCGGGGCCGGTCTTCCTGATGCGGTGACGCAGACGCTCGCCACCGCGACCGTCAACGCCGACGTGACGCAGTACGCAGCGTTTCTGGAGGACGCCTGGCGCGCGAGCGGTGCGGTCACCATCGACGTCGGCGTCCGCTACGACCTGCAGGACTTCGGCGGGGCTGTCGCGCCCGACCGGAACAACTGGGCGCCACGCGTCGGCATTGCGTATGCGCCCGGCGAGCGCAAGAACGTGTTCCGCGCGGCATACGGGCTGTTCTACGGCTCGACGCCCGCGCTGATTCCCGCGTTCGCGCGTGCGTTCGACAACACGTTCGTCGATCCGACGTTCAGGACGCCGCGCGTGCACCAGGCGAGCGCCGGCTGGGAGTTCGAGAAGTACCGCGCCGGTTCGCTCGGCATCGATTACCTCTTCGCGCGCGGCGAGCGATTGCCTCGTGCGGTGGACGTCAACGTCGGCGGAGCATTCCCCGGAGCGAACCGGGTGGTGTCGTTCCAGAGCACGGGCCAGTCGCTGTACAACGGCGTCACGCTGCACGCGCGCGCGCGCGTCCTGCAGCAGTTGTTCTACACCGTCGCGTACACGTTCGCCCGCTCCGACGACACGCCGCAGGAGCCGATCGCGATGGTGTTCGGCGGCATGAACGGCCGGCGGTCGCTGGCCATCCAGGGGCAGATGCTGGATACGCGCGCGCCCGGCAACAATGACCAGCACCAGCGCCTTACCTTCTCCGCGATGTACGACACGTCGCTGCTCGTGGTCGATCGCCGGGGGCTGTCGAAGCGCCTGCTCGAGAACTGGGAGTACGGGCTCGTGTACACGTGGCAGACGGGCCTGCCGTACAGCGCGTTCGTCAACGGTGACATCAACGGCGACGGCAACGCGTTCAACGACCTCGCGCCGGATACGACGAGGAACCAGTACCGCCTGCGGTACCAGGGGTCGTTCGATCCGCGGGTGGCACGGCGCTTCCGGCTCGGCCGCTCACAGCAACTGCACGTGATCTGGGAAGCGTTCAACCTGACGAACCGGCCGAACTTTACGGCGGCCGACAACACGCTGTTCTGGCTGAATGGATCGTCGCTGGCGCCGAACCCGTTGTTAGGACGAGCGACGGCGCAGGCCGACGGCCGCGTCATGCAGGTTGCCGCGCGGCTCACCTTCTAACCGGCGACAGCCGCCGGCCGGGTTACGTAGCCCTCGTGCCCTTCGTGTTTGCCGTAAGGCCTTCGTGGTTGCCCCGCCCGTGCGAGGCGTTCCCTTCAGTGTTTCGGGAGTACTGATCGGAGAATCGAGTCGAACGCGCTCGACCGCTCCTGCGGGGCGGGTCGTCCTTGTGGCGGTGCCTGCGCGGCAGACGCCTGCATCGGCGGGTTCATCACCACGCGCGGCTGATCCAGCGGCTCACCGCATGTCGTACGCACAAGCACCTGCAGCGCCATCGCGCCCGCGCGGCGGCTGCCCGGCCGGCTGTTGATGTCCGCGAACGACCGCTGCGCTTCCACCGCCGACCTGAACGCGAGGCGCGGATGAACCTGGAGCGCTTCCTGGAGCCACATGCGCAGCGCGGACGAGGAGCCCGGCGCGCCGTGAACGGATGACGACTCGGTGGCGGTCACCACGAGGTCCGAGACGCCTCGCGGATACTCGTGCGCGCGCATCGGGCGCTGCAGGACGATCGACAGGATGAGCGCGCCCATCTGGGTGACGTCCGCCTGCTGATCGAATCGCGCGAGGCTCGCCGCGGGCGGCATCGCGAGACCGAATTCCTTCCAGAGCACTTCGCGATTGCGCTGCAGCACCTCGAGGCCCGCGCCAAAGATGCAGTCGGTGAGCATGACGCGGCCGTCGTTGGTGAGCAGCACGTGCGCGGCGTTGATCGCGCCGTGCGCCAGGCCGCCGGGCCACGCGTGCAGCGACGCGACCGCGTTGATGACGAGCGAGACGAGCTCGAGCATCGCCGATTCGGGGACGACTTCGCCGGTCGATTCCAGATGCGCGAGGAGGTCCGACAGCCGTACGCCGGACGGGATCTCGCTGACGACCTGCAGGACGGAGCCGACGCGATCGACGCGGCGGACCGGCGCGAACGAGCGGATATCGAGGTCGGCGTAGCGCGACGCGCGGCCGCGAATCGCCTGCTCGAAGACCGATTGGGACGCCAGGGCCGGTGCGAGCTCGAGGATTTCGGTGGTGGTCCGGCCGTCGGTTTCTATCCTGCGAACACCCAGCCCGTCGTCCAGCGAATAGGCTTCCCCCGGTGCGGCTCGTCTGACCACGGCCGTGCGGATTGCAACCGGCGCACCGAGAAGCGGTGGGCGAAAACGCCCGCAAATTTACCAGTTTTCGTGTACGGTTTCCGGCCCGGCTTACAGATTTGGTCACACCTGTTACACTTCGAGCCGGTTCCGATGGTTCTCCTTCTCGGCATCGCCGCGGCGGCCGTCGTGGCGGTGCTGGCCTACTGGCTGGCCAGGGCGTCGGGGCAGCGGCAGCTGGCCGAACAGCGCGCGGCGTTCGCTGCGGACCTGGCCACGGCCAGGCGCGACAACGAGTGGCTCACGGGGCAGATCGAGCGCGAGCGGCAGGCGCTCGGCTCGATGCGCGAGGCCTTCCAGTCGCTGGCAGCCGATGCGCTCACCAACAACCGCGGCGCGTTTCTCGACGCCCTCGAATCGCGTCACAAAGCGTTCAACGAGATCGTGCAGCCGATCGCCGAGGCGCTGCAGAAGGTCGACGTCAAGCTCGCCGACGCCGACCGCGAGCGGCTCGAGGCGTACGCGCGGCTGACCGAGAAAGTCAGCGCGCTCGGCTCGACGGCCGACACGCTCTCGCGCGCGCTGCGCACGCCAGCGGTCCGCGGCCGCTGGGGCGAGATGCAGCTGCGTCGCGTCGTCGAGATCGCGGGGATGCTGCGCCGCTGCGACTTCGACGAGCAGCCCGCGCTGGCCGGCGACAACGGGCGCCTCAGGCCCGACCTGGTCGTGCACCTCCCCGGCGGCAAGCAGGTCGTCGTCGACGCGAAGACGCCGCTCGAGGCGTTTCTCGACGCGCAGGAGGCGGCCGACGAGGAGACGCGCACGATCAAGCTGCAGGCGCACGCCCGCCAGGTGCGGGACCACATGGACAGGCTCGGGAGCAAGGCGTACTGGGAAGCGCTCGCCAGCGCGCCCGAGTTCGTCGTGATGTTCCTCCCGGGTGAAACTGTTCAGCGCGGCGCTGCAGAACGATCTCGGCCTGATCGAGCACGGGTTGAGCCAGCGCGTGCTGCTGGCCAGCCCTATCACGTTGATCGCCCTGCTCACCACGGTCGCCCACTCCTGGCGGCAGGAGGCGCTCACCGAGAATTTCCGCGAGGTCGCCGCTCTCGGCCGCGAGCTGTACGACCGCCTGGCCACCTTCGCCGGGCACTTGAACGAGGTCCGAAAGCGGCTCGACGGCGCAGTCCAGTCCTACAACCAGGCGGCCGGCTCGTTCGAAGGGCGCGTGCTGGTGACCGCGCGGCGCCTGAAGGACCTCAAGGTCACCACGGCCGAGGAGCTGCCGCCGGCGGAGTCGATCGACACGGTTCCGCGCGTTCTCAAGCAAATGGGGCTGATGGGACTGCCCGACGGCGCGACGGCCGAAGACGTCGAGCCCGTCTAGCGGAAGCGGCCAGCGGGCAGCGGGCAGCGGGCAGCGGGCAGCGGGCAGCGGGCAGCGGCCAGTAAAAGCTCAAAACATATAATCGTCGGATGGAGTTTGACGCCGGGACATCGGCGCCGGCGGCACCGCTCGATTTCGTGCGCGAAATCGTGGCGGAAGACGCACGCAACGGACGGCACGGCGGCCGTGTGCACACCCGCTTTCCGCCCGAGCCGAACGGGTACCTCCACATCGGCCACGCCAAGGCGATCTGCCTCGACTTCGGCGTGGCCAGCGAGTTCGGCGGCCGCTGCAACCTCCGCTTCGACGACACCAACCCCACCAAGGAAGACGTCGAGTACGTCGAGTCGATCCAGGCAGACGTGCGATGGCTCGGGTTCGAGTGGTCGGCGATGCTGTACGCGTCCGACTACTTCGAGCTGCTGTACACGTACGCGGAGCAGCTCGTTCGCGACGGCAAGGCGTACGTGGACAGTCTCAGCGCCGACGAGATCCGCGCGCACCGCGGGACGCTGACGGAACCGGGCACCAACAGCCCGTATCGCGACCGGCCGGTGGCGGAGAACCTCGACCTGTTCCACCGGATGCGCGCGGGCGAGTTTCCCGACGGCGCGCACGTGCTGCGCGCGAAGATCGACATGGCGTCGCCGAACATCAACATGCGCGACCCGACGCTGTACCGCATCCGCCACGCGCCGCATCACCGCACCGGCGACGCCTGGTGCATCTATCCGACCTACGACTACGCGCATCCGCTGTCGGACGCGATCGAAGGCATCACGCACTCGCTCTGCACGCTGGAGTTCGAGGATCACCGGCCGCTGTACGACTGGTGCGTCGACTCGCTGGCGGGCACCGCGCGCGAGTTCAGGTCGCGCCCGCAGCAGATCGAGTTCGCCCGCCTGAACCTGAACTACACGATCATGAGCAAGCGGAAGCTGCTGGCGCTCGTGCAGCAGCAGGTCGTGTCGGGGTGGGACGACCCGCGCATGCCGACGATTGCCGGCATCCGCCGGCGCGGCTACACGCCGGAAGCGGTGCGCGACTTCTGCTCGCGCATCGGCGTCGCCAAGAAAGAGAACGTCATCGACATCGCGCTGCTCGAGCACACCGTGCGCGAGGATCTCAACCGCCGCGCGCTGCGCGCGCTCGCAGTGCTGCGGCCGCTCAAGGTCGTCATCGAGAACTATCCGGAAGGGCGCGTCGAGGACGTCAACGCGGTCAACAACCCGGAGGACGCGTCCGCCGGGACCCGCCGCATCCCGTTCTCGCGCGTGCTCTACATCGAGCACGACGACTTCATGGAGACGCCCCCAAAGAAGTTCTTCAGGCTGTCGCCGGGCAGCGAGGTGCGCCTGCGGTATGCCTACATCCTGAAATGCGAGCGCGTCGTGAAGGACGCGTCGGGCGCCGTCGTCGAGCTGCGCTGCTCGTACGATCCGGAGTCGCTCACCGGCGCGACCGCGACACGCCGCGTGAAGGGGACGGTCCACTGGGTCTCGGCCGCACATGCCGTCGATGCCGACGTGCGACTCTACGACCGGCTGTTCGTCTCGGAAGATCCGGGAGAAGGCGGCCGCGATCCCGTCGAGGAGCTGAACCCGAATTCGCTGGAGACTATTGCGGACGCCAAGGTCGAACCGGCGCTCGCCTCAGCGTCCGCCGGCGCGCGCTTTCAGTTCGAGCGGCAGGGGTACTTCTGTGTCGATCCGGATTCACGGCCAGGCCGCCCGGTCTTCAACCGGACCGTCACGCTGAAGGATTCCTGGGCGAAGATTCAAGCGCGGACCTGACCGCCGAAGCCTTCGGCGGAGGCGGAAGGTGCGCCTCTACGTCCGGTGGTGACGGGCGCACCACTCGGCCAGCTGCCTGGCGACCTCCATCGCGACCGGCTCCGTCGACATCCGATCCGAGGGCCACGGCAGCCGCCACGTCCAGTTTCCGTCGCTCACCGTCGCGGGCTGGTTGATGCGATCGCGCCAGCCGAAGATGTCGCCGATCGGCAGGATGAGCGTGTCGGAGCCCGACGCGAACAGCGTCTCGAGCAGCGCTTCATGCACGGCGTGGGGCAGCCTCGGCGCATCGACCGCCGCGAGATCGTCGTCGGTGAGCAGCGTGCGCACCGACGGAATCGCCAGCACCGCCTCGCGCTCCTCGCGCGGAATGTCTTCCCACCAGATCTCCAGCGGCTCGGTGTCGTGCGTGCCCGACGTGGCCACCGAAACGGCAGGATACTCGACCGGATCCCGGAACGGGTGCCCTTCGGTGTGCCAGTGACGCTCCCATCGGAACACCTTGTAGCCGGCGATCGACAACCGCCCGAGCGACGCGCGCACGAAGTCGGGGACGACGCCGAGATCCTCCGCGATGATTTCCGACCCCGGTTCCCTGAAGACGCTCAGCACGCGTTCGCCGAGCGCCTGCTGCGCGTCCTGCTCATCCGGGATGAATTGCGCGGGGCTGCCGTCGTGCGGCCGGAAGTACGTGCGGTAGAAGCCGACGAGATGATCGACCCGGTAGCCGTCGAAGAGGTCCGCGTTGCGGTGCGCGCGGTCGCGGAGCCAGTCGAGGTCGCGCTCCGCGAGCACGTCCCACCGGTACACCGGGAGCCCCCAGTCCTGGCCCGTCTCGCTGAACGCGTCGGGCGGCACGCCCACCGACGCGTCCATGCGGAATTCGTCCTGGCGCGCCCAGACGTCGGCGCTGTCGCCGCTCACCATGAACGGGAGGTCGCCGAAGAGGGCGACGTCGCCGGCGCGGCCCCGCGCCGCGCTCCACTGGTCGCCGGCGAGCCACTGCACGTACTGGCGGAACAGGATTTCGTCCGCGAGCTCCGCCCGTGCGCGGTCGAGCGCGTCCGTGCGCCGCCACCGCAGCGGCTCGGGCCAGTCGAACCAGGCGCGCTCGTCGTGCCGCGCGTGGAGCGCGCGGAACAGCGCGTAGTCGTTGAGCCACCACCCTTCTTCCGCGACGTAGGCGCGAAACGCGTGGGATCGCCGCGTGCCACCCGCGAGGTCCACGTCCCGGAACCGGACGAAGCACCGGCGCAGCGCGATGTCCTTCAACGCCCTGACCTCGCCGTACTGAATGCGCGCGGCGACACGGACGGCGTCGAGCCGCGCGCGCAGCCCGGGCTCGAGCGCTTCCTCGCCGCCGGTCTCCACGAAGTCTTCGACGCGATCGAGCGTGATGAACTGCGGGTCGATCGCCATCGCGCTCAGCGCCGAGTAGGGCGACGTCTCGCCCGGCGGCATCTCGTTGATCGGCAGCAGTTGCAGGATGTGGATGCCCGCGGCGTCGAGCCAGCGGACGATCGCTTCGATGTCGCCGATCTCGCCGATGCCCCAGCTCCGGGACGAGGGAATGGAAAAAAGCGGGATCAGCGCCCCAGCGCGGCGTGATCCTTGCGCCTTCGCGCTGCGCGCTTCGGCGGACACGGGTCGCGGAGGCGTCATACGGCGGACTCAGCCCCGGTGCAAGCGTGGTGCCGCGACGCGCGCATCATTTGCCGTCACGAGCCCGCGAACCGCAGCAGCCGCGCGACCGCATCGGAAAAGACCTCGGGCGGCGGCAGCAGGCTCACGATGACGAACGCCTCCCGCGGAAAGTCGAAGAAATACCCGGGATGCACGAGGATCCCTTCGCGATCGAGGAGTTCGAGGATGAGCTGCTCCTCGCTCCGCGTCGCCGGCACGCGAATGACCGCCGACCACCCGCCGTCCGCCTTCAACGCCTCGCATGCCGGAAAAGACGTCGCGACCGCTCGGAGAGCCGCAAGATTCGTACGCGTGCGTTCGTGAATCTGCGCGCGGATCGCCGCACCCCGTTCGAGCAGGCCGCTAGCGGCTACCTGTACCGGCGTGCCTACGGACAGAAAGCTGTCCGCAATCAGTTCCAGGCCCGCGAGCGCGGCCGTGCGCGCGGCCTGCGGCCCGCCGATCACCATCCAGCCAAGCTTCACTTGCGGCAGGCCCGCGGTCTTCGACAGCCCGCCGAGCGTGAAGCACGGCACATCGGCCTGCGCCGCGATGTCGGTGACGGGCGCGTCCGCATCGAGCGGGTAGTCCGCGAAGACTTCGTCGGCGACGAGCGCCCAGCCGCGATCGCGGCAGCGCGCGAAGAGGCGTTCGAGCTCGCGTGCGCTCACGAACGACCCGGTCGGGTTGTTCGGCGAGACGATGACGACCGCCCGCGTCCGCACGGGCGCGGCATCCATCGACTCGAAGTCGATCTCCCACCTGCCGTGGTACTCGAGATGGAACGGCACCGCGCAGATGCCTTCGAGGCGGCTCAGGTGCTCGAACAGCGGGTAGCTGGGGCGCGGGACGAGCACCGTATCGCCGGGATCGCACAGCAGCTTGAAGAGCCACGTGTAGGCTTCGCTGGTGCTCGCGGTCAGAACCACGCGCCCCGGATCGATCGTGACCCCGCGGCGCGCGTGATCGCGCGCGACCGCCTCTCGCGCGGCGTCCATGCCGAACGGTCGCGGCTCGTAGCGAAGCGCCCGGGTCGAGGAGAGCTCCGCGAGCAGATCGGGTGGATAGCTGAACCCCGCGCGCGTCGGGTTCGATTCGGTGAGATCCACGACCGGCCGCCCCTCCTCGCGCCGCGTCGCGAGCGCACGGGTCAGCGCGTTGAGGTCAGCGTGCGGCGGCAGGCGTCGCGAGAACATCGGTGGAGCGCGCGAACGCGGAATACTCGAGCATCTGCGTCTCCAAGTCGCACGGATAAGTGACCTCGACATCGACGATCTCGCCGTCGCGGTACTTCGGCGTCAGCCGGGGCATGACGATGGCGCTGTACGAGGGGAGGTGCAGCGCGTCGACGCGCGCGACGACCTCGTCCCTGAGCGCCGGGTCGAAGTGGATGCCGTAGCTGTCGAACATCGCGCGCGCGGCCTGGTAGTCGCCTTCGCTCTTGATGCGCTGCACCTCGGCGAGCAGGCGTCCGATCCCCTCGCGAAACGCCGCGGCGTCGACCATCACGTAGTAGGTCTTGCCGTCGCGCCGGCGGACTTCGATCGCCCGGGTGTGGGCGATGAGCCACGCGACGATCAGCTGCCGGTTCCGCATGTGGTCTTCCTCGATCGTCGTCCCCTGGCGGATGCGCCGGAGCTGCACGAGCGCGTTCCGCGCGTAGTACTCGTACGCGGTCTGGACGATCTCTGCGTGGTCGGCGGCGCTGACGATGCCGAGCTCGACCATTTTCGGGTCCGCCAGGAAGTAGAGCGCGATGAGGTCCGCGCGGGACTCTTCGACGGCCGAGTACTGCTCCTGCAGCAGGAGGTGCGGCGACGCGACGCCGTCGGCCATCCTCCCCGAGCCGTGGCCGATCACCTCGTGAATCTCGGTGGCGAGCTCCTGCGAGAAGGCGCCCCACTTCTTCGCGCGAGCCGCCTCCTGCGGCGTCCACGAGAACTCGGTCCGCATCCCTTCGGGCGTCGACTCCTCGTACGCCTCGTTGACGTTGAAGAGCGAGACCGACTTGCTGCCGTACTGCTCGCGGATGGTCTGGTCGTTCGGCAGGTTGATGCCGACCGGCGTCAAGGGACCCGAGTCGCCGGTCTCGACGACGACCTCGATGGCCTTCGCCGTGATCCCGAGCACGTTGGCCTTGCGGTAGCGCGGATCGAACGGCATGTGATCCTCGAACCACTGCGCGTGCTCGGCCAGCTTCTGGATCTTCCGCGTCTTGTCCTCGTTGACGATGTAGACGAGCGCTTCCCAGGAGCCTTTCATGCCGCGCGGATCCATGTAGACCTCGACGAACCCGTTGATCGTGTCGACCCGCGACTCCTGGTCGCTCACCCATGCGACGTCGTACGCGATGCGATCGGTCTCCTCGCCGGTCCGGTAGAAGTTGATCAGCGCGCGCAGCGACGCCGCCAGCCCGGGCGGCGCGTAGCGGACGGCGTGCTCGAGGTGCCCCGCGATCGCGCGAATCTCGCGGTCGTAGCGGCCGCCGACGCGGCAGACCTCCTCGACGAGGCTTCCGTCGCGCTTCACCAGCCTGGAGTTCAGCCCGTAGCGCTCCTCGAAGCCGGCGACGTCCGACATCCGCACGCCGACGTACATGTTGTTGCTGCTCGCCTCGAGGATGTCGCGCCCGCCGCCGGGCGTCTTGTTCGTGACCACGGCGTCGAAGGCCGGGTCCAACAGCATCGGCGCCAGCCGATCGAGCAGCGCCTCCGGCTTGCCGGCCAATGCCGCGCCCGAACGGGCCGCGGCCTGTATCGCGGCGGCGAGCTCATCGCACGTCAGGTTGAGCACGAACTTGCGCGCGGTGAGGTTGTTGAACGGGCCGGTGTTGATCCAGAACAGCTTGGTGTAGCGGCGAATCTCCGCGAGCACCGGGGGATCGACCTGCGCACCGTGCCGGAGAATCGCCTCGAGCAGGTCGCGGATCTCGAGGTTCAGCGCGTGGCGCTGGTCGTAGAAGATGTCGCGTCCGGCGAGCGCGGCCAGGTAGAGGTGCCAGACGAGAATCTTGTCGCGCAGCGGAAGCGTGGTGAAGCTGTCCGCGTAGATCTGGATGACCGCCGCGTCATCGATGCGCTCGAGGAGATACTGCCGAGTGTCGCTCACTCCCAATACAATACTTCGCGATGTCCCTCGCGGTTGCGCTGAACTCCCAGGGCACGGTGATCGCGGCGGAGCTGCGGCCGCCGCGGGCCGAGCTTGGATCCCGCGAGGGGATGGACGCCTGGATAGACATGTACCACGCGATCCGCAGCCTTGCACGCCGGGACGTGCGGGTCTTTCTCACCGACAGCGCCGTTGGAACGCAGGAGGAGAACAACCTCCGGCACCTGATTACAAATCTCGGGCGTGACGTCGCGCGCGACCACGTCATCCCATTTCTGACATCAAAACACTCGCTCGAGTTCTGCCTCTCGTACGCCGAGCAGGCCTGGCAGCACGGCTTCCCCTCGCTCGTGGTCCTCGGCGGCGACAAGACCGTCGGGCGCGCGCGCTGCGTGGAGCACGCCTGGGAGCTGCGCGCACGAATCCGTGCACGGGAGCCGCGGCTCAACATGGGCGGCTGGGCCAATCCCTACGCCGACCCGGCACGGCAGGTGGAGTACATGGCCGACGAGTGCTTCAACGCGGAGTACTACCTCACGCAGATCGTCAGCCACCTGAACGTCGCGCCCGTCGAGCGCTTCCTCAACGAGACCGTGCGCCGCGGCATCGGCAAGCCGGGCATGTT
>WNFL01302633.1_pt1 | contig 13880 bp, 14 predicted proteins | sample 5400361 | NCBI WGS metagenome assembly WNFL01 (sample SAMN13153351, study PRJNA577476) | soil metagenome | isolation source: 40 cm soil on Douglas fir-dominated hillslope | place: USA:California | collected 2013-09-17
TCGGCAGACATGTTTCAGCGCCCGTCCCTTGCAAGTCGCGGATTGAGCGCGTCGTTGAGGCCCTCGCCAACCAGATTCAGGCCGAGCACGGAAATCAGGATCGCCAAACCTGGAAACACCGTGATCCACCACGCTTGCCGGATCACGGTGCGGCCGGCGCCGACCATGTAGCCCCACGAAATCAGATTGGGATCGCCAAGGCCGAGGAACGACAGCGAGGATTCCAGCAGGATCGCTGTCGCGACCATCAGCGACGCCAGCACGATCACCGGCGACAGCGCGTTGGGCAGGATTTCGCGCCAGATGATCCAACCGTTGGTTTGGCCGGTGACGATGGCGGCCTGGACATACTCGCGGGTGCGCAACGACAGCACTTCGCCGCGCACCAGCCGTGCGACCGGGGGCCAACTGACGATGGCGATGGAGGCGACGATCGAATAGATCGATGGCTGCAGGATCGCTACCAGCACGATGGCGAGCGCGAAGCTCGGAATGGTCTGGAAGAACTCGGTGAATCGCATCAACGCGTCGTCGATGCGGCCGCCGAAATAGCCGGCGATGGCGCCGAGCGGAATGCCGACCGCGAGCGCCGCCAGTGTCGAGACGAGGCCTACCAGCAGCGAGACGCGCGCACCATAAATAATGCCGGCAAAGACATCGCGTCCGAGCGCGTCTGTGCCGAGCGGAACGGTCGATAGCGCAAAGGGCGGGAGGAACGGCCGCTGTACCATGCGCCACGGCGAATTCGGGAAGACCATTGGTCCGGCTACTGCGAGGAAAATGGCGATCACGAGGATGATCAGGCCGATCAACCCGCTGGGGTTGCGCAATATCTGCTTCCGGAACTGCTTCATGGCGCGAAATCAATGCGCGGATCGACCATCCGGTAGACCAGATCGGTGACAAGATTGAAGATCAGCACCATCGCCGAACACACCACGAAAACACCCAGCAGCAGATTGTAGTCGCGCTGCAGCAGCGCCTCGTACATCAGCCGGCCAATCCCGGGCCACGCGAATACCGTTTCGGTGAGTACCGCGCCGCCGATCAGGGTGCCGGAATGCAGGCCGGCCAGGGTCACGACCGGCAACAGCGCGTTACGCAGCACATGGCGGCGCTGAATCAGATTGTCGCTGAGTCCCTTGGCGCGGGCGGTCTTGACGAAATCAAGCCGCTTCACCTCCAGCATCGAGGCGCGGGTCATGCGCGCATAGGTCGCCATGAAGAAGAGGCCGATCGTCATCGCCGGCATGATCAGATGCGCGCCGACGTCGAGGACATGCGCAAAGCCCGTGTAATTCGCGCCGATCGTTTCGTAACCGAAACTCGGCAGCCAATCCAGCGCCACCGAGAACAGCAGGATCGCTATCAGCGCGATCCAGAACAGCGGCGTGGCATAGAAGATCAGCGCCACCACCGTGATCGCGGTATCGGCCCAGGTCCCGGCCCAGCGCGCCGCCAGCGTGCCAAAAAGGATGCCGAGTGCGAGCGATATCGCGAACGCCGTCATCGTCAGCAATAGCGTCGCGGGCAATCGATCCATGATCAGTTTGGAGACCGGCATCTGCTGGCGAAACGAAAAACCGAGATCGAAGCTGACGATGCCTTTGACGTAGAGAAACAACTGTTCTGGCAGCGGCCGGTCGAGTCCGAACTTTTCGCGTAATTGGGTTACGAAAATCTTGTCGCCTGCGCCGGCCTCGCCGGCCATGACGACGGCCGGATCGCCGGGAGCGAGCCGGATCAGGAAGAAGTTCAGAACGATGATCGCAAGCAGAACGATCGCGCCCTTCACGATCCGCTGGGCAACGAATGACAGCATCAGTCGTCCCCCGCTTCGGTGAAGCGTGCGTCGAAACGGGTGGTCCCGTTGCGGCGTTCGCTGTGCTATACCTCTCCCCGGCGGGGAGAGGTCGGCTGCGCAGCAGCCGGGTGAGGGGGATGGACAAATTTAAGGCTGGAGCCCGAAACCTTCGTGCGTCGCAAACGAGCGCCGAGGCAAAGCTTTGGCAAGCGCTGCGTAATCGACGGCTGGCGCGGTGGAAGTTTCCCCGCCAGCATTCCATTGATCGGTACGTCGTCGACTTCGTAACGCTTGACGGAAAACTCATCGTCGAAGTTGACGGCGTAACGCACGCTGAACCATCGGAGCTGGCGAGCGATAAAGCGCGGTCCGACGTATTGGAGGCCTGTGGCTTCCTCGTTGTCCGCGTCTCCAATGCTGACGTGTACGACAATCTTGAGGGTGTCCTCGAAGTGATGGAAAGTATGCTTCGGTCAGATTGAATGGAAAGGCCCCCCACCCGGCTGCTACGCAGCCGACCTCTCCCCGGCGGGGAGAGGTGAAGAAAGAGGCAGCGTTCGCTGCTCACGTTTTCCTCCGGAAATAATCTCACTTGTCAATCCAGGCGAATGAGATCCTTGATCTTGCACCGGGTGATGGTCGGAAACTGCAGTTCGAGCATCCACGCCACCGGCACGTCTTCGACCAGGATTTTCTGCGCCTTCTCGTAAATTTCCTTGCGCTTGGAATCCGGCGTCGCGACCGCGCCGTCGGCAAACAACTTGTCGATCTCGGGATTGGAATAGCCCTCGACGTTGTTGAATTGCTGACCCTTGATGATCTGGCTGGAGATATAGTTGCGGCCGACGCCGAGCGCCGGATCGCCATACTGATAGAGATAGGTAAACGAGATGTCGTAATCCCAGTCGCCGATCTTCTGGTTTGCGCCGGGCACGTCGGTGGCGACGGTCTCGATATTCATGCCGACGTCCTGCAGGTTTTGCTTCACGGCCTCACCCCAGCGCTGCCAGGTTTCGCCATAAGGCAGCGGCATCAGCCGGATCTTCTCGCCGTTGTAGCCGGCTTCCTTCAGCAGTGCCTTGGCCTTTGCCGGGTCGTAGGGATATTTCGGCACGTCGTCGGTATAGAACTTGATGCTGGACGCCGACGGGCCGGTGGAAACCTTGCCGAGCCCGTTCCAGATCACGTCCTTGGCGAAGTTGCGGTCCACGGCGTACATGATGGCTTGACGAATTTTCTTGTCCGCGGTCGGCCCCGCGCGATTGTTGAGCCACATCCAGGCCAGTGGGCTGAAGAACTCCCAGCCGGCGCCGGCGACACAGGTATCCTTCAGTTTGCCGATGCGCGGAACGTCGAAATTTTCCACCGAGCCGCCGGGCAGAACATCGACCTTGCCGGTTTCGTACGCCACCGAGCGGGCTGCCGCATCCGGGATGATCTGCCAGTAGATTTCGTCGATGTAGGGCTTGCCCTTGACGTGATAGTTCGGATTTTTCACGAGCCGGATGAATGAGCCCTTCTGCCATTCCTTGAACATGAACGGGCCAGTTCCGATTGGAGCGTTGTTGTAGGGATTGGTCTTGAAGTCGGTGCCTTCATAGAGATGCTTCGGAATCATCGGCATCGAACCAACCTCGAAGATGCCGAGGAACGGGCCGAATGGCTGCTTTAGCGTGAAAACGACGGTCAACTCATCCGGTGCTTCGACTTTTTCGATCTGCGTCATATTGTTGCGCGCGCGTGCATGGGTCTGCTTGAGCATGTCGAGCGAGAACAGCACGTCGGCTGACGTGAACGGCTTGCCGTCATGCCAGGTCACGCCCGGTTTGAGCTTGAAGGTGTAGACCTTGGCGTCCTCGCTGACAGTCCAGCTTTCGGCGAGGCCGGGCAGCGGCTCCAGTTTCGGGCTGTAACGCAGCAGGCCCTCAAAAATATTGCCGGACACCATCTGGGTGGGGCCGTTCTGGATCATGGCCAGCATCAGGCCGGGCGGCTCGGGTTGGATCACCGCATTGATGACGCCTCCCATCTTCGGCCCCTCGGCGAGCGCAACGCTTGCGCTACAAGTCAAAACGAGGCCGAGCACGATTTTCTTCAGCATGACTTACCTTTTGATGGCCCGATCCGCGAACGCTGCGCGGCAAGCCCTGTTGAAGCGCGAGGATGCAGGCTTTGGGTGGGTTGAAACCTGGATCAAGGGGGAGGCTCACATGGTGCCAATCCAGGCCGCAAGATGAAACTGTCGACAAACGGTGACTAAAATCTGGACAGGTGCAGGTCGCTGTCTCCTGCTTATAGCCGCTACTCCGGCAAAAAAGGCACGCACGACGTGGCGATGGCCCGTGCTAGACGTCCCACGATTGAGCCAAAACAGCGTGGAAGCATCGCATGATTCCGTGGCAACAGGTCGATACCGCACGCGTGCCTGGGGCAGACGTTGAACTTCGCCTGATGCGCAGAGGCGCCGACTTCTCCATGATGCTGGGCCAGAACGAATTGATGAGCAGCCGCCTCAGCGGATCGGAGGAGGCGCTTGCCACGCTCACCTGCCGAAGAATAGAAGCGGTCAAGCGTCCGCACCTATTGATCGGCGGGTGGGATTCACCCTCCGCGCGGCACTTGCCGTGCTGGGAAGCGAGGCGCGGATCGTGGTGGCGGAGCTTGTGCCCGCCGTGATCGCCTGGGCGCGAGGTCCCATGGCGGATATCTTCGGCGGCAGTCTTGATGATCCCCGCGCAAGCATTCGAAGCGCAGATGTGATTGAGGTGATTCAATCTCATGCCTCGGCGTTCGATGCGATCCTGCTCGATGTCGATAACGGCCCGGAGGGTCTGATCCGCAAAGCCAATGATGCGCTCTACGATCTGAAGGGACTGAAAGCGATCCGCCGGGCATTACGCCCGGGTGGCGTGCTCGCCGTGTGGTCGTCGGGGCCGAATCCCCTGTTTTCCAAACGGCTTCGCGCCGCCGGCTTCGATGTGAACGAGGTGGCCGTGCGCGCCACGGCAAAGCGCAGCGGTGCGCGCCATGTCATCTGGTTCGCAACGAAGTCTTAAATTTGCGGTTACGACGGCTTTCAGACGTCCGGCAAAATCAGCGCGTAGCATCCCGCGCTCGCTCGCGGGCCAATTCACTGCCGCAGTATCGGATACTCATTCAACACATCTTCCCTGATTGAGACGGCCTGAATCGCGCGAAAGAGTATCCGTGCCGTCCTCAAATCGTTAGCCGTCAAACACAAACTGACGATCTGGCGCACCGCGGCATCGCGCAACAGGTCATCGGAAATCTTGATGGCGATTTTCATGGCGGTCTTGGCGGCGCGTTCGTACCTTTCGGCCTCGTTCTTGTTGGTCTTGTTGTCCGAGCGGTCGGCAAGGCCGCCTACTTTTTCAGCGCTGTCAGCGGCGGAACGGCAGATGTCGCGTATCCTGTGCGCCGCTTCGATATCGCCAATCGGCCACTGGATTTCTTCGTCCCAGATTTCCTTGCGGTTGCCCTTACCCTTGTTGAACCACCACATCGCCATGCCCTTGAATATCTGCAAGCATAGATCGCCGGGGTACGATTTCAATAATCAATCCGCCGCGGCACCGGCTGCGCTCCCGCGCGACAGCTTTGTTGGAAGGCGATTGCGCGGCGCGGCCGCCGAGTCACCTTCCTGTTCAACCGGCAACGGCGACGCGTGCTGAAATTGATCTGAGCCCGTTCGGGGCCGCCGCTGCTTGCGGCGACCACATCGGTAGGACAAGTCGGACAGGAAATCGGAGAGGTTGACCGAGTCGCCAGTTCGATCGCGGCGGCTATCGAACAGCAGGGCGCCGCGACGCGAAAGATTGCGCGTAGCGTCGATCAATCCGCACAATCCAGCCGGGAAGTCAGTTCTCGGATTGCAAACGTCAGCGGAGATGCGGAAGAAGTGAGCGTTCGCGCGGTCGAAGTGCAGGGGGCGATTTCTAACGGACGAAGACACCAAACAACAATACTTGGCGTCGCTTCGTAGACGGACTTCCGGGATTAAGGCAGCCCGAGCCACCTCCAGCGAGCGCTTCGAACCGAACAAAACCTCCGGATGTTAATCAGCTCGCGACCGGGCTGATCAGCGGTACCATAGTGCGTCAGATGCCGACGTGTTGTCCGGGCGCGCTCCGAATAACGCCGGAATATGTATGGAAAACTGAAACGAAATTTTCAGGATAGTCTGTGAACCTATCGGATGGGTTTCGGGTCATAGACGGGGACGAGTAATGTATCCGCGACGGTTCGCTCGCGTTAGGCCGACAGGCAGGAGTTCGAAGGCCAAACTCATCGTTGGTCCGAAAGCTCCCGTTATTGATTGCACTGTTGTTGACTATTCCCCCGGTGGCGCATGCCTTGAGGTAGATCCGCAGACCAAGCTGCCCAATCGATTTGAATTGGTGTTCGGCCCCACAAAAAAACGCTGTCGGGTTGTTTGGAGCACCGGGCGACGCCTTGGGGTGGTATTTTAACAAACTCGCCGCTGGGATCTGGACGCGTCGCTATTCCGCTGCCTGCGATGACGGCAAGCGCATGGTCTCAACGCCATCCGCCTCGGTCGCGGAGATCGTGGTGCGGACCATCAGGCGCGCCTCGTGCGCCGGCCACGGCCGTCCGCGATGCATGGTCGCGGGGTTGTCCCACATCACGACGTCGCCGCTGCGCCATTCGTGCAGGTAACTCGTGCCCGGCGCGGTCGCAGCCTCCATCAGTTCCTCGATCAGCTTTTTTCCCGCCGCCGCATCCATGCCTTCAACCGCATAGGCATGCGAGGCGAGATAGATCGCGCCGCGGCCGTGCGCGGGATTCTTCCACACCATGCGCCAGCATTGCGGCGGCAGCGCCGCGCGCTCCTCGGGGGTCGCGAGGTCGGCCGTGATTTGCTGACGCGAATGTGCATAGTCGTGCCAGGCAAAGCAATTCTCCAGCCTGGTGCGCGAGGTCGCATCGAGCCGCTCGAAAGCAAGGCGGGTCGAGACGAATTCGGTTTCGCCACCGCGCGCCGGAATGATGCGCGCCGAAAGGACCGATGTGAGCGCCGGCACGCGCTTGAACGATGAATCGGTATGCCAGAGCTGGTTGGCTTTGCTGCGCAACGCTTGCCGGTGATCTGATGGCACCACCTTGCCGTCAGGGCCAATGGTGCTGAGGATCACAAAATGGGTACCGGTGCCCTGGGAACCGACCTTGGTCACTTCCGGTGGGCCGAAGCGGCGCGAAAACGCCAGTTGAAGCTCGTCGGTCACCTCCTGGCCGCGCAACACCAGCACGGAATGTTCCTCGAAGGCCGCGCGCGCCGCCGCGTATGCGGCATCGTCCGAGGCGACATCCGCAAGCGTCACACCGCGCAGCTCGGCGGCGAATCCCGGACCCAACGGCACGATGTCCATCGGCAAGTCCTCCCTGTTTTTTGTTGCCTAACTCTACGGCACAATTTTATGGCCAGCAACGATGGGGAACGGCAGCTTCCGGTGCAGCTCGGGGCTTTTCGGGCACGGGATCGGCGGCGAACTTCCTCTGTTCTGGCCGCAGCAGCCGGGCGTTCGCGCAGCTTCGTGATACTGCGAAATCGGAACCCACAGCGAATTGAGTGGTTTCTAGGGATGTGGCGCTGGTCCAACGGCGTAACAGGTAAATGGCTTCGACTAGGAGTAACCCATGCGAAAATACCTCATGCCAATCGTTGCAGTCCTAGCGCTCGGGATAGCGGCACCCGCCGCGGCTTATGACTCAGGCAGCCTCATTTCGATGCAGGAAGCATTGGATGTTGCGACCGATCTTGGTCTTGTCGCCGTATCCCACACTCAATTTGCCGGCGATGAATGGCAAATCGAGGGGCGGGATATCTTAGGCCGATATATGGAGGTGGACGTCGACGCCACCACGGGTGAAGTGCTCAATGTCGACCGATAGTCGCGCCGCATGCGCCTCACGGGGGTGATGCAAGGATAGGCGTCGCCGGTCTGAATGCTTAATCCGCATGCTCGAGGTGGCGCCGCGAGCGAGCTTTTGCCCGGAACAAGAAGCGCTCTCCGAATACGTTCGCCGGCCGAAGCGACGCCACCTTAACCTCCGCGCGAATCACGCCTGACTTCGACAATTTGACGGGCCTGATCGTGCGTCGGCCCGGACGCTTCGCTGTTGCCTTCGATGATGCGGATTTGCGTTCCGCGGCGAAGTCGCTGCCATAAGCGCTGCCATAAGCCATGTCATAATTCTCCCGTTCGCCGCTCCGGCAGGACCGTCCGTTAACCTTTGCCAATCCTGAGCGGATTGCATTATCAACGCGTCCGGAGCTGGTTTCCGACAGCACCAGGCTGTTTTAAAACCATTGGATTCGGTCAGCCGACGACGTACCGTGGTATCTGCCAGTTCAGGAGCACAGGAGATGGAAAGACGCCTAGCCGCGATCGTCTGCGCCGACGTCGCCGGTTACTCGCGAATGATGGGCGCCGACGAGGCTGGGACACATGCCGCGTTCAAGGCTCATCGAAGCGCGATATATCCGATCATTCTCAATCACGGCGGTCGAGTTGTGAAGAAAACCGGCGACGGTTTTTTGCTGGAATTTCCAAGCGTCGTAGGAGCAATAGAATCTGCGATCGCGATGCAAGTGCTGATGGCAGAACGGAACCACCACCTTCCCGCGGATCGGGTGATGCAGTTCCGTACGGGCGTTCACATGGGAGATGTGATCGCCGACGAAGACGAAGTATTCGGGGATGGTGTGAACGTCGCCGTCCGCCTTGAAACGGTTGCCGTCCCCGGCGGGGTAGCCGTTTCGGGAAAGGCCTACGACGAGGCCCACAAGCATCTCAGCGCCAGCCTTGTCGATGCCGGCAGCCACCGTTTGAAGAACATCGACGAGCTGGTGAATGTCTGGACCTGGGAGCCAGACGGATCCGACAACCGCGGTCGGGAGCCCAAGAACACATCACACCTGCCGGCTCAATATCGAACCGCGATCGTGGGAGTGCTTCCCTTTGCGAATCTCAGTGACAGCACCGACGAATATTTTTCTGACGGACTCACCGAGGATTTGATCCACGCTCTTTCCTTGCAATCGTTTTATCGGGTACTGAGCAGAAGTTCGACTTTTTCGTTCAGAGACAAGAATCTGAGCGCACGTCTCATCGCACGGGAGATTGACGCGACATACTTGATCCAGGGCTCAGTACGGCGCGCCGGATCTAAAATTCGCGTAACCGCCGAACTGATAGCTCCGGAGAACGGTGAGCAATTATGGACCGGTCGATATGACAGGGACATCGGCGATCTGTTCGCGATGCAGGATGAAATCACCACGAGCCTGTCCGCTGCATTGGCCCCGGAGATCTATCGTGCCGAAGCTTCGGTCCCCGCTCGGTCATCGTCCACCGATTTAACCGCATGGGACCGGTTTTTAAGGGGGCTTTCTCACTATTATCAGCAGACAAAGACAGATTTCGAAGCCTCGATTGCTCTGTTCAGGGAGGCCATCGCGCTCGATCCGGCGCTTGCAATTGCGCGCGCCTATCTCGGCACTATCCTGGTGCAGGGCGCACATTACGGATGGATCAAGAGCACGCGCCAATTGTGGACCGAGGCGATGAGCCTGGCAGAAAGCAGTGTTCGGCTTGATCCTCGTTCGTCATTCGCGTTTTCGATTCTGGCCTATATGCACGCGATGCAGGGGAATTACGAGGCTGCAATGGATGCAGGAAAAAGGGCGGTCGAGTTAAACCCGTACGACATGGGTGCTCGCGGCGTTCTTGGAATATGTCACCTCGTCATCGGCGAGCATCGACAAGCGATCGAACTATTTTCGGCGGCTGTGCAGCGCGGCAACAGTGACCCCAGGTATCAATGGGCGGCGTTGAACGCGTTCAGCCACTACCTTCTGGGACAATATGATGCTTCGCTGTCGTGGGCGCGTGAAGCCTTGTATTTGAATCCCAATCATCTTCAGGTGCTCGCGGTACGAGCGGCGGCTCTGGCGCAATTGGCTCGAACCGAGGAAGCGGCAAAGGCGACTGAGGTTTTACTCAGCAGCTATCCAGGCCTGACCGTTGAACGGCATCTCAGGAATTTCCGCTGGAAAACTCCGGCTGACGTCGCCCATTATCGGGACGGACTTTTGAAAGCAGGCGTGCCCTTCAGCAAATTGACTCTCGTCGAGTCCGTCTCAAAGCGTACGGCTTAGGCGCGCGTCGGCCTCGTCAACCCGATCACCCTCACAAAATCCGGGACGTCTTGTCGCCCCAGTAACGATCCCGCAACAGCCGCTTGTAGAGTTTTCCGGTTGGCAGCCGCGGCAGTTCCGCTTCGAAATCGATCGAGCGCGGCACCTTCTGGCGCGACAGCGATTGGCTGCAGAACGACATCAGTTCGTCCGCGAGATCCGGGCCCGGCAGAATCCCCGGCATCGGCTGCACCACCGCTTTTACTTCCTCGCCGAGATCGGCATTGGGAACGCCGAACACGGCGGCGTCCGCGATCTTGGGATGGGTGATCAACAGGTTCTCGCATTCCTGCGGATAGATGTTGACGCCGCCCGAAATGATCATGAAGGTCGCGCGATCGGTCAGATACAGAAAGCCGTCGCTGTCGACATAACCGACGTCGCCGACCGTGCTCATGCTGCCGTCCGGCGAACGGGCCTCCTTCGTCTTGTTCGGATCGTTGAAATATTCAAACGGCGTGGCGGTCTTGAACCAGACCGTGCCCGGCGTGCCGACGGGACAGGGCCGCATGTTTTCATCGAGAATGTGAAGGTCGCCGAACAGGACCTTGCCGACGGTTCCCCGGTGCGCGAGCCATTCCGCGCTGTTGCAGGCGGTAAAGCCAAGCCCTTCTGTGGCGCCGTAATATTCGTGGATGATCGGTCCCCACCACTCGATCATGCCCGCCTTCACCAGCCCGGGACAGGGCGCCGCGGCGTGGATCGCGATCTCGAGGGACGACAGGTCGTAGCGTTTCCGCGCGGCTTCCGGCAGCTTCAGCATGCGTGAAAACATCGTCGGCACCAGCTGGCTATGGGTCACACCCCATTTCTCGACCAGCTCGAGATAGCGTTCCGGATCAAAACTCTCCATGATGATGACGGTGCCGCCGGTGCGGATCGTCAGACTGACCGCGGCCTGCGGCGCCGAATGGTAGAGCGGCGCCGGCGACAGATAGATCATGCCCTCGCGGTACTGCCAAAGTTTTTGCAGGAAATCGAAAATCGGCAGTTGCTGCGTCGGCGGTTGAACGGGAAGGGGGCGCAGAATGCCTTTCGGCCGACCCGTTGTGCCCGACGAATAAAGCATGGCGGTGCCGATACACTGATCGGGGATGGGCGTCCTGGGCAGTCCTCTGGTGGCTTCCTGCAGATTGATGATGCGCTCGCTTTCGGTTGCGCCATCGACGACGATGCAGAGCTCGACCTTGGGGCATTCCTTGAGGGCCTCGCGCGCGACGGCGAGTTTTGCCATGGACGTGATGAGGATGCGCGACTCGCTGTTATTGACGATGTAGGCAAGCTCGCTGCCCGTCAGGTAGGAATTCACGCAGGTAAAGTATAATCCGCTCCGCTCACCGGCGCCGCAGGCTTCCAGATAGCGGCTGTTGTTCTCCATGAAGATCGCATAGTGGTCGAGCCGCTTGAGGCCGCGTTGGCGAAACAGATGCGCCAGGCGATTGCAGCGCGCTTCGAGTTCGGCATAGGTCACGGCCTCGCCGGAGTTCGCCATGATGAAGGCGGGCTGAAGCGGGCGGAGATGAGCGTGCCTGCCGGTGTACATCGTGTCTCCAATGATCCTATGCGGCCAAAAGAAGAATTTCCCGCACCTGCGCCGGACTATCGATCTTGCGCGGATTGCGGGGGATCCACGGCGTTCCCATCGCCTGCTCCGCGATCCGGTCAAAATGCTCCGGACCGATTTTGACCTCCTGCAGGCTGCGCGGCATTCCCAGGTCGCGGATGAACCAGTCCAAAACCTCGGCGGCATCCTCGCCGGGATGTCCCATCGCGGCAGACACCAGTTCCTGCCGCTCGGCGTTGTCAGGCTTGTTCCAGCGCATCACCGCTGGCAGCATCACGCAGGAGGTATATCCGTGCGGCACGCCGAACGCAGCGCCGAGCACATAACCGATGCCATGGCTCCCGCCCATCGGCACGCCGGCGGACAGCGCTCCCATCGAGAGCCAGGTGCCGATCTGGCAATCCATCCGGGCGTCGAGATCTTTGGCATCGGCCTTCACGCGCGGCAGCGCCTGCGCCAGCATCGACAGTCCCTTCACCGCCTGCGCGTCCGTGTAGGGATGAGCCTCCCGCGAGCACAGGCCTTCGACACAATGGTCGACGGCGCGGATGCCGGTCGACAGAAACAGCCATTCCGGCGTGTGCACGGTGACTGCAGGATCGAGGATTGCGGCGCGCGGCATCACCAGATCATGGCGCAGCAGCTCCTTGACCTTGGTTTGCTGGTTGGTGACGCCGGCGATGGCGCTGAATTCGCCTCCGGCGATCGCCGTCGGCACGCTGATCTGGCGCACCGTTGGTGCTTCCATCGCGGGAACGACGCCCTTGCTTGCCTTGAGCCTCTCAATATCCTCAGCGGTGCGAATGTTGTTGGCGAGGCAGAGCTGCACTGCCTTGGCGCCGTCGGTGATCGAGCCGCCGCCCACCGTGACGATGAGATCGGCGTCAGCGGCACGGGCCTGCTCGGAAGCCGCGATCACAGCCTCACGGGGCGTATGCGGCGGCATCGCATCAAAAGTGGCCACGCAACGCGGCCCAAGACGTGTGCGAATTTTCTCGATTTCGTCGGTTTCGCGATTGAGCGTACCGCTGACCATCAGGAAGGCGCGACTGGCGCGCAGACGGTCCATCTGCTCGACGATCGCCTCCGCGGCGGGGCGACCGAACACGACCTCGTCCATGGCGCCGAATACGACACGCCCCTTGTGCACGATCTGTCCTCCCGGGACGATTTTGTTTGTTGTAGCTTTGGGGACAATCTAGCGCAGTCTGCGGCGAGGGGAACCATTAAATCGTCCCGCCAAATGCCTCCGCCTGCGAACCGCCCTGAAGAATGCGGGTCAAAAGCAATGCCGCGCCAAACCGGATAGCTCCATCCTCTACGGTCGCGATGTATCGCTATTTGTGCGGCGCGTGGCGGGAGCGCTAAAAAACAACGGAAATCCGAAAAATAGCGAAGAAATAGATCCAAGACGCCGTGGGCTCAGGCCAGAGCGGGCGTTGGCCGTCAAGCCAACGCCCGCCGCTGGTGCCGCTTACTCGCTGCCGGTTATCAGGACAACTTCCCGGAAACCGCTTCCAGTTGACCCCAAGCCTCGTCGCCGTACTTTGCCTTCCAGTCTTTGTAGTAAGTCGTCTTGGCGAGCAGCTCGCGAAATTTCGTCTTGTCCACGTCTCGGAAGGTCATGCCCTTGGTCGTCAGATCGCCTCGCAATGTGCGATCGCGCTCCGCGATATCCGCTCTCTGATCGACGACGGAACGGTCAAGCTCGCTCGTGACGATTTCTCTCAGGTCATTTGGGAGCTGCTGCCACGCGCTGCTGTTGGCGAGTGGCCAATAGCCGTCCCAGCTGTGGCCCGTCAGCGCGCAGAATTTCTGTACCTCATAAAGGCGAGTTGTCGCGATCAACGAAAGCGCGTTCTCTTGTCCTTCGATGATCTTCGTTTGAAGCGCCGTATAGACCTCAGCGAAATTCATGGGTGTCGGCGAGGCGCCTATGGCCGAAAAGAATGATGTCAGCATCGGCGCCGGCGGAACGCGGATCTTGAATCCAACAAAGTCTTCCGGGGCGCGGAGATCCCGAGCGGACGACGTGCATTGCCGAAATCCATTGTCCCAAATCTTCGCGTTTGGAATCAGCCCGGCCTTGGTGATTTGCGCCTGAATATATTTTCCAAGCGTCCCGTCCATCGCCTTCCAGACGTCGTCGTAATTGCTGAACGCATAGGCGGTGTTAGCAATACCTGAGACCGGTACCAGCGTCGCGAGGATCGACGCCGACAGAATCGTGAATTCGAGGCCTCCGTTCCGTATCTGCGAGATCACATTGGTTT
>WNFL01080988.1_pt1 | contig 13879 bp, 14 predicted proteins | sample 5400361 | NCBI WGS metagenome assembly WNFL01 (sample SAMN13153351, study PRJNA577476) | soil metagenome | isolation source: 40 cm soil on Douglas fir-dominated hillslope | place: USA:California | collected 2013-09-17
CTGTATTTGAAAATGAAAGGATTGCCACTTATTGAAGAAAAAAATATCGTATCCGCTCAATAAAGTTGCAAACCATCACAAATAAATTAGTGAGACATTATTATCTTTAGAAGAAAAAACCATGAGTGTAGTTGAATTGAAGAGCAGGATCGTAAAAAAAATCAGGACTATCTCGGATAAAAGAATTCTTGCCGAATTGAATATGGCCCTTCGTGGGATGAAAGCATATGAAAGCAAAGATTTTTGGGATGAGTTGACATCGGCACAAAGAAAAACTATCGAAGTGTCTAGAAAACAAATTGATGAAGGGAAGGTAATTCCGCACGAGCAGCTTCAACAGGAAGTTAAGGGATGGCTAAAAAAATAATCTGGACTTTCGAAGCTCGTAAACGATATAAACACATCATTGATTTCCTTTTGACGGATTGGAGTGAAAAGCAAGCCGTTGATTTCACGAAAATTATTGATCGAAAACTTTATACACTTGCTCGCTTTCCTTCACTGGGAATCCGTTCGAAAAAGGATCCCCAAATCCGTCAGTTGTTAGTTACAAAGCATAATCGACTCCTTTACGAAATAAGGGGAGATAAAATTTATTTGTTAGACATCCATGATACCCGCCAAGCAAAAAATCGAAAAAAGAAAAGGAACAGAAAAGTTCTATTCACAAAACAGTTGTCACCCTGTTGAATGAAAGTCCCGGAAAGGCATTTGACTTTAAGCAAATTGCTCGAAAAGTTGGTGCAAAAAACAAACTCGCCAACAAAGAAATTTTTGATACTCTCGATTCCCTGATCGAAGAAGGAAGGATCAGACAATTATCAAGCGGGGGTTACGCCTCTATCAAAAAATCTCAATCATTAACCGGAACTGTTGATCATGTCAATCCTCGTTTTGCATACGTAGTTACGGGAATCGAGGGGCAGAAAGATATTTATATCAAATCGCGCGACCTTGGTGCGGCTATTCATGGCGATAAAGTTGAAGTCGAGCTATTGGGTAAAAAAACTGGAGAGAACCCTGAAGGTCGTGTTACAGAAATTATATCGAGGGGTCGCAACCGCTTTGTTGGACGAATAGAATTGTCGAAAAATTTTGCATTCATCATTCCTGACTTCAAAAAAATCTACACCGATTTTTTTGTCTACCCTGAAAATATTCTTGGTGCAAGTCCCAATGACAAAGTTTTATTTGAGGTGACACGCTGGCCGGAGGGTGACAAAAATCCGGAGGCTAAAGTCATTGAAATACTTGGGAAAACGGGAGAGAACGAGGCGGAAATTCACTCCATCATGGCCGAGTTTGATTTGCCGTTCCGTTTCCCGGAAAATGTTTTGCTTGAATCGGAAACGATCAGCGAGAAAATTGAAGAAGGGGAAATCAAGAAGCGAAAGGATTTTCGCGAAACCTTAACATTCACGATCGATCCGGAGGATGCAAAAGATTTTGATGACGCGATCTCTTTCAAAAAGCTTGACAATGGCCACTATGAAATTGGGGTGCACATTGCTGATGTCACACATTATGTGAAACCAGGAACAGTGCTTGATGAGGACGCTTACGATCGCGCAACTTCTGTTTACCTGGTTGACCGAACCGTACCCATGCTTCCTGAAAAATTGAGTAATGGGCTGTGCTCACTCCGCCCTCACGAGGACAAACTTACTTTCGCTGCTGTATTTGAAATAGATGATCGTGGCAAAGTACATCACGAATGGTTTGGCCGAACCATTATTCATTCGGACCAAAGATTCAGCTATGAAAATGCCCAAGAGGGAATTGAAACCGGAAAGGGAAGGCTTGCGGAAGAATTAAAACTGTTAAACGACCTCGCCATCAAATTGCGCAAGGAGCGATTCTCTAAGGGAGCGGTGAATTTTGAAACCACAGAAGTGAAATTCAAACTTGATGAGAAAGGGAAACCACTGGCTGTTGTTCCAAAGATCAGAAAAGATGCACACAAGCTTATCGAAGAGTTTATGCTTCTTGCTAACAAAGCTGTAGCAACATTCATTTATAAAATAAAAAAGAGTGAAGGCAAAAACACATTTGTTTATCGCATTCACGATGCGCCCGATCCGGAAAAGATTCGCGACTTCTCTGTGTTCGCCAGGCAGTTCGGCCATAAAATAAACCCTGATGGAAATGTCTCTCATTCACTGAATAGGTTGATGGATGAGATTGAAGGCAAACCCGAGCAAAACGTGCTTCAGTCTTTAGCTGTGCGAGCGATGGCGAAAGCAAAATACACTACTGAACCAAAAGGTCATTTCGGTTTGGCATTTCAGCACTACACACATTTCACTTCACCCATTCGCAGATACCCTGACATGATGGTGCATCGATTGTTACAACATTATCTTGATGAAGAGAAGTCAGTGAATAAAAATGAGTACGAAGAAAAATGCATTCACAGCAGTGAGCGAGAAAAAAGAGCCGCTGATGCCGAGCGCGCCTCTATTAAATACAAGCAAGTAGAATTTATGAGCATGGCCGAAGACAGAGTGTACAACGGCATAATAACGGGTGTAACAGATTTTGGCATTTTTATAGAAATCGTTGAAACGAAGTGTGAAGGAATGGTGCGCTTGGCTGATATGAAAGATGATTACTATGAATATGACGAGCGCAATTACCGCGTCATTGGCAAGAAAAGAAATAAAATTTATCGCTTGGGCGATACGGTCGAGGTGCGAATCAAGAAGACAGATGTGGATAGAAGAACGATCGATTTGATATTTGAAGAGTAGGTGTATTTTTATCTACCTTTATATCCATGCGCGTACAGAGAACCAATGAAGAAGTTATTATTAAGCTGTCAGGCGATGTTGATATTCGTGAGCTTCAAGGTATTCTCGATTACATTCGCTACAAAGAGATAACCTCAAGAAGTAAAAAAGTTAATCAAACGACTATCACTAAGCTGTCCCGTGAAGTGAATGCGAGATGGTGGAAGAAAAACAAACAGCGATTCTTGAATGAAAGTAGTCGTTGATACAAACATCATTTTTAGCGGCATTCTTAATCCAAAAAGTCCAATAGCACAAGTGTTGACTGAGTACAGCTTGAGTGTAGAATTTTATAGCTGTACTTTTTTATTGGAAGAGATAGAAAAGCACTTTTCTCGATTATCAAAATTTTCAGGGCTAACTGAAATCGAAATAAAAGAGGTTTTAGGAATTCTTTCAAGACAGATTCATTTCATTGACGATAACCTGATCAGACCTGATGATCGCCAAAAAGCCATATTAACTTTGAAAGATGGCGATCAAAATGACACTCCTTTTGTGGCTCTCGCCTTTATGCTCAATTCAAAATTATGGACGGGTGATAAAAAATTGATCAATTGCCTTCGTAAAAAAAGAAAAGACATAACAATCTCCACGCCTGAAATAGTTAATCTTTTGAAGAATGAATAGTCTGTCAGATTGCCATCAAAAGATTGAGGAAGCTATTCGGTTAATGGAATTTGGCTCCCAACCAAAATCCTTATATGAACCTATCCGCTACATCATGGCATTGGGAGGCAAGCGGTTAAGACCATTGCTTACATTACTCTCTTATTCCATTTACAAAAATGATATCGAAACGATAATTCCGTACGCAGTTGCAGTTGAGGCCTTTCACAACTTTACTTTACTCCACGATGATATCATGGACCAAGCCCCGATCCGAAGAGGAGAAAAAACGGTTCATGAAAAATGGAATGTAAATACAGCGATACTTTCCGGGGATGTGATGTTGGTAAAGGTTTACGAAATGTTTCTCGGTCTTGACGAAAAGAAATTGAAGGCAGTGTTGAAAATTTTTAATCAATGTGCGGCAGCAGTTTGTGAGGGGCAACAACGGGATATGGAGTTTGAAACGCAATCAAAAGTTACGGATGCACAATACATCGAAATGATTCGCCAAAAAACAGCAGTGCTACTTGGCTTTAGCCTGGAACTCGGTGCACTGCTTGCCCATGCACCTGAATCAGATCAAAAAGCGCTGCGTGATTTTGGAACAAACATCGGAATCGGGTTTCAACTGAAAGATGACCTGCTGGATGTTTACGCTGACAAAAAAAAATTCGGCAAGCAAGTGGGTGGAGACATTATCGCAAACAAAAAAACTTTCTTACTGATCAAGGCTTTGGAAAAAGCGAAAGGCAAACAGAAAAAAGAACTCGAAAGGTGGTTGACCTCAAAAAAATTTGATGCGAGAAATAAAGTGAAAGCAATCACTTCAATTTACAATGAATTGAACATACTGGAACTTGCGGAAGAAAAAATGAATTCTTTTTTCAACAAAGGATTTATAAGCCTTGGTCATCTTTTGCAAAATGAAAAAGTGAACCCACTAATTGAGTTCACTAAAAATCTGATCGATCGCGAATCTTGATTTCTTGATTAAGGGCATCTCTAAAACTCCATGTACCCTTCTTCCCGAAACTTCGGGAGGTGACGGGTTGAGGTGGTCAAAGGAAGGTTTTTAGAGATGCCCTTAAGAATTTTTCCATTTAATGCTGCAGCCTACAGTTCTTGTCTTAGGCGTGGCAACTGATCGCCCCGCAAGCAAATCATTCACTGCATCTTCTACATAGCGTTTGTCAGCCTTTGATCCATCGCGACTATTGTTATCTATGCCACCGATGTAGGCTACCTTCAATTGATTTGAAACTTTATTCAGGATAAAAACATGAGGCGTGTTAGTGGGGTAAAACTTTTTCACGGTCTCTTGCGATTCATCGTACAAGAACGGGAAATCGTACTTGTGATTTTTAGCATGCTTTACCATTTCGTCAAATGATTCTTCGGCTACAACTTCGCCAGAGTTTGGGTTGATCAACACTACGGGGAAGCCTTCTGTGGCAAACTTTTTATTTAATGCAATAATCCGTGAATTATATGCCTTTGATACGGGGCAAGTGATACAATCAAATATGACAATGAAGCCTTTGGCTGTTTTGAAATCGCCAAGGGAAACCATTTTGCCATCCACATTTTTTAATTTAAAATCCGAGACGGTATCCCCCACATCATAACCACCTTCGGGGCGTAAGGCCATAGCAAAAACAGACAACAAGAGAATTACTAAACTTTTCATACAGATTTAACTTTTGATTTTAATTTTAAACGGAATTTTTTTGTACGGCCTTTCAGTGCTGTAAACTCTTACTGTTGCGATTTTATCAATCACCTCAAGGCCTTCTGTTATCTCACCAAAGACGGTATACTTCTGGTCTAACGACATCTCCCCGCCAACGGTTGTATATAATTTGCGTTGTTCCGGAGAGAAAGTCAAGCCCAAATTTTTTTGATCTTCATCGAATTCCCAATCGGCATATTTGCCCCCGTGCACAAAATAAAATTCGGTAGATGACGATTCTTTTTCAGGATTGTTTTCATCCAGTCGCGCCATGGCGAGTGCGCCTTTTTTATGAACAAACTTCGGATTGATTTCTGCGGGAACGGTGTAATCCAGTTTTTTCAAAGGAACACCACCCTGAACCACAAAATTTTCGACCACCCTATAGAATTCTGGATTGTCGTAGTATCCATCTTTAATCAGCTTGATAAAATTAGCACGATGAAGGGGTGTTTCATCATAAAGGCGAACAGAGATATTTCCAAAATCCGTTTCAATCAAAACTTCCTTCTCCAGATTTTGTTTTCCGTATTCGGTTAAAATCTCCCTTTTGTTTTCGTTGGTGACTAAAATGGCCTCCTTTTCACCACAGCTTAGAATTGTAGTGGCGGAGAAAAAAAGAATAAGATGTGGGAATTTTATTTGGATACCTCTGCAATTGATTTTTCAAGGTCGTCATTTTTTAATTCACCTTGAATTAATTTTCTTTTGCCGGTAGTGGGGTTCATGATCAATGTAGCGGGCAGCGCTCCTGACCAGCCCTTGTCTATTTTTGGAATCCACGTATTGGGATCGGGCTCGTCCAGGATCACCACCTCAGAGTTCAACTTTTTCCGTTGTACGAAGGTTGTTATTTTGCTTTGATCATGATCAAGATCAAAGTCAAGGCTTACCAAAAGCACTTTCACATCTTTGTTATCGCGGTTGAGCCGCTCAAGAAACGGCATCTCCTTGATGCATGGGGCGCACCAGGTGGCCCAGAAATTTATCACTTTTACCTTTTGCCCCTCATTCATCATCTCCTGAAGTTCCGGCAGCTTCACAATAGCTTGACTGTAACAGCTTGCTGAGAGGGATAAAGCCAAAAATAGAGCGACAGTTTTCATTGGATTCGTAGTTTTAGTTTAAAAAATTATTGAAACGAGAATTTCGAAATCAATCATATTATGCCAAAGTAAATCTCGTAACGGCAATTTACTAATTGGGTAAAATTCAACCACTTAGGCAGCAGGCAATAAGATTTCCACAAATGGGTACATTTATCAACATTAAGCTAAAGTTAAAACATAAAATTTTGAAAATCAAATAGTTAATCCCGCCAATTTCAACCCGCTCTTTGTGGACAACTATTCTACTCATCAGAATAGTCCCCAAAAGGGGTAGAGTTTCTAAGAATCAGAAAATCAGCCGCGTACGGTTAAGCCAGGTTTAATTTTTTACTTTTCGTTAATGAGAGATCGTATTCAAAAACTTTTCAACATCAATTACCCGATTGTTCAGGCGGGAATGGTTTGGTGTAGCGGCTGGAGGTTGGCTTCCGCTGTCAGTAATGCTGGCGGACTTGGTCTTATTGGCTCGGGCTCGATGCATCCTGAGACCCTGCGAGAGCATATCCAAAAATGCAAGGCGGCCACTCAAAGTCCTTTTGGAGTGAATGTGCCTTTGCTTTATCCGGAGATTGAAAAGATCATCCGTATTATCGTTGAGGAGGGGGTGAAAATCGTTTTTACCTCGGCAGGAAATCCTTCTGCCTGGACAAGTTATTTAAAAGACAAAGGCGTCCTTGTTACTCATGTGGTTTCAAGCGTGAAGTTTGCTCGTAAAAGCGCTGACGCGGGTGTAGACGCAGTTGTTGCAGAGGGTTTTGAGGCTGGCGGTCATAATGGCCGTGAAGAGACCACTACCATTTGTCTTGTGCCCATGGTGAGAGACAATGTTTCTATTCCTGTCATTGCTGCCGGAGGAATAGGTTCAGGCAGAGCTATGCTCGCAGCAGAGGCGTTGGGCGCTGATGGAGTACAAATCGGTTCGCGATTCGCGGCAAGCGCGGAATCATCGGCTCACGAAAATTTCAAAAACAGGTTAGTTCAAATAGGTGAAGGCGAAACAATGCTCACCATGAAACAACTTACACCCGTGCGGATGGTCAAAAACAATTTTTACCAGCGAGTAGCTCAGGCCGAACAAAGAGGTGCATCTGTTGATGAACTAAAAGATCTGTTGGGCAAAGGCCGATCTAAGCGCGGGATTTTTGAGGGGGACCTTGATGAAGGAGAACTGGAAATTGGTCAGGCTGCCGCGTTCGTGAAAGAAATAAAACCTGCGGCAGAAGTATTGAAAGAGATATGGAACGAATATGTGGAAGCTAAAAAATCAATCACCGAAATTTAGGAGGCAATCGCGAGCTTACGAATGTTCTCAGCTTCAATATTTTTCTCATTACGATTTACCGTGAAAATGTTTTGATACCAGGCAACATAGTGCTTGTATTCCAGGCAATCGTTCAATAATGCATCGTCTTTTAAAATTTTAATAACCAAATTAATGTTGAAGGAACTCCAGATCTGATTTTTTTGATCAGCGGGCAAAGAAGAAATTCTAATGAATTTAATCCCTTTATAATTTTCTACGGCCGCCAACATAAGAGACAATTTAGCGTTTATCTGCTTGTTGTTTTTTTAGTAACCAATTTTTTAACCCGATTAATCCAAGTTTCTGAAAATGATTCCGAATCAAAGAAAAAAGTTCTCGCTTCCATCAAATTCCGTTTATCTGAACTGTTCCTATATGTCGCCCATGATGAAGCAAGTTGAGAAAGCGGGCATTGAAGGGATGAAACGAAAAAGAAACCCGGCAACAATCTCGGCAGCCAATTTTTTTGATCAGACGGAAGAATTGCTGCGGCCTGAATATGCCAGGTTGATCAATGTAAAAGAACCGAAACGGATTGTTGTCATCCCATCAGCGTCCTACGGTTTGGCTAATGTGGCCAAGAATTTGAAGGTGGATCAATCGCATAATATTGTTGTAGCGGGCGAACAGTTTCCCAGCAATGTTTATCCCTGGATGAAAATTCAACAAGAAAAAAAGGTTACTCTAAAAACAATTGAAGCCCCGGACGTTTTAAAAGATCGAGGAAAAATTTGGAACGAGCGGATTTTAAATGCCATTGACCGTAACACAAGAATGGTTGCGATTGGCAACGTACATTGGGCGGACGGAACAAAATTCGATTTAATCGAAATACGCAAACGCACTCGCGATGTGGGCGCACTACTGGTGATTGATGGCTCCCAAAGTGTTGGCGCACTACCTTTTGATGTGAGCCTCATTCAACCCGATGCATTGATTTGTGTGGGTTACAAATGGATGCTCGGGCCTTATTCGATCGGCTTAGCTTATTACGGAGATTATTTCGATGATGGAACTCCGGTGGAAGAAAACTGGCTGAACAGAAAAGACAGCGAGGATTTCGCAGCGCTGGTTTTGTACCAAGAGGCTTACCAGCCTATCGCATTGCGCTACGAAGTTGGCGAGCACAGTAATTTCATTTTAGTGCCTATGATGCTTGCGGCATTGAAGCAAATCAATAAATGGAAACCGGAAAACATTCAAGAGTACTGTGCGAGGATCACACGCAAGCCGATTGAGTTGCTTCGCGAAGCAGGGTTTTGGATTGAAGACGAAAATTATCGTGGCCACCATTTATTTGGTATACGATTGCCAAAACATGCCGACATCGGAAAAATAAAACAGCAGCTGCAAAAAAATAAAATCTCTGTCTCTGTCCGTGGCGATGCTTTACGGGTGTCGCCCAACATTTATAATTCAGAAAGTGATTTGATGAAGTTGGTGAAAGTCTTGACGAATTAAATCTGAGTTCATCTGACCAATGACAGGAAATTTTTCAAATACATATTCTGTATAACGAGCATCTTTCAATTCATCGGTTAAGTTCTGCCCCGCCTAGTCTCTTCGTGAGTTCCTTTCGCCAGAGTCGGTTAGGGTTTACCTCATAAATTACCCCATTATAGGCGATCCATACTTCGGCCTTGCCTTGTCCGTTGCACAAGACGAGCTGTGATTTAGTGTAAAACGGAACCTCCATAAATTCTGACGCAAAAATACCTGTATCGATTAAGCTTTAACTATTATCTTTCATCAAAATAAAATTTGAGTTATGCGGGCTTTAGGATCAATTCTGGTAGTGGTTATCTTTTTTGTTTCATGTTCTGATAAACGGCCTGCTGATCGAATGAATGATGAACAACTTCATGCTTACGCGGATTCGTTGGCACGCCAGTTTATTATCACCGATGGCCACATAGACTTACCAGACCGCCTGAAAGGAGACAACTTCACAAAAGACAGCATCAACATTCTGATCTCTACAAAAAAAGGAGACTTTGATTTTGAGCGAGCAACGAAGGGCGGGCTTGATGCCCCATTTATGTCAATTTATATTCCGTCAAAGTATCAGCAGCAGACCGACTACGGAAAGACACTTGCTGATTCATTGATAGATATAGTCACATTAATCACTCAGCAACTGCCGGAAAAATTTGCATTGGCGAAAACTCCTAAGGATGTAGAAGCAAATACCAAGGTTGGAAAAATATCTTTTCCCATGGGAATGGAAAATGGTGCGCCAATTGGGATAGATTTAAACAATGTAAAATATTTTTATGATCGTGGTATTCGATATATCACGCTTACGCACAACAAGAATAACCAGATTTGCGATTCTTCAGGCGACTCGGCAAAATGGAATGGACTATCTCCTTTCGGAAAAAAAGTGGTAGAAGAAATGAACCACGTAGGCATCATGGTTGATATTTCTCATGTGGACGACTCTACTTTTTATCAGGTGATGAAACTTACAAAAGCGCCTTGCATAGCATCGCATTCCTCATGTCGTTATTACGCTCCTTCGGTGAGACGAGATATGACGGATGATATGATAAAAAAAATGGGAGAGAATGGTGGCGTGATCGAAGTAAATTTTTACACGGCCTTTATCGATTCAGCGAAGGCGAATTATGAATCGAAGAAGAGCAAGCGTATAAAAACCTTGCTGGCAGAAAAGAAATTGAACCGAAATGACCCCATGGCAAAGGAAGTAGTAGCCGAGTATGAAAAGAATACCCCATCACCAACAGTCGACATTGAAGTTGTTGCAGATCACATTGACCACATTAAGCAGCTCATTGGAATTGACCATGTGGCTTTTGGTTCCGATTTTGATGGCGTAGATGGGATGCTCCCAAATGGTTTGAAAGATGTATCCGCTTATCCTAATTTGATCTACACATTACTGAAAAGAGGATATTCGGAAGGCGATATTGAAAAAATTTGCTACAAAAATGTATGGCGTGTCTGGAACAAGGTAGAAGAGGTGGCGAAATCGGGTAAGTAGGCGGGTTACAAAATCAACAGATTAGGGTTCAATCAATAATATGAAAAAAGTTGTTGCATTTATTTTGTTAACTGCGGGATTGTTGGAAGCATCAGCGCAAGTAAAAGGGCAGAAATTTTTTAAGATGCCTGCTCATGTTGAATACCAGCGCGGCCGCGTGCTGGTGAAAATAAAAAATGAGTACAAGGATGAGGTCTCCCAGTGGGCCATCAGAAATTCCGCAACACAAGTAAAGAATGTTGCACTGAATTCTGTTGCACACCTGGTGAACCCTGAGCTCGATAGGCATGGTGCTGCAAGAATGGGTGCGCGGGCGCAAAATCCATCGGTAGATATTTCGAAATATTTTTCGCTCACTTTTGATGCGAGCCGGAATGTAGAAGATTATATTAATCAATTGTATGCCACAGGTTATTTTGAAATTGTGGAACCTGAATACAAGTACAGCTCAACATTCACTCCTAATGATCCATCAATCAGCCAACAATATTATTTGACTTTAATAAAGGCATTTGAGGCATGGGATATTACTCAAGGCGATACCACGATTGTCATTGCTATTGTTGACACTGGAGGAAATCTCACGCACGCTGATATTTCACCTAATCTCTATAAGAATTGGAAAGAATTTCCGCCCAACGGAAAAGATGATGACAGTAACGGATTCATTGACGACTATCAGGGGTGGGATTTTATGGGGGCAGACACCTTGAATATCAATAGCTCTAATTTTGTTGGTGACAATGATCCCTCCGTGACAAAAGGAGGTGACATCAGCCACGGCACATGGACAGGGGGATGCGCCAGTGCCAGCGCCAATAATGGTAAAGGCATAGCCGGGGTTGGCTATAAGACCAGATTGTTGTTCACCAAACACACTGCCGACAATCAAAAAACAAGCAATGGTGGTCTTTACAGCGTTTACAGCGGAATGATTTATGCGGCAAATCAGGGCGATGTGAAAATCATCAATTGTTCTTTTGGGGGATCAGGGCAAAGCCAGATCATTCAAGACATCATCAATTATATTGTAATAGATCGTAACTGCATTATTGTGGCCTCGGCTGGAAACGATGGAAGTTCTTCTCCAACTTATCCTGCAGCTTATGACAATGTGTTGTCTGTTGCGGCCACAGGAAAAAACGATGCAAGAGCTTCTTTCAGCAACTTTGGGACTACCATAGACATTTCAGCTCCAGGCGTTGGTATTTACACCACAAGCTACAATAATGTTTATACTACCGTTGACGGAACCTCCTTCTCCGCCCCGATTACAGCAGGCGCAGCGGCACTGGTGTGGGCAAAAAATCCAACTTACACAGCACAGCAAATAGCTGAGCAATTGCGGGTAAGTGCGGATGCAACCGCGCTATACACTGCTAACCCAACCTTTAGTAACCAATTGGGAAAGGGGAGACTTGATATCCAGCGTGCTTTAACTTTGGAGCTGCCATCGGTGCGGGCATCCAACCCTAAGCTCGTCAACCAAAGTGGGTTTGCCCCAATACCGGGCGATAAAGCATTTTTGACATTTGATTTTAAGAATTTCCTAAAGAGTACTTCGGCCGGAATACAAATTTCAGTTTCCTCGATTTCTCCGGCAGTTACAATTACGAAAGGCACAATTTCTCCGGGAATTATTGTCGGTGGCGCAGCTATATCAAACAAACTCACACCGTTTGAGCTGACGATAAAATCCGGGGCCCCGGCAAATACTCTGGTAGATTTGCTTATCAAATATTCTGATGGAAATTATTCTGATTACCAATATGCAAGTTTTTATGTCAACCCCTCTTTCATCGATGTCAATTCCAATCAAATCGCTTCAACCGTAACAGGTATAGGAAGGATAGGCTATCAAGACACTGACGGGAATCGCGTGCAGGGCACAGGTTTTATTTTCAATCAAAATCAATTGCTTTTCGAAATGGGCTTAATCATGGGAACATCGTCAACGAATCTTTACAACAATGTAAGATCGACCAGCAGTGGATACGATGAAGATTTTGTTTCCACTACCTCAATCAAACAGATTGTTCCCGGGCAGCGGTCCTATTCAGAAATTTTTGGAACATTTTCAAATTCTGCTGCACCCACATCACAAGCCGTGGTTGCTGACTATCGAAGTCTTGTTATGAAAGACGCCCCTTACGACAAATTCGTAATTCTTGAATACAAGGTAAAAAATCCCACAGCTAATGCACTCAACAATTTTTATTTTGGAATTTTTTCTGATTGGGATATCACCACAGATGGGCAACAAGATGCTGCCGACTGGGACAGCAACAACAAATTGGGCTACGTTTATCCGGCACAAACAGCAGCCAAACCTTATGCTGGAATTCAAGTTTTGACAGGCACGCCAAATTACTATGCCATTGACAATGATCAGACAATTTCCGGGAACCCATTTGGAATTTATGATGGCTACACAGATGCAGAAAAATTCACGACCATATCAACTCAAAGGCTAAAGGCAGGACAGCTTAACTCCACTGGCAATGACGTTAGCCATGTGGTTTCATCGGGGCCTTACAGTATTGCTGCCGGTCAAACGATCACCTTAGCTTTTGCGCTACATGCCGGTGCCAATTTATCAGAACTTCAGGCTTCTGCCCGCTACGCTGATTCTTTGTACAACTACACCATGCAAACATCAAAACCATTGGCTAATCCAGACTCAACGTGCTATAACACAACAGCAACTTTAAATGCAACCGGGGCTAGTTCAATTAAATGGTATAACAGCTTTACAGGTGGCCAATCGTTTTTTACAGGCACACAGTACACTACCGGTAAACTGAAAAATGATAGCATATTCTATGTTTCGAATGCGGATCACTCCTATGAAAGTGTGAGAACACCGATCAAGGTTAAAGTTAAGGCTAACCCTAAAATTTCAACCTCAGGTTCTACTACGTTGTGCCAGGGAGATACAATAAAACTTTCTGTTGCATCATCGGATTCCACTTTATGGAGTAATGGGCAAAAGACGAATTCAATAAAAGCTTATGTAGCGGGAAAGTATGCCGTAAAAGTGAAAGACAATTTTTTGGGATGCACCTCTCTCTCAGACACTGTCAAGATTGTTGTAAACACAAAGCCGACAGCAAACTTTTCATTTTCGGGAGACTTGAAAACGCTGGTGCCTATTACATTTACAGACCAAAGCACAAACGCGGTCACCTGGTTTTGGGATTTTGGTGATGGACAAAGCAGCACTGACAAAAGTCCCGTCCACACTTTTCCTTCTCCGAGCAAATCAGTAAAACTCACCATCACAGCCGCTAACGCCTGCGCTGATACAAAGACTACAGCCATTTCGATCATCAC
>WNFL01433409.1_pt1 | contig 13879 bp, 11 predicted proteins | sample 5400361 | NCBI WGS metagenome assembly WNFL01 (sample SAMN13153351, study PRJNA577476) | soil metagenome | isolation source: 40 cm soil on Douglas fir-dominated hillslope | place: USA:California | collected 2013-09-17
CCGTGCGCGGAAGGTTCTTCCGCCGGGAGGCGGACGGAGGCGAGGTGGCGCCCGAGCCCGGCGACGACCCGATGCTCATCGACCTGCGCCGCACCGACAAAGCGCTCGCTGGCACCATGACCACCAAGGGCGAAGCGCCGGGCAGCAAGAGGCGGTGCGATCTGGCGTTCACGGCCCGCGTCAGCACCTGCCAGCCGGATGCGCTGCAGGTGGTCGCCGAGACGTCCTACGACGTGCGCGAGGACTGCACGCGGCAGAAGGAGGAAGACGGCGGCGTCATCCCGCCCCGGCTCACGGAGTACCGGTGGGAACGCCCCGTGTCACCGGGAGCGGCGAAATCGCGATAGTCGACCCAGCGGAGTCATGCGGAGAAAACGAATCAGGAGGGCCAACTCGACCGTGGGGCGTGCTCGCGGCCGGGTTGATCGACGCTGAGGCCGCCGAAAGAACCCGTGAGGTTATCCACGAATTGGGAGCACGAGGACATATTGAGTTCGGGGATCTGCTGGAAGTTGGGTCAGCATGACCGCCGACCCGAGAGCCGAAGCGAGCACAATCCTCGTTGCGTCCTAGCGAAGTCGTCTCGATCTTCTCGATGACAACGGTTGGCTGCCACGATAGGTGGGCGGAACTGGGGGGCAGGTCGCGCTCAGCTTGCAACACAGGACGGGAGTGACCTTCAATGCACATGTGTCGGCTCACCGTAGGAATCGCAGTTTCGCTGTTGGGATGTCTGGGCTGTGGTCCTGACTGTAACAAGCTTCAGAATGACATTCAGGCGGCAGCTAGTGCCTTTACTCCCCGGTCCTCGGATACGTGCTCCTCAGCGTCAGACTGCACCAGTGTAAACACTTCCATTTCTCGAAATGGAAGCGTGTGCCGGCAGGGATGCGGCGAGGCCGCCACGAACGCACGCGCTGCTGAATTGAGCACGTATTTGGCCAATGACCCGGCAGTTACTGCTGCGTGTAACGCATTCTTGCAGGCTGGGTGTAAACTTGGACCACCCCTGGGTTGTCCTTGCGTCGGTGCGGGAACGCCCGCCGGCTGTGGTTCTCTGCAATGCGTGGACGGCGGTGTTTGCCAGTGAGTTAGAACTAGGTGCAGGTCGAGTTTCTCCTCTTCCTGACATGTGAGTGATGAGACCTCGAGTACGTCGCGGTGACAGACCTGGCAGAACGACGCCCTTCTCGTGAAAAGCCGATGCCAACGAGCACGGCTTCGTGACCTGCAGGGTATCGAGCGATCGGAGTGGCATGCGGGCTCCAGGACGAGGCTAACGCAGCTCCGGGACGTGCCGAGCCAGGATCTCGCGCACGTTCCCCAGCTCGGAGCGCTGCGCCAGCGCGTCCTTCACGTAACGCAGCGATGACGGGATGTGCACCAGGAACGACGGGTTCTTCTTCACCTGGTCGATGAAGACGAATCTGCCTGCGTCCTTCAGCTTGCGCTGCACCGTGAGCAGGTCGAAGAAGCCGACGAACTCGCGCTCGTCGAGCTTGGGCCCGCCCTGGCGCGGCAGCTCCCGCAGATACCTGCGCAGCATTTCGTCGATCAGCTCGCGGGGCATCTCCACGTAGCTGTCCCGCAGGAGCGCCACCAGGTCGTACTGCCGCGGCCCTTGCAGCGCGTCCTGGAAATCGATCACCACCTGCTCGCCGGAAGGGAGCACCATGATGTTGCGGCTCTGGTAGTCGCGATGGGTGAACGCGCGCGGCGCCGCGGCCAGCTCGCGCGAGATCCGGGTGAACGTCTCCCGCAGCTCGCGCAGCTCCGCATCGGAAGGCTTCGCTCCGCGCCCGAGGAGACCGTACTCGATGAAGTGCTCGAACTCCCACTGGTACAGGTCGAAATCGAAGGCTCGGCCGAACGCGATGCACGACGGATCGGGGTCGCGCTCGGCGTGGGCGCGCAGCTTCGCGAGCTGGTCGATCGCAGCGGCGTAGATCTTCCGCCGATCGCCGTCGCGCAGCGCCATCTCCAGCGTGCGGTCGGTCAGGTCCTCGAGCACCACGAACCCGCGCCGGTGCGCGTCCAGGTAGACGCGCGGCACGCGCACGCCGATGCGCTCGAGGTAGCGGTGCACGTTGAGGAACGGCAAGTCCTGCGCGGCTGCGTCCTTGGAGACCTCTTCGCTCTTTCCCGGCTCCGGCGGCAGCTCCATGACGATCGCCGACTGCCCGGCGCCATCGGTGGCGCGCCAGTAGGTCCGGTTTCCTGCCCCCCCGGGGAGGCGCTCGATCTTCGCCGCCGGCCGGCCCATCGCCTCGGCGTAGGCCCGCAAGAGTTCGCTGTGGTCCATGGGCGAAGGAGTCTACTATAGGGTGCCCGGAGGCCTTCGATGCCCGTTTTCGACACCATCCTGCAGGCGATTGGCCGGACCCCCTTGGTGCGGCTGCACAAGCTGGTCGGCTCCAAGGACGCGGCCGTCTACGCGAAGTGCGAGTTCATGAACCCGGGCGGCGCCATCAAGGACCGGATGGCGATGTACATCCTGGACAAGGCGGAGCGCGAAGGCCGGCTCAAGCCGGGCGCCACCATCGTCGAGAACACGAGCGGCAACACCGGCATGGGAGTGGCGCTCTGGGCGGCGGTGAAAGGCTACCGCTGCGTGTTCACCATGCCCGACAAGATGTCCTCGGAGAAGGTGAACTCGCTCAAGGCCTTCGGCGCCGAGGTGGTGGTCACGCCGACCAACGTGCCGGCCGAAGACCCGCGCAGCTATTACGAAACCGCCAAGCGCATCCACCGCGACACGCCGGGCTCGTTCATGCTGAACCAGTACCACAACCCCGACAACATCGAGGCGCACTACAAGCTCACCGGGCCCGAGATCGAGGACGACCTGCGCAAGGCGGGCCTGACCCTCGACGCCTTCGTCGCCGGCCTCGGCACCGGTGGGACGATGAGCGGCGCGGGCAAGTACCTGAAGGAGAAGTTCCCGCAGTCGAAGAACGTCGGCGTCGATCCGGACGGCAGCGTCTATCTCGACTACTTCAAGACCGGCAAGCTGGTGCAGCCGCACGTCTACAAGGTGGAGGGCATCGGCGAGGACATGCTGTGCAAGGCGATGGACTTCAAGGTCCTCGACGACGTGCGCCGGGTCGACGACAAGCAGAGCTTCCAGGCCGCGCGCAGGCTGGCCCGCGAGGAAGGGTTGTTCGGCGGCGGGTCGTCCGGCTCTGCCATCCACGTCGCGGTGGAGCTGGCGCAGGAGATGGGCAAGGGAAAGAACGTGGTGGTGATCCTGCCCGACAGCGGCTCCCGCTACATCACCAAGTTCTATTCGGACGAATGGATGAAGGACAACGGGTTCCTCGACCCGACCGACCGCATGGGCACCGTGTCCGATCTGCTCGGAGGGAAGAAGCGCACCGTCTACACGGTGAAGCCCTCCGACACGGCCAAGCACGCCGTCGAGCTGATGAAGCGGCACGGCGTCTCGCAGCTCCCGGTGATCGACGGGGACAAGCCCGTAGCCATGCTGCACGAAGTGGACCTGCTGCAGGCGTTGCTGGAGGGCCGCCACGAGCTGGACGAGCCCGTCAGCGCGGTGATGAAGCCCATCGACGGCGTGGTCACGCTGCGCACGCCGGTCTCGCGCTTGCGCGAGCTGTTCGCCAAGGACCACGTGGCGATCGTGAAGGACGGCGACCAGGTGGCGGCGATCGTCACCAAGATCGACCTGATCGAGTTCCTCGCAGCGCATCGCTGACGCCCAGAACAAGCGCTTCGGCATGGTCCAGTGAGGAGCTACGGGCCACGCCTCGGCAGGCGGGGCAGCCTGGGCGGGCGGGGCCCGTGGCGCACCGCGCCCTGCACTTTCGCATAGTCCAGCTCGGTGCCGGCGCGGGCGGAGCGGAGCAACAGGCCGCCGCGGCTCATGTCGCCGCGGCCGACGAACGAGGGAGGGAAGAGGAGCCGCTCGCCGAAGACGTCGAGCAGCGGATCCACGTACTTCGCCGAGGCGATGCTGCCGAGCAGCACGATCTCCGCCTGCTGCGGCAGCGCGCGGAGCACCAGGCGCGCGCTGTCCTGCAGCGGCTCGCGGAAGCGGCGCTCCGCGGCGTCCACCGGGACCTTCCCGAGCCGCAAAAGCTGGGCCGCGTCCACCGGGGCCTCCGCGGGAACCAGGCCCGCGCCGGGCGCGATGACGAGCACCCCGGGCACGCCTGTAGGCGCCCGGGCGAAGGCCCGCGCGTAGAGCAGCTTGCCGCGGAAGTAGAGGCCGCTGGTGAACTCGAACGCCTCGCCCAGCGTTGCGCCGCCCGCGCGCAGGCGCCGCGCGAGGTCGAATTCCGCCGCCGGACGGAGCAGCATCCGCATACGCAGGCCCGAGGAGTTGGCGGGAGACAGCAGGAAGACCCGGTGATATTCAGTCCGCGCCATGAGCACCCGCGACAGCGATCATTTCGAGACGCTCGCCATCCACGCCGGGCAGCGTCCGGACCCGACCACCGGCGCGGTGATGACGCCGGTGTACCTCACCTCCACGTACGCGCAGGAAGGGCCCGGCGAGCATAAAGGGTTCGAGTATTCGCGCACGCGCAATCCCACCCGCGACGCCTTGCAGGGTTGCCTGGCCGCGCTCGAGGGCGGCAAGCACGCGCTCGCCTTCGCCAGCGGGCTCGCGGCCACCGACGCCGTGCTGCACCTGTGCAATGCGGGCGACCACGTGGTCCTCGGCGACGACCTGTACGGCGGCACCTTCCGCATCGCCGACAAGGTGTTCAAGCGGCTCGGGATCGACCTGTCCTTCGTGGACATGACCGACCCCCGCAAGGTGGAGCGGGCGTCGACTCCCAAGACGCGCCTGCTGTGGACGGAGACGCCCACCAACCCGATGCTGAAGATCGTCGACCTCGCCGCGGTCGCGGAGATCTGCCGCAAGAAAGGCGTGGTGTCGATCTGCGACAACACCTTCGCCACGCCCTTCTTCCAGCGGCCGCTCGAGCTGGGATTCGACATCGTCGCGCACAGCATGACCAAGTATCTCAACGGCCACAGCGACGTGGTGGCCGGCGCGCTCGTGCTCCGCCGCGACGACCTGCACGAGAAGCTCGCCTTCCTGCAGAACGCGGTCGGAGCGGTCCCCGGGCCGCTGGACTCCTTCCTGGTCTTGCGCGGCCTCAAGACCCTGCACGTGCGCATGGAGCGGCACGACCAGAACGCGCGCCTGGTCGCGCAGGCGCTGCAGCGCCACCCGAAGGTCGAGAAGGTCACCTGGCCGGGGCTTCCCGAGCACCCGCAGCACGCGCTTGCGGCCCGGCAGATGCGCGGCTTCGGCGGCATGCTGACCTGCGTGGTGCGCGGCGGGCTGCCCGCCGCGCGCACCGTGCTCAAGTCGGTGCGCCTGTTCACCTGCGCCGAGTCGCTCGGCGGGGTGGAGTCGCTCATCGAGCACCCGGCGATCATGACCCACGCCTCCGTGCCACCAGAGACGCGCCGGCTCCTCGGCATCGACGACGGGTTCATCCGCCTGTCCGTGGGCATCGAGAACGGGCAGGACCTGGTGGACGATCTGACGCAGGCGCTGGACCGCGCGTAACCATGCGCAACGCGATCGGCCAGCGGCTCGCCGCGGCCGTCGGCGGGCTGCCCGGCGTCTTCTGGACGATGTGGTGGGGCCTGCTCGTCAATCGGCTGGCGAGCTTCGTGATCGCATTCCTCTCGCTCTACCTGGTGCGAGAACGAGGCCTGGGCCCGGCCGAGGCGGGACGCATCCTCGCCGTCTACGGCGTGGGCTTCACCATCGCCGGACCGCTGGGCGGACTGCTCGCCGACCGGATCGGCCGGCGGGCGACCATGGTGGGCGGGCTCGTGCTGGGCGCGTGCTCGGTGGGCGCGCTCGCCTTCGCCCGCGCGCCTGCCTTGCTCGCCCTGTTTGCCTTCCTCGCGGCCGCGACGGGCGACATGTACCGCCCGGCCATGAGCGCGGCGGTGGCCGACGTGGTCCCACCGGGCGACCGGCCTCGCGCGTACGGCCTGGTCTACTGGGCGGTCAACCTCGCGCTGTCGATCGGGCTCCTCATCGGTGGATTGGTCGCCGAGCGGAGCTACGTGGCGCTGTTCCTCGCCGACGCCGGCACGTCCCTGGTTGCCGCCGCCATCGTCTTCGTGCGGGTACCGGAGACGCGTCCGCGCGGGATCGCGCATGAGCCGGCGCTTCGCGGGCTCCTCAAGGTATTCGCCGACGGACCCTACCTTTCCTTCCTCCTGCTTCACCTCGCCGCGCTCACCGTGTTCGTCCAGTGGCAACTCGGCCTGCCCATCGACATGGCCGCGCACGGGTTCGGGCCGTCCGCCTACGCTTTCCTGATGGCGTTGAACTGCGCCGGGGTCGTGTTCCTGCAGCCGATTCTCTCGCCGCGGCTGAACCGCGTGGACGCCGCCCTGTTGCTCGCGACCTCGGCCGCCCTGTTCGGCCTCGGATACGGCGTCAACGCCATCGGCGGGAGCCTCGCCGTGTACGGGGTGGGGACCGCCCTGTGGACGGTGGGCGAAGTGATCGGGTTCCCGGTAGCCGCGACCGTGGTGGCGAACCTCGCTCCAGCGGAGTTGCGCGGCCGCTACCAGGGAGCATTCGCGATGTGCTGGGGCGCCGCGTTCACCATCTCGCCGTTCGCGGCGGGCGAGGTGATCGAGCGCCTTGGCGCCCGGACCCTGTGGCTGCTCTGCCTGGCCGTGGCGGTCGGCGTATCCGCGGGCCACATCCTAAGCCACGCCTACGTAGACAGGCGAACCGCCTCGCTCAACCCGAGGAGCCACCCCGCGGGCCGCGCAGGTACTTCTCGATGTCGAGCGGGAACTGGCGCGTGTCGATGGGCTTGGTGATGTAGCCGTCGCATCCGGCGTCGATGGTCTTCTGCCGGTCGCTCTTCATCGCATAGGAGGTGACAGCCACCACTGGAATGTCGCGCAGCGACGGGTCGGCCTTGAACTCGCGCGTCAACTGCAGGCCGTCGATGTCGGGAAGCTGGATGTCCATCAGCACCAGGCGGGGGCGAACGGCGCGGATGGCGGCCCTGGCCGTCTTTGCATCGCCGGCCGTGTGCACCTGGTATCCGCTCTTTTCCAGAACCCAGCGCAGGAGCTTCACGTTCATCTCGTTGTCGTCCACGATGAGGATCGACTCGTTAGCCATCGCCTGGCTCCCTTGTCAGACCGGCGCCTGCGGCCGCGGGCAGGAACGTGTTCAGCTCCCGGATCAAGGAGACCGCGCCGTCGCCGCCCTTCGCCACCACGGCGTGCGCCGTCTCCCGCAGGCGGTCGTGATCGTGCGCCGAGAGATCCTTGACCGTCCACACGATCACGGGCGTCCGCCGGCCTGCTTCCGTCCGTCGGAAACGCTCGAGGAACTCAAACCCGTCCAGGCGCGGCATGATCAGGTCCAGGACCACGGCGACCGGGCGCGATTCCGCCGCCGCCAGCAGCGCCGCCTCGCCGTCCTGCCGGCAGATGGTCTGGAACCCGGAGCGGCCCAGCGTGGCCTCCATCAGCCTGAGGCACCCCGGATCGTCGTCCACGACCAGCACCGCGCCCCGCCGGTCCGCGACGACGCCGGCCCGCCGGAGCGCGTCGAGCAGCGCCGCGGTGTCGATCGGCTTGGCCAGCACGTCGCTCACGGTGAATCCCGCCACCGCGCCTTCTTCGGCGACCACGGTCAGGACGATCACCGGGAGCTTCGCGTTGTGTCCTTCGGCGCGGAGCCGGGCGAGCAGGTCGACGCCGCTCATGTCCGGCAGGAGGAGATCGAGAGTCATGGCGTCGAAGGCCCGCTCCCGGAGCAGCGCGAGGGCCTGGGCGCCGGTCGCCGCGGTCTGGACCGAGAATCCGGCGCCGCTGAGCGCATTGACGATGAGCGTCTGGTCGGTGACGTTGTCCTCGACCACCAGGATCTCCGGCGCGCCCGCGCGGCTCCTGGGTTGCGGCATCGCCGGGAGTGGTTCGCCGGTGGCCCGGCGCGGCAGCACGGCGTGAAAAACGCTCCCCACGCCCGGCGTGCTGCGCACGCCGACCGAGCCTCCCTGCGCCTCGACGATCCGCTTGGTGAGCGCCAGTCCCAGGCCGGTGCCTGCGTGCTTCTTGGTGGCCCCGGTATCGAGTTGCTGGAACTCGACGAACAGCTTGGAGAGGTCCTCTGGCCGGATGCCCGACCCGGTGTCGTGCACTTCCAGGCGGAAGAAGTCCGCTCCCTCGGGGGAGGCCCGGACCGTCACCAGCCCGCCCGAAGGAGTGAACTTGAGCGCGTTCGAGAGGTAGTTGTAGAGCACCTGCTTGAGGCGGGCCGGGTCGAGCGCCACGGATCCGATGGCCGGATCGACCTCCATCTCGACGCGGACGTTCTTGTCGGCCGCCGTGGTCCGCAGGATCGCGTTCACCTCTCCGATGAGCTGGGGCAGATCGATCGGCTCCGGCCGGAAGTCCAGCCTTCCCGACTCGACCTTGGCCAGGTCGAGGACGTCGTTGATCAGCCGGAGCAGATGGCGGCTGCTGGTCAAGACGTTCCCGAGGAACTCGCGCTGCTCGTCGGTGAGCGGACCCACCTCGCCCTCGTGGAGCAGCTGGGTGAAACCGAGGATGGCGTTGAGCGGCGTGCGCAGCTCGTGCGACATGTTGGCGAGGAACTGCGACTTGTACGCGCCGGCCCGGGTGAGCTCGTCCGCCTGGCGCTGCGTCTCGGCGAGCAGCCCGCGCAGCTCGTTCCGGCCACGCGCCACGTCGAGCGCGATGGCGAGAGTCTCGCGCACCGAAGCGAGCAGCTCGGTCGAAGGCTCCGACCAGGGCTGCAGGCTGACCAGCTCGAGGATGGCGGTGACCTTGCCGATGCGCAGCAGCGGGACCAGCGCGACCGCGCGCGACGACCCCTGGATCATTCCCGAAGTGATGCGAAGCCCATCGGCCGGCGCCTCGACGATGGCGATCTCGGTCTGGAGCGCCGCCTGTCCGGCCAGGCCCTCGCCGGGCCGGAACCGCAGGCCTCCTTCTCCCGCGGAAAGGGCATGCCCTCCGAGGAGGCGGAAGTCGCCGTCCGGGCCCTTCGAATAGAGCGCTCCCACCGGACAGTGGAGCGAGCGGCAGAGGACGAAGAGCGCGCGCTCGGCGACCTCGCGGGGCTCCAGCTCTCCGCGGAGCTGCTCCGACAACTCCGACTGGACCCCCTTCAGCCAATCGACGCGGCCCCGCTCCGACTCGAGCCGCTCCAGGCTCTGGGCCATCTGGTTCGCTTGCCTGGCCAGATCGCCCAGCTCGTCCCCCCCGGCGGCCGGGATCGGCGAGCGGAAATCGCCTGCTCCGAAGCGGCGGAACCCGGCGGTGAGCAGCGCCATCCGCTCGAGCATGTCGCGGCTGATCCACAGCGAGAGGAGCAGCACCACCACCAGGCAGGAAAGGCTGAGCGCCAGGCGCGTCCGGGAACCGGTCCGCTGGGCGTCGGCCGCCGCGGCGAAGGCGTTGGTCAGCTCCGCCTTGTCGAAGACCGTCGCCTTGTCGAGGAGCTCGGTGACCCGCGCCTGGCTCGCCTGCAGCTCGCCCATCTGCGCCACCACCCCCTCGCCGGTCTCGCGGGCGATGAGACGCGTGGAGACCGACAGCCCCCTGGCATGGAAGTCTTGCACCGCCCGCTCGAGCGCGGCGGCCAGACCGGGCTCTACCGCTCCGGACGATTGCGCCAGCTGCTTGAGGAAGTCGTTCCTCAGCTCGGCCGTCCGGGCGAGCTTCTCGGTGTCGCTGGCGGCAACCGCGTCCTGGAAGCCGCGCTGGATCCGCTCGAACTGCGCCTCGAGCTGCGGGCGAAGGCCCAGCTTGGGCAGATAGTGGCTGCGGATGTCGTCGAGATGCCGTTCCACGCGCGCCGCGATGATCTCGCTGGACACGACCAGGGCGACCAGCGCGAGCGCGGCCGTGGCGACGAGAGCGAGCAGCTTGGATCGGAACGAGAGTTTCATGTCCCCTCAGTTCACTTCCACCGTCTTTGTCCCGTTCAGCGCGGCGCCGGGCCCCACGTAGCCGATCGCTCCGGGATGGCTCAGCACGTAGGCGACGACCGACTCGTCGTCGGGGAGCTCGGGCGGGGGCAGGCCCTGGCCGGAGAAGATCCGCTGTTGCCAGTAGCTCCTCACCGACGCGACGGACCGCGAGAGCACCTCATCGGAGAAGCGGATCCGCGCCCGCGCGTCGGGTCCGAGGTCGACCGGACGGATCGGCGTGTCGTCGGGCCAGCGCGTCGCGCGCCGGAGGAACGCCTCGGCGAGGAACTGGCGATCGATTCTCGATGCGCGGTTCGCGGGATGCACGATCACCACGTAGGCGGACCGAGGGGTGTCCGCGGCCACGGAAGCCGCGGCGAGCGCAACGAGGATGGAGACGCCGGGCCTCAAGTTTCCTCGGGTCAAAAGTAGGCGGTCGTCTTGAGCGCGAACAGCGCCCAGTCCGGGGTCAATGCTCTCAGCGGCCGATTGCCGTTCAGGCTCGACGACAGTCCCGCCGTGCCGCGCATGTAATGGCCCTCGGCCTTGATCAGCCAGTACCGGTTGATGTCGAACCGGAGCGTGAAGGCGAAGTCGTGCTGGATGTCGGCGGGGAAGGTCCGGCGATCGACGTCGGGAACCAGGCGCGAATAGTAGGTGCCAGCCTGGAGCCAGGGATTCAGCCGATACGTGGCAAGCACGTACGCCCGCTCGCTGGTGGTCGAGGACTGCGGGAACAGCGAAGGATTGTCGCTCTCGTTCTTCACCAGCCAGCGACTGTATTCGGCGGCGAGGACGAGGTCGTGCACGGTGTACTCGGCCGAGGCGACCCAGAGCGTCGCGGGGATCCGCAGGGCGACCCGTCCCGAGGTGGACGAGGCGAGGAGATCGGTGTCCAGCCGGAGGAATTGCAGGCTGCCGCCCAGGCGCAGGCCGTCGATGGGTAGCCACTGCACGCGTCCGCCCACCACGTAAGGCACTTTGAGATCGACGACCGCGAACGGGCTGCCCGGCTGCGGCTTCAAGTCGAGGAAGATGGTCCCGGCATACACCCTGTAATCCAGCGCCCCAGCCCGCCCCAGCCTGGTATATCCGTAAGCCTCGACGCCGGTCTGCGCGAGCAGGAAGTCGCGGTTCTGGGCGGGATAGATCGACGGCGGAAGCAGGACCGCCGTTCGAGCCGCATCGATGTCGCTGACGTCGTTGTAGAGCCCGAACGGCAGCTTCACCCGCCCCGCGCGGACTCCGAGCCAATCCTTCCAATGGTAGTCGAGATAGTACCAATCGAAGGTAGCTCGGTAATCGCCCAGGGGGCCCAGCTTCCGGGAGAAGATCTGCACGCCCAAGGTCAGCCGGTCGGTCGCGGGCAGGGTGAAGTTCAACCCCACCTCCGAAAACTCGAAACTGCCTCGCGAGGACTCAGCGAGGTAATCGTTCGCCGAGGTGAGGAGGAAGCCCTGGCTGATGAACCCGTGGACGTCCAGCGAGGGCAGTTGTCCGACCAGGCTCAGCTCGGCTGCCGACGCCGGCCGCTGCGCGAGAACGGCGGCGGCCAGGCCTGCGAGCAGGAGGCGCGTCGACGTCGTGATTCCACGCTGGCGCGTCATTCCGTACGGTAATCACGCGTCGCGACGGAGCGGCAAGTTTTCCGGTCCGCGCCGGATGCATTTCTCCGTCGAGAGTGGGTGTTGGAAATAGGGCCCCCACCGGCGCGCCTGAGGTGGTTGCACACGTACATCGACTGCCATTTGCAATCGCTTGCAATTCCGCAATCCTCTCCCGCAGTGGCTCGAATCCTGGCCACACCGGCCACATTCCTGGCCGCTGCGCCCAATCCACCGAAATGTTAGCCTCGCTCTCGAGAGCGTCGCATCGGATCGGTAGGGGGTCGCTTTGGCAGAAGTCATCCGCCCGAAAGTGCTGATCGTCGACGACGACGCTCTCAACCGGTCATTGCTGCGCCGGGTGCTCGGCACGACCTACGCGCTGGTGGAGGCCGAGAACGGGCCTGGGGCTCTCGCACTGGTCGAGGGTGAAGATCCGGACGTGGTCCTGCTGGACGTGATGATGCCCGGCATGACGGGATACGAGGTCTGCCGCCGGATCAAGTCCAGACCGGACCAACCGCTGCTCCCGGTGATCCTCCTCACCGCGCTCGACGACCAGGACGACCGGAACGAGGGCCTCGCGGCCGGGGCAGACGATTTCCTCAGCAAGCCTTTCGATCGCCGCGAGCTCTTGCTGCGCACGCGCGCCTTCGTGCACCTGCGCCGCAACGAGCAGCTCGTGCGCGAGCAGGTCCGCGAGCTGGCGGAGCTGCAGGCGCTCAAGGACGACCTCGTCTCCCTGATGGTCCACGACATGCGGAACCCGCTGACCGGGCTGCTCGCCAACCTCGACATGCTCTCGACCGAGCTGACGAAGGATCCCGTCCAGGCGCAGCAGGACGCCGCTGACGCATTGCATCTCGCCCACCGGTTGCGCACCCTGCTCGACGAGGTCCTCCAGGTCCGGATGCTGGAGGAAGGCGAGCTTCGCCTCCAGCTCGAGCGCGTGCGGCTGTCCGAGGTGACCCGGGAAGCCGCCGAGACGCTGCAAGGGGAGGCGCGGGCGCGCCACATCGAGCTCTCGGTCTCCGCCGCGGGCGATCCGGTCGTACCGGTCGATCGCAAGCTGGCCCGGCGATGCGTGGAGAACCTCATCGCCAATGCCCTCAAGTACTCGCGCGCCGGCGATTGCGTGGAGGTGAACGTCCTGGCCGAATCGCGCGGGGCGCGGATCGACGTCTCCGATCGAGGCCCGGGCGTGCCGGAAGAGGCGAAGAAGACCGTGTTCGAGAGGTTCGGCTCGGTCGAAGGGCGGCGAGACAACCGGCGCGGCTTCGGCCTCGGTCTTTACCTGGTCAACCTCGCGCTGGCTGCCCACGGGGGCATCGCGGCGGTCCTCGATAGGCCCGGCGGCGGATCGGTGTTCCAGTTGATCTTCCCGGTCAGCCAGAGCCAGGCGGCCTGAGCAACAATCAGCTCCGCGGCGGAACGCCATCGGAGAACACGGTGACCACGACCTCGGCCGGGGTGGACGAGCGGCGGAACTCGAGCTCCGCCTTCCCGCCGGTGAAGAGGAGCGGCGAGCCCGTCTCGCCGGGCAGGCGCGTTCCGTTGCGGAGCTGCACCGGCTGCCCGCTCCGCTGATGGACGAACACCGCGCCGGGCTGGCTGCCGAACGCGCGCACATCGATGGCCACCTTGCCATCCGCGGTCGCGCTCGCGAGGAGCCGCATCGAGGCGACCACTTGCGCGCCGACCCGCATCGAGGCGGTCCTGGAACCCGCCATCGCGGCTCCCGGCATCGCCAGCAGCGCCGCGAGGAGGGCCGCGCTCCGCACCAAGGACCTCTTCGTTCCGCTCACCTGCGATTGGGTAGCCATGCCCGCCTGTATTGCGAGCCCGATGCCAAGCCCTATTGGGCGTAATCACGAGGCAATTACATCGGGCACCGACGGGGTTCTGACGGTCCGGACGGCGGGGAGCGCCGGCTGCGCTCTCCTCATCCGACCTCGATTGCCTACATGAGCCGCCAGCGCACGACGGTTTGCCACCGAGTCTCACGGGCACCCACCGGCGCGTCCGAGACCGTGGCCTCAAGACCTCCGGCGACCATCCGACCTAGAGATTTGGCCAGTGTCTCGACAGTTCAACCTTCGCTTCGTTGGGGAAGACATGAAACGCAGCTTGATCGCGCTGGCCCTGACCGGGGGCCTGCTGGGAAGCGCCCGAGCGGACGAGGCGCCGCTCACGTACATCGCGACCCAGGAGCTTGCCGCCAAGATGCGGGTCTCCCCGCGGACCTTCACGGTGATCGACGCGCGCGCGAGGGTCGAGTACGACGAGGCGCATATCCCGGGCGCCATC
>WNFL01415339.1_pt2 | contig 13878 bp, 14 predicted proteins | sample 5400361 | NCBI WGS metagenome assembly WNFL01 (sample SAMN13153351, study PRJNA577476) | soil metagenome | isolation source: 40 cm soil on Douglas fir-dominated hillslope | place: USA:California | collected 2013-09-17
CAAACGGCTGGCCAAGGGCTGCGACTGGATCGTCGCCAACGACGTCGGCGGCGATGGCGCCATCATGGGCGGCGATAGAAATCGCGTCCATCTGATCACCGCGGCCGGTGCCGAGACCTGGCCCGAGATGTCGAAACCCGAAGTGGCGCGCCGGCTCATCGAGCGCATCGCCGAGTCGCTCGGAAAGAAGGCCGCATGAAAGTCGCCGTTCAGCGCTTGAAGCACGCCCCCGATCTGCCGCTTCCCGCTTACGCGACCGAGGGCGCCGCCGGCCTCGATCTGCTCGCCGCGATCGAAGGCCATGTGATGCTGGCACCCGGCCAATACCGGGCGGTGCCGACCGGCATCGCGCTCGCATTGCCGCACGGGTTCGAGGCGCAGCTTCGTCCGCGCTCAGGCTTAGCGCTTCGTCACGGCATCACCGTCTTAAACGCGCCCGGCACCATCGATTCCGATTACCGCGGCGAAGTCACGGCGATCCTGATCAATCACGGCGACAGCCATTTTGCGATCACACGGGGGATGAAGATCGCGCAGCTGGTGATTGCCGCTTATGCCCGCGTCGAATGGATCGAGACGGCGGATCTCGAACCGACCGCACGCGGTGAGGCCGGCTTCGGCTCGACCGGCTTTGTACGTTGAACGGAGGGGGAGATGCTTCGGCTTTCGCGTAAGACGCTGCTGGCGCTCGAAGCGGTCATCGATATCGCATACAACGCCCGCCCCGAGCCGGTGCAGGCCAAAGAGATCACCTCGCGTCAGGGCGTTCCGCAGCGCTACCTCGAGCAAGTCATGCAGCAGCTCGTGCGCGCGGGCATCCTGCGCGGCGTGCGCGGACCGCGCGGCGGCTATCGTCTGGCCCGCGAGCGGCGCCGGATCAGCGTCGGTGACGTCGTGCGCATCGCCATGAGCCTCGACACCGGAGAAGACAATTTCGACGGCGGCTCGGAGCTCGGCCGGCGCGTCGTCATGCCTCTCATTGCGAGCCTGCAAGAAGAAGTGATGAAGAAGCTCGACGAGATTTCCATCGAAGACATCTGCAAGCGCGCGCGCGCTACCGGACTTGACTGTGGTCAGCCGGAGCGACCTGATACCGCGGCCGATTTCACGATCTGACGATATGGGCAGGAGAACGACATGACCGGCGAGGATGTTTCAAAGCACAAACCGGGCCGGGGCCGCATATTCGACTCGATCACCGAGACGATCGGGGATACGCCGATGGTGCGCATGACCCGGATGCCGCAAGCCGCGGGCGTGAAAGCCGACCTTCTGTTCAAGCTCGAGTTCTTCAATCCGATCGGCAGCGTGAAGGACCGTATCGGTGTCTCGATGATCGACGCCTTGGAACGTCAGGGAAAGATCGTGCCGGGGAAGACGGTGCTGGTCGAGCCCACCAGCGGGAACACCGGAATTGCCCTGGCCTTCGTCGCCGCGGCGCGAGGCTATCACTTGATCCTGGTGATGCCGGAATCGATGTCCTTGGAACGGCGCAAGATGCTGATGCTCCTTGGCGCGCAGATCGAGCTCACCGATGCGGCCAAAGGCATGAGGGGTGCGCTCGCCCGCGCGGACGAAATCCTCCGCACCACGCCTCATTCCGTCATGCCGCAGCAATTCGAGAATCCGGCGAACCCCGAGATTCATCGCCGCACGACGGCGGAGGAGATCTGGAACGACTCGCACGGCGCCGTCGATGCGGTGATCTCGGGCGTAGGCACGGGCGGCACGATCACCGGCATCGGACAGGTCTTGAAAGCGCGCAAACCGAGCGTGAAGATGATTGCGGTCGAGCCCGAGGACAGCCCGGTGCTTTCCGGCGGCCAGCCCGGACCTCACAAGATCCAAGGCATCGGCGCGGGATTCATCCCCGCGATTCTGGACCGCAACATCATCGACGAGATCGTCACCATTTCGAACGAGACCGCATTCGAGACCGCGCGCGCGGCAGCCAGGCTCGAAGGTATCCCCGGAGGCATCTCCTCGGGTGCAGCCATCGCCGCGGCATTCGAGGTCGGCGCACGGCCCGACATGGCAGGAAAACAGATTGTCACCATCATACCCTCCTTCGCAGAACGCTATCTCTCGACCGCGCTGTTCGAAGGGCTGTGAACGACGCTTGCATTCATTTCTAAAGTTGTCATCCCCGGTGTGAACAACACGCAAGCGTCGCAAGCGAAGGGAATCGCGAAGTGTCTGGGTCCCCTTCCCTCGCCGCCCGGATTAAATCCGGGGCGGCTCGCCGGGGATGACAAAACTTTTTTGAAGCGACCTACAATTCCGCCATGCGGTCGGGACGATCGGTGATGACGGCATCGACGCCCCATCGGGCCAGCGTTCGCATCTCGCGCCGCTGATTGACGGTCCAGACGCCGAACTTCAGTCCTCGCTCATGGGCTTCATGTATCGCTTTCCTGTTGACCGCGGAGCGCGGGCAGAGCCAGCCGTCACCGCCGGCCTTCGATATCGCTTCCGCACAGGAACCGCCGAACTTCCGCGGATGAAAATCGCCGGCCCAGGCGGAGCGCCGCCCGCGCAGCTTCAATCGGGCGCGGCCTTGCGTGAGAAACCAGCAGGGCAACGCCGGCTGCAACCGCTTGACTTCAAGGAGCGCCGGCCAATCGAAACTCACGATCACTGTGCTCTCGAGGAAGCGGGACAACCGCAACTCCTCTACAAGCGCCGCGGCCACGTCCTGGGGCGCAGCGGAGAGACTGCGGTTGTCGAAAGAGGTCTTGATCTCGATGAAGAGCTTGAACTCCTTGCGCAGGCTGCGGATCGCGGCGGTGACATCGGAAAGAAGCGGGATGTGTTCCCCGTCCTTCGGATGCAGCGCGCGATGACGCCGAGCGTAAATCGTGCGCGGCTTGGCGCGGCCGACATCGAAGGCCGTAAGCTCTCTTCGGTCAAGATCGCGAATCAACGGCAAAGGCGGTCTCACCCACGATCCGTTCTGATCTCGGCAGAGCTCACGCTTCAGGCGAAAGTCATGAAAGACAACGAGCTTCCCATCCCGCGTGAGCTGAACATCGAGCTCGGCTCCGTCAAAGCCATGCCGAGCCGCTTGGGCAAAGGCAAAGACCGTGTTTTCCGGCCAGAGACCGGCCCCACCTCGGTGAGCAATGTTAAGCGGCTTATTCATGTTCCCTTACGGTCGCGCTCAAGCAACACGAGGGCGCGAGCATGAAAATAAAAACACTATCTCGACCTACCGCGCCCGTGTAAGCTTCACGTCTATGAGAGGTATGGATATGGATCGAGAGATGCGCGTTATGACTCGATTCGGCTGCGTTTTGTTCGCGGTCGTTGGAATGAGCGGGAGCGCATTCGCGCTTAGTCCGCACGCGGACAGTGCGGACGGCCTTACGCTGCATAGCACACTCGGCCCCGTGGCCGAGGAAAAAACCGGCGGTGTCGAAACGGCGACCGACGTGAAGCCCGGCGAGACGCTCAGCATCGTCGGCGACTGCGTCATGCCGCTGCACTCGGCGGAAAATTTCCGCGTGGTGCTGACACTCACCGACGCGCTCGCGAGCGTCGAGCCCGGGTTCCGCTCGGTGCTTGCCACCGATCAGGAAATCCGCGGCAACACGCTTCAGGTGCGCGTGCCCGATCTGCCCGAAGCCGCCAATCGCATTTTCCAGGTGAAGGTCTTCCGATTGGGCGAAGACTCGCCTGTGATCTGCAACGCCGGCGCAATCCGCATCGGCGGTCCCAGGCGGCGAAGACGCCGAGCGCGCTCGCCGCAGCGATGAGCGCGACGCGCAAATACTGTGTGCGCCTCGCTTGAGCGAGCGCGATCGCATTCACCGAATCGGGATGGAGCTTCAGGCCGCCTTCGGCAAGCTGCCCCGCGATGAGCTCGGTATCGCGCAGAAGTTGCGGCACGTTCTGCGCCAGGCGCCCGAAATTCGTCAGTCCGACGGCCGCATCGCGTAGCCGCGCTTCGGGGCCCAAATGATCCATCATCCAGCCTTCGATCACGGGACGCGACGCTTCCCAGATGTCGAATTCCGGGTCGAGCGCGCGGGCAACGCCTTCGACCACAACCATCGTCTTCTGCAAGAGGACGAGCTGGGGCTGCAGCGGCATGTCGAAGCGCCGCGTGGTCTCGAACAATTGCTCGAGCAGCCGCGCCATCGATACCTCACGTGCTCTCAAGCCGAAGATCGGCTCGCCCACGGCGCGCAGGGCTTGCGCGAAGGTGTCGACATTGTGGGTCCTCGGCACGAAGGCGAAATCGAAATGCACCTGGGCGACGCGCGCGTAATCGCGGGCAAGAAATCCCGCCAAGGTCTCCGCCATGAAGCGGCGCATTCCCGGATCGAGCCTTCCCATGATGCCGAAATCGACCGCGCAGACGCGCCCGTCCTTGTCGACGAAGAGATTTCCGGGATGCATGTCGGCGTGGAAGAAGCCGTCACGCAGCGCCTGCATCAAGAAAGCGCGAAGCAGCTTCACCGCGATGCGCTTAGGATCGTACCCGGCGGTTTCGAGCGCCGCCGTATCGCGCAGCGCGACACCGTCTACCCATTCCGAAGTGAACACGCGCGCGCTCGTGCGCGACCAGTCGAGAGCGGGCACGCGGAAATCCTCATCCTCGCGCGTGTTCTGCGCGAGCTCGGAAGCGGCCGCGGCCTCCATCCTCAAGTCGAGCTCGAGGGCGACGGATTGCGCCAGCATCTCGACGAGACCGCGCAATCTCAGGCGGCGGGCTTCGGCCGAGAAACGTTCGGCCGTCCGCGCGGCAAAGCGAAAGGCTTCGAAATCGCGGGCGAACTCGGCTTCGATGCCGGGGCGCAGGATCTTCACTGCGACGCGGCGCGAAGGATCATCGTTGGTTTCCGCGAGATGCACCTGGGCGATCGATGCCGCCGCGACCGGCGGACCGAACTTCAGGAACACGGTCTCAAGCGGGCGATTGAGCTCCGCTTCGACGATCCGGCGGGCTTCGGCCTCGGGAAAAGGCGGCAGCCGGTCCTGCAAGGTCTCCAAGCCGCGCGCGATTTCCGTGCCCAAGATATCGGGACGCGTGGCCAGGAACTGCCCGAGCTTGATCGCCGAGGGTCCCAGCTGTTCAAGCGCCGCCGCAAGGCGCAGACCCGGCGGCACTCGAGTGTTACGCGCTCCCCTGCCCCCGGCGAGGCGCGCAAGCACCCGAAGCCGGGCGGGCACTCGCGCGGCATACTCGGATGGGAGCAACGCGTCGTGAGCGGCCAGCGTCCGCGCCACGCGCAGCAGCCGTCGCATTTTGCTCACTATACGGAGCATTTCACAGCTTCCAGCCAGAATGCATCGCGGCGATGCCGCCCGAGAGGTTGCGGAACTTGACTTGCGAAAATCCTGCCCCGGCGATCATCCTGGCGAACGGCGCTTGCGCCGGGAAACGCCTGATGCTCTCGGCGAGGTAGCGATAGGCGGCGCCATCGCCCGCGACGGCCTCGCCCAATCGAGGCAGCACCGCAAAGGAGTAGGCATCGTAAAGCTCGTCGAGCCAGGGCGCGGCGACGCGCGAAAATTCGAGGCAGAGGAAACGCCCGCCCGGACGAAGGACGCGGCGAGCTTCGCCGAGCGCCTTCTCGAGATGCGTCGTGTTGCGGATGCCGAACGCGATCGTATAGGCATCGCGGCTTTCGCTTTCGATCGGCAGATTCTCGGCATCCCCGCACAGCCAGGTGATTTTTCCCGTGGCAGGTCGAGGCCGCCGCATTCCCTCGGCCAGCATGTCCGGATTGATGTCGCAGACGGTGATCTCGGCCTCGCCGCGCCCGGCCACACGATCTGCGATCCTGAAAGCGATGTCGCCCGTCCCCCCTGCAACATCGAGAATCGCCAAGCCCGGTTGCGGATTGAGCCAGTCGACAAAGGCGTCCTTCCACAACCGGTGGACGCCCATCGACATCAAATCGTTCATGAGATCGTAGCGGCGTGCAACGGACGAGAATATCTCGCGCACCAGCGCCGGCTTCTCCTCTGGCGCGACGTCGCGATAGCCGAAAGGGACGGTGCTCATCGGGTATCAGGTATCAGGGATCAGGGATCAGGAAAAGCAGAGCGGAAATAATGGGCTCGGTGCCGCCTTTTCTGATACCTGATCCCTGATACCTGATGCCCGACCGACATGCCTGAGCTGCCTGAAGTCGAAACCGTTCGCCGCGGCCTGGAGCCGGCGCTCAAAGGTCATGCGCTCGCCCGCGTCACGGTGAGACGGGGCGACCTGCGCGTTGCCTTCCCGCTTCGTTTCGCCGAGCGGCTCGCCGACCGGCACGTCGTAAGAGTTCATCGGCGGGCGAAATATCTGCTGCTCGATCTCGAGAACGGCGAGACGCTCATCATGCATTTGGGCATGTCGGGACGGTTCACGATTCATGGAGCAAACGCAGCGGTGAAACCCGGCCGCTTTCATCTGAACACGCCCGAGGACGGCAGCGGCAACGGCAAGCACGATCATGTCGTGTTCGAGACCGAGGAGGGAACGCGGATCGTGTTCACCGATCATCGTCGCTTCGGGCTGATGGCGCTCGAGAATACGACGACGCTCGATCGCGCGCCGATGTTCTTGGGTCTTGGGCCGGAGCCTTTGGACGACAGCTTCACACCGGCGACGCTATCGTCGGCGCTCAAAGGAAAGCGCACGCCGATCAAGGCGGCGCTTTTGGATCAGCACGTCGTGGCGGGACTTGGCAACATCTATGTCTGCGAGGCCCTGTTCCGCGCGCGGATTTCGCCCAAGCGGCTGGCGAAGAGCGTTCAGGCTGAGCGCGCATCGCGCCTTGTGCCGGCAATCAAGGCGGTGCTCGCCGCCGCCATCAAGGCCGGCGGATCGAGCCTTCGCGACTATGCGCGCGCCGACGGCGAGCTAGGCTATTTCCAGCATCACTTCGCGGTCTACGATCGGGAAGGCAAGCCCTGTCCGGGCAAGGACTGCAAAGGCAAGATCAAGCGCATTGTGCAGTCGGGCCGCTCGACGTTCTATTGCCCGAGCTGCCAGCACTGAGCTCGGACCACGATCATAGAAAATCGTGGATTCTATTGCCCGTGGCGCCCAGAATGCGCATATTGCAGTGCAACATGAAGGGCCGCCGCATGACTTACAACAATATCCTCGTCCGCACGGAAGGGCCGGTGGCGATCGTGATCCTCAATCGGCCCCAGGCGCTCAATGCGTTGAACTCGATCCTCATGGACGAGCTTACCGCGGCGCTCGACGGTTTCGAGGCCGACGACGGCGTGCGCTGCGTGATCATCACCGGATCCGAAAAAGCTTTCGCCGCCGGGGCCGATATCACCGAGATGAAAGGGAAGGGCTTCGCCGACGTTTTCAAGGAGGATTTCGTCACCCGGAATTGGGAACGCATTGCGCGCGCGCGCAAGCCCGTCATCGCGGCAGTGGCGGGTTTCGCCTTAGGCGGCGGCTGTGAGCTTGCGATGATGTGCGATTTCATCATCGCCGCCGACAACGCCAAGTTCGGGCAGCCGGAGATCAATTTGGGAGTCGGTCCAGGCGCAGGCGGCACCCAGCGGCTGACGCGCAGCATCGGTAAATCCAAGGCAATGGAAATGTGCTTGACCGGACGCATGATGGACGCGGCGGAAGCCGAGCGCTCGGGCCTCGTCGCGCGTGTTGTGCCCGTTGCCGAACTGATGAACGAAGCGATGAAGAGCGCGCTGAAGATCGCCGGCGCATCGCAACTCGCGACGCTGATGGTCAAGGAATGCATCAAGACGGCGTATGAGACGACGCTCGCCGAAGGCATTCATTTCGAGCGGCGTCTCTTTCACGCCATGTTCGCGACCGAGGACCAGAAGGAGGGCATGGCGGCCTTCGTCGAAAAGCGAAAGGCGATCTTTAAGGACGCGTGAAACGCGCTCTCATTGACCCGAAGCCGTGCCCCGGGCTATAGGCGCGAACCCTTCAACAGCAGGATAGAGAGACCTCATGCCCAGCCACCGTTCGGCCGAAAAACGAGTCCGTAGGACTGCGAAGCGTACCGCCATCAACAAGGACCGCAGGAGCCAGGTCCGGGGGGCAATCCGCAAGGTCGAAGAGGCCATCGCCGCCGGTGACAAGAAGGCCGCGGTGGCTGCTTTAAAAGCCGCAGAACCCCAGATCATGCGCGGGGTTTCGAAGGGAGTTATCCACAAAAACACCGGCTCGCGGAAGGTCTCGCGCCTCTCGGCCCGGGTCAAAGGGCTCAGCGGCTAGGATTTCTTGCCCTTTCCTTTTCGCCTTTCCAGTTTTTTACCTGTGAATATAGCTCCACTATTTGATACTGTCCGTGAACGGAAAGTTATTGCCGACGTTAACCCAATTGTCATGGAATCGTCGCGGCGGTCTTTTTAAGCCCCTGAATCCACTGCCATCCATTCATCCGTGTACTCCCGACGCGATCCTCCGTACACGTTCAAAAGCCTTATTTTTCGGGCTTTTTCGAGGGTCTGACCGGGGCGGAAAACGCGGCGTTTTGCCCTAGAATCACCCTTGCGTCCGCTGACCAGCCTTGTATAAAGGTCGCTCTAGTGACGGGGGCGGCGGATATGGGCATGGAAAGCGGACAAAAAATCTACTGCAGAGCGCATGTATTTACCGTCGATAATGCGCGGCTTTCCAGTCCTCGCTAAGTAAACTTCCAATATTCAACGCTGACTTGGGTAAGGAGTGCTTGCGCACTCCCCGGACGGACTTGTCCTTATTGGGCCTGTAATGATCGATCCGCGCCTCTCTCCCAACACTCCTTCCGGCACAGCCGGCTACGCCGGCGATCTCGGCCCCAAAGAAACTTGGGAACAGCTCGACAAGGATCCGCACGCGCAGCTCATCGACGTCCGCACCGAAGCCGAATGGAACTTTGTCGGCGTCCCGGATTTGAGTGCGCTCCATCGTCAGACGCTCTTGTGCGAATGGCAGCGGTTTCCTGCCGCCGCCAATCCCCATTTTGCGGCCGAGGTGGCTGAGGCGCTGAAGGACACCGGCTACCACAGGGGATCGGCGCTGTACTTTCTGTGTCGCTCCGGCGGGCGTTCGCGTGCGGCTGCGATTGCGATAACTGAGCTCGGTTACGGCCCATGCTTCAACGTGGCCGACGGATTCGAGGGCGCGCTCGATCAGGCGCGCCATCGCGGCTCCGCGGCCGGTTGGAAGGCCTTGGGCCTTCCATGGATTCAATCCTAACGCTTCGAAGAGGACGAGACCGCCATGCGACCGCAACGGAATTAGAAAATTTTTCTGACAACTGGGATCAACCGGCGTGGGCTTCGCCGGAAGGATTGGGGGGTTTGATGATGGGTTTGCCTTTACAGCAGATGCCGGAGCCGCAGTGGGCCGACATCTGGAATTCGGTTCGCGAGCGGGTCCGCTTGGAATTCGGGCAGGGAATCTTCGACACCTGGATCGCGCCGCTTTCCTTGAGCGAGGTCGCGAGCGGACATGTCCGGCTCTCGGCGCCACGACGCCTCATCCGCGACTACGTGACATCGCATCACGCGGCACGGCTCGAGCGCGCGTTCGTCGCGACAACGCCGGCTTTCGCCAGCCTTGAAATCATCGTCGCTGCGCCTGAATTGCGCGGCGTGGCGGCAGTGCCGAAGCCTGCGGCAATTCCGGCAAAGCCACTGTCCTCGCTCGCACCCTTGAACGGCGGCGCCTTCGGCGCGGGCAAAGTGCCGGGCGCGTCTTTGCAGGGGCTTTGGGATCGGCAACCCGATCCCGGGCAGAGCTTCACGGGCTTCATCGTCGGGCCATCGAACGAGTTCGCGTTCAAGGCGGCCCAGCGCTTCGCGGAGACCGGCGAATCCGAGATGGGGCTTTTGTTCATCCATGGCGGCTTCGGCTACGGGAAGACCCACCTCTTGAACGCGATTGCGCTCGAAAGCCGCAGCGTGCGCGGCGCGCGCGTGCTGTTCCTGCGCGCCGAGGATTTCATGCGCCGGTTCCTGGCGGCGTTGCGTAATCAAGAAACGCTCGCGTTCAAGGAAGAGCTGCGGGGAGCCGACATCCTCTTGATCGACGACTTGCAGCACATCTGCGGCCGCACCGCGACGATCAGCGAGTTCCTGCATACCGTGAACGCATTCACCGACTTGAAACGCAAAGTGGTGATTGCCGCCGACCGGCCGCCTTCGACACTCGAAGGGCTATCGGAGGACATCCGTTCGCGGCTGCAGGGAGCTGTGGTGATCGCGCTCGAGAAGCCCGACGTGGTCACGCGACTTGCGATCCTTAGAGCCAAGGCGGCCGAGTTGGAGCGCAAGCGCCCACGTGCGGCGCTTCCGGAACCCGTTCTAGAGCAGGTTGCCAAGGAGCTCGACGTTTCGCCGCGAGAATTGCTCGGCGTCCTGATGAAGCTTGCGACCTACGCCGACCTCACCGGCAAGCCGGTTACGGCCGAGGTTGCGGAAGAGGCGATCAGCAGCCGCACGGTTGCGGCGGATCGCCGGGTGACAATCGAGGAGATCCAGAAGAAAACGGCGGAGTTCTACAAGCTCGATCTGCGCGAGCTGCATTCGGCCAGGCGCGCGCGCCGTGTCGCGCGCCCGCGTCAGGTGGCCATGTATCTCGCGCGCGAGCTGACCAGCCGTTCGCTTCCCGATATCGGGCGCCGGTTCGGCGGCCGCGACCACACCACCGTGCTGCATGCATGCCGGCGCATCGAAGCTCTGTGCAAGACCGACCCAGTGTTCCAGCAGGAAGTCGATTTCCTGCGTAAGGTATTGGGCCGCCCGCCACGCGTGCCGATTTGAGAGACGGCGCCTGGGCCTCTCCTCTTCGTGCACGCGAAGATGAGAGGCCTGCCGCCTCCGGCGTCGTTCTGAACACCTATGATTTCACGAGCTTTCGGCGGCTTTTGCGGCATCGCCCGAGTCGCTTGTTGGCGCAATTCTGGCTATTGTGCAGCCATGGGAATCGAAAATTCCGGAACCTTGTAGAACCATGAAAATCAACGGCGCTTGGACATGTGCAGAGCGTCGTGGAGCGCCGCAACACGATTCCCATCCTGTCGAATGTTCTGATCGAGGCGGCGAAGGGGCTTTTGAAGCTGACCGCGACCGATCTGGACATCGAGATCGTCGAAACCATCCCGGCGGATGTGTTGCGCAACGGCTCGGCGACGGCGCCCGCGCATATGCTTTACGACATCGTGCGGAAAATGCCTGAAGGCTCGCAGGTCCAAGCGGAACTCGCAGCAGGCGATTCGGCGCGGCTGATGGTGTCGGCGGGCTTGATCCGCTTCGAGCTCGCCTGCCTGCCGCAGGAGGATTTTCCCCAGATGTCGGCAGGCACCCTGCCGCACCGCTTCAGGCTCGCCGCTGCCGATTTGATCGCGCTCATCGAAAAGACCCGCTTTGCGATCTCGACGGAAGAGACGCGCTTCTACCTGAACGGCATCTATGTCCATGCCGTCAAAGACGGAAAAGCCGCGCATATGCGGGCGGTTGCGACCGACGGACACAGGCTGGCGCGCTATGAGCTCGAGCTCCCGGACGGCGCCAAGGACATCCCGGGCGTCATCATTCCACGCAAGACCGTCGCCGAGCTGCGCCGGTTGCTCGAGGATGCCGAAGGCGCCATCGAAATCGGCTTATCGGACACCAAGGCCCAGTTCACCTTCAACGGTGTCGAGCTCACCTCGAAACTGATCGATGGCTCGTTTCCCGATTATCAGCGGGTGATCCCGACTTCGAACGACAAGGTGCTCACCCTCGACGCCAAGGACTTCTCGCAGGCAGTCGATCGGGTTTCGACCATCTCCGCGGACAAGACGCGCGCTGTGAAGCTTAACCTTCACGGCGACCGGGTGACGCTTTCCGTGGTCAATCCGGAGTCCGGAACGGCGACCGAAGAGCTCGGCGCGAATTACTCCGCTGAAGCCATTGAGATTGGCTTCAACGCTCGCTATCTCCTTGATATCACCGGGCAGATCGTAGGCAAGGACGTGCGATTCCTCCTTGCCGATGCCGGCTCGCCGACATTGATCGAAGACACTGAGGACAAGCGCACTCTGTACGTCCTCATGCCCATGCGGGTTTAGGAAAACTTGACGCAAACGGCCAAGCTTATGGATGACGCAAGCACGCGTCGGGGGACGGCTTCTCCGGCGCGATGGCCGCTTTTGTCGCTTGGCCGCGTGGCGCTGACCAATTTCCGCTCTTATGGGCGGGCTGAGCTTGGCATCGCGGCGAAGCCCGTCGTTCTTGTGGGTGCGAATGGATCGGGCAAAACGAACCTTCTCGAAGCGATCTCGCTGCTTTCGCCGGGCCGAGGCTTGCGAGGCGCGAAGCTTGGGCTCATCCAGCGCCGCGCGCCGATTGCGCCGAGCGCGGAGCGCGACGATGCCTTCGCGGACAGCCTGTGGGCGGTCTCGGCAAGTGTCGTGCGGCCCGGTGGCACGTGGGACATCGGCACGGGCCTTCTGCAGGCGCAAGGCCGTGCACCGCGCCGGGCTTTGCATCTGAACGGTGCTCCGGCGTCTCCATCCGACGTCGTCGAGCTTCTTCCCATGCTTTGGCTCACCCCGGCCATGGACCGTCTGTTCCTGGAAGGCGCAAGCGAACGCAGACGGTTTCTCGATCGGCTGGTTTTCGCCCTTAACTCCGGGCACGCGAGATGCGCCACGCGCTATGAGCGCGCCATGCAGGAACGCATGCGGCTGTTGAAAGACGGGGTGCGCGATGCATCCTGGCTCGACGGGCTCGAGGAGACGATGGCGGCCGAGGGTGCGGCGATTACGCAAGCACGCCTTGCGACGATCGAAACCTTGAATTCCGAGCTCACGGCACGCGGGGCCGAAGGCGCATTTCCCTGCGCGCATCTCTCACTTGCCGACGCTCTTGGCGAGGTCGCCATCGAGACGAGCGAGCTTCAGGACGCGCTTTGCGGATCGCGGGAAAAGGATCGTGAAGCCGGAAGGACGCTCACCGGCCCTCATCTTTCCGATCTCGAAGTGCGGCACACGGGCAAGCGCGCCGACGCACGGGACTGTTCGACCGGCGAGCAGAAAGCGCTCCTCGTCTCGATCGTGTTCGCCAATGCCTGGGTGCAAAGGAAGCGCCGCGAAGAGGTCGCGCCGCTCTTGCTGCTCGATGAGATCGCCGCCCATCTCGATATCCAGCGCCGCGCCGCGCTGATCGAGGAAGTGCTCGCATTAGGGGCACAAGCCTGGCTCACCGGGACGGACAAGAGCCTTTTCGCGCCCCTTCAAGGCGAGGCGCAATTCTTCTCGATTTCCGCCGGCCAATTCGTGCGAGCAGATTGAACCATGTCGCACGAATTAAATCCCCAAGGCAGCAACGGCGAGAGCTACGACGCGGGCTCGATCAAGGTCTTGAAAGGCCTCGATGCCGTGCGCAAGCGGCCCGGCATGTATATCGGCGACACCGATGACGGCTCGGGCCTCCATCACATGGTCTACGAAGTCATCGACAACGCCATCGACGAGGCGCTCGCCGGCTTTTGCGATCGCATCGAGGTGGAGCTGAACGCGGACGGTTCCTGCAGCGTGCGGGACAATGGCCGCGGCATTCCGGTCGACATCCACCAGAGCGAGGGCGTGTCGGCGGCGGAAGTCATCATGACCCAGCTTCATGCCGGCGGGAAATTCGAGCAGAACGCCTACAAGGTGTCCGGCGGACTGCACGGCGTCGGCGTCTCGGTGGTGAATGCGCTTTCCGAGTGGCTTGAGCTGCGCATCTGGCGCGAGGAGAAAGAGCACTTCATGCGCTTCCACGACGGCGATCCGGACGCGCCGTTGCGGGAGAGCGGCGAAGCGAAGAACCGCCGCGGCACGCAAGTGACCTTCCTTCCGAGCCCGAGAACCTTCACCAAAACGGAGTTCGATTTCGCGACTCTCGAGCATCGGCTGCGCGAGCTCGCGTTTCTGA
>WNFL01064008.1_pt1 | contig 13877 bp, 17 predicted proteins | sample 5400361 | NCBI WGS metagenome assembly WNFL01 (sample SAMN13153351, study PRJNA577476) | soil metagenome | isolation source: 40 cm soil on Douglas fir-dominated hillslope | place: USA:California | collected 2013-09-17
TCCTGCTAGCGATTCGTTGACTGAGGACTTCAACAGAGTAAACTTGTTCCGCGGGCGCGTGCTGCGAGGGAAGATACGGCCCAAGTTCCACGTGACGGTTCAGTACCGGGAGCAGTCTCTTCCTGACTACCGTCCGAGAATGCGGTTACCAAAGGACCTGGAACCGATCTGGGTTGAATGAGTAGAAGCTGCGTGGAAGCTGCTGGCCGGCCTCGAATGGGCCGCATAATGTTATTTATTGTTCCTTACGCTAGTTTGTGATAACTATTCTTTGTAATCTTTATGATGAACGCGGCCAGGTGATGGCGGGTTGCTAATCCACGTCCGACTCGCTCGGTTCAATATGGACAACGAAGCGCCTGGAGCCCTCTGGAATATGGATAGAATATGGGGCTTTTTGTGGAACAAGAGTGGACCTGTGCTTAGGATGGGAGTACTGTGAGAGGAAGTTGGACCACTTCGCGACCGTCGGTGTCGGGGTGGTGGTTGCGTATGGCGTCTGGGAATTATGGGAATGGGCGTGGGCTAAGCGAGCAAGATATGGTGCTCGGAAGATGCGAGACATGCTTTAGCGCCAGAGACTGGCAGTGATTCCGGGGAACATTTGCCTGACCCGCTCGCCTGCCTGAGTACTGAGCCTCAGCAATCGACTCCTTTGGTTCCTTCTCCGGACTCCGCAAAGCCAACGCACTCTTTCGCAGTCTTTCCCCAACCAAACCCTCAGAACCTCCCTCCTCGTCTCCCTCCTCGACGGCGACCACGGTCACCTCATCTCCTGCCATGGCTCTCGCAGCCGACGCCCGCACTAGTCAGCCAGCAACGACCCACTTCAGCAACGGAATTCCGCCCGTATCCCCCGCCCCATCTCACGCAGACGATCTCACAGACAGAATCCGTAACGCTCTTCTACTCCACGACCGTCATGAGCAGGTGTGCCTTCATTTCCCTCACACGTCTCACCCCGTCGCTGATGAATCTTCCTCTCTAGAAATACAGACAGGTCTCTGGACTACTTAATATCCTCCCCATCGACCATAGGCTCACGCTCACACACAGGAACTCGCCGAACTTCAGCGCAAGAATGCGGTTGAGCTCGAATCCCTCTCCGCCGAGCTTAAGAACGCGGAAGAAATGCACCAAAAGCTTTTGGCTGAGAATGCGTATGTCGTATACCCCTTCTCATCGTGTTCCCATCAACTCATCTCCGGCTCCTCCAAGCATTCTCAATGAACGCATCCGACAGCTCGAGGCCCGGCCAAATGACGCTGGTCGTCTAAGTGCACTCCCAACCGACCTAGACGCTCAAAAGGCAAATTATTTTACCCAGACCGTCCTTGGAGTCTTCCATGAACCCAAGGGTCCTGCACCAGAACGGCATCGTCCCGTACGCAGTGTAGCTACTGCCAAAAATGACCCACAAGGGAAGCCCGAATCTACAGGCGACGGTAGGCGTGCTAGCAAGAGGCAGAAGATGAATCCCTCCGCCATGGACGTGGACCCCTCGCCTCCCGCCTCCTTTGCGCCTTCAGAGGTGGCCACTCAACCGGACGCGTCACCTACCGCTCACCTTGTCACCAAGTCTGGAACACGGATTCGCTTGAAGCCCATTGCCCAGCCAGGAGCGCATGACACCTCCGATGACCCAGACGACGATGATGGTGTCCACCCTGGCCAAAAGCGCCCAAGATCACCCGCCTCAAGTATCCAAACTGCACCCAAACCCAAGAAACAGCGGACTCAACCCAACAAAAACTACCACAAAATAGTTATCCCGCCCATTCCTAGAGACAAAAATGGAGTGCCGCTGCTCCCTCTACAAGTCGGAACTTTCACGTTGTATAGTCTTGGCGAAATCTTAACCCTCGATGATAAGGCGGTTCAAAAGGCTATTTATCCTATCGGGTACAAATGCGAGCGGTGCGTCGTCCACTGAGAGTATTCGTCGCTCCTTCACTCACATATGGGTCAACGTATAGGCGTTGGATTGCAACCGGAGACCCAGCTCATATGTCGGTGTACACCTGCACCATTCATAGAGGGCCTGATCCGAAAAATCCCATCTTTCGCGTGACTCCGGAAAACGGAGAACCAGAAGAAGGACATACGACAACCGCAGCATGGTGGAAGTTCCATATGGAGCGCCAGAGACACCGTGGTGACCCTACAGCACCAAAATTTGATGGTGATGAGATGTTTGGTTTGCACGAGAAACCGATTCGCGCACTTTTACAGGAGCTCCCTAAGGCAAGAAAGCTTCGTGATTATGTCTGGCAGAGTTATATCGAGGAGACCGGGTATGTCTCCCAACCCAAACCATCCCGCCTGGTGCAACTTGGCTTATAGACCATGTAGGCCTGTAAAAAAGCGTCGTGGTGCTCCCCTTGTACAGCATGTCCCACTTAACCAACCGAATTCCGTGATTCCGGATCACTCGAATGGACAGCCTCAGTCCGTTTCACATAGGGTTCCCAGAGACGGCGCTGCTCTACCTGCCATGGCATAAAAATCATTCATGCCACTTGGCACTGGTTTCATCTTTCTGCACGGTGCCGTTTGTTATGCTCACTAGATATTATGGAGCTCCTGTGTTCTATCTACTGTAGTCGTAGATGTCCATATCGGTTCTGGATCGGTTGCACTTTTCTACAGAACGTCCCTTCTTGTGCCTGTATCTCCAATACTTGGAGTGTAATACACTATTCTTCAGTACACCTGGCGTAATATTCCAGCTCCCCGGAAATTCAGCGTCCCCCCACCACTCTTGACGTGAGCTGGTCTGGAACTCTCTCTCATCTCCCTCGTTCGCTGACGGATGACATGGCCTCAACAACTGCCAATGGCTTCTACCACGCTCCAACAAAACCTGGAAAGTCGTCACAAACCGAATATACGGAGGTAAAAGCCCGATACTGGCAAATGGAAGAGGTATGTCCCCGCCTTTCCCAATTTCCCAGGAAGTGAACTAACCTTGTCATAGTCGTATCACAAGGTCTGTTCTAATGTCGATCAGTATTTCTCAGGCAATTCACCTAACCCGGCTCGCAGAGCCTGGACCAAGAGAAGCAATGCCCAGATATCGTCCTTGTGAGAGAGAAACTACTGGCAACGCGATTGGCATGTGTAGAACTGGCGAATGAACGAAAGTCAGTAACAGCTACGCACGGTGTCAGGACTGGGGCCCTACGACATCTGACGCATTTCCGAAGCGCACTATTGGATCGAATTCTTCAGCTCGAGATAGATGCGGGTCAAGGGCATCAACCACCTATCAGTGGACCGTTAGGGACGGAGCGAGAATTGCGCTTTAGGGACCGTATAGCTTCTGCGTTGAGCCAGACGACCGATTTGACCAGCGATCCTTATGCGAATTCAGCGCACTGCGGCCCTGCTGCCATGCAAGAGTATCAACAAAAATTTGCAAACACCTCTATGCAAGGCGACAAGTCAACAGGCCCAGAGTTCGACTCCACTATCGGGAAGGGCTCGCCTAGCAAGCGCCCTGCAGGGAAAAATTCAAAAATGGCAACCATCGACGACCCCACAATTGCACAAAGTCTTGTACCCGTTGCACCCCCTACTGCATCCACTTCATCAACACCGTCGCACCCACCTGAGTCTACTACTTCTCAACCTGCCACGGCCTCGACGACCATCCGCATTCCGAAGATCCGGGTCAAACCAATTACCCCACACCCCACAATGAACGCTCCCGCGCACGTACCTTCGTCCAACTCGCTCTCCAATCTTCTCGATGGGAATTCGACCTACCGAGATTCCAAAACGCCGTCTGAGGCGGCGCCTACTGCCCCCGATGGGTCTGCTTCGTCATGATGGTTGAGACTCTATTATATATATACATGTCGCACCTATGGAATAGAGTGCACGTCACTCCACCGGTATCTTTCATGCCGTTAAATGCTGCGGCGAACGGGCAACGTATAAATGAGCGAGACTTTTCGTGGCGATGTATCACCTCGAAGCTCGAGGCCTCAAACCTCTTGTGCACGTACTTCCAGGAAACTTCTCCTGATCTTATGAATATGGCAAACCCTTATCGTAACAAAGAACGTTGCGACCCATGTGCACCTTTGGTGTCAGACCTAGCCAGCTCTTCGAAGGACTTAAGTTGCCATGCTGGGACAAGGACCCATCCATTATTATGCGCACTGCATGGACAAGAACGTCGCCACTAACCTGCTTAATCCGTGTTATTGGAGGAATTGCCTGATTCGGAAGGGGGGTGTTGTTCTCTTGAATTGTCAACACGTGGGGATGAATATAAATATCAAGCAGCTCGGCTTCGCGTAGACTCAACATTCCCTATATAGTGCATCCGCTTTCGGTGGGTCATCAGCACCCCTCCCCCTCCGTTCCCTCTCAGCCCTCCACACCTCTCCACACCCCGCTTTCGTGTATCGCTATTATGGGTATCGACTGGATGTCTCCAGCTGTCTTGTTGAAGACGCAGAGTATGTTCTCAGTTTCTGCTTCGTTCGTGAACCTATTATTGAAATAGACGTCATACAGTGATCTTCACCAATTTCTCACATTGGACGATTGGATGCTACTGTCTTGAGTGGCTTCTCAGTCTCAACTTCGAATGGTCTGTCCTTACAGGACTACGACCTTGGCGTTGGCCGATGGTTGTATGTACTGCTCTACTGGGCTTCTTTGAGGACGCTAATCCCGCCCCATTTGCAGCTCTACTTTTACACAAAGTGGTCTGTCTTGGGTCAGTATTATTCCGCTTGAGCATGTGGTCTTTGGGACTCATTGTTATACTCAGTCGCATTCGTTGGGATGCTCGTCGCCTTCAATGTCGCCTCGCCAATCAATTGCCAGGCCCTGTACAGTTCCAACCAATTTTTGGGGAACACCGGGTTCGTAAATTTCCATTCGTTTCCACGAGGTTTTCTAACTCGACCCACAGAATCGCCGCTGCCTCTACACTTCTCATGTTGAGAACATTCGCGATCTGGAACCAGAATAAATTTGTCGTGATTCCACTTGTTGCTCTTGCTCTAGGACAATGGGGGATTGCTTTCTTCGCAGTCACCACTGTCAAGGCTCACTTCGACGACGCTGCTGGAGCTTGCGTTGTGGCGGGAGTGACCAAGCTTCATCTGGACATCATTTATCTCTACAGTGAGCCTTCTTTGATACGTCAGAAATATAAGTTGCTGAGCAAACTATTAGCCATGTTCCTGGATGCTGTAGTGTTAATTATGACCACAATTGGCCTGGTGAGTAGTAGCACACTTTGCACAGGCAACAGTTCGGTCTGACACCCGAAATAGGTCATCACCCCGGGCCGCTCGAACTTGTGGAGGCTCCTGCTCGGCGACGGTATCCTTTTCTTCGCCATTTCATTCTTCGCCAATACATTGCCCGCCGTTCTCCTCCTCGTCGACCTCAACCCTGTGATGAACATCATTTTCTCCATTCCGGCGCTGGCTGCGAGTGCAGCTGTGGCGTGCCGGTCGTTCGTTCGTCTTAGCGACTACGCACGACCAGTCGAAGGGTCTCGTCCGAGCCACAGCAACGTGCAGTGGACATCCACTCGGCCGAACAACCGCCCTGGTCTCGCCGCCATTGGTACATGGCGCAAGAAGCACGACGACCCCTCAGTGAGTATAAACGTGACGACGACCCAGCACTTGGATTTGGACTCCTACCCGTACGTTGTTTGACACATCGACCCGACAGCTGTATTGATTGCCAACGGTTGCAGGCCTAATTTCCATCCGCTCGATGACCAGAGTGCCGGTTTGAGTAATGATGGTAGCTTGGACGGGAAAAAACTGGGAGCATTTGCTGTTTAGGTGTCTATGTCTGGACAAGAGGTTTGGGCATATTGCAAATCGCGCGTTCGAAAACATGCGTGTGGTAATGATGGTTCTGTGTGTTTTCTATGTGTTTAATACGTGTGTTTTTTTAAGTACCTAATGTTTTTAGTTTGTTAATGCCCAGTGTAGCCCTTTGCTAAATACACATCCATCCATGTTCCACCCACCTTGCCTCTTCGAGAACAGCCCACAATAGAGTCGAGTGAGACTGACACTTGATTTTCATAATGTTTGAATGCTTCGGCGCCCCAATATGCAAATCAGTGTCACAACTCTTTTGGTGATGATGGATATGCCACTTCCCTGCGCACTCCGTGCACTTGAGCACTTAAGGCGGACGACAACCCAACTTGAACTCCCACTCCCTTCCTCCTCGTTCCCAACAGGGTCTTTGCAATGGCTTCTTTGCGGGAAGAGGTACGTCCGACTAGCGTGGTCTTGTGCGCAGGAATCGAGTAATGGTGGCAAACGGCTTCCATCTGGTTGGCGAGGGTATCTGATCTAGAGTATATTTCATTGATCACATCGATATTCAAGCAGAGCTACTGTTTCCCTTGCGGGAATAGTTGAGTCCCTCGCCGGCTCGTCCCGCGCATGGAGAATAGAGTCGCTCATCAAATGCCGGCCATATTTACTGACTACCTTCGATTCAGAGAAAAGCTCGCACACTCGTCTTGTGCTTCGATGGCACGAATGACCGAGTATGTCCACTTGTTCACCTCTCTATCCGTCTTGCTAATGCCTTCCTATCAAGTACGACGACGATGTCAGAGTCTCCTTTGATGCAGAATGTCACCAAACGCCTAATTTACATGCCACCAGAACACCAACATCGTCAAGCTTGTAGGCTTACTCAAGAAGGACGACCCAGAAGTACAAATGGTCTACTACCAGACGGGTATGTGTGGAAGGATCCAATACTTGCTGACGCTCCTATTGATCGTTTGATCACAGGTATAGGAACATATACCCAGCCGGGTCTTCTTGGTATGGTATCAGCAGGTCAGCTCTACGGATAATGACTTGAGCCGGACCCGGTTGAACGACACACAGGTATCGCCAAGGCAATTGACATGTGTATCGCCTGGTGGATCGATGCACATGTAATAGGTATGTGTATTTGAATTCCTAGTCCTGAGCTAAATTGCCCCTAGATGGGTACCACTTCTCATGAGGAACCATCGCAAAGGAGACAAAGTAAGTCTTCTTGCTGTAGACCAGCCATCTATTGAATGTCCTCTAGATATGCATCTTTGGGTTCAGTCGGGGTGCATACTGTGGAAGGTCAGTTCTCTGGACGAGAGTCATTTATCCCGTTTAACACCCGTCTGCAGGGCCTTGGCAGGAATGCTCAATAAAGTCGGCTTACTGCCCAAGGATAATGAAGAACTGGTGTGCTCAGGTTCCGTCCTTTTAGGTTGGATTAGTCTGACCTTTTATTTAGGTCCCATTCGCGTTCGATTTGTACAAGCAAACCGACAAACATGGCTTCGGACAGAGTAAAACTTTTAAGGAAACTTTCTGCAAAGGCGTTGAGATAGAGTTTGTGAGTATCCTGGTCCCTACCTATCTTCGTGTTGCTCAAAGGTCAATTCTAGCTTGGTGTCTGGTACGTAGTTCCAGTGAGATTGATTACTCCTGTATTCAGTATTTTTTAGGGACACGGTAAGTAGCCTCCTCTTTTGTGTTCTATTGAGTTGTTAACGTCATTGGCAGGTCTCATCCGTGGGCATCCTCTTTGGCCGCAACTTGCCTTTCACGTATGCTTGTGCACAGCCCTTACACGAATACAATGCTCACTATATAAATAGTGCATCAAATCGGATTGTCAAGACCTTCCGTCATGCCGTTTCGCTTGATGAACGCCGCGCAAAATTCACTGGCAAGTCCTCTTCGAGACCTGGAATGACAAGCACCTTATGCAGAACACAGCGAACCTCTGGCACAAGAAGCCAGCCAAACATCATCATCATCACATGGCCAGCGCCCAGGCGGATGAGGACCGTCCTTCGAGCGCCCAGAGTACCTATAGGAGCCAAACTCGCGAAACTGACGTTCTTGAGGTTTTCTTTGCTGGCGGACATGCCGACGTTGGAGGAGGCAACGATTCGAACGAAACTCTCCACTCGTTGTCAAACATCTCGCTTAGGTGGATGCTCCGAGAAATCGTTAAGGCGCAATGCGGTGTTCTTTTAGACAATGCCGCATTGAAGCGCATGGGTGTCCCTCGGTCGACCTTTTACTTGTCGTCAGCTTTCCGCGAGTTCAAGCTCAAGTCTTCACACCTGGGTCACGAATTCTCGTCGTCTTGCCCTTGCGGCACTCCCCAAAGTCCAAAGGAGTTATCGACGTTCCTAAGAAGGCGTCCCATTCTTAGTGGTAGTACGGAAGTGTGGTCCCCAGGGGGCGACCAAGGGTTTGACATGGGGGTGGTTCAAGAAGAGCCTGACGACATTGATGATTCCATTTCCGATGCGGTTTCTACTGCCGTTGCTCCCAATTATCTGCAGTCGAAATCTATCCTCGACCTGTACACCAAAGCTCGTGATTTCGTCTCGTCGATCAACCAGCCAACCAACGCCGATGGGGAGTGCACATTCGTGGATCACTACAAGATGTCTTCCGAAGGGTTGGACGCAGAGGACGCAATTCTAGGCAACATGCACGACGAGTTGTACAGACAGCCTCTTTGGTGGATTCTGGAGGTTCTCCCCGTTCGGAGGTCGTGGCAGCAGCCCCAAGGCGTGTGGAACCATTCTTATTGGTCAGTGTCACTGCTTGAGTCTCGAAAATGCTGGTCGAATCTGACCTTGCATTCCCTTCACCTTCACAGGCCGAACCTATTCAGAGCCCGCCACTTGCCAGCACCGGATTATCAGCCACACGTGCACCACACCGTCTTGCTTAGACGTCAGGTGCTCGGGTACGAACCCAAAATTGACCTTAGCAAGGGCTTCATCATCGTCGACTGAACACGGAGGAATGCACAGTGCAAATTAGGAACGCGCCCGGAAAACCCGACCCCGACAGGATAACATCACAACGGGACCTCTTTTCTTTTTTTGATTTGTGGAACACATTTTTGGCCCGCAAAATATTCTGTACATGTACATATGCCTATGGCCAACCAATTGTAACCACTTTTATCCTACTTTCATGTGAACACTGCAATCGGCCACGTTTCGCGAATCGCGAGGCAACGCACAACGGAACTGACACCAACCCCGATCTGAAGTCGGCTCAGAACAGCCAAACACTCCACGATATATAGAGCAAAACACATTAACGGCCTTTCAGAGTATTATCATGCATATTAATAACCTGTCGTCATACATTAGAATGTGGAGCCAGTAAGGTAGCCAACGGTTAAAGCCAACTGGTACGGCAACCGCTACAAGTGTTACTACATAAATATTTTGTTACGACCAGCCATGTGTCAGAAATTTCTCCCATCCATGTTCTGGCACACTTGTATCCATCGAGGGGGCTTGCATTGCAAAAATATTATCCCAGTCGAGAGGTGAATCATTCGTACTGGGATTATTGCTCGTAGAAGAGGGCGATGGTTTCGACTGACTATTCCCCAGATTCACCCGTGCATCCATCGAGACAGGGCTTTCGAACGGCACCGCCCGCATCAAGGCATCCATATCCATATGATACAACTTTCGAATGTCATCAATTCCATTTAATGGAGAGGTGTTCTGAGGAGGGCCAAGCTCGAAGGGTGGGTCTGTCCCGCTGACACGGGCATCAAACGACTGCTGCAGAACCGGTCCGGTAGAACTCGAACCCCCAGAGGTCGGAGAGGTATAACTCGTTCTCTGTGAGTAGCTCAAACTATCACTCTCATCGCTTGACCAGACCGGGGGGATCGAGGATTGGAAGAGGGCAAGGTCGGGGATCACTGGCGTCGGCTGGGCGATCTGCGGCTGTACGAAGAGGCAGGTTTTCAGTACCTCACCGTTGCAGACATTGCTAGTGATGCCGTTCTCCTGTGGGAGCACAGTTGTCATTCCTGCGTCCTGGAAGGCTTTGAGGTATTCGAAGAGCGTCGGGTGCACTCCTTCGGGTGGGTGTACAGGTGGAGTCTTGATGGTTCGTTCTTGAGTGAGATGCTGTTCACTTTCCGCCATTGCCACCATTCCGGAAGCACCAGCGAAACGCAAAACATACTCATTGTCGACGACCGAATCGTCGTCCGAAGACACTTGAGACCGCTTTGGTGGCCAGCGGCCTTTGCGGAAGGCTTCGTATGCAGCGTGTGCTTGAGTATGAAGTTTCTCAATAACACCCTGTTCCGAACCGTCAGTTTGCATACCCGTATGCTGAATGCGAACTACCCCACCATAGCTTTTGTAACTCGGTATGTCTGGGCGTGCATGAACAGTCCCTTCGCCCTGTCGATTTCGGCCAAAGAGGAGTGGGCGAGGGCACAGCCGGGGCTCCGAATCACGATTGCACTAAGGCAAACCTGTTTAGCATTGTGAGTGGAATGTGGTCTATCGAGTAGAATGGCCCTCACATATGCCGAGAAGGCATGCAGATACAAGAATGCAATACGAGGGATAAGGTCTGCTAACTTCTCGTGCAAACGACTCAAGCCCTGGATAATCAACAAGCTGCTGCGATGCGCTGCCAGAACGGAGAGGGCAAACTTGCTCCTTAATGGATCTTCTGGCCAGCGTATGAGCGTTTCGACGAGATAAGTGCGATGAAGATAGAGGAGGGCTGTTACGAAATCATGAGCGTGGAGCACAGGTGATTCCTAATATGGCCGCCCACCTATCTCCCGCATGCCACCGGTGGAGAACGCTCGCATGAGCAGGACCATGATCCGCATTGAGTTGGACAGAGGGACGTCATTCGTACAAGCGACCTCAGGGAGAGGGTAGTCACGCATATTTCGGTCTAGCATCAAGATTTGCCTAGTGATCTCGGTCAGTCGAGGTAGATCAGACTGGCGGAAAATTTCGACATACGAATAAGGCGGGGGCTTTGGACCATACGCCGCATCCAAGAAGGGACCAAGGCATTCTAGAATCGAGGTTGTTGAGTGATTCGGCAGGCGGCGGATACTCTCAATGCAAGTGCGACGCACTCTCGATCCATTTAAACTTGACGCGACTCCCTGAATCAATCGGGCATTAGCACAGGTAGCCGGGGCTATTCAATACGGTGGACTTACAGCTCGGTGTACCTCCTGTATCCTCTGGGTCCCTGGGCATTTTGGTGTCGCATTGTCTGTATTATTGTGGTCAAGAAAGTCACCAGAGGGAAGAGAGGCTGTGTCGCATACTCTGGGTTGATCATGCGAGGCCGACCCATCTGGAAGCATACCATAAAGTCAAACACTGAGATCTCCCACCTGCCGCCAACATGTGAGTAGGTTGGAGGCGCTCAAAAGCACAAACACGGACCAGAGGCGTCTTCTGCGTTCGGCTTCTGCAGGGAATTTATCCCATCTGTCGCTGTCTCGGTCTGCGGGAGGTCAGCCTTGTCCGCTACTCTGGGGACATTGAGCTCACGCAATCCTGCCTATAGGAGGGAGTTGGTCAGCTTACTGCTGAAGACTGACGATAAGACATACGCCTTGCGCCAATCGAACTGCCATAGCCGTCAACATCCATGACTTGGACGGTCCACTAGGGTCATGGGACATTTGGTAATAGAACGCAAGGAGATGCTGTCATACAGGGGCATGAACATCGTGACTCGAGTCGGGAAGCGCTGACTCACAAGGGTTTGAATGACAACGAATGAACGGGATTGCAAGATGTCTTCCCCAAGCACGAGAGAGACGCGAGCAAGTTGAACGTATTCCAGCGCTTGCGGGTCAAATGGTTGCTTCTTCAAATCCAACACAGTGCCGAGTGCGAGGACGGCGAAGACAAGGGCTAGGGGATGGTACGGGTTAGTACACGGCCAGAGGTCTACATTACAAATGAAGCGCACCAATTTGCTCGTCTCTCGGATTCTTGTCACCATAGACTGGGTTCATGGCATGGTCGAGAAATTCCGTCCAGTGCATGGCGTTGGTTCTGCGACAAGTCTAAGCGCGCAGCACATAGAAATGAGTAAAGGGGACACACGACCAAGCAATATGACCATAGAACTCATGGGCGAGTCCCCACGCGACCTCGCGCGAAGGTAGTCTTGCCCGGACATGGGAGCGGACATCGTCATCGATGGAATACGTCGACTTGAAGGGGAACGTCTTGCTCAGGAACACGAGTTCTACAGGGAGGAGTGGCGCTTTGGGGGATTGCGGGGGGTCAGGGCGGTCTTCTGGCTGAGGGGTAAAGTTAGCAACAGGTTCCTAAACTTGGACCTGAGCCCACCCCGATGAAGAACTCAGAGACACCGTGCCTACCAAACCTACGATGGCGTATCAGCATTTCAAAGCGTTCTCCATTGAAATGGAAGATTCACCATTCTGAAGAACCATCTGGCCCTATTGTCAGGGATCCAAAGGTATCTATGAGTACCTCCTCCTCGTCTTGAGGGAGTTTGCCGGGAGAAGTTGAGGGGGAGAGAAGGACGAGGGAGTCTCTGAGGAGTGGGTGGGGATCGGTGCTGACATGGGCTTGCAACTGTGCTAGTGCCGTTTCAAGGTCTTTGACACGACCACGGAGCATTTGGATTTCCTCATGGAGTTCTTCCGTGTTACTGAGAATGAACCTGATTTGGGACCGCACACCAAAGCTTCAGTTCACAGCGAAGAAATAATGGTGTTAGGGCAAGGGCTACAGACCGAGTACCCCTCCCCGATTTTAGAGACCCATTCGGACATATCGATTCGCAGCCACGACGAGAGCATGCGTCACAGGGGATTGTTTTTGAGCACTTGTTGAAGCAAGATCATTAGACTAGACACTGTATGACGAAAGAAATCTCGAAACGCGAGTACCTTGAGTTTGAGGCGCTAAGGAACGAGTGGCGGAAGTCAGCGCGTCAGCGCAGATGACTAAATGACTTGAATGACTGTGGGGACTTGCCTTGCATTCTGCGCAAGCGAGCTGTAGGGACTGAGGCTGTATGGACGCTGCGGACGCAGACGATTTCTTCACAGCAGGAGGCATGGAAGGGTGGGTACGAGTCCAAGCAGCAGTACCTTGTACGACGTACGACTGCGCGATCGGTGTGTGAGACCCGGGTGCTGAATAAGCGATGCAAGTACCAGCCAACCAGCCAACAGCTAACCAGCCAACCAAGCAACCAAGCGCCCGGCAGGCGTCCACGACGCCTTTCGGCCTTAGCGTATTGTTATTTTGCGGGCTGACGCGAAGGCCGAGGCCGAGTGAAATACCCTGAACGGTTGCAAAGGAGGGAGGTTCGGATCCGGAATGGAGCCGATTGTCGTTCTCGTCGCATACTACAAATTATGCAAAATGGGCAAAGTGGGCACGAGCGGCTAGTATTAGTTGGTAGGCACTTCGCCAGCCTGTATATGTTGTGTCGAACCAAGCCACTTCCTTAAAGGCCCAGAGGTATGAGGTATGAGGGTGTACGGACATGGGTGCGGTCGTAATTCCGGCTCGGATCACGAGAGGATGTGCTGGTAGAGTGTAATATTAATCGCTTTAGGGCAAACCCCTATGCACGTCGGTCCATCAATATAGGTGATGTCCCGTACATATGTCGCCTGGATTGGTTCGCGATGCCAAGTTGAAACTCCGCCTGAATATTATTATTATTATTATTTAATGGTAATACATCGTTGCTAGAGCATCACTACAGCCGACGGAGTTTGCGGCGGGCCAAGCCAGGCAAGCCAACAAGCCAGAGTCCAGAGTCGGCCGGATTCACAGATCTTGGCCTTCTCCGCGTCTCCTGCGTGTCGGCGACTTGTGCAACCTACTCGTATACTCGATACAGCCCGATATGACCTCGTCCGGCTCAAAGCCGAGGTCGTTTTTGCCACCGAACGTCTCTCGAATTGCCCGCCAAGGTTCATCCGAGTCCACGCTAGTACCCAGTCCCTCATTGATCACTCCTCCCGCGACAACGGCGACGGCGACAGCGACGGCG
>WNFL01428412.1_pt1 | contig 13874 bp, 8 predicted proteins | sample 5400361 | NCBI WGS metagenome assembly WNFL01 (sample SAMN13153351, study PRJNA577476) | soil metagenome | isolation source: 40 cm soil on Douglas fir-dominated hillslope | place: USA:California | collected 2013-09-17
GTAGGAGCAATCGTGTAAAGCCCCTGCACAGTTCGCTGAGTCGGAAAATTCGAGAACTGTTCAGTGGAAACGTTATTGCCGGTCGTGTTCGCCGCCGCATCAACAGCCGCCCCGCCGGTAACCGTCACGGTCGCCGTTGCCGTAGCCAGGTTAAGCTGTGGGTCAACTGTGGAAGTCCTTCCCAGGTTGACTCCAATCTGGTCTTTCTCATACTTACCGAATCCTGACGCTTCGACCGACACTTTGTAGGTGCCTGGCGGAAGAGCCGCGATCTGATAACGACCCTCATCGTTCGTCGTCGCCGTTTGCGGCGAGATCAGATTTGGACTGGTCGCCGTAACCGTAGCGCCCTTGACTGCCGCGCCGTTCGGGTCGGTAACGATTCCTTCTATAGAACCCGTCGTGCTCGACTGGGCCATCACACTGGTGGCAAACATCGCCAGCGTCATGGCCAGAACGAACATAAAAACTTTTTTCATCGTCTCTGTCCTTTCGTAAAGAGGCCCCCCTGAGGGGAGCTCTAATTGGTCTTAATTCAATCGATAGCCGACAACCCAAAAATCCTTTGGCACCCTGGTATTGCCGGCCTTCATTATTCCGATTTCGTTGGCGGTATCGGGCCTTTGTTTCCAGGCCCCTTGTGGGTTCGTCCCTATCTAACCCGCCAGAGATTCAATTCCGTTCGTTCTTAAGCAATGGCGGTGCCATAGGCGGCTGTTTCGCGGCTGGCTGAAAAAACTCTAATTTAGGACGGTTTAGCGCAATCGGCAGATCCGAAAATTCGGTTTTAGTCCGAAATTCCGTAAAAGCTCTTTGGCCCAGGTTCACGCTGCCTGGCAGACGTTCCGCCGCCTGCGGCGTACCCTGTGGTAGACTGCGGAGCCCAATCCAGTTAATAGGTTTCGAGAGCTTGTCCCAGCGAATCTATCGCGATCCGGTTCATAACATCATTCCTTTGCGCGACGACAGCGCCGAAGGCCGGTTGATGATTCGTTTGATCGACACGCCTGAATTTCAAAGGCTGCGCCGCATCAAGCAATTGGGCCTTGGCCTGTACACGTACCAGGGCGCAGAACACTCACGATTCACGCACAGCCTGGGAGCGCTGCATTTGATGACGCGCATATTGGATCAGCTGGGCGATCGCTATCAGATCGGATTGGGTGATCGAGCGGCTGCGCGCGCGGCGGCCCTCCTGCACGACGTGGGTCATGGTCCCTTCTCGCATGCGATGGAAAAAGTCCTCGGCGTCCATCACGAGCGTTTGACCATGCTGGCCGTGACGTCAAAAGAAACGGCTCTCTCTAACGCCCTCAAATCATATTCCGAAGAACTGCCGCAACGCGTTGCTTCGATCATCGAAGGCACGTTTAAGCCTGCGGCCCTGGCCCAACTGGTCTCTTCTCAGCTTGACGTAGATCGAATGGATTATCTCTTGCGCGATTCACTGATGACGGGCGCGAAATACGGTTTGTACGATCTCGAATGGATCATCAACGCGCTTCAGATCGACGAGCAAGGCGATCGGATTTATGTCGCCGCGCGTGGAATATTTGCAGTCGAGGAATACCTGCAGGCGCGTTACTACATGTTCCGACAGGTTTACTTTCACCGGACCCTGCGATCGGCCGAAGCAGTGCTCAGGTCCGCCTTGCGCCGGGCGCTCGAGCTGGTTGAGAAGGGCGAGCCGGTCTGGTGCGCGATGGGCACGTCCCTTGAAAAGATCCTTCGTCGACAGACGCTGAGCATCACCGAACATCTCGAGATGGATGACTCGGACGTCATTTTTCACATGAAGCAGTGGCAACATTCAAACGACAGGGTGCTAAAGGATCTTAGCCAGCGGTTCGTGAACCGGCGACTTTTTAAGGCTATCGATCTCGACATGCCCGAGACCGAACGAAAAGATTTCCTGGCTGCGGCCCGCGCCGTAGTCGTCAAGGGTGGGTTCATGCCCGAATACTATTTCATCGAAGATCGCGCGAGCGACGTTCCCTACTATGGCTACTACACGCCTGAGGGAGTTGAGCCGCGCACCCGTATCTATATCGAGGATGGCTATGCCCATCCGCGGCTCCGCGAAATCAGCGAGGTCAGCGAAGCTGTGCGCGGGTTGGGGCGTGGTTACGAATTGCACCGAATCTGTTTTCCGGCCGAAGTAAAAGAAGAAGTCTACCGGCTCTATCACAACACGACTCCGGCCCCTCATGCCGGCGTGAATCGCGGGAATTAGTTTGGGGTTTCTTAATTGACCTGGGCTTGCAGACGAAGAACCATGAAACACGAAAGTCGTCTTCTCTGGTTTCTATCATTCATGAAGGTGCGAAACCGGCTACTAGTGTTGTCCTCTTGCCTGATACTGCTCACGTCGTCCGCCCTTGCACAATCGCGGCCGACCCGTTTGGCAGTGCTTGATTTCGGGCAGCATGAAACGGGCGTGCGCTCGGCCAGGGCAATCCGTGAAAGCTTGCGTCCCAAGGAAGAAGCTCGCGAGTTCAGCGTCGACGATCGCGACCAGACCATAGCCGCCGCCCTCGGCGCAGGCTTCGAAGGATCGCTGAATCTGACGACGCAACAGGCGCGAGATCAGACACTCAAGAGATCTCCCTCAACCAAACCTGCTTATTATGAATCCTATGCGACGATTTTTCTGGTGAGCGTCCGCACGGGCAGGTTGGTGCTCTGGGAAAGGCCAACAGTGCAACGCGATGCTCCGGAAGAATCTGAGAGAGCCTTGCTCGCGATCTTATCTTCAGCGGAAACTCGAGAACGTTACTTCATTGCGATGCGTCGCGCGCAGGAGGACGAGCGCGCCGAACGGGTGACCGCTGTTGCCAACGATCCACAGATCATAGAAGTAATGTCCGACGACAGCCGCGATACCGGTCAGGAGGTTCGTGCACCTCGTCCCTATCGACGTTTGAAACCGCCATATCCGGAAACCGCGGCCCGCGCTGAAGTAGAAGCTACGGTCGACGTGCTGGTTGATATCGACGCGCGCGGTGAAGTGAGACGCGTCGAGGTGGCTCGGTGGGCCGGATACGGTTTGGATCAGTCAGTTATAGATACGGTCAGACAGATGCACTTCTTCCCCGCCATGCGCGATGGTGTAGCGATTCCTATGCGTGTTTTGCTGCGCTATAACTTTCGCAAACCGCCGGTAGAGAACCGCTCGCGGTAGCGAGCGGGTAGACATCAATACCTGCCCGCTACCGCAGGCGGTTCCGTAAACTGCCTCGTGTTATCATCCGTTTCGATCACGCAGAGAGAGCGTGAATCCGAAACCATGCTTTATCTTTCGCAGGTACTCGGTCGGCCTATCCTCGACCTTGACGGCGAGCGTGTGGCAACGCTCCGTGACGTCATCGTGCGGCTGGGCGAAGACGAACATCCGCCGGTAGCCGGCTTCGTCGCGCGTTATCGCCGGCGCGATTTCTTCCTGCCACGCTGGCGCATCGCTCATTTCGGCGAGGATGGCGTCCGTTTGAAGTCCGACATCCTTGATCTGCGTCCATTCATGCGACGCGACGGTGAAGTCCTGCTGGCGCGCGACGTGCTCGACAAACAATTGGTGGACGTTGACGGTAAGCGCGTAGTGCGCGTGAACGACGTGCAAATCATCGAAGCCGCAAACGAATGGCGCGTGACCGGTGCGGATGTCAGCTTCTTCGGATTGTGGCGGCGGCTGGCACCCGCACTCTTGCGTAGCGGCACACCCGTCGAAGTGATTGATTGGGCCGACGTGGGTTACCTGGCGACCGACGCTGCTACAGTGCAACTAAAATCGTCGCGCGGGAAACTCGCGCGCCTGCATCCGGTGGAAATCGCGAGGCTCGCTGAAGCGCTTTCCTATCAGCATGGGGCGGAGATCGTTGAATCTCTTGACGATGAAACGGCCGCCGAAACTCTTGAAGAGATGCCCGCCGAACGTCAGGCGCAGATTATTGGCGACATGGATGAAGAACGCGCGGCAGATATCCTGGAACACATGTCGCCGGACGAAGCGGCGGACGTGTTGGGCGATCTTTCGGAGGACAAGGCGGAAGACCTGCTCAACCGAATGGAAGATGACGAGCAAAACGAAGTTGCCGAACTCCTTCCTTACGCCGATGACAGTGCCGGCGGACTGATGACGACTGAGTTTGTAACTTTGCCACGCGATTTGACGGTAGGCGAAGCCCTGGCGCACTTGCGCGAGATGGCCGAGACGCCGAACATGATTTATTACCTCTACGTCGTGGCCGCCGAGGCTTCGTGGAAACTGGTTGGGGTGATCGCCTTGCGCAGTTTGATTCTGGCAGATTCGTCGGCTCCGCTTGAGCGGGTCATGCGAACAGTTCTCCAGGTGGCGCATCCGGACGATGAAGCGGCTGAAGTGGCCCAGAAGATAGCCGAATACAACCTCCTGGCCCTTCCGGTCGTTGACGAAGCCGGCGAGATTCTCGGGATCGTAACCGTTGATGATGCAATCGAAATTCTGTTGCCCAAGGGCTGGCGGCAAAGATTGCCGAAGTTGTTGGGATAAATGATAGAACGGCCGCTATAGCAAGCGGTTCAAACCAAAAGCAGGAATTGGAATGACTGAGGACCCCTCCGAGTGCCAGAGCAACGGACAGACGTGCGCAATGCGGGACGCCGGCTTTTGCGGCGCAGCGCGCAAGGAGTGTCGCAAATGCGTCGCACGATTGCCCGACGCCCGCGAGTGTTTTTGTATTTCGCGATTATTGGCCCCGGCGTGATCACCGCCAGCGCGGGAAATGATGCCGGCGGGATTGCCACGTTTGCCTCAGTTGGAGCCGACTATGGTTACAAACTCATCTGGCTCCTGATTCCCCTAACGCTTAGTCTCGGAATTGTCCAGGAGATGTGCGCCCGCATGGGCGCAGTTACCGGCAAGGGCCTCTCTGACCTGGTCCGCGAGCGCTTTGGCGTGCGCTGGACTGCGTTCATCATGCTGGCTCTGCTGATCGCCAACGGCGGAGTTACCGTTTCAGAGTTTGTCGGTATCGCGGCTGCGATGGAACTGCTGGGAGTCGTGCGCTACGTCTCTGTACCAATCGCCGCAATCTCAATCTGGTGGCTCGTGGTCAAGGGATCATATCAGCGCGTTGAGCGCGTGTTCCTCGCCATGTCTCTCGTATTTCTGGCGTATGTGGTTTCCGCATTTCTTGCCCATCCTCCCTGGGGAACCGTAGCAATAGAGCTGGTCCACCCGCATCTTGAACTCACGCCTGCCTATCTCCTGAGTTTTGTCGCCATCATTGGAACTACGATCTCGCCTTACATGCAGGTCTTCATTCAATCGTCGGTCGTCGAAAAAGGTGTTCGGCTGGAGAACTACCGGATGATCCGTACCGACGTCTGGATCGGGACGGTGTTCGCAATCCTGATAGTCTTCTTCATCGTGGTCTCGACGGCGGCGACTCTCAACATACACGGCGAACACGTTGATTCGGCCCAGCAGGCCGCGCGGGCTCTGCGACCGCTGGCTGGTCCTTACGCGGAGATGTTATTCGCGATTGGACTCTTTGGGGCATCGATGCTCGCCGCGGGTGTCTTGCCCCTGGCCACGGCGTATTCGATTAGCGAAGCGTTCGGATTCGAGAAAGGTGTCTCCAGCAGCTTTCGCGAAGCGCCGATCTTCCTCGGCGTCTTTACTTTCCTGGTGGCCGTGGGTGCGTTTATCGCGATGGTGCCCGGACTGCCGCTGATTCGGGTGTTGATTGTTACACAGGTTATCAATGGGATGCTGTTGCCGGTCGTCCTGATCGCCATCCTGCGATTGGTGAACAACCGCGAGTTGATGGGCGCATACGCGAATGGGCGGCTGTACAATTTCGCTGCCTGGTTGACCGCTGGAGTCGTTTCAGCACTCTCGATACTACTCATCGTCGTGACGCTGTTTCCGAACCTTCTGTCTCGCTCCGGCTGATCACTTGGGCGGCCTTTAGAGATCATGAGTCCCGAACCAGCTCCTTTCGGATTCGCTCCCTTTTGGACTTCACTCTCGCCAAGCAACAAATTTGATGGTAAAAGTACGTGCGCTAAGCGATCCCGATTAGGAAACCGAGTCACCGCATGGCCGCTCGCAGCTCAAGCAAAACAAAAAGGTTTTTCGTCTTCATCTTCACGACTGTCGTGGTGGCTCTGGCGCTTTATCTGTTCTACCACTTCAAGCTGGCATTGACCGATGCTCTTGTGGCCCGCATGGGCCCCAAGGCCGGGGAAGACAGCCTAATTAGGATTCCCGAACTAATCCTTTGGTCCATCCTGGCCTTTCTCGGAGTGCGGGCCGTAAGCACTCTGATCTTTGACATCTTGTTCCGCGTCCGCCGTGGCTACGAAGCACCCACGCTCGTTCGTAATATTTTTTCGATACTGGCGTTCACCGGTCTATTTGTTCTGACCTTCAATAAGATTTATCAAGAGGTAAACCTTGGCGCTCTTTTCACTACCTCCGCTATCTTTGGCGTAATCATCGGTCTCGCTTTACAGGACACGCTGGGGAATTTCTTTGCCGGTATTTCCCTTCACGCCGACCGCCCTTTTCTGGTTGGCGACGTCATCGTCGTGGGCCCGCAGAAACACACTGGCGTGATCGAGAGCATTACCTGGCGGGCCATCAAGATTCGGACGTTCCAAAATCATATCGTTCTGGTCAGCAACAGCAACGCCGCGAAGGAAGCCATCGAAGTTGCCCCTCGCGAGAACTTGAACGCACGCCTGGTTTTATTCGGCACGCTCTACACTGATTCACCTGCTAAGACAATTCACGTCGTTCGGGAAGCAGTGCGTGACGCCGACAATGTTTCAGAGAAGATTACCCCGATCGTGCGCATAAGAAATCTGGGCGACTCTTCGATCGAATGGGAAGTCAAATACTGGCTCGATGATTATGCCAAGTACAATGATACCGATGCCCTGGTGCGTGGCCTGACCTTCGCTTATCCCACACGGACACTCCACCTCGAGCGAAAAGCGATGACCAGGCCCGTGACCGCCGAAGAACAGATCGCGGACCGGTTGTCCGCAGTCGATGTTTTCTCGCCTCTCTCAACTGAGGAGCTGAGGCAACTCGCCACCGCGACGATGGGACACGTCTTCGCACCCGGCGAGACATTGATTCGCGCCGGCGACGAAGGTTCGTCGATGTTCGTCGTGCATAACGGCCGGGTTGCGGTCCAGGTGGTCGAACGAGGCAAACCTCGCACGGTCGCCGTATTGACCGAAGGGAACTTCTTTGGCGAGATGGCGCTGTTCACAGGAGAACCGCGAACCGCAAACGTCGTGGCGCTGGAAGAAACTGAAGTACTTGAGATCGGCCATGCCGCCATGAAACACATCTTCGAGACCAACCCCAGCCTCGCCGAATCGATCAGTTGGACCATCGCTGAGCGCCAGGCTGACCTCGCGGCGGGGTCGTTGCAAGCGTCTCAAACAAGCATCCAGGAATCCGCCGGTGTGCTCGCTTCCATAAAGCGCTTTTTCGGTCTGCGCTAATTCATTCCCGGCCCACCAGACGCGCGATCCTGTTTCAATCCAGCAGCAAGCGACGAGGGTGTCGCGCAGCTCTACAGCCCTAATAATCGGCCCTCTATGCATCTGACTGTAGACTTGACAGGAAGAGACTCAGCCTTTATTATCGCTGCGTACTCAGAAAGCTCGGCAATGAAACGAATGGGTTCCGAGGCAATACATCTATCAAGGATTCAGGAGGTTTGATTATGAGTATCGTTCGTTACGACCCTTTTCGCGATCTGCGAACTCTGCAGGAGGAGGTCAATCGTCTTTTCACTGGGAGCGTGACGCGCGCCTTCGACGACGAAGGTATTGCCCGCGGTTCGTGGAGTCCCAACGTGGACATCTATGAGAATAAGGACCAGATCGTGCTCGAGGCGGAATTGCCCGGCATGAAACGCGAGGACTTCGATCTATCAGTTGAGAACAACGTGATTACACTCCGCGGGGAGCGTCACTTCGAAAAGAAGGAAGAGACCGACAACTATCATCGGGTAGAGCGGGCCTATGGCAGTTTTCTGCGCTCGTTCACTCTGCCGAACTCGGTTTCGGCCGAAGGTGCAGCCGCCGATTACCGTAATGGCGTATTAAGAGTCACGCTGCCAAAGCGCGCGGAGACGAAAGCCCGGCGCATTGAGATTAAAGGCGAAGGCGCAGAGTCCGCCAGGACAATCGAGGCCAAGGCAGAGACTTCCAAAGCTGCAGCCAAGTAATCGTCTTGCTTTTCGAGCACACGCAGCGGGGCAACTGGCGTATGATCAGTGGCCCCGCTTGATTTCAACCGAAGTACTTTTGGAGTTAACCTTTTCTTATGCGCTTAGACAAATTCACGCTACGCGGACAAGAAGCTATTCAAGCGGGCATCGAGCTCGCCGAGCGCAACCAGAATCAGCAGGTCGAGCCCGAGCATCTTCTTTGCGCGATGCTCGAACAGGCTGAAGGCATCGTGCGCCCACTGCTCGGGAAGCTCGGCGCGAATGTTCAGGTTGTGCTTAGCGATTGCCAGGCCGCTATCGCGCGGTTCCCGCGCGTTCAGGGTGGTCAACAGTATTTTAGTCCCCGGTTAACTCAAATATTCACGGCGGCGGAAAAGCAGGCCGAGAAGATGCAGGACGAGTATATCTCGACTGAACATCTCCTGCTGGCGATTGCCGACGAGAAGGACGGCGCAGCCGGAAAGTTGTTGCGACAGCACGCAGTGACTCGGGATGATCTGCTGAAAGCGATCGAGCAAACGCGCGGTGGGGCTCGCATCACCGATCAAAATGCCGAATCTAATTATCAGGCCCTGGCAAAGTATGCCCGTGACCTTACCGATCTGGCGCGCAAGGGCAAGCTTGATCCGGTCATCGGCCGCGACGACGAGATTCGCCGCACGATTCAAGTGCTTTCACGCCGTACCAAGAATAATCCCGTGCTTATCGGCGAGCCGGGCGTCGGCAAGACCGCGATCGTCGAAGGGCTGGCCCAACGCATCGTTTCCGGCGACGTTCCCGAGACTCTGCGTAACAAGCGCCTGGTCGGGCTGGATCTCGGCTCGATGTTGGCCGGCGCCAAGTATCGAGGCGAGTTTGAAGATCGTCTGAAAGCGGTGCTGAAAGAGATCGAGACCGCCCAGGGTCAGATCATTCTGTTTATCGACGAATTGCACACGCTGGTTGGAGCCGGCGCCGCTGAAGGGGCGATTGATGCTTCCAATATGTTAAAGCCGGCGCTGGCCCGTGGCGAGTTGCGTTGCGTGGGCGCGACGACGCTAAACGAATACAAGAAATACATCGAAAAAGATGCCGCGCTCGAGCGTCGCTTCCAACAAATATACGTCGGCGAACCAACTGTGGAGGATACCATCGCAATCCTGCGTGGGCTGAAAGAACGCTACGAAGTTCATCACGGTGTGCGCATTAAGGACTCGGCGATCGTTGCCGCGGCCACACTTTCAAATCGATACATTACCGATCGGTTTCTCCCCGATAAGGCAATCGATCTGATCGATGAGGCCGCGTCACGTTTGCGCATTGAGATCGACTCATTGCCACAGGAAATCGATATTGTCGAACGAGAGACGATGCAGCTCGAAATTGAACGCCAGGCCCTGCAACGCGAAGAAGACGAACGCTCGAAGAGCCGCCTGCACGAGATAGAGCAAAAGATTGCAGATTTGAAAGAGAAGTCTTCCGGAATGAAGGCCAAGTGGCAGTCCGAGAAAGAAGCAATCGAGCGCATGCGCACGGCCAAGGCCGAGCTGGAACAACTGCGTCTGCAACTGGATCAGGCGCGCAACGCCGGCGATCTCGGCCGGGCGTCCGAGATTCAGTACGGCCAGATCCCTGAGCTGGAGAGAAAGTTCGAGATCGAGCAGGCGCAGTTGGCGCAGATTCAAACCGACGGGGTTACCCTAAAGGAAGAAGTTGACGAGGAAGACGTCGCTCAAGTTGTCGCCAAATGGACGGGCGTACCAGTTTCAAAAATGCTTGAAGGCGAGATGCATAAACTTCTTTCTATGGAAGACCGCCTGCGGCAACGCGTGATTGGTCAGGATGAAGCCCTCGAGGCGGTGGCCAATGCCGTGCGTCGAGCGCGCGCTGGACTGCAGGATCCAAATCGTCCGGTGGGTTCGTTTATCTTCTTAGGCCCGACCGGAGTCGGCAAAACTGAAACTGCCCGCGCCCTCGCCGAGTTTCTATTTGACGATGAACACGCGATGGTGCGACTCGACATGTCTGAGTACATGGAAAAGCACGCCGTGGCCCGCATGATCGGTGCGCCGCCAGGATACGTCGGTTACGAGGAAGGCGGACAGCTAACCGAAGCAGTGCGACGGCGTCCCTACAGCGTCGTTCTTTTCGACGAGATCGAAAAAGCGCATTCGGACGTTTTCAATGTACTGCTGCAAATTCTTGACGATGGGCGGCTGACGGACTCGAAAGGCCGCACGGTAGATTTCAAGAATACGGTCTTGATCATGACTTCGAACCTCGGTTCGCGTGAGATCCAGGAAGTCAGCGAGGATGAAAAGCAAGTGCGTGAGGCAGTGACTCAGGTGCTGCGTGAACACTTCAAGCCGGAGTTTCTAAATCGCATAGACGACATCGTCATTTTCCATCGCTTGTCTCGCGAACAGATTACTCAGATCATCGATGTCCAACTCGAACGCCTGCGCGCGATGCTGCATGAACGCAACATCTCTTTGGTCTTAGAGGACTCGGCCCGGGAATTGTTGGCTCATGAGGGTTACGACCCGAATTTTGGCGCCCGACCGCTAAAGCGCGCGATCCAAACGCTGATACAGAATCCGCTCTCGATGAAGCTCTTGCGCGGAGATATTTTACCCGGACAGACCGTGATCGTATCGGCACGTGACGGTGAGATGGAATTCACGACCGAAATTGCCGCTGCGGCCGCATGAACTGTGGCGAAATGGGGTTGTTTGAGAAACGTTACCTGCTGGCAAGGTATTTGCTTAGTAAAACGCGCGGAGATTGTTGTTGCACTGAAACGCAACGACGAATATGCTCTGCACATCAGAGGGAAGCGCGACCTGATGGGATTTCGGGCAACCTGAACTCAAAAAGCGCCTAGAGGAAGAAAGCAAGGCAATCAGAATGGCTGATCTGGAAGCATACAAAGATAAGTTTGGCGAGAGCGGACAGCGGGTATTGCAGAACGCTCTGAGCGAATCGAGGCGTCGCGATCAAAACTACATCGCGGTCGAGCACATCATCAGTGGCCTGGCCAAGGAGGAACCCGATCTCTTTAACTCGACGATCCGCAGTCTGGCGCTTGATCCGATCCTGGTAGCCAGAGCTATTGATAAGCGTTTGGCCAACACTCGCCAACACGTCGGTAAAGGGTTCCGCATAGCCCCCGATACGACTGACTTGTTCAAACGAGCGATGGAGCGCGCCCGCTCGCGGGGACGGAAGACCATAGAAGCGACCGACATCTTTGACGTACTTTCGAACTACGACAGTCTCCTGGTCGAAGTCCTGCTCAATCTGGGCGCCACACCCGAGGCGGTGGTCGAGCATGTGCGTACCAACGTCAATGAGCGCGAGCAGCACGAAGAGCAGTATCGCAAGAAGTTCGAGTTACCTCCTTACCTGAAGCACTTTGGTGTGTCGTTGAATCGCATGGCCAGGGCCGACAAGATTCCGCCCACCATCGGACGCGAGAAAGAGATTCAGCAGATCATTGAGATTCTTTGTCACCGCGAGCGCGCCAATTCACCGATGCTGGTCGGCGAGCCGGGAGTGGGCAAGACCGCGGTGGTCGAAGGTCTGGCGCGTCTGATCGAACTCGAACCGCAGAAAGTACCCGCGCGCCTGCGCAACTCGCATGTGGTGCAACTGCAAATGGGCGGCATTGTGGCCGGCACCATGTTGCGCGGCATGTTCGAAGAACGAATCAAGGGCATCATCGATGAAGTTAAAGAACGCGATAACATGATTCTTTTCATCGACGAAGCCCACACGATCATTGGCGCCGGCGCTGCCCTGGGAACCTCTTCAGACGCGGCGAATATGTTCAAGTCGGCCCTCGCCAAAGGCGAGTTACGCATTCTGGGCGCGACTACGCTCACGGAATACAAAGAGTATATCGCCGAAGACGAAGCATTGGCGCGTCGCTTCCGTCTGGTCAAGGTTGATGAGCCGACGATTGGCGAGACTCGTGAGATTCTGCTTGGCGTGCGTCCGCGGTTGGAACGTAACTATTCCGTGCAAATCTCTGACGAGGCTATTAATACCGCGCTGGAAATGGCGCCGAAGTACATTCGAAACCTGCATCTGCCGGATAAAGCCATCGGCTGGCTCGACACTGCCTCGGTAAAAGTTGAGATCAACGAGCCGCACACCATGATCGTGAGACCAGAGCATGTGATCGATGTAATCTCGCAGGAGTCGCGAATACCGCGCGACATGATCTTTCGCGACACGAGTGATCGCTTCGCTTTGACTGAAGTGCAATTGTCCGAACGCGTCATTGGCCAGAAGGAAGCCATCAAAGCAGTGGCCCAACGACTGCGGCTGAACAAAGGACCGCTGAAAGAGTCACACTATAAACCCGACGGCGTGTTGCTATTCCTCGGACCGACCGGCGTGGGTAAAACCGAGTTGGCGAAAGCGGTAGCCGAGTTTATGTTCGGGGACGATCACAAGATGGTCCGGCTGGACATGTCAGAGTACACAGACGGCACGGTGGGGATCGAAAAACTGATCGGCATGCCGCGCGGCATCGTCGGATCAGAGCGCGGCGGAATTCTGACCGAGCAGTTGCGCGAGAATCCTTATACGGTGCTGCTTTTGGACGAAGTCGAAAAGGCCTCGCCGTATTTGATGAACCTTTTTCTGCAGGCCTTCGATGAAGGCTGGCTTACCGATGGCCGTGGCCGGCGCGTCTACCTTTCTGACGCGATCGTGATTATGACCTCGAACCTGGGTTCGGAAAGCTTTAAGAAGTATGAAAAGCCGCTGGGCTTTGGCACCAAGACAGCCGGCGACTTCCGGGCGATCAAGAACGAGGTAATGAAAGCTGCCGAGGCGCGCTTTTCGCCCGAGTTCCGCAATCGCATCGACGAGATCGTAGTATTCGCTCCACTGACCCTTGATGAAGTGAAACAGATCGCGCAACTCTATCTCGAGAAGACCCGTCGTCAGATGAAGAGCCAGGGCAAATCGTTTCAGACTACCGATGAGGCGCTCGAGCTGATAACCGAAAAGGGCTTTAGCATGCAATACGGCGCTCGCTTCCTGAAGCGTTTCATCGACGAGAGAGTGAAGCTGCCGATCACCACGATGTGGAAGAGCGGATCGAATTTCATCGTCGACGTCGAAGACGGAGAAGTAGTTACTAGAGTTGCCGATGCCACGGACGGCGGCTCCAGTTGAATCCAAATTCAGAATAGTGTGGGATAGGGCCTCAATTTCTGAGGCTCTTTTCTTCTTGCTCCTTTTGCTTCCGGATCCGGAATGAAACGATCCCTCGTTAGCAAACTCACCTCTGCAAGCTTCTTTCTGGTCCTGGCGGCGCTCGCCTGCCCAGGCCAAACTCCAATACCGGCCCCCGCGACCAGCGACGAAAAGGCTGAAAAGATCATCCAGAAAGCAGTCCAGGCAATGGGCGGCGATCGTTATCTGAATCTCAAGACCGTAATCGGCCGGGGGTTCTTCACGGATTTTAAAGACGGAGTGTCAGGGATTCCACTTCGCTTCGTCGATTACATAGTCTATCCGGACAAAGAGCGGACCGAATTCAGCGGTGGCGGTCAGCGACTAATTCAGACAAACGATCGAGATCGGGGTTGGGTATACGACGGCGCCGCGCTAACTCTTAAGGACCAAACCGCCGAGCAGTTGGAA
>WNFL01380622.1_pt1 | contig 13873 bp, 12 predicted proteins | sample 5400361 | NCBI WGS metagenome assembly WNFL01 (sample SAMN13153351, study PRJNA577476) | soil metagenome | isolation source: 40 cm soil on Douglas fir-dominated hillslope | place: USA:California | collected 2013-09-17
GGGGGCCACTGCGGCGATCGGCTGGGAGGTTACGTGCGCGTTTACGGTAACGGATTTCACATCCGGGGCGAAGGAGGAACCTATTACAGAGAGCCTGCCGCTATAATCACCGTCCGGCGTGCTGGCCGGTGCAGTGGCGACGATCGAATAGGAGACTGCGAAATCAAAACTGCCGCCGCCCGATCCGGCCAGCGAAAGTTTGGTGCCGCCTGGGGGATTGGTCACCACTGCGGTGAGGCGTCCGCTGGTGAAGGACGAAGACGCGGTACCCCCGGGCGGTAAAAACAAATCGAACGTGTCGGGGATGCCGCCGATCGCAACGGTCACGGTGATATTTTGCGGTGCGTCGGTCGCGTTGGGATCGGTCAAAGTGACGAGGCCCGTGTAACGGCCTTTTGCCAGGGTTGCCGTGTTGAGCGCGATTTGCACGATGGTGCAGGTTCCATGCAGCGTACACGCGCGGGGGCCGCCGATGCTGGCGGTGATCCACGGCACATTAGCGGACGCAGTCAGGCTCAAGCTGCCGTCGCCGAAGTTGGCGGCGTCGACCGTTTGGGTGGCTCCGTTCTGGCCGGTCACGATCAGGATGGGCCCGACGGTGGTCGAGGAAAGACGCAGTTTAGGCGCGCCGAAAAGAGAGCCGGCGCCGGCAGCCAGGATGCAGCAGAAAATTGTAGTTTTCATTATTCAGCCGGAGAAATCACGTCGAACTGAGGCTTCAGGAACTGCCAGTCCGGCAATTCGTAAACCCGGAGCTTGGTCGCGACGGTCGCAGAGACGTCCTGAATTTCGTGAGGTCCCAGCGCGGGAACCTTCACGTCGAACTCGGCCAGCGGCGCATCGCCGGGCTTATTTGTAGTGGTCACCAGCCGAACCTTCAATGTAAGATCGCCGAGATCCGCCTCGGAATGGTTAACCACCACGAAGCGAATCTTCAACTTTCCGACACCCGATTCGGACAGACGGAGGCCCACAAGTTCCAGATGTTTTGCGAGGCGATGACGTTTCGTGGCAGGTTCGGGGGCCTTGGTCTGAGCAGGTTCGGGAGCGGGAGATGAACACGCTGATAGGATCACGATCAGGACGAGAAGCGCGTATCGCACCATCTCAGCATACGATAATGAAACATGTTCGCGACGATTCGGGAGCAGATCCAAACCGTCTTCCGACGCGATCCGGCGGCGCGCAGCGTGATCGAAATTCTGCTGTGTTATCCCGGGTTGCATGCGATTCTGCTGCATCGCGCGGCGCACGGTCTGTATCGCCGCAGGTGGTTCACGCCGGCGCGAATGATCTCGCAACTTTCACGCAGCCTCACGGGAATCGAGATTCATCCGGGTGCGCGAATCGGGCGGCGCTTCTTCATCGATCACGGCATGGGCGTAGTGATCGGAGAGACCAGCGAGATCGGCGAGGACGTGCTCATGTACCAAGGTGTTACGTTGGGCGGCACCGGAAAGGACACGGGCAAGCGGCATCCGACCATCGGTAACGGCGTCGTGATCGGGACCGGTGCGGCGATTCTGGGGAACATTCGGATTGGCGACGGGGTGAAGGTGGGAGCCGGGTCGGTAGTGGTTAGGCCAGTGCCGGATCATTCGACCGTGGTCGGCGTCCCCGGGCGCGTCACGGGCCAGGTGGGTTCGACCATGGAGCCGTTGGAACACGGCACGCTGCCGGATCCCGAAGGTCAGGCGATTGACGAGTTGACGCGGCGGATCGCGGAGCTTGAAGCGATGGTGAAGGCGCTGATTCACGAAAAGAAGACGGATGAAACCAGTGCTGCGAAGCGTTAGTGTCGCATTGCTGTTAAGCGTCCCCTGCGCGGCCGAAGCGCTGTACTGGATCGAGCCGTGCACCGATCCCGCAACATCCTGCGTCGCAGGCGACGTTGAACTAGCGCGCTGGGCGCTTGAAGCATGGCAGTCCGCGTCGGGGGGCAAGCTGCAGTTCGTCGAAACCAAAGACAAGGCGCGAGCGCTGATCCGTGTGGTGTGGGCAGGTCCCACCGATGGACTTTACGGCGAGGCCGTACCAATCCTGGTCGACGGGCGGCGCGGGGCGCAGCTCAACGTGCGGATCATTTCTGGAACTGGGGACAGCGGGACGAAGGATACGCTGCTGCGCGACACAATCGTGTATCTGACCTGTCTGCATGAGTCGGGGCATGCACTGGGACTGCCGCACACGGCACAGTTCGCGGACATCATGTACAGCTTTCAGTTTGGCGGCGACATTCCCGAGTATTTTGGCCGCTACCGTCGAAAGCTCGCGACGCGGGAGGACATTCGCAAGAATTCGGGATTGTCGGAGGCGGACCGAACCAAGCTTGCGGAATTAGTCAAGTCGCGCTGAGTCCGCGGCGAAGGCATAGCGGAAGCTGTTGCGCGCCACGGCGGCGAGCTCCGCGTCGGCAAATCCGAGAGCGGTGCGTGCGAGTTCATACTCACTGGTCAGGGTGCAGCCGAACAGCGCGGGATCGTCGGTATTCAGGATGATCGGGACGCCGGCATCGAACAGCCTTCGCGCCGGGTGGTCCTCGACCGACTTGACGGAGCGGGTCCGCACGTTGCTGCTGATCGAGATCTCGAGCGGGATGTTTTTTTCACGCAGGTGGGCGACAAGCTTAGGGTCCTGAATGGAGCGAATGCCGTGACCGATCCGCTCTGCTCCGATGGCGAGCGCGTCCCACACGCTCTGCGCGTTGGTGGTTTCGCCCGCATGGCAGACCGTGTGAAGGCCGCGGTCGCGCGCGCGCTGGTAGAGACCGGCAAAGTCACTGGCAGGGGCGCCGTCCTCAAATCCGCCCATGCCGATCGCAACCACTCCGTCGCTTAGTCGCTCGGCCGCGAGGTCGAATACGGGCTTGGCGGCATCGGCTCCGAATTGACGGGTGGCGTCGAAGATCCAGCGAATCGGAATCGGGGAGCGGTGTGATTCAGCGGAGACGGCGGACCAGATCGGCGGAAAATCGTCGCCCTTCCACAGCAGCACACCCACCGAAAGAGTCACCTCCGCATACGTCACGCCTTCGGCCGCCAGCCGCTCGAAGAGGCGCCGCGCGATCAGCCCATAGTGCGCCGGAGTTTGTAGCTTGCGGTTGACCCACACGTAACTCTGGATGAATCCCGGGAAATCGGTGTAGGTGGTCGCGGCGGCGATTTCGTTGCGCGTGAGGGACGCGTCGATCTCCAGCAGAGTTTCTACTTCCACCGAACCTTCCAGGTGCAAGTGCAGTTCTGCGAGATTAGAACGCCATTCGGCGTTGGGCGGCATAGCTGCCATAATAGCGGCGATGGCGCTACTGACGCCCTTCGAACTGCACCTGCATGGCGAAGGGACGCTGTATGAAAGTTACCGATCGCTGGGCGCGCACATGGTGGAGCTGGACGGAGTCGCCGGCGTGCGCTTCGCGGTATGGGCTCCGAACGCCACCTACGTGAGCGTGGTCGGCGACTTCAACGATTGGAACCGTTCCGCGCACCCCATGCAGTGGTACGACGGTGGCGTCTGGCAGGTTTTCATTCCGGCGTTGGGGCAGGGCACCCACTATAAGTACGCTGTGATTTCGAGCCATGGGTGGGAGCAGTGGAAGTGCGATCCGTACGGATTCTTCGCCGAGGTTCCGCCGCGCACGGCGTCGATCGTTTGGAAGCTAGACAACTACGCATGGGCTGACGCGGAGTGGATGGGCGAGCGCGGCAATCGCGACTGGGTGCATTCGGCGGTTTCGATCTACGAAGTGCATCTGGAATCGTGGATGCGCGGGCCGGCCAACCAGTGGCTCACCTATCGGGAATTCGCGGAGCGACTGGTGGAGTATGTGACCCGCATGGGTTATACGCACATCGAGCTGCTGCCGATCACGGAGCATCCGTTCGGCGGGTCCTGGGGATATCAGGTGAGCGGATACTACGCGCCCACCTCGCGCTTCGGAACGCCGGACGATTTTCGTTACTTTGTGGACGCATGCCATCGCGCCGGACTGGGCGTGATTCTGGATTGGGTGCCCGCGCATTTTCCGCGAGACGCGCACGCGCTGGCGCGGTTCGATGGCACCGCGCTGTATGAACACGAAGATCCGCGCCGCGGCGAGCATCGCGATTGGGGCACACTGATCTTCAACTACGGCCGCCACGAAGTGAAGACGTTTCTGCTTTCGAACGCGCTGTACTGGCTGAAGGAATTTCACATCGACGCGCTGCGGGTGGATGCGGTGGCTTCGATGCTCACACTGGACTATTCGCGCCAGCCGGGTGATTGGGAGCCGAACGAGTACGGCGGTCGCGAGAATCTGGCGGCCATCGATTTTCTACGGCAATTCAACATCCTGACGCATCAGGAGCCGGGTGCGTTCACCATCGCAGAAGAGTCCACGCACTGGCATGGCGTCACCAAGCCGGTCTACATGGGCGGCCTGGGATTCACCTTCAAGTGGAACATGGGCTGGATGCACGACATGTTTGACTATTTTGCGGAGGATCCGGTTTTCAGGAAGTTCCACCAGCAGAACATCACCTTCAGCATGTTGTACGCATTTACCGAAAACTTCATGCTCCCTGTTTCGCATGACGAGGTGGTTCACCTGAAGCGCTCGCTGGTCGGAAAAATGCCGGGCGACGAGTGGCAGCGCTTCGCCAACGCGCGTGCGTTCCTGGGCTATATGTACACGCACCCCGGCAAGAAGCTGCTGTTCATGGGGACCGAGATCGGCCAGACCACCGAGTGGGATCACGACAATAGTCTTCCGTGGCACCTGCTGGTGTATCCGTATCACGCGCGCATGCAGACGCTGGTCAAGGAGTTGAACTGGCTGTACCGTTCCCAACCGTCGCTTTACCAGGTGGACGATAGCTACTCAGGTTTCGAATGGATCGATTTTCGCGACACGGAAGCCTCCACCATTTCATTCCTTCGATTCGCGAAGGATCGGTCAGATTTCGTGGTGGTGGGTTGCAACTTCACGCCCGTGCCGCGCCACGGATATCGGTTAGGCGTGCCGGCCGGCGGCTTCTACCAGGAGATTTTCAATTCGGACGCGGACATTTTCGGCGGATCGAATTTAGGCAACGGGGGCGGCGTGTGGGCCGAGCCCTGGGAATCGCATGGACGCCCGCATAGCATCGGCATCACGCTGCCGCCGCTCGCCATGGTGGTTTTCAAATTACGTGGGTGAGCATCAGGACTCCGGCCACGATTGCAATCGCCAAAAACGCCATGAAAAACGCAAGGAAGATCAGGCCCCCTTGCGTCTGAAGCGCGCGCGGCAGCTTTTTGACGAAAGCCGGGGCTGAATCGACCGGTAGCGACGTATCTCTGTCGAGCGGGTCCTGCTGTGGCGCCGCGCGAGACTGAGCCGGAGGAGCCGAAGGCCGTGTGACTGCCGGAGGTGAGTGCGGCGAGGTGATCAGCCGGTCGATTTCCATCGCGACCACGGCCAGGCCGGGCGGCCTCTGCGCCGGCTGCTTCAGCGTGCAACGCGCGACTAATTCCACTACGCCGTTGGGCAGGTCACGGTCGGTGAGGGCGTCCAGGTTGAGTGGCTCATGCAGGATGTTGTGAAAGATCCCCGCGACGTCGGTACCGCCGATCGGCTTCTGCCCGGTCAGCATTTCGAAGAATAAAATACCGAAGGCGTAAACGTCGGCTTGCGGAGTGAGCGGCTGGCCCAGCACCTGTTCGGGTGCCATGTAATGGGGCGTGCCCAGCGTGAATCCGCTGCGCGTCAGGTTCACACCAGAAGCCTTGGCGATCCCGAAGTCCATCAGCTTGATCTTGCCGGTCAGATCGAGATGGATGTTTTCCGGCTTGATATCGCGATGAATGATTTTCTTAGAGTGGATGTGGTCCAGCGCGCGCGCGATCTGCGACGCGATCTTCAGTTTCTGCCGCAGATTGCCGAGCCGGTTGCCGCGAATCAGCTCGCGCAGGCTCTCGCCCTCCAGATACTCCATCACGATGAAGGGCCGACCCTGATCTTCGCCGAAATCGAAAACGCTGATGATGTTCTCGTGGCTTATGTTGGACGCGGTGCGAGCTTCCAACAGGAATCGCGCTTTAGCTTCTTCGTCGGCGGCGCCGGCGTCGGTCAGCAACTTGACCGCGACCTTGCGGCCGAGCACCGTATCGCGCGCGCGATAGACGTGCGACATCCCGCCCCCGAGGAATTGCTCGAGCTCGTACTTGCCGACCCGGGTAGGATGTTCCATCAGCCCGCTACCATTGTCGAACGTAACAAATGTCGAATGTAGCAAAGACTCAGGTGGAAGCGCGGAAATAGCGCGCGACCGTTTGCGGGCTGGGCTTGGACGTGACCAGTGAGACGACCATCATCAGCAGCGCGGAGATAATCGTCATCGGCACAACCGGGAGAAATCCGCAGATGGTGGTGCCTCCCGGAGTGCGTGCCAGCAGATCGATTCCGCCGGCTGACCAGATTACGTGAGGCGGGCCCGGGGGCGGGGCAGGGACGACCCACTGAAAAATCGCGATGGCCGTGACAGAGGCGATCGTGAAAGCCGTGCTCGCGAGTGCGCCCCACTTGGTGCTGCCGCGCCAGAAGAGAGCCGCAAAGATCAAAGGTGACAAGGCCGCGTATCCGGAGAACGCGTACTGCACCGCCAGGTCGAAGATGCTGGGTGGGGCTTGCAGCGCGATCGCATAGGCCACCAGCGTGATGACAATGATGAATGCGCGTCCCGCGTAGACCTCGGCTCTTTCGCCGAAGCGGCGGCGACCCCCGTAGTACGCGAACAGGTCCTGAGTAAACATCGTGGAGAGCGCGAGAATCTGCGAGTCGCTGGCCATCACCGCGGCCATAATTCCCGCACCCAGCAAGCCTGCCAACCACAGCGGAGCATAGCGGCCCAGCAGCAGCAGGACTACGTCGTCGGCGGCCATCTTCTGACGCAGATCGTCGCGAGCTTCGGGGGTAAGTTGCGCACCTTGCGTCGCGAGCGTACGACGCGCATCGATTTTTTCCTGTAGCTGGGGAACGCCCTTGGCCTGATTCGCGGCGACTCCCAGGTAGACGCACGGCATCCAGATCGCCAGGATACACAGCGGATAGAAGATCACGGTCTTCTTGAAATGCGCCATCTTTTCGGCGGTCAGGCAGAAGATCGAGATGTGCGGAAAGGCGATCGAGGAGAGCGGGAGCAGCATGTAGCTGAAGTAGAACGCGGGCGAAATGCGTTCGCGCGTGAGCAGCGATTTGGTCGCGGGCGAGTTGAGCAGCGCCTCCATGCTGTTCGAAAATCCGCCCATGCCCGCTCCGATCACGATCAAGGCGGCGGCGCCGAACAACAGGAACAGCGTGGTTTGGAAGGTGTTCACCCAGGCGGTCCCGCGCATGCCGCCGAAAAAAACGTATAGCATCACGACGATCGCGACCACAGCACCGCCGAACCAGTAGGGAACCAGGCCGCCGCTGATCGCGTTGAGCGTGGTGCCGCCGCCGATCACGCCAATGATGATGTAGGGGATCAGAAACAGCGCCTGCACCACGGAGATGAGGGATCCGATGTGGCTGCACTCCCAGCGGTCGCGAAACATCTGTACCGGGGTCATGAAGCCGAACCTCTTTCCCAACGCCCACAGTCGCGTGCCGCACAGGAATATGGTCAGCGGAATCACGATTCCCGACGATGACGCCATCATCGGAAAGGTCACGATGCCATTGTGGAAGGCGTGTCCCGACGATCCGAGAATCGTGAACGCGGTCATGTTGGTGCCGAACAGCGAGAGCAGGAATACGGCGGGTCCCAGAGCGCGGCCTGCAAGAAAGAAGCCTTCGGAGTTTTCGCTTTTTCCACCGCGGCGGAACGCGAAGATGCCGATGTACAGAACTATGCCCAGGTAGGCGAAGACGAAGAGCGCGGGAATCAACGGCCGGAGTCCCCTTCGATTTCGTCCGTATCGAGGCGGTCCGTCAAGATGACCGGGCCATGCGAATCGGACCAGTAGCCCGATCAATCCCGCGGCGGCGAGCGAATAGCAGGCGTGATAGAAGAGCCCGATGGGTAGGAATCCGAACCCCAGCGGGCGCGCTGTGCGCCAGAACCAGAAATCCTGATGCGCCGCGCAGAACAGCAGGACTAAGGCCGTGAGGAGCGCGTTCTTCATTCGTGCTTCATGCGGGAATTTCGTAGTATCGCATATGCGCCGTAATCGCCCGGCTGACGCCGCGCTCGTCATCATCGACGTTCAGAACGGGATCGACCATCCGAGTTGGGGCGAGCGAAACAATCCGGGCGCCGAGCAAAATATCGCCGCGCTGCTACGTATCTGGCGCGCCGCGAAATTGCCGATCTATCACGTTCGTCACGATTCCCTGGAGCCCGAATCGCACTATCGCCCGGGCCAACCGGGAAATGACTTCAAGCCGGAGGCAATGCCCGAGCCCGGGGAGATCGTCATCGTCAAGCGCACCAACAGCGCGTTTATCGGTACGGATTTCGAGTCTCGGTTACGAGCGGCAGGCCACACACGGCTGGTGGTCGTGGGCGTGATTACCAATAATTCGGTAGAGGCCACGGTGCGAATGGCAGGCAACCTGGGCTTCGAGACTTACCTGGCGGAGGACGCGACGTTTACTTTTGGCCGGCGCGATTGGAACGGAGTCGATCGGACCGCCGACGAAGTTCACGCCATGAGCCTGGCAAATTTGGATGGCGAGTATTGTACTGTCGTGAGCACCCGCGACGTACTGGACTCGACGAGCATCGTAAGCGGATAATGTAAAGTCCGTTCGAAGATCTGCGCTATTTATGCAAACTCAAATTCCGGGAAGGAAAAAATCGATGGTGTGGGCCATGTTCGCGATTGGTGCGGCGCTGTGCTGGGGGCTTTACGGCCCGATCCTGTTCAAAGGCCAGGTGGCGCTCAAGGATCCTTTCAAGGCGCTGCTGTGCGTGGGCGCGGCATACTTCCTGATCGGCGTGCTGGTGCCGTTGGGGGCGCTTGGAACTCGCGGCATGAGCGGATTCGGGCAAAAGGGCATCACCTTTGCGCTGATCGGCGGCGCACTGGGAGCGCTAGGGGCGATCTGCATCATCCTCGCATTTAAGAATTTTGGAACGCCCACGTACGTCATGCCGCTGGTATTCGGCGGCGCGCCGATCATCAACGTGTTGTTCTCGATGTGGATGGATCCGCCGAAGACGGACGTGAATCCACTGTTGTGGGTCGGCATGGTGCTGGTGCCGGTAGGTGCGGGATTGGTTTTGTATTTCAAGCCACACTGAAGAGAGAAGATTGGAGCCAGGAGTCAGAAGCCAGGAGAAAGTCCGCAGCGGACGCCCGATTGCGGGTCCCGGCGACAAACAACGCGAAGTCCGAATGAGGAGTATCATCCTTTAGGGAGGTCACAATGGACGCGAGCAGAAGAGGATTTCTAGGGGGCGCGATCGGCGCGAGTCTGATGCCGGCGTTTGCGGGCGGCGGGCAGGGAGGCGGCGGCGGAGCCACGGGCAGCGACGCGGGTGAACTCAAGCTCGGAGTGGCAAGTTATTCCTTCCGCGAATTCAGCCGCAAGATCGCGATCGCAGGCTGCAAGAAACTCAACACGCCCTACATCAACTTCAAGGACATGCACCTGCCGCTCAACACCAGCAAGGCGGATATGGAGAAGTTCCATAAGGATGTCGAGAAGGCGGGCCTCACCATTCTGGGGGGCGGCAACGTTTCGTTCTCAAAGGACGACGAAGCTGATATTCGCTCGAAGTTCGAATACGCCAAGGCGGCCGGCATGCCGGTGATCGTCTGCGCGCCGACGCATGAGACGCTCCCCAAGATGGAGAAATACGTTAAGGAATACAACATCAAGATCGCAGTACACAACCACGGGCCGGAGGATAAACATTTTCCGACGCCGCAGAGTGTCCTGGCCGTCGTGAAAAATATGGATTCGCGCTGCGGCCTGTGCATGGATATCGGACACACCGCGCGCACCGGTGCCGATATTGTCGCGTCGCTAGCGGAAGCCGGCCCGAGATTGCTGGATATGCACGTGAAGGATCTTTCGGATCCGATGAAGAAAGATAGCCAGGTCCCGGTGGGCGACGGCAAGCTGCCGATCCCCGCGATTTTCCGTCAACTCAAGAAGATGAATTACCAGGGCGGCGTCATGCTCGAATACGAGATTGACGATACCGATCCGCTGCCCGGCATGATCAAGAGCTTCGCCTACATGCGCGGCGTGCTGGCGGGCATTCACGGGTAGGTGGCGCGCCCGCTGATTACGGGACGTCTAAGCGTCCATCGCGACGGTTTCGCGTTCGTCACGCCGGAGGAGCCAGTTCCCGGGCTTCGCGGCGATCTCTACATCCCTAAAGAAAATGCCGAGCGAGCGATGCACGGCGATCGCGTCACCGCGCGCATTCGCCGCATGGATCGCGACGGCCGCGCCGAGGGAGAAATCACCAACGTCCTGCGGCGCGCGAATCTCACGGTGGTCGGCGAGCTTCGGCTGAGACGCAAGGGCGCGTTCGTGGTGCCTCACGAAGATCGCATACGTCAGTGGATCCACATTCCGGAGGGCATGGCGATTCCACCCCCGGGGAGCTCACCTGATCGCGTAGGCGCGCGGGAAATAGTCGCGAAGGACGTTGCCGACCTGGAAGGCATGATCGTGAACGTCGAGATCGTCGACTTCGGCGAGGATGGATCGAGACCGATCGGACGCGTCATTGAGATTTTGGGACGACCGGACGATTTTGGGATCGACGTTGAGATTCTGATCCGCGCACACCACATTCCCCACCATTTTTCTGAAGATGTGCTGGAGCAGGCCCGGGGTATCCCCGGCCCGATTCCGGCGGAGGATCTAGCTCGCCGGCGCGATTTTCGCGGCATGGATATCGTTACGATCGACGGCGAAACCGCGCGTGATTTCGACGACGCCGGGTGGGCGGAGCGTCTTGAGAACGGTCACTACGTGCTGCACGTCCATATTGCCGATGTGAGTCACTACGTGCGCCGCGGATCGCCGATCGATCGTGAAGCGGCGGAGCGGGGAACCAGCGTTTATTTTCCCGATCGCGCTGTGCCGATGTTGCCGGTCGAGCTATCGACCGATCAATGTTCACTGCGGCCGAATGAAGATCGTCTGGTGCTGTCCGCGCTGTTGGAGATCGACGGGCGCGGCGATGTGATAACGCAGGAATTCACCCGAGGCGTGATCCGCAGCGTGGAACGCATGACCTATACGGCGGTGCACGGCATTCTGGAGGGCGATGCTGAACTTCGCGCTCGTTATGCGCGGCTGGTGGATCGATTCGAGTTGATGCGGGATCTGGCGACGATCCTGAACCGCAAACGCGTGCGCCGAGGGTCGATCGATTTCGACCTGCCAGAGCCGCTGCTCGAGTTCGACGAATTTGGCGAGATGACGGGTGTGAAGCGCGCGCCGCGCAATTTCGCGCATCGCCTGATCGAGGAATTCATGCTGGCTGCCAACGAAGCCGTGGCTGCGCATATCGAAAACCTGGGACTGCCCATGATCTTCCGCATCCACGAACGTCCCGATCCGAAACGCGTGCTGGAATTCGAAGAGGTCGCCGCACAGTTCGGATACTCGCTGGGCATAGGCGCGACGCCGGTGAAGCGGCTTGGCGAGACCACCATCGCGCTGGACAATCCCAAGCTGACGTCGCGAAGTTATCAGAAGCTGGTGGCGAAAATCGAGGGCAAACCGGAGGAGCGGATTCTCAGTTACCTGATGCTGCGATCCCTCAAGCAGGCGCGCTACAGCGATCAAAACGCCGGGCACTTCGCGCTGGCTGCGGAAAGCTATACCCATTTCACGTCGCCCATTCGCCGCTATCCGGATCTAATCGTCCACCGCATTCTGGCGGCGTATTTGGACAAATCGGTGTATGAAGATCAGCTGCGGAAAATCGCGGACAGTTGCTCGGAGACGGAGCGCCGCGCGGCAGAGGCAGAGCGCGAACTGGTGGAGTGGAAAAAGGCGAAGTTCATGATGGAGCATGTGGGCGACGAGTTCACCGGACTCATCATCTCAACCACGCGCTTCGGTTTTTTCGTCGAACTGGAGGACCTGTTCATCGAGGGCCTGGTCGCCATGGACACGCTGATGGGGGACAAGTTCCAGTATCACGAGAACGTGCGTAAGATTATCGGCCAACGAAGCCGCAAGCAGTTTTCGATCGGCGACAAAGTTCGCGTAAGGCTGGACCGCGTGGATGCGGTCGAGAAAAAGCTGCAGTTTTCGTTGGTCGAGCCGACTCGGCGGAGGCCTGCCTCAAAAAAGAAGCGCTAATATAGCGACGGCTCCCCGGGCGGGCGTGTCTTCCATCGGCGATGGATCCACAGCCACTGATCCGGATATTCACGAATCACCGATTCAAGCTGCGAATGCACACGCTGGGTATCGGTTGTGACGTCGCCGGTCATCTCGATCTCCGGATAAAAGCGCAATACGTAGCGCTTCTCGACTTCGGACCAGAGCGCATAACCCGGGACCACCGCGGCTCCGGTGTGATGCGCGAACTTCACGAACGCCGTTCCCGCGCAGGCCTTCACTCCAAAGAAATCGATGAACACGCCTTGATCGAGCGTGGTGTTCTGATCGATCAGGATTCCGACCGCCTCGCCCGCATGCAGCGCGCGCAGGATTTCACGTGCGGCCTCCTTCTTGCGGATGATTCGATTTCCCGAGAGCGCGCGGCGGGATTCCACCAGTTCATCGATACGCAGGTTGTCTAGCGGCCGGACAACAATATTCATCGGGGCGAACATGAACGCGTGGGCCAGTGCACTGAGCTCCCAGTTGCCCAGGTGCGCGGTCGCTACCAGTACCCCCTTACCGAGCTCGCGAGCCGATTGGAAATTATCGAACCCGTCGTAGCGGATCCACTTGTGGACCTTGCGCTGCGTAATGATCGGAAATTGCGAAAACGTCACCAGCAGACGCGCGATCGATTCGAACACACCGTCGGCAATCTGTTTCGGGCGGTCAAGGCCGGCCATTTCGAGATTCTTTAGCGCGGTGCGACGCAGCCGCGGAATCGCCAGGTCGAGTATTCTCGCGTAGACCCGGGCCAGAGGAGGAAACTGGTACACCGTCGCCAGCGCAAAACGCGCTAACAAATACTCAAGCAATCCAGCCGCCGCCCAGCACGAGTTCGCCGGAGTAAAACACCGCGCCCTGGCCCGGCGTGACCGCGCGCTGCGGCTCGTCAAAGCGTATCTCGATGCGGCTTGGATCTGCGCTCGGTAAAATCGTCGCTCTCGCGGCGGTATGCTTGTTGCGGATTTTCACCTCGGCGCGGGTCGGTTCGACGGGAGGCGCGATCGAAATCCAGTTGACATCTTTCACATGCATCGATCCGCGCGACAATTCTTCTGTCCGCCCGACCACGACGCGCCGCGTCGCCGGCTCGGTCGCGATCACATACAGCGGCTCCCCCACGGCGATCTTCAATCCTCGCCGCTGCCCGACAGTGAAATGATGCACACCAGAATGCTCGCCGACCACGTGCCCGTCGGTAGTGACTAATTCGCCGTGCGTCTCCGCCGGCGAAATTCCCTGCTCGCGAAAGTAGGAATCGATAAACGCCGCGTAATCGCCGTTCGGCACGAAGCAGATTTCCTGGCTGTCCGGCTTTGCCGCGGTCGGGATTCCGAGCGCACGCGCGAACTCGCGAACCTGGGTCTTCTCGAATCCACCTAGCGGGAACTCAGTTCGCGCAAGTTGATCCTGCTTCAAACCGCACAGAAAGTAGGTCTGGTCCTTGCTGCGATCTACGCTCCGCAGCATTTCCCAGCGGCCGTTGTCCGGGTTCCAGCGCAATTGCGCGTAATGCCCCGTGGCGATCCTGTCCGCGCCCACGCCCGCGGCCATTTCGAGGAA
>WNFL01064229.1_pt1 | contig 13871 bp, 11 predicted proteins | sample 5400361 | NCBI WGS metagenome assembly WNFL01 (sample SAMN13153351, study PRJNA577476) | soil metagenome | isolation source: 40 cm soil on Douglas fir-dominated hillslope | place: USA:California | collected 2013-09-17
TCCACCTTCTTCTAGCCTCGAACTCGAAGACAGCCATCCAGAAAGTCAAAGCTGAGCCTGGCCCGCACTGCGTCAATCATGAGTATTGAGTTTCTCGCTGCTATGCACCTTCTTTCTGTATGGAATAGTTATATTAAGCACCTGATGACGAGGACTCGCCTAGATTTGCTAAGATTTTGAGGAAAGGCGCGTACTTGAACACTCTTGGATTTATCCCGCCCATACGTTAGCCCACCCCGCGATCACTGCTTCAAATTTCATAGCTCAATGCTGCGCACCTTGATAATGTGACGCATGATCGGAGTGATATGAATACCATACTGCTCGCTTGAAAGCAGGAGAGGGAGCTCGTAGCATTTTCAATCCACTTCTTCCCCTGCTGGTGACTCAGTATTACCTTCTCTCATTCCCGAAAACGCGTAGTAGGTTTATTAATTTTAAAGATCATTCTATAAGACCAGGGGACAGGAAAGGGAAAGGCTAGGTTTGAGACTTTCCAAACAGGCTCTTCAACTTCACTACATTCGTGAACTTTTACGAACCCATTAAATACATCGTGAACAGGAAAACGAAACAAGTCCACGACAGAGCTGCGTCTTAACCAGTAATCCCTCCCAAATTAACACGCGGAGGGGATGGCATGTTGCCTCTAATCAATCAACTCCGTAGTCGGTGGGCTCGGCAATCTGGGCATGGCGGGCATGGATGTCACCCAAAAAACCCGATTCCTGACACTAGGAACAGTTGTACCAGCGCCCCGACCAACCCGCCCTGACCAATCACGCCCCAGAGAGGCGCCCAAACTACAACTGCAGATAGAACGTTGCGTTAATTGACATTGACAAGGCAACTTATATCCGTGTCTTTGTCTCTGGAGCCCAGGCGCTTGAGACTCCAAGCGCCCAAACCTCAAGTTCATACCAGGATCAACCCGGCCGTAGACGTCTTTTTAATGACCGTAAGGCGAAACAGTTCTGCTTCCCTACATCATCCCTAATGTTCACCCTTCATGGCGAGCCGTCTCAAGCCCTTGATGGGTCCGGAGTAACGTATGAAGAGCGCCTGCTCTATGAACAAAATCATCTCATTGGGAAACGAGTTCGTCTCCTCTGACCTATTGTGTCTCTATCCGAAATTCCGACCTTATATTGAAGCTTCTGCTTGGAGCACTCACACTGCTTCTCTATGGCGAGACACAACTCCTTGCCCTTCAATTCTCACTTATTTTCCCCAAGACTACATGGTGACATTTGAGGACGAAATCAACTTCGTTTGGCGTGTAGCACCACGATTCTCAATGGCGAAATTACTTTTTATTGCAGTGCGCTACGCGATACTAGAACTGTGATACATTCTAATGTTCATTACAGCACCGCTATTTACCCATAATCAATTTCACCCTTCGATTTTTCTTCCTCCAGTTCATGCGGCCATCGGTAAATTCAAAATAATATGGCTTTTGGAGTGAAGCTAAGTAACAATCCTATCCTAGATGTGCACTTTTTATCCGGTACTTGCTTGTTTAACACTGGTGAGAACGTTCATTTCTACTTGAGGGGAAAGCTGATTAGGTTCTCAAGGTCAACTACGCCGCTGTGGAGCGTACGTCGTGATCCGTGCACAGAGATCACGTACTAATCGTGGGTGGTTGTAGTCACTCTTCTATTGAGGATTTGGGTATTGCATTTGAGATCAAGGAAGTTGGGAATTTTTCTTGGAACATTGTTCGTAGCTGGTTGTGGCATTGCTCTCTATATCAGGACCTGGCCGCCAAATGTGAGTCCCTATCCCCATCTTTAATGCCTTTCACTGACGTTGATTTGGAAGGTTGTACTAGTGCATCCGTTTCATCCCCGTGAGTGTCGGCCTTCATCTCGTTCCGCTACTATGGGACCTACCCCTTCCCTTTATAGCGCCTCTCTCGCTGACGATTTGTCCGAGTCCCATGCCGGGTGGTAGGTAAAGCAGTCATTGTCTTATAATATACTGACAAGGATGGTTAGAATATGTCGGTTTTCTCTTTCCACTAACTCTCTTGATCTATAGGCTCACTTATTATGGCAGTTCTTTGATTGTGTCATCATCATCACCATCGACGTGAGTCACCTTCTTGAGTCCTTCCTTCCAATGCCGTACTTATATACAATGTCAGGTCCTGTCATTCTCTATGATCATGTGGAAAGCCTATATTTCCTGGAAGCTGTCAATTTCAACCCCAATACTCACGGCCCTATTCATGCAGTGAGGACTGCTTTAAATGGAGCAGTGAGATACAAAACTCTTACAATATTCCACACAGCGGTTCCGCATACTACCTCACGGTCACATTGGTGGTCCTCGTGTCACTCGTGGCGATGATGAATGTGAATGAGGCGGTGTGTCAAGGTCTAGCTTGTTAATTGTCCTCACGCCTGACTTCATTGAGGCAGTTCGTCTTGGCTTTCATGGACTCTAAGTACGTTTAGCCTGCCGCTTGCGTATGAATGTGTCCTAAATGTCCACTCGATCCCTTAGTATTGCCACTTGCTTATCGTGCATCGCTGCCAATCGACTGGTGCTCAGCCTTAGAGGGCTTTTTTATGTGCAACATCATGGTGGTACGACTATCGCAACCACGAATAGCAAACCGCTTTACACACCCCGACGGAGGCCAACTTTTTCAGTGGTTTCATCCTATCTTGAAGCAATGGATACAGCGGTAGAAGACGAGAATTATGACCAGGCCTGACCCAATCATGTACGGCCGGCTAGAGAGCCAACGACATCAGTATCTATTATGTCATTCTTAGCCATGGAAGTATACTCAACAGGGTGCACCTCACCAGCTTGTGTCCATAGTGGTAGCTCATCTGGGCATTTGCGACTTTTCATAAAATTTGTGTGCTCCATTTTTGTGCCGAAGAAAGGTGTTCGCCTCTTGAACCTAGGCTACCATGAGTTCGTCCTCGATCGGTGATTACCGTTTGTTGACCACGATACCACCCGTCCTAAATATACTGGGGACCTAGCGATTCTTTCTGTATACAATAAAACGGGACTCCTCGAGCTCGCTTCGGGTCTGCAAGCTTTGGGGGTACGTTTGTTGGGATCGGGCGGTACAGCGAAGAAGATTCGTGATGCAGGAATCAAAATCGAGTACTCGTCCTTTCCTTTTTTCTAATTCGCACGATTTCTGACCTCCCACTTGAAGAGATGTCTCAGGCGTCACAAAGGCCCCCGAAATGCTGGGCGGCCGCGTCAAGACTTTGCACCCAGCAGTACACGGAGGTATTTTTTTCCAACATGGCGCGTTGTCCGACTTCTCACCACCACATAGGGATTCTGTCGCGGTCTATTCCATCCGATCTCAAGGATCTCGAGGATAATGGCATTGCACCAATCTCAGTTGTGGTGTGCAACCTTTACCCATTCACCGAAACCATCGCCAAACCCAACTGCACCTTACCCGATGCGGTTGAGGAGATCGATATTGGTGGTGTGACGCTTCTCCGAGCAGCCGCGAAGAACCACGAGCGCGTGATTGTCCTATCTGACCCGAGCGACTACCCAGAGTTTTTGGCGGCATGGAAGACGGGCAATGGAGATGTCGGCGCATCCTTGAGGAGACGGCTAGCGCTTAAAGCCTTCGAGATGACAGCCGCGTATGACGAAGCTATCAGCGGTTATTTCCGACAGCAGTATGCGTCTGCCAATTCGACCAGTGACCTTCTGTCTGGACCGGTCCAACGTTTGCCTCTACGGTATGGTGCGAATCCCCACCAAGTGCCTGCTCAAGCCTTCGTCGCCGGAAAGCCGCTGCCATTTAAAGGTCAGGCCGTACCAGAGGTGATAACACCATAGCTCATTCAATATCTCTCACAGTTCTCTGCGGGTCGCCTGGCTATATCAATTTGCTCGACGCGTTGAACTCATACGCCCTCGTCAAGGAGTTATCTGAGGCCTTGCAACTTCCTGCAGCTGCATCCTTCAAACACGTATCTCCTGCTGGAGCGGCCGTTGGCATCGAACTCAACGATATCGAGAAGCAAGTTTATGGTGTCGATGACTTGAAGGAACCCTTGACTCCTCTCGCGAATGCATATGCCCGTGCTCGTGGTGAGTGATAATCGCGGGACTAACAACAGGTATTGAGTATTTCCCAGGTGCCGATCGGATGTCTTCCTTCGGCGATTTCATTGCCCTTTCCGCTCCATGCGATCTGGCAACCGCAAAGATCATCTCACGGGAGGTCTCTGATGGTGTGGTGGCTCCGGGATATACTCCTGAAGCACTCACCGTTCTTCAGAAGAAAAAGGCTGGCAAGTACTGTGTCTTGGAGGTGAGCCACAAGGTGAAAGGTCGTTTGACGGCTACGGTTAACATGTGTACATAGATGGACCCTTCATACGTACCCGACAAGATTGAGACTCGTCAAGTTTATGGAATTTCCCTCCAGCAGAACCGTAACGATGCCAAGATCGACAGCAGTCTATTCACAAACATCGTAACCAAAAAGAAAGAAGTAAGTCTGTGTGATTTCAGGCTCAGTGGGATTCGCCTCATCCACATCTAGGTGCCCGAAAGCGCTATTAGAGACATGATTGTCGCTACACTTGCACTCAAGTACACTCAGTCTAACTCCGTCGCTTACTCCTATCACGGGGCTATTATCGGTCTTGGTGCGGGTCAACAATCGCGCATCCACTGTACCCGTCTCGCTGGATCCAAAGCCGACTACTGGTGGCTGCGCCATCATCCGCGCGTCCTTTCTCTCCCGTTCAAGCCTGGTACAAAGAGGGCTGATAAATCCAATGCCATCGATCTGTTCGTCAGTGGCGAACTCGACGGCGTAGAGGGCGAGGAAAAGGCTCAGTGGGACAGTCTATTCGACCATGTTCCAGAAAAACTAGGAGATTCAGAAAAGAAGGAATGGCTGAAAGAGCTCCGGGATGTCGTTTGCTCGAGCGATGCCTTTTTCCCATTCTCGGACAACGTACATCGGGCTGCGAGGAGCGGTGTGACGTACCTGGCTGCCCCGAGTGGGAGTGTGATGGATCAAGAATGCATCAGAGCCGCGGATGAGCATGGAATGGTGTTTGCCCACACTAACTTGCGTTTGTTCCATCATTGAACACAATAAGAATGTTTCAACCTGGAGAAGCGAAACCAAAATGTACATACCAAAATGGTTTGTGAAGAAGCGCTCGGGTTAGGGGTCAGGTTTTTGTGATGGCGTTTGGCGCCGGGTTCATGACTAGAATTTGCACGTTAGCTTTCAACGCCGCTCGATTGGTGGTAGGCCTTACCGTTCCAGCCCTAGAATACTCTACAAGGATGTCATCATCACATAACAAGGACCGAAGTGGAAAAGGTCGAGGAAAAGGTTCTGGTGGGCGTCGCGGCGGACGACACAATGATCCAGACGTCGAACTATCGAAGACTCTATCTTACGTTCTGAGGCATGGCGCACAGAGAGAAGGCTTAATCATCCGGAGCGACGGCTACGTGAAGCTGGACGACTTGGTGAGTGCAATCACAAGGCCCTCGATTCCTCTCTTCCCACTTGAAGCCCAAAAACCTACCGACACTGACTCGTTGTCCTGTGCATGATTGGTTTGCATTAAGTTCCGCCGACCCAAGCTCAGAGGTGTAGATTTAAATGCTGTCAAGAACGTCGTCGAAACCAGCGACAAGCAACGCTTTACACTCTTATTTGTCCCAGAAGGAGAGGATGGTCTACAAGGAGTGCCGGTACAAATTCCCGCTCGACCCGAAACTGAGCAAATTCCGGGCCCCATGGACCTGGGTGTTGCCGAGGGCAGTGCCAGTGGCGATAAGGGAAAGGAGTCAGCAGGTGATATCACCTCAGGCCCTGGTACCTGGTGGATCAGGGCAAACCAAGGCCACACCATCAAGGTGACTTCTCCGATCGATTTTCTTCAGATTGATATCTCATCCGATTCTAAAAGGTAGAGGATCTTGAACTTACGTTAATAAATGATCACACCGAAGTGCCCGTCGCGATCCATGGGACCCACCTATCAGCATGGAACAAGATAGGTGAGATATTCGGCTCCTTCACTTGCTATGTGAAACTAATTTCGTGACCGTTAGCTATGAAAGGTCTTTCTATCATGGGGCGGAACCACATTCATATCGCCGTAGGTCGTCCTGGCGCATCGGGTGTTTTGAGTGGTGAGTATTCACCGTGCGCACCAATTGATAGCCCAAGAATATCTGATCGAATAATTTTTAAATGCAATTGCTCTACAGGTATGCGAGTAAAATCCGAGATTCTCATCCACATAGACATGGAAAAGGCAATTGGGGCTGGCATCAAGTTCTATCGGTCATCAAACAACGTCATCCTCACATCAGGAAACGAGGAAGGCTTCCTCTTGAAAGAATATTTTTCGCTCGTCGAACAGCGGAATGGCGAGCCTGTTGATAATTCATGGAGAACCGACTGAACCTATTGATTGTTCTATGTGTCATTGCCAAGTAGCTCTCGTTAATGGGTAGAAGGCAATAATTTCGGGTGAAGCGTGACGTGTGTTTTGTTTGTCCGAGCCTCTTGACACCTTTTGGACACGTCCTCCATTTCGAGCTAACGGTTCGACGCTCTTGAAGAGTAGAATCGTCTTTGGACGGCAACTGATTGCATCTAAGAATACTTCTTGTCTCGTGTCTTGTCGCGGGCTTGACTGCTTGGCTATTCTGTTGGAGGTGTGGCACATACCACCCGCCCACGCCGCGAAGCGAATTGCGCAACCACATAAACAAAACAGTGACATGCCCTCACACTCTTCTCTCCATTCGAGCCAGGTGAGAAAATTCTTCATCTTTCGCCGACACGTTGCACACCCAACCATTTCCTGTCCCAATAGGCTCGCCTTTCCTATCGGTTATCCCAAGCTGTAATACTATCATTATTTATCTTCGGTGTAGCAGCCACGGGCAGTGGGGAAGGAGTGCCAACTACCACCTCTGTCGCCGAACTCTCCCAAACCCTTGACCACCTCGTCTCCGAAGGGCAATCTATTCCATACAGTGTCACCACCGAATCCGTAGATGCCAGGACCACCATCGTAGATGATCACACAAGCCACCCACCCGTCGTGAACGATATCTCTATGGACCCTCCGGACCATTCTGTTATCGAAACTGATCAAGAAGTCGCCGAATCCAACGCCTCAGAAGACAAGGAAGCCCTCGACGACTTCCTTGCGGAGCTCTTCCAGAATTCCGAGAGCGAGTCAACTGCCGTTCCTGCCGACCCGGTGCAGATCCCGCTGGCAGAGAAGCCGAAACCTCTAACGGAGGAGGAGATTGCTGAACGGAAGCGTCTCCTCGAGATCGAAACGCGCGAAAAACGCATTGAGATCACCGGACGGCACGCCCAATGGGAAACGCGGCTTGAAGAACAGTGCAAGGAAGTACAAGCAGAGCTACTCGAGCAAGTTAATAAGCTCCGTGCTCATGTGTCCAGTGATGTGAGCAACAATGAAGACATGGCCAAGTTGCTCAATGGATATGAGAATGAAGCCAACAAGGCGATTAAGGGAGTTGAAGTGTTCTTTGAGAAGCGTATAAAGATTGGGAAGAGGGTCGAAGAGAGCGTGGTGAAGACTTGGGAGGATGTACTGCAGAAGGTCGAGAAGAGATTTGAAGACAAGAAGCGCGAGGTGGAAAGAGAGATGCAAGAATACTACAATGATTACATCGAGGAAGAAGCAGAACGTGCAAGTACTCTTCCCTTTGATTTATTTGATTCCCCAAAGCTTATTTAACCCTTCATATCAGGTGGAAGCAGCGATCAAGCGCGTTGAAAAGTTTGCCGATGATGCCCAAGCAGACCTAGGAATGGACTATGCATGGCTGGACGACGTTTGTGTGAAAGACTGGACAAGGTATCATGACCTCGGAAGGAGTAAGTTTGAGGGGGTTTTGTTGCTTCCACCTTCTAACATATTGTCCGCAGCGGCCAGGCGCTGGGGGGATATCTACCGCACCGTCTTCAACTCTACGCATCCAGAGCTCTTGAGTAATGAAGTCGTCCTATCCCTCGAAAAGTTCCAAGCCACCCTTCAGGATATCGCCACTGGTTTCGACCATGTTCTTGGGAACTTTCAGCGGAAAGCCGAGCGAATTTTCAAAGGTGATCACGATATAGAGGACTCACCGGGCTTAGGAGAGGAGGGCGTTGTAATTTCTCAGGGTGAGGTCACAGAGAAGGCGGCTCAAAAAGAGGACGAAGGGCCAATCATGGGACTCGGCGGTGGGTCAGCAGCAGCGGCACCAGTTGTCCATCATGTTGAATTGTAGGTAGTCTAAGTGGTCGGCTGGATTTGTATTTAATGCACAATTTCTTTATACATGCGTAACAAGTTTGACCTTCATCCATTCTGAGGTTGGGAAGGATTTGTCCTACGGAGATGGCAACATCTCAAGTGAATCTCGCGACGATCTCCTCGGTCAACCCGCGACCGGTGCCCTCCTTTCTCCGATACAATTTCAAATCACCACCCTCGTCTCCGATCAATGAGAACCCAATACCGGGTCCAGCTTCCTGTAAATATGTTGAAAGCTCTTTGAGCGACTTGACGAGTTTACCAAGCCCCTGCTCTACCACGTTCGCGTACGGACGAAGGGTGGAACCGTGGAGGTCGTATCTCTGTAAAGTCGTAAAGGAGCCTCTGAAATGCTTAGCCACGTAGAGGTGTTGAGTACCGGAGAGGTAAAGCAGGGGGTAAACTCTGTTCACAAGAATGGTTTTACTTTGGCTCACGGTCTTGAGTTCAATAAGGCTATCTTGGGCCACAAGAGGCGTGCTGGTGAGTTGGGTGGAGATGGGATTCGTAGTGGTGGACCTCGAAGAAGAGGGAGTGGTGGCCTCGAGCTGCGATGTCTTGGACGCAGATGCAATAGATGACAAACCCATCCCCTTCAGAGAGTCGGTGAGGTCGGACACGCTGGGTAGGCAAGCGTCTACTTTAAACCGCAGAAGCACGTTGAGTCCGGCCAACTTCTGAATGAAACAGATTGTTGAATTTAGTCTGGGGCTCTGTTAGGGCAACGTTGACGTACATATGAGATGACACGGTGGTGCCCGGTCGCATACTGGTCTACTTTACTCGTGACTGCGTGCTTGAAGTTGTGACCGAAGCCTCGAAATTCCCCAGGTGGGATGGTATGAGTGGTTTCTTCCTCACAGCGTGAAAAAACCACAGTCTTGGTGCCAGCAAACTCGACGTCGATGCGGAAGGCCTTATCTATTGTCCCTGTTGCCCACATCAGGAGCTTCCTCAAATTGTTCCGGTCGCTGACAAGATCGAGCGCCTTGTAATCCAAGGCTGGTGAAACCTCATCAACAGCAAGGAAGAGAGGAGTGAGCGATGATGTGCCTAGATTATCGCAACGTGCAGAGTTTTGGTCGACGAAGACCGTCCCACTATCAGCAGGAACTAGGAAAGGAAGGCGGCGGTCTTTCCAGAGTCCGGGCGAGCCTACTTCGAGAGATCAGATACTCACAAATGACCCAGTTCATAGGAAAGTCTCGCCTGGGATTGCCAAAGACACGACGCCTTGGTTGTCCACCCAGTTATACGAGGCAACAACTTTCAGATCGGAGATGACTGCAGGAGAGGCATCGTGAGGAATCGAAAAGGCTTTGACGGCGGTTGACTCGAGATTTTGAAGGTGGCTCATTATTCGGTGGAGCCCAAGCGAGAAATCAGCGCCTCATTATGTAATCTTCGCAGGAGCCTGCCACAGGAACACCTGCTCGGACCCCGATCCAAGAACTTTCTAGAATGGTTGAAGGACCCCGAAGACAAGTGAAGATGTACAAGCTCGACTCCATTTGAACCCGATAGTCATGAATGACAGGTCAGAGGAAATGGTAAGACCCACATTGTCGGGGCTTGCCCTGGCTGTGTTTTTGCAGAGCCTGAAAGTCCTAACTGAGGTTGATTGTTGTAGTCGAGAGAAGACAGAAGCTTGAGTGTTACTAGAGGGTTGATCGTCTCCAAATGGGCACGGGTTGAAACATTACCTCTAAGGTCAGGATTTGACCAAATTGATAGAACGGATGAAAGAGGCAAGGAATACTGGGCAGTTGTAGCGGTGTACTTGCCAGTAATAGATCATTTCCACTCCCGCTTCCGTTTCAACCTGGTTATTGGAAACGTCATATTAGGTTTGACATATGAACAATGAAGCACCTTCACAGACACCCGAATTACCTCAAATTAATTTCGTGTTATACAACAGAAGCCTGTGCCCATCCGCCCCACCGACTTGAAACTGAGATTCCAGCATATTCATCAAGTTAATTATACTCCTCAGCCCATTGAGAGATTGCGGCTCCGAGAGGGGAGAGGAGAACCGACATGAGTACAGCGTTAATTGATGGAGCCCGATCGTTGGGTATCTAGAGGACAGAGCCACGTCTGTCATGCGTCATGACGCGAGGGACAGGCCTTGGGGGTGCGACTGTATTAGGTGTGAAGGTGTAAGCAGGAGGGCTGCGCGATCGAACTTCAGCAAGTCAAGGGCTCCACAGTCTGATGACGTACGCTTCAGTGCCTTCGCTTTCTTCGATATCTCGGTAGGTAGGGTGGGTATCCCAGCGGTATTTGTGAGCCGCTGCCCATGAATGTTGCCGCCTGTGGGCGGCGAGGGCTCGCTTCCGCCTCTGGATCCGTGTAACGACTATAAACACCTGGATGGGGGAGACATGAGCAACAATAATCATGATAAAAGAGGTCGTTCCATATAATGTGTACTCGGTTTCGATGGCAGAGGTCCTTGGTGAAATGGAAAGAGGCTCACCGCGAAGAGGAGCGCGGCGCCAACAACCGAGAAAAGGGGAATGAGCACCGGAATATTAGAGGGTTGGGTAATGGGCGCTGTTCCTGTTCGCTCTGCAGTCAAAGCGGTTGACCTTGATAAACGGAATCATTATCTTTCGTCGTTAGTGGATAAGGGTTCGGATGAGCTACGCACAAATTAGTACCAGGAGGCGTCCATGAGATAGTTGGATCGGTATCATGGCCATCAATTGACACAGAGGGCGTCCCTGAGCTTATATGGGCCCATGAGGAAACGGTCATATCTGCCAAGAGCGAGGTCGCCCATGGACTTGATGCTAAAATAACACTATTGGAGACAATTTGTATACTGGTCATTATTTCACACAGAGGTCAAGCGAGTGGCCGCGGTGGTTGGGTCGAAGTATGCCGGCGGTGTTTGTTTAATCACACAAAAACAATTGGGGCCTGAATAATCCTCCTAGAGGAACCCCAGGAACTATTAAACAGGGTAGGTATCGCCGATATATATAATGTGTGTATGGCCTTGTTCGAAGAAAGAGATTCTTCTATTGGAACCATACCGGGCGGAAGGCCGTTACTCCACGACGCTCACACCTACTCAAAACCGCGGACCACTACGAGGTAAGGTCGTGTGGCTACAATCGGTGGTGCAACCAAGCACGTTGGTGTGCTTCTAATCAATTGACCTTTAACTTATGCTATCATATCTCACCCCTTCCTAGGATAACCGCATACGATGGTGCTGCCATAATTTCTATTTTATTCATTAAAATTTAGAAGCATTTTACCCCTAAATGAATGACACGGCAACTCCCGTCGTCGGATCGTGAGCCCCTGAGTCAGATCGGGCACTGCCTCATGCCAGTGATGACAGTATGAGATATGGGGCGTATGTGTGTGGTCAAGGTTGAGCCTTCTGCCTTGGGCATAACCAGAACAGAGATTCGAATCTGGTATGATCGTGAGCGATGACATGTGGACATATATATATCCTCCACTGCCACGGTCGGGCAATCACGTGTCGTGTTGTATGTCACCGAGTTTGGTCAACGTCGGTCCGTGCGCAACGCCTCGAAAGGTGAAGACTAGGACGCCGTCTGGTTCTGCACTCTACCCACACTACAGCTACGGACTGCCTTACATGGCAAAGAAAATACAACTACTCCACCTCTTCTCTGGCAGAGATCGATCACTCACCTTGCTTTACAGGCCCCTCGTCAAGCGCTGTGCGTAGCTGAAGTACCTTAGGACAGAGAATACAGGAAGGTTTGATGAGGGGAGCCGTCATAATCATGCGGGACTATATACTGAAAACCGAATTCGCAACACATAGGCGGTTTGGAGACCGCGTTGACGAGCAAGTGCTTACACCCGAGGCAGGGTGGCCTCCAGCTGGAACGGCCAACAATAAGAGATGATGGGCGGTGATGCTGGCTGGGGGCCGTTCCGGATATCGCTTGATCCCATTGCCCTTGGGACCTCGGTTTCACAGCCATCGGGACTTTCAACTAGGAAGGAGCAGTGCATGTTGTGTTCTCCCTCCTCGCCAATTCAACGCCACCGTTCATGGTTATAATTTGGTGCGATATCGGCGCGACCGCTCATCTCTTTCTCTCGCACTAACGGCCACTGTTGACCGAATGGAGGACTGTTTGCACATGCTCTATCCGTCTTCTGCGCCTTTGGCTCCTCTCAGCGGAACCTGCCGTGGCTGACGGGTTTAAAGAATTGCCACCCTCAGATTGTGAAGAAAGGGTTCAAATTAACCGCTATCACCTTCTCTCCGACCACCTGGCCTTTGTCTCGTGTTCGTTATATTAATGCATCTGATATCTAGTGGCGAACGAACCCCGCGAGCTTCCGCGTAATAAGGTGCAGAACGTAGGTGCATCAAGTGGTCTGTTCAGTGCATTTCTGGTAAAATCTCACCTCCAGGCCTGCATGCCACTCACACTGAAAAGCCGGATAGTCCTTATCACATCACGCATTCACGCAAATCTAGAATTTTGGTCGACGCGAATGGTACCATGGATGTGCACCCCTGGGCCGTGGCGAGGTGGTTCTTCCAATTCTGAAGCCCAGGTGGACTTCGCATCCGGGTCCCGGCTGATGCATGTACACTTTTTTGAATATGTCCTCCCTTTTCCAGTCTCAGGCCTAGGCCTAGAACTCTACATGATACTAGTTGAGAGAGATCGGTCAACAAGAACCGCGATCTCTTTTGATCAAAATATTGAATGACTGAGGTTTAAAGTTTTGACTTCCGTCACATCGTCTTTGTGGCAATCGCCGCCACATTTTGCTGTCCGGTCCGTCGGAGATCCCTCGAGCAACCCTAACCACCGCCCATCTCTTACGGAGGCTGCTTCTCAAGTAGTCCATACACTGGGACTCCTGTGGAAGGGAGCATACGTCCCACTCCTTGCAGCCTGTATTGGGCTAATCGTCATTTGCCTGCCCCCCAGTGGGCGTTCTTCTATCGAGAGTCGGTCCCGGCATTCTGCCACGCATTGGAATCATTCAATCCGCCAAATAATTTCGTCATTCAACATTTCCGAGGGACGGAACATGTCTCCGTTCATAATAATCTTCCCATGCGCCTACTAGCCATCACAAATCGTATTCATTATTGGCTCGTGTGTGCGGCAGGCTCCGACTTAAGCCGATAAATGGAGGGAGTGCAGCTTATCATGCACGTGGGCCAGCATCTGCAGGGGTGACTGGTGCCTTCAATTCAAACAGTAACTACATATCAAAGTTTTGAGCATGGTTCGGTTGATGCGGACCGTGTATCCTTGTCAACCGCGCATCGTCGTCCACTAGACCTTCGGAATCTCCGGGTCGGCTTGTTTCTTCGCGGAACGAGTTGTGACATATGGTGGAGGTTTAGGGTCATAGATTCCCTCCTCGGCTGCGAGTCGCCCTTGATTAGCACAGGAGCGGTGGAAGAAAGGATCAGACGCACGAGCAGTGTGCCAAAAGTACACCACGAGGCCACCCAATACGACCACGTACGCGACGAAGTACAGCCAATACGGTTGGTATCCCTAGACATAG
>WNFL01291914.1_pt3 | contig 13871 bp, 10 predicted proteins | sample 5400361 | NCBI WGS metagenome assembly WNFL01 (sample SAMN13153351, study PRJNA577476) | soil metagenome | isolation source: 40 cm soil on Douglas fir-dominated hillslope | place: USA:California | collected 2013-09-17
GGAAAAAGCTGCTCGCCGACTACGCCTACGGGCGTCCTGGAATCACCGGAACCGCGAAATCCATCCACGATGAAGCCGCTAAAGAACAGTTCGACGAAAGTGGTTCCATGATCAGCGGCAAGAAGCTGAGCACCCTCGACCTTGATCCCGGCAACTACCGCATGGCCCTCACCATCACCGACCCGGAGACGCGCGAAAAGCGTTTCGGTGCCCTCGCCTTCCACGTCGTTACCGATTCCGGCTCGCCGATGGACGCATGGGACATTTACGACGACAAACTCGCTGAATACGTCAACAAAGGCGAAGCCGACTACGACTTCGGCGTCACCTGCCTGGCGCAGAACGACACACCCGCTGCCTCCAAAGCGCTACAGGAAGCCTTGAAAAAAAACCCGAAGAACGATCTTGCCCGCGCCCGCTTGGTCGATATCTACTTCAGCCAGCAGGCCTACGACAAGGTCATCCAGCTCTATTCCCAGCCTGCCGTCACTCCGGCGACGGAAGACCAGACCATCATCAGCCTCTCCGACAGCTTCGATAAGACCGGCAACACGAAAAAAGCCGCTGACATCGTGGAATCGGCAATCGTCCTGAAGCCACAAAGCGGGCCGCTTTACCTGGCCTTGGCTTCCTACTACACGCGGCTCGGAAATGCACAAAAGGCTGAGGAACTGGAGCGCAAGGGAAAGTCTCTTCTGGTTGCTCCTCCGCCGTCGCTCTAAACACTGCACAGATACAGGAACCCATAGACAAACCATTGCTGTTGATATGGTTTTTTGTATCCACGCCCTTATCCAATTCCATGTATTCTTTTAAGTAGTTGAAAACAAGATAGATAAATGCTGTTACGAAACGCTCAACACTGGCATTTGCAGTGCTACACCAGTCTTGGTATTTTGGCCGGCTGCGGTCCGTAGACTGCGCCATTTTGCAAGTGGATCGGCGAATTCCAGATTCGGTTTCAATTTCACGAGGAGTGAGAAATTATGTTGAAAAAGCTAGTCTTTACTTCGGCGCTGTTGGCGCTGTGCATGTCGCTCACAGCCATGGGCTTCGCCCAGGGTTCAGCAGAATCGTCCGTGAAAGGCAATATCGCTACGTTTGTCAGCGATCCTTCTGGGGCGACGGTCTCCGACGCCAAGGTGACCCTGTCCGGGGCGACCGGCGACAAAGTTCTGACCACGGGATCCGACGGTAGGGCTTTGTTCCAGATCCTGACGCCAGGCTCCTATACAGTCAAGATCGAGAAAACCGGATTTAAGACCGCCGACGTCAAGGCCATCGAAGTCGTCGTGGGCAAGACGTCGATTGTCACCGCCAAGCTGGAGGTTGGCGCTGCCTCGACTACGGTGGAAGTAACTGCGGATGCGATTACGGTGGACACGACCTCGACGGCCAACGGCGCGAACCTGAACGATCAGTTTTACCAATCCGTTCCTGTGGGCCGCGGTGTTACTGGTCTTTTCTATGCAGCGTCGGGTGTAGCTTCCGGCGGAGGCACGGGCACTGCGAACCCCTCTATCGCAGGCGGCACGGGGTTGGAAAACAATTACATTGCCGACGGAGTGAGCATCACCGACGGCGGTTTCGGTGGAATCGGCGTGTACTCCCGCCTTTACGGTTCACTCTCCACTGGCATCAATTTGTCTTTTGTAAAAGAAGTGGACGTGAAGACCGGCGGTTTCGAAGCGCAGTATGGCAAGTCGACCGGTGGCATCGTGCAGATCGTCACCAAGTCCGGCTCGAACCAATGGCACGGCGTCGTGGGTGGATATTTCGCGCCGCAGCAGGTCGAGAAGGACCGTTTATTCTCGGATGGCGCAGGTCGGTTCAACCTGCAGGGCAAGATTTTGCACCAGAGCAACTACGATGTGGACACGCAGATTGGCGGACCACTCATCAAGAACCACGTATTCGTGTTCGGTTCGTTCAATCCGCAGTGGAACACGGATTACGACCAGTTTGCTCAGTACCTCAATCCGTCAGACTTGGGAACACCGACAGGTACGGTCACTCCAGGATGTCCGCAGTGTCCCGGCCCGACACAAACACATCTCGGAACCTATGAAGTGCCGAACAAGGTTTACTCCTACGCAGGCAAGGGGACGTTCAAGTTCAACGACAATCACCAAATCGAAGTGTCCATCTTTGGGGATCCAACCTACGGGCAGAACCGTGCAAACGGAAATGCTGGACCCCAAACAGCGTCGTCGACAACCTTTACCAAATTGCAATTTGGCACGCGTAACCTCGTTGGCCGCTACAACGGCACGCTGTCCCCGACCTGGTTGTTGAACGCGTCAGTTTCCTTGGGTCACAACAGTCTGACGGATGTACCCAACGCTCCGGGCGTTTACACCGTGGTTGACCGCATCCAAAGAAATCCTTGTGGCGCTCCGGTTTTCAGTTCTGAGTGTACGGATCCGGCGAACCAGTTGCGTGGCCAGTACATCCGCCAAGGTGAGGGTTATCACGAAAACACTAAGGGCGATAACTACGGCTATAACCTTGACACGTCGAAGACGCTAAGCTTTCTGGGGCAGCACAACTTCACCGTTGGTTACCGTTATGATCGTTCGCATTATGACGGTACCAAAGCCTACACTGGCGCAACCCTTCCGGTCACGGCTGCTGAAGCGCCGGGAATCACTGGAGATCCCGATCTAACGTCTTTGGCAAACACGGCTCTGATTGCCAACGGGACGACGGCGACATTTCAGATGCGTGATTCTGCCGGCCGTTGCATTGGGGTCGGCGGGGCCAACGCAGCTGAAATCTACGTGCCCGGCATGACAGAGTGCGCGGACGGTGGTATTGGATTTTATCTTCGCCAGGACCGTGGAGAGTTTGGAAGCTTGAACTTCAAAACCACCTCTCAGTACCACACCATCTTTGCCCAGGACAACTGGTCGCCGAACAAATATGTCTCGATCAGCGCTGGTTTGCGCTGGGAGCAACAACACGTTCAGGGCGTTAACGTCGCCTATACCTTCAATGACAACTGGTCGCCGCGCGTGGGAATCAGCGTGGATCCCTGGGGCAACCGGAAGACCAAACTGACCGCGAATTTTGGCCGCTATACCGAGTCATTGCCGTTGGATATCGCCATTCGCTCCCTTAGCGCTGAGTACGACTTTGCTGTCACCAACTGGGTGCCAAACACGGATGGGGCGGGACATGCCCTGGTGAACCCGGATGGGACGCTCGACTTCACCAACTTCAGTATCGCGAACAACGCACCGCAATTTCTCACCGGTGTGTCGGCGCAAGCTCCCTCGCAGCCTTTCGCGCAGGGCACGCGCAGTCAATACCTCGACGAGTACGTGGTCGGTTTTGAACACGAATTTGGAAGCTCGGGCGTAATCTTCAGTGCGCGCTACACAGATCGCCGCATCAAGCGCATCATTGAAGACAACGCTCCGATTTCGCCCGAAGCCTACCAAAACGGAATGAACCAGTTCTATACGATCAGCAACGTGAGCAAGACGCAGGACAAGTTCATCAACGTTCCTCAGATTGACTACGTTTTGGACACCGTAAACAACACCCACCCGACGAGCTGCGACCCAACGGTGGGCTCGGGCAACCAGAGTCTCATCGACGGTCAGGCCACGGATAGCAACGGCAACATCGTCACACTCGCCAACGGCAACAATGCGTTCTGTATTCCCAACGCGTTTGACTCCACCGGAGCCCAGATCGTGGGTATTCCTGGAGCTGATGGTCAACCGGATGGCTTTGTCGACCCATCCCGCAAATATCAGGCCATGGAGATTGAAGTGAACAAGTCCATGTCCAAGGGTTGGCAGATGCGCGCTAACTATCGGATTGCCAAACTGCAAGGCAACTACGAAGGTTCGTTCCGCAATGACAACGGTCAGAGTGACCCAAACATCAGCTCCCTCTTCGACTTCACGCGAGGCGACTTCAACCTTCTGGGGCAGCAGTTCGTCGCGGGCGTTTTGAACACGGATGTTCACCACCTGGCGAACGGCTTCGTGAGCTACACGTTTGGCGGAAACCACGCGAAAGGATTGACGGTTGGATCATCGGTGCACTTCCAGACTGGTGTTCCCATTAACAACCTGTTTGCACACCCGGCGTACCAAAACGCTGGTGAGGTGCCTTTCTGTGCCGACGACACCACCAACTGCACTTCGGCTCGTGGCTCTCTGGGCCGGACCAAGAACTGGGGCAGCGTCGACTACCACATGGATTACCCGATCCACGTCACTGAGGGGTCCAGACTCCGCCTGGGTGTTGACCTGTTCAACATCACCAACCAGCGTACGTTGCTCCGGGTCGACCAGTTCCGCCAGAGCAGGTTTGGCGTCGGAAACGCGGACTTCCAGAAGCCCAGCGGTGTCGGACCTTCTGCAGTTAACGGTAATACTAACCCCGCCTACCAGCGGCCGTTTTACGCACGGTTTAGTGTGAAGTGGGAATTCTAGTACGAGCGAGAGTTCTTACCAGGGAGGGCATCTTGCCCTCCCTGTTTTCTTTGCTATAGCCTTGCATCTGTGTACCTCCGCCGAGAGGGGGTTTTCATGTCCGCTTTTGCTCGGGCCCTTGCCCTTTACTGGTTGCTTGCGGCAACGTCTCTCCAGTCTTGGGCTGGTTTCATTCGCGGCGTGGTCCAGTACGATGACGGGCGGCCTGCGGACCATGTGATCCTCCGCCTGCGGAGCGACTTGGTTACTGCGTATCAGGCGGAGACCTCAACCGACATCCAGGGCAAATTTGACTTCGACGGACTGCCGAACAGCACATTCCGCTTGACGATCGAAGGGCAGGGCTTTCGTACCTACGATAGCTTTATCGACATCAGTGTGTCGAAAATGGCCTACGAGATGATTACGCTCCGGCTCGACAGAGATCCCGACGCGAAGCCAGTACCGCCCGAAGGGCCGAAGGGTGCAGTGAACGCGCGCATCGCCAAGATTCCGCCCGATGCGCGTAAGGAATTCGACTTAGGTAAAGCCCGCATGCAAGCCCAGGACGGCCCTAGCAGCCTGCCGCATTTCCAGAAAGCCATCGACCTCTACCCGAATTACGCAGAAGCTTATCAGTTGATGGGCGTGGTGAACCTGGAAACTGGAAAATTCGCCGATGCCGAACCGCAGCTGGCAAAAGCGACCGAGATCGAGCCCAAGCTCACGACAGCCTTCTTCGCTCTTGGCGTCTGCCGCAATCAAATGGCAAAGTATGCGGAAGCCGAGACGGCGCTTGCCCGCGGACTCAAACTCGACCCAAATTCTGCCGACGGTCACTACCATATTGCCGAGGCCTATTGGAATTTGGGGCGCTTCGACGACTCCGAGCCGCACGCCCGAAAGTCTCTCGAACTGAAACCCGACATGGCGCCAGCGCACGTGCTATTGGGCAACAGCATGCTTCGCAAACGCGATGCTCCAGGCGCGCTGAAAGAGTTCAAGGAGTATCTTCGTCTAGCTCCGCAGGGCGAATTCGCCCCTGCCACCCGCGCCGCGGTGGAGCGCCTGGAGAAGGGCCTGCAACAGGCGAAGCAGCCAAAGTAGCCCGGGTCCACGTGGCGGCAGTCGCTCTCGTCTGCGCCAAACAGGCTCTACCTTCCAAAAGCCGGCCAATGGCTCGCTGCGCCCATCAGAAACAGCAGCGGAAACGACAGCCAGAAGTTCGTCCGCGAAGCCAAGAACGCCATCCGCCCCAATGCTGCCGCCTCAGCCGGAATCGCCGTGCCATTCGCCGCGAACTCCTGATGCCAGCGAATCAGCTTCTTGTTAATTCTCCAGATGATGCCCCAAACGTTCATCATCATGATCCATCCCAGCCCGCCGCCAATGCCGATCGCGAGCATGCGGTTGCTCTCCCAGCCGTGGTTGTTGACGGTCAGGTACAGATAAGCCCCCAGCGCAACCAGCACCGTCACCGCCACGCCCAACACCGCGCCGTTATTGACTTTCGCCACCATGATCAGCGCGTAGATCAGCGCGAAAACCACTGTCCAGATGGCGAAGAAACTCCCGAAAGCCGCTCCGGGCGTGGCCGGAACTCCAGTCGAGGCCACCGCATTGCGGGCGTCGCTACCCGTCGCGCTCATCCAGTATCCCAAGCCGGCCAGCACCGTGATCACGGAACTCCAGCGAAACCACCACAACGCCCGCGACATAAGCCCCGGAAAGACTTTGCTCTTCGTCGGCGCGTCCAACTCTTTCAGAAACGGAACGTTAACCAGATTGAAGAAATACAGCAGGCCAACCCAGGCAATGCCGGCAACAAAATGGACCCAGCGCAAAAGCATGAGGTGATTGCTGGCCATATCGGAGGGCGGCATAAAGGGTAGAGCGAAAGCCTGACCGGCCAAGGCAAGCGTCATAGAAGACCTTTCGAAAGAGGACTCGGGCTTGGGCTCCAGCAAATTCTCAAAACGCGACTTGTCCTGCCGCGCTTCTCCAACAGCCCGCCTGGCGGGCAATTGTACCAAGAAAAAAACACATCGCAGTTGAAAAGTCCCGGCGAAGGCCGTATTGTACGAAGTAATTCCCTCCAACGGGTTCTGGTACTTGGCTCGTACGGCGATATATTGCCGGCCTGTTGGCATCCCCCGCGTTGGGCTTTCCCGACCAGCGCAAGTTGCAGAAAAGCGTGCGCAGGGTGGCACGCGCAACAGTAAGGAGATCGGCGCAATGGATAAGCCGGCGCAAAACATTCAGGATTCCTTCCTGAATTCCGCACGCAAGGAAAAAACCCCAATCACCATCTATCTGTTGAGCGGAGTCAAGCTGACGGGCCGCATTCGCTCGTTTGACAAGTACTCCGTCGTGCTCGACGCCAACGGCCAGGAGCAGCTGATTTTCAAGCATGCCATCTCCACGCTGGTCATGCCGAAATCACACGGCGAGCGTTACGGTTTGCACCCAGCGCCGGAAGCTCGGGCCGTGAGTGAACCCGCCGCCACCGAAGCGGCAGCAGCAGGATCGCGCGGAGAGTCGTAAACTGTTGTAGCTTGCGCAAAGCAGAAACCAGGCTCCCAGGTTTGGCGTCCCCCCGCACCGGCTATGAAACTCGCCGGGACGCGGAGAGGGCGTTTCTGGTCGGGCTGGACTATCGTTCCCGCAGCTCGAAAACAAAAGCTGCCAAAAGCCCGCTCACCACGAGTGCCACTGCAGCCCGCGATTCCGCCGCCCTGCGTGCCCCAACTGCCAGCAAGCCGCGCATTCCTGAATTCAGCGCCGACGAATCCCTGGCGGAGCTGCGCGCGCTCACCGAAAGCGCCGGCGCGGAGATTGTCGGCGAAGTTCTTCAGCATCGCGACCGCCCCGATCCAGCTACGCTCATCGGTCGCGGCAAGCTAGAAGAAATCGCTGGCGCCGCCGCCTCGTCGCACGCCGACGTCATTCTCTTCGATCACGACCTCACGCCTTCGCAGCAGCGCAATATCGAGAATGCCCTGCACACGCGCGTCATCGATCGCACGCAGCTCATCCTCGACATCTTCGCTCGCCACGCCCGCACCAAGGAGGGCCAGCTCCAGGTCGAACTCGCCCAGCTCAACTACATGCTCCCTCGCCTAACCGGGAAGGGAATTGAGATGTCGCAACTCGGCGGCGGCATCGGTACCCGCGGCCCCGGCGAAACGCAGCTCGAAACCGACAAGCGCAAAATCGCCCGCCGCGTCCGTCACGTCAAACAGCAGATTGAGGAAGTCCGCCGCATCCGCGCCCAGCAGCGCCAGCGCCGCGAATCGGTCCCCGTCCCGACGGTCGCACTAGTCGGCTACACCAATGCCGGCAAGTCAACGTTGTTCAACGCGCTCACCCAGGCGGGCGTCCTGGAATCGCCGCGCATGTTCGCCACACTCGACCCCACGCTGCGATCAATCATGCTCCCCTCAAAGCGCAAGGTGCTGCTTTCCGACACAGTCGGCTTCATCCGCAGCCTGCCGCATACGCTCGTCTCGGCCTTCCGCGCCACGCTCGAGGAAGTCCAGCGCGCGTCTTTGGTCCTTCACGTCTCCGATGCCAGCAGTCTCACCACCGCCGAGCAGGACGCCCAAGTCGAAATCGTCCTCCGCGAACTCGAGGCCGACAAAAAGCCGCGCCTCCACGTGCAGAACAAGCTCGATCTCGTGTCGGCTACCGAGCGCAGCCACCTCGCCAACGATGTCTCTACCGTCTACGTCTCAGCCACCAAGCAAACCGGCCTGCCCGAGCTGCTCGCCCGCATCGACGCCATGCTCGACCAAGACCCCATCCAGCGGGTAAAACTGCGCGTCCCGCAAAGCGAAGGCAAAGTCCTGGCGCAGCTCGAAGCTAAATCTCGAATCTACGGGCGGAACTATCAGGACGGCTCCGTCGAGCTGGAACTGGACGCACCGGAGTCGGTAGTGCGCAGGGTGGAAAAGTGGGCGGTAAAAGAATTAGGTAAAGCAAAGCGCCGGGGGTAGGCGGATGATTGGCTCGAGCTCGGTTCGGATTTTTCAATAGGCCCGCGCCTTTGAGTTCGTCAAGGAAACGCCGATTCGCTAGCGAACACCCCCTGTCATCTTGAGCGCAGCATTCGCGCGCTCCAGCGCGGGAATGCGCAGTCGAAAGACCCTTGCCACTCACCCTGACTGCACTCTCGCAAGCTTTCTCACCGAACCCCCCGGCTCTATATTCCGCACGTTACTTCACATACTCCCCGTTCCGCACCTCATACTCAACCCGGAACGGCTTCTGCGTTTTGCGATTCTGCCATCTTTCCTGCGCAATCAGGCCGTTCGCCTGCGCGAGCCGCTCGGAAGGCTGCGGATGCGACCGGAAATAGCCTTCAAGGCTTTGCATGGCGAGTTCCGAAAGCTCGTCCTCTGGACTCTCTGCGTGAATTACATATTCCTTTTGCAGTTTGCCGAATTCCTCGAACAGCCTGACTGCGCCGTAGGGTGAATATCCGCTGAGAACCGCCAAGCGGATGCCCTCTCGGTCCGCCTCCAACTCCTCGTCCTTGTTGTACCCAACCTCCCACACCGCAAGCGGAATTTGCAGGAGCGCACCCACGATGTCGAGCTGCAGATGACGCAGCCGCGCTTCAATCTGCACCCGTTCGGCGCAGTGGTAGTGGTCGATGTGTTCCACTTCGTGTCCGAGGACAACCGCCAGCTGGTCCTCGCTGGTCATCAAGTTGGTTAGGCCTTCACCCACATAGACCGCCCCGCCGGGAAGGGAGAAAGCATTGATCATATTGCGGTCAGGCACAAGGTGAAACGAATACGGCAGCCGCCGATGCGCGTGCAGGGCAACCGTACGGCCAACACGCCCGACGTAGCTTTCGAGAGCTCGCGCTTCGGGCGTGAACTTCCCGTCCGTCCCCACATACTGCTGAGCCAGCTGATTGCCAATCGCAATCTCCTCGCCATCGGAAAGCCGCGTAACTCGCATCGGCGCGCGGCTCACGTCGCGCTGCGCGTCCGCCATCATCGCAACGATCGCGTTGGCGGAAACCGTCGTAGGCTTCTCTCGGCGCTGGCTGAAATAAATAGCGGTGATACCGAGCCCAAGGACCACCAGAAACCCAACGGCGCGTTTCATAGGAATTGCCGAATCGCCTCCCGGTACTTCGTGTACAGGAAGGACACGAACCACAGCGCCGCTCCAAGAATGATGAACGTAATGTACTTGTCGCGGTCCGCCATTCCCCACGCATCTTTCACCAGCACTTTGGCGACGCAGAGGAGAAGCATGAACAGACCGGTGAGGCGGTAGCTNNNATCCCAACGCCTTCCATCCCCCACGCCACGGTTACCATGCCCGCCCGCATCTTCAGAGCCAGCATGACCGTAAGCAGGACGATCGGGGCGAAGAACAGGAACTGCTCAGGACGCCGAACCAGCGCCGCGAGCCATTGCTTAGTAACGGAGAGTGCCCTATAACGCTCGCGCAGCCGGAATGAAAACGGCAGACACGCCAGCAAAATGGCCACAGCCGAGCCAAGGACAAAATACCGTCCCGTCCAGTCCCCGCCGCTGAAGTAGCTGGCCCCGAAGCAGTTGTAGGCAATACCACGCCCGCAAACACCCACCGTTAGCAGCAATGCCTGATGCAGAAAGATTGGACGGTCGAGAAACAACGCCAGCCCGCAAAGCACCAACACAGCCACCGCCCACGCTGTCACCAGCCAATCGTTCGTAAATTGAAAATACAGCAGAGCAACAACGCTGCCTGTACCCAGGTACGCTAGCAGCGCGTCGAAGGTTAAGCCGCGCTTTTCCTGCGCGCCCTTCATCTCGCTTCCTGACCGTGCATAGACGTAGAACAGGATCAGAGTGACCGGCAAAACCGTATACACCCACGGTCCCCAGAATTCCCCCGGCTCTCCAGCCGTAAAATTGGCAAAAAAGAGCCTCACAAAAGCCGCTGTTAGAGCCACGTAGGCCTGCAATCGAAACTGCCGAACTTGTTGAAGCTGCCCCAACTCGAACAGAACCAACCCGAACACTGCCCAGCCTACGGCCACGCTCAGGGGCTGCAATTCGTACCAGAGGAGCAGAGAGACGATCGTCGACGCCGCCCATGAGTAGATATGGTGGAACTCCTGCTTGCGCCACGTTGCCGGCATGCGGACCACTCGTGGCAATGCGTACAGCGCCACCGCGACGATGCTTAGCGAGAGTAGGCGCACGCTAATGCCATGCCATGTCTCAGTCACATACAAATTGACCGTGATGCTTTGCCATAGGGTCAGAGCCGCAAGAGCATGCACCTGCCACCGAAGTTCGTCCAACTCGAAGCGCCAGTCCACCAGCGCCAGCACCAGAGCAAACACAGCCCACACTGCCGCCAGCCATCCGCCCGGGGCTTCGTACCATGCCAGCAACGCCAGTAAGGCAGTAGCAGCGGCGCTGTGCCCATACGCCGAGGCTTTGAAATATGCCGCGCCCTGTTGCAGGGGCTTGCGCGCAATCAAGTAAAGCCCAGCGGCCTCGAACACAACCGTCACCATCCGCAACGAAATTCCGCTCCAGAAATCCTGCGCCAGTGCGTAATTGAACGTAAAAGCGCGAACGATCGCGCACAGAGCCACCGCATCCGCGTGCCAAGCCAGAGGCCGGTAGCGAAGCCAGCGCGTGGACTGCGCCAGCACAACCGCGAACACGACCCAGCCAACCGCAACCCACGCTCCCGGCACCTCAAAGTAAATGAGCGCGGTAATGAGCAACGAACCAGCGCCGGCGAAGAGTCCGCGCAGATTTAGCCCCGCCCCGTGGTCCTTCGGGTCCGTCCACCATGCCGTGAGATAAAACGCTCCAGCCAGCACCGGCACCGTCAGCAACCGCATCGAAACGTGCACGCCGGGCGCTCCACTGGCATGCAGATTCACTTCAAAGACCCGATACAGAGTCAAAGCTCCAACCAAGCCGAACTGCACCCGCAAATGCACGTATTTCAGCTTCTGCCCCAGCCCTGCCAATGCCAGCATGATCCCAGCAAACCCAAGCGCACTCCAATCCCCGCAGCAGAGTGCCCAAGCCGCCGCCGCGGCTGCAAATCCGCCCAAATAAGAATGAATACTGAGCATCTGCGCGTCCGGCGAACCGCCGAGAAACTGCTTCCACTTCTGCCCCACGACGAGCGCGTTCGCATAAAAGACAACCGCGCACAGCCCCAGCATGACCCCGGCATCCAGAACCAAATCTTCCGTAGTCCCGCGCGTCGTCATCAACTGCACAAAGTCAACCCCAACCAGCCGCACACCCACCAGCAGCCCAATCAGTAATCCCAATCGCCGGAAGACGACTTCGCTCGCCATCACTCCAGCAGCCAGCAACACCTCGCCGCCAATCAGCCAGAGAATCGCAATGTTGTTCCCCGAATACCGGAACGGAACCGCCGCAACCATCAGCGCCGCGCCCAGCGTGCTCAAAACAATAAATGCCTCGCGCCGCCGTTTCGTGATGGGCAACTGCCCAGCGCCAAACTCCACCGCGCCAATCACCAGCAGCGCAAAGAACGCCAGTTCCGGATGCACCGACTGGAATTTCAGCGACGCCAGCAGCAGCAACGTGTTCAGCAGCGCCGCCGCCGTCGAAATATGCTCCAGGTAGGGCGACTTCGTCTTCCGTACCACATACGACACGCGATAAATCAACCAATAGAACAGCAACAGCGCCGTGCTCGCGTTGTACTCCGGAAACGCCCGCCCATACGCACCCTCTGCACCCAGCAGCCGATACAGCCAATACAAGTGGTTGAAATAGCCCGACACAATGCCAAACACTTCGAGCTCGAACCATTCCATTTTGAGTACGACAACAACCAGCCCGGCAGCCAGAATCACGCCGGAAGTCAGGCTGAACACATTGTCATGGCTCAGCGCCATCGTGCTGTAAGCCAGCAGAAATGCGAGCCCGGTCACCAGTTGCGATCGGTAGTGGAGGGTGTGGAGTGCCATGGCCGCGACTGCGGCGAGGAGCAGGAATGAATTCGTCGCCTCCGAAGTCATCACCCGCATCGCCGCTACATGCTGCATGGCATAGGTAGAGAAAATCAGCAGCGCCCATCCTCCGCCGATCAGAGTGCGGCCAAGAGTCCGATACCGGTCCCGCATCTCCAGCCACACGCCTCCTCCCAGGAGTCCGAATGAGACCGCATAGGAAAGGCCGACCTTGCCCAGATTACCCAGGTGGTTGAACGCCAAGCGGCCAAACAAAGCCACGCCAAGCACGATCAGGACAATTCCTGCCTTGTTGAGCCAATCGGTGCCCAAGACTTCTTCCAGAGCGAACGCTTTCTTTATGCGCTGCTGGGTGGCAGGCTTCGGCGCAGAAGGGCGGAGGGGTGGCAAAACAGGCGTCGTAGTAACGCGGGCGGAAGCCGTAGGAGGCGCAGCCGCAGCCTGATCCAACCAGCTCGGTCGAGGCGGCACGGCCTCTGCAGGCCGACTAGGAGTAACCGGTGCCGCCGGCTTAATTGGTGGTGCAGCAGGAATAACAGGCGCCTGTGGCGGCTTGAGTTCTGGAACTGCCGGCACGGGCGGGATAACGACAGGAGGCGCCGCGGGCGGCATGTCGGCGACTAGATGCAGCAGTAGGTGCCCCTAGAGGAGCGCTAACAGCGCTCGGGGGCGTCACCGCCGCCGCAGACTCTGTAGCGGTCCCCTCAATCACTCGCCGCAACTCTACAAGCTGACGCCGCAGCGCGTCATTCTGCGCAGTAAAGTGCTTGTCGAGTTCGCCGAACTCCCGCCGAAGCTTGTGTTGCCGCCAGAGGAGGATGAAGCCGAAAAGTACGAGTATGAGCTCCACTATGGGCACTCTCCCGTAAGTACGTGGCTGTGCAATCCCAATAGTAGAACGGCGAGGCCCGGCAGTCTTGCACTTTATTTCTACCCCGAACCCCGGGGTATCATGGGCTGGTCAGGGAGGGCTGGTCAGGGACGTATACGCGGAGTGGGTGAACGGCGCATTGAGGGGGCGGGTACCGTACCGCGGGGTACGGCCGCACCGGGCTGGTCGAGCGACCCAAACGCCAGCCCGGCGCAGGTTATCCGTTTATCCGTACGAGCCTACTTCTTCCCGACGACGAGGACCTCAAACTGTCCCCCTTCTGCCGTAGACAGGAACAGTTCGTGGGTTTTGGGATCGAGCGCCATGGTCTTGGCCTTCGGTAGGGTCTTGACCGTCTCGACGGCGGAGTATTTGTCCGGGCTGTCCTGGTGGATCACCGAGATCGTGCCTTCGCCGTTGGAGAGGAAAATCAGGCGGGAGTCCTCGTCAAACGCCGTGGCATCGACGTGGTCGCCGATGGGGAGCGTAGTGACAACCTTTCCTGATTCGGAATCGACAACGGCCATGACCTTGCTGCGGCAGCCGATGAACAGGCGCTGATTGGCGCGGTCCATGGCCATACTGGCGG
>WNFL01280660.1_pt1 | contig 13870 bp, 15 predicted proteins | sample 5400361 | NCBI WGS metagenome assembly WNFL01 (sample SAMN13153351, study PRJNA577476) | soil metagenome | isolation source: 40 cm soil on Douglas fir-dominated hillslope | place: USA:California | collected 2013-09-17
AGTGCCGCGATGCCTTCTTCCGCCATCAGTGAAATGACTGGATTGGTATCGTGCGCATATAACGCCTCCGCTGCATGCGCGATGGCGTTGACGCCACTGACGGCCGAGAGCCCAGGCGGCAACGAGAGCGTCAGATCAACGTCGTAGATAACTACTTCAGGCAGCACCTTGCACGAACGCAGCGTGGTCTTTTGACCCTCGCTGGTCTCTCCCAGTATCGGTGTCATTTCGGAGCCCGCATAAGTGGTGGGCACCGCGACCTGCGGGAGATCGGTCCGCAGCGCTAAGGCCTTGCTTAGGCCAATAGTTGAACCGCCACCGATTGCCACGAGGCTGTCACAATCCACCGCCTGCAGTTGGGAAAGCGCCGCTTGGGTGACCGTGACGGGCGTATGCATTGCCGCTTCCCCGAACACCGCGCGAGCCCCGCATTCCGTAGCCACACGCAGCGCCAGCTCCTTTTGGTCCGGGGCGCAGACCACGAAAGCTCGCCGACAGCCCAACCGCTCCAGTTCCGCCGCTATCTCTCGCTTTCTGCCGGCGCCGAACAATACGCGGCCGGGATTCGAGACGTAAGTAAAAGGAGATATGCCCGGCACCGCTAGAGTTTCGCTTCGCAAAGCCATGCGGCACCGCGCCAATAGAGATGATCTACCTCCGGCCCCTTGAGGCCTGGCATGTCCGGCTTGACCGTGTAACCGATCCGGGTCTGCATGTATGCGAGGTGGCGGTAGCCTTCGGGAAAGCGAGCCAACAAAGCAGGATCGAGCTCCAGCTTTGCGCTTGGCGAGACCGGGTCGATTCGATCCTTCTCATAGATCGGCTGCCGCAGCACGATGCCCCAACGCCCGCCCCGCCTTTCCAAAAAATCGTAGAAGCGGCCGGCGCAAACAACGTCACAGATTACACCTTCAACATCGCCCCGCTGGGAGATTGTCATTTTAGTTTGCGAAATTGCGTGGTCGCCGACGACCTCGATCGAGATCCCTCCGAGGAAATGCAGGATACTCACGCCGCGCTCCCAGCCCTCTTTGCTGACACGGATAAATTCATCGGCACTCCCCTGAAACCAGGTTGCCATCATTCGCCCGTCGGGATGCCACACCTGGCGAAATCTCTCCCAATCGCCGGCGTCGCGCCAGACGACCCAATTTTCGAGCAGATCGCGAATTTGCCTGCGGTCGGTGTCCCCTTGCTCCGACATTGTCACCGAATCCATACTCGATCCCACCAATTCGTATATGAGAACATGTTCTTATATACGTACATATCGGTTAGATGTCAATCGGGGTTCGAGCGGTCCCCTGGCGTCTGCCGGCGGTTGAACAGCAGATGGCGCAACAGGTTGTCGCGCGCTTGAACGAGGGCATGTTCCGCTTTGCGCTGCATTTCCGAATTGAAACGCGGTACAGGAATTGCAACGTTGATTGCGCCTAGCGGCTCTCCGGCCGGGTCGAGCACGGGAACACCAATACCAACGATCCCAGGGGTCCATTCCTCATGGGAGTACGCGAAGCCGCTGTCGCGGACTTTGGCAATCTGCTGACGCAGGGCCTTTACCGAATGGATGGTATTTTGCGTCGCACGCTCGAATTGCACCCGTGAGAAGTATTCTTTTTGAAAATCGCCCGGCTGGTAAGCCAGGATAGCCTTGCCGCCGGAGGTAGCATAAAGTGGCGCTAGATCGCCCAATCGCATATGGGTGACCAACCGATGTGGCCCAAGAACGGTTGCCGCGACCTCGGCATCATCGCCCTTAAGGAGATTCAGCGCACTGCTTTCTCCGGTCTTACGTGTCAAGTCCGCCAAGAATGGTTCCGACTGGGTCGCGAGATCGCGTATTCGCCCGGCGCTCTGCGACAGACCGAGCAATGTCTCTCCAAGCCGGTAGCCACGCCCGTTCACCGTAACCTCAACATATCCGCGAGCAATCAAATTCTTCAGAAGTTGAGAGAGGCTGCTCTTGGGGATCTGCAATATTTCCGCAATCTCGCTGTGCGACATCTCCCGACCCGCATGCGCGAGCAGCTCGAACAAATCAAGCACGCGATCAGCGGACTTGACCGCCGCCTGCACCATATCTGACATAGAGACGCCCTCTGTTCACATATATGAACTATTCCGCCATCTCGCGGTGGATGTCAACGCGATGCGTCATCTTCAGGGCGACGGATTTGGCGTCTCTCGCCTGCCTGCGAGCTGATTGCCATATTTCGGCTGGGACTCCTGAAATCATACACCAAGAAATCGGCTTAACAGCTCGGGACTCGCTTTCAACTCCGATGAACTGCCAGCGAATACCACTTGGCCTTTCTCAAGAACTAAGTTCCAACCCGTGATTTGGGTGACATGTTTCCAGTTCTTGTCAACGATCACGCTGCTGATCCCACTCTCCCGAATCAGTTCACAGATGCGCCAGATCTCGCGCGCAATCTTCGGCGCAAGGCCTTCCGTGGCCTCGTCGAGAATAAGAACGTCAGGATTTGTCATTAATGCACGGCCGATCGTCAGCATCTGCTGTTCGCCACCGGAAAGCTGCTGTCCGCCATGCCCCAGCCTTTCCCGCACGCGAGGGAAGGTTTCAAGCACTCGCTCATAGGTCCACTCTTGCTGCCCGCGCGTGCCTCGTCTCGCGGCCATCTTAAGGTTCTCGGCCACACTGAGATTGCCGAATATTCCTCGTCCTTCCGGCACATAAGCAATTCCTAGTCGTGCGATTTCATGCGGCGGTCGCCCTGTCATCAGGCGTCCGGCAATGTGCACCGACCCGGCCCGCGGTTTGACCAACCCCATAAGGCTCTTGAGCAACGTGCTCTTGCCCATTCCATTGCGCCCCATAGGCCCAATCGTCTCGCCACGCGCAACGGTGAAATCAACCCCATGCAGAATATGACTGGCTCCGTAGTAGCTATGAATTCCCCTTCCCTCGATTAGGAGCTCGTTGCTCATGGCTCTTCCTCTCCAAGATACGCGGCCTGTACGGCGGCATCCGCTCGAATCTCGAGAGGGGCACCGCTGGCGATCACGAGCCCGTTCACCATGACCGTCAGTCGATCGGCCAAGGTAAACACCGCGTCCATATCGTGCTCCACCAGAAGGATGGCGTACCCTCTCTTAATCCTCATCAATAGTTCAACCATGCGTTCCGCCTCGGCTACACCCATGCCTGCGAGTGGTTCATCCAGCAGAACAACCTCAGGCTCCGTGGCCAACGTCATAGCGATCTCCAGCTGGCGTTGCTCACCGTGGCTGATCGCGCCGGCGAACCGATCCCGCCGCGCTTCCAAGCCCGTCATTTCGAGCGCCTTCTCGGCTCGTGCATTAATGGAAGCAAAGCTTTCCGCCCGGCGGAACCAGCGCGCGGCATGCTGCTCGCGGGACTGCGCGGCCAATCGAATATTCTCCCAGACGCTAAACGGCATGAAGATATTTGACTTCTGGTAGCTCCGCGCTAGACCTTGGCGCGAAATCTGCTCCGGCGTCCAACTTGTGACATCGCATGCGCCCAACATGACGGTGCCGGAGCTCGCAGCAAGATCGCCAGAGAGCAAATTAGTAAGCGTGGACTTTCCGGCGCCGTTCGGACCGATAACAGCATGGATATGATCGCGGCATAGCTCGATCGAAACGTTGTAGACCGCCACCAGACCGCCAAAACGTTTGGTCAATTGATGGGCGGAAAGCAGGACTTCATTCATGGGCCGGGGCCCTGCGAGTCGACAAGCGCGCTAACAGTCCCAACAATCCGTACTGTGCGAAACTCACGACCAGCACGATCAAAACACCCATCCAGAGCTGCCAATGCTTGCCAAGATCGAAGCCACCAAGGTGCGGCAGATCCTTGAACACGTACAAGAGGGATTCGAAAGCAAACGCCCCGATAATGGCCCCGGCGAAATTGCCAGCGCCGCCAAGGACAACCATCAACAATACCTGCGCGCTCATCTGAAAGCCGATCAGTTCGGGATTTACATATCCGGTCTGAGCGCCATAAAGGTACCCGGCGAGACCTGCTAGTGCGCCCGCAAGCACAAAGGCCTGGAGCTTATAGGCAAATGTGTTGAAACCGATCGCTCGCATGCGATGTTCGTTGACACGGATACCGACGAGAGCGCGGCCGAACGGACTCCACAAAAGCCGACGCAGAAACGCGAAGACCGTTAACATGATTACCAAAATGACATAGTAAAATGTAATCTTGTCGTCGAGATTAATCATCTCCCAATCAAACAGAGCAACACGCGGCTTGAAGTTGATGTAGATGCCGTCCGATCCGCCCAGAGCCTTGTTGTCGAAGAACAAGTAAAAGATCATCTGCGAAATGGCCAACGTGACCATGATGAAATAGATCCCTGCGGTGCGGATCGCCAAGAATCCTATGGTCAGCGCCAATAGCGCCGTGCCGGCCACCACCAGCGGCAGCGACCACCAAATGCTAAGTCCACCATCTGCGGGCATGAGGAATGCCAGAGCATAGGCGGCCAAAGCGAAGTAGGCAGCATGCCCCTGCGATACCAATCCGGTCACTCCTTGCAGCAAATCAAAACTCATCGCAAAAATAGCAAGGATCATCATTCGGCTGACTAAGCCCAGATAAAAATCTCCGCTACTGAAAGGAAAAGCGACGAGCGCAACGAGGCCGACGCATAGAGCTACCAGCATTCCGCGCGGCAGCATTTCTAGTGTAGATTTACTGCCGTCCATGGAGCCATTCTCTCGATTGAGAGCATCGAAACGATTTCACGCACGATATAGTTCTGAATGAAACGCATCTCATTGCTTGAACAGACCTTGCGGCTTCCAAAGCAACACAGCCGCCATCAGCAAATAGGTCAGCATGCCGGCCGAGTGAGGCAATAGAACCTTACCGAACGTATCGACCAAGCCGACAAGAAGAGCTGCGATAAAGGCACCCCGAACCGAGCCGATGCCGCCAATAACAACGACAACGAAGCACACAATTAGGATGTCCGCCCCCATATTAGGATAGACGCTTGAAATCGGCGCGGCGATCATCCCCGCGATGGCGGCCAGCCCCACCCCGATGGCAAAGACGATGGCATGGATCAATTTGATATTGATGCCGAGCGCCTCTGCCATGTCACGGTTGAAGGCACCGGCGCGGATTTTCATGCCAAGGCGCGTATTGGAGATGAGGCAATACAGCCCCAACGCCAACACGATACAAATACCAGCCGTGAAAAGTCGGTAAACTGGATAGGATTGGTTGTCGGTCATCGGGATCGATGCGCTCAACAACGCGGGAACCGCAACGCCGTGCACGTCATCTCCCCAAAGCAACGAACGCATGTCTTCAAAAATGTAAATCAGACCGAAGGTCAGTAACACCTGATCAAGCTGATCTCGCTTATAGAAATGACGAAACAATACATATTCCAAAACCACACCAAACGAGAGAGCTAATACTGATCCAACAATGATGGCGACCGCCAAACTGTTGAAACGCGCAGTGAGATACCAAGCCAGATAAGCGCCCAGCATATAGAAGCTGCCGTGCGCCAGATTCACGACATTCATGATACCGAAAATCAGAGTTAGCCCGGCTGCAAGCATAAACAGCAATAGACCGTACTGCACGCCATTGAGTAGTTGGATAAAGAATATTGCTATACTCATCGTTCGGCTGCTCGGGTAACTGGCGAAACGTTGCTGGAGCGCCCGCAACTTGGCCGCCGGCCTCAGTCTGCACGCGATGGAAGAGCTGATCAGCGCATCTTGCAACCGGCCCCGGAATCTTCGAGGACTCGCGCAGCATAGCCGATAACCTTATTTTGGTTGCCCTCGACCTGGCGCAGATAGATATCCATTATCGGATTGTGGGCTTTACTCATCGTCCACTTGCCTCGCGGACTATCGATGACAGCATTCTCCAGCGCCTTGATGACGGCAGGTTTATCGCTGAGCTCGCCTTTGACTGCGTCGGCGGCCTCGATCAATAGCAACGCCGCATCGTATCCGTTAACCGAATACACGTCTGGCTGGGAGCCATAGGTCTTCACGTACGAAGCGCGGAATTGGTGATTCCGTGGTAAGTCGAGGCCGTCACCATAATACAACGTCGTAATGACACCTTCGGCATCGCCATCAACAGCATCGAGAACGCCGTCGGTGAGGAAGCCGGGGCCGTATAGTGGGATCTTTCCCTTGAGACCTGCCGCGGCGTAGTCCTTTAGGAATTTCGCAGCGCCACCGCCCGCAAAATAAGCCGCGACGGCATCCGGCTTTATAGCCGCAATCTCGGTCAACAACGCCTGAAATTCGACGGCGGGAAACGGGACGCCGAAAGATTTCACTATCGTGCCGCCCGACTTTGTGTATCCCTCCTCGAACCCCTCGTAGCTTTCATCACCAGCGGCATATTTCCAGGTGATCCAAACCGCCGTCTTATGTCCGCGCGCCATCATCACCGCGCCGAGCGGTCGCGATGCCTGCGAATTGGCAAAGCTGGAACGGAAGATGTTGGGTGCACAGAGACCGCGTGTGGCAGCGTGCAATCCGGCATTCGGGATTATGTTCAACACGCCAGTTTCGCGCGCGACTTTCTGCACGCCCATCTGGACGCCGGAGTGTACCGTGCCTACCAGAATATCGACCTTGTCACGGAGCACTAGCTTGCTGGCGTTTTCCACCGCCTTGGCGGGGTCCGACTCATCGTCAAGAGTAATGACTTCAATGTTGCGGCCGCCCAGCTTGCCGTCTTGTTCGAGGAGCGCGAGACGAAACCCGTTCGCAACGTTGTTCCCAATCTGAGCAAGTGTACCGCTAAACGGCAGCGTCAGCCCGATCCGCAACGCGCCGGCCGCGGCAAGGCCGGTCGAGGGCAGAAACGGGCCGGAAGAGGCTGCGCCTAGAAAGGCACCGGCGGCGGTCAGAATGTTACGGCGGGATGGCATTGATGGCGGCATAGAGTGTCTCCCTTCATGGCGGCCAAGCTTCTCGAGGGCCGGGCTTCCATCCGGAAGCATACACGTACATGAACTAGTTTGTATACAAGAATTAGCAGATTTGGGCCTCTTGGCGCACCGTTTCAGCACCCATATTGGAATTAGGCGAGACTACCCCCGTTAAGCGAGACCACCGCGAAAGAATTCAACCTGATCGTCGAGCTGATAAAGCATTACGGCTTCGCCGAGCTGCGTCTGGCAGCCACACGCCCTCGCATGATCGAGAAATGCGGTCACTGGCGGCTTCATAACCACTTCCGCTACCAACATTTCCGCTTACAAGAGCGTTGGATCGACCGGCAGAGGATCATCCGGCTGCATGCCAAGGGGGGTTGCGTTCACTACCAACGTAGATCCACGCGGATCAGCGAAGTCAGCAGATGCTACGGCATAGCCAGCGCGCTGCAACCGCTCCGCAAACACCTTGGCGCGGCTGGAGGAGACATCGAACACGCGGACCGATGCCCCGGCGAGAGCCAGTTCCACAGCAACAGCACAACCGGCTCCGCCTGCACCGACCACAAAGGCGTTCTGATCCTTTGGGTCGAAACCTCGGTCTATCAGGCCGCGCACAAAACCGACACCATCCAGAATATCACCACTCCAGGAGCCGTCCGATTCGCGACGCGCGACATTGATCGCACCGACCAGGCGCGCACGCTTGGAGGAGCGATCGACCAATTGAGCCATCGGTATCTTGTGCGGCACCGTGATGACCAAACCGTCGAGATTTCTGATCAACTTCAGGCTGCCAAATACTCTCGGCAAGACATCGGCAGGCACATGCAGTGGTAGGAGGGCCGCGTTGAGGCCTGCCTGACGCAAGCGCTGGCTCATCGGGAATGGTGCGCGTACTTGCGCCACCGGATCGCCGATAAGCCCGTAGATGCGCAATTGGCCGTCGGGGAAGCCGCTATCCAAGCCAACAGCTGCAGAAGCCGCGGCATCGGCCGAAGGTTCAGCGCCAGCCATAGCGGTGCAACGCTTGCCGGGCGTCGGCCATATCGGCATCCGGCGTTTGGGAAATCAGTTCCACGATGCTTATCCCGGAAAAGCCGATCTGCTGGAGTGACTGCGCAACTGCGGCAAAATCGACGGCAGACTGCCCAATCGGGGCGTGGTCCCATTTGCTGCGGCTCGCATCGGAAAGATGGACTTGACGCAGCCAGCGGCCGGCAGTCCGGATGGCTTGACTCTGGTGTTCACCGACGAATTCACCATTGGCCACATCATAGGCGATTCCGAGTTGATCGCTGCCAAACGCATCAAGAAACGTCACCATCTGCTGCACAGTTGGCATCGGACTCATATGGTGATTTTCCAGGATTAAACTCACTCCCGCCCGCTCGGCATGGGGGATAAGGCTTTCGAGCCCAGCCTTCAGCCAACCGTGCGCCGCTTCCAATGGCGGCGGCACAAAATTGGCGCGCCTTCCAGGAACAACAACAATCATCGGCACGCCGATCTCTTCACAGAGATCGATCATGTCGTGAAATTGCTGCACCGAGTATTCGCGCATCTGCGGTGTAACACTGCATAGATTTTGATCGGTACTCGGCAAGTTCAATGAATCGAAACTGACGCCTTCGGTAACGAGCAGATCGCGAAGCGCACGGCGTTGCGCAACATCGATATCGTACGGCCACAGATGCGGCGGGATCGTTAGAACATCAAATCGACTGTAGCCCAAGGTCTGCAAGCGCCGGACGGCAGATTGCAAGTCGCATGCCTGAAGGTAGGTCCATGTACTTGCTCCAAGGGTGAGATTATCCACGTGGCGATATCTCTTAATGTGAATATGACAGGACGCATGGTGACGAATTCTGGAACCGCGTCAGCCGTCTCGATTGGGCTTTCTTTGGGTATCCAATGGTTGGAGCGGGATCAGGCGGAGCCAAGCGCATGAAGTCTGCGGGCAGCACCCCCGGGCGGTAACGGGCGAGGCTCATGTCGCCAACCCGCATCGAGGCAACGACTTTCGTCTCCATGTTCAAGAGCCGGCTCAATTATTTGCATCGCTCTGCAGGGAAGCATCGAGAAATGGGATAACCTTTTCGATTACCGCTTCGGCTGCCTGTTCTGGCAACAGATGGCCGCTGGCTATGTCAAATCCTCGCACGTCGTCCGCCCAACGGCGCCAGACATCGGACGCTGTCAACGCGCCGGTTTCCATCCCGCTGGCAACAAGCCGTTCATCAGCCCAGAGCACCATTACGGGACAAGTAATCTTATGTCCCGATGCCCGGTCAGCCGCATCATGATCAGCATCGACGTCATAAGCGGACCGGTAATCCTCAATCATCGCATGGCGCACCGAAGTCTCACGAAACGCTTCGCGGTAAGCAGCCACGGCGGCGGGATGGAGGTTCTCGATCCCACCAGCCATCTGGTTCAGCGTGGCATCAAGAAAGGCATCCGGATCGGCCGCCAGCATGCGCTCCGGCAGATCGCCTGGCTGAGCGAAGAGAAACCAGTGAAAGGCTCCCTTAGCAAATTGCCGGTCGACGGCGGGCCAAACATCAAGCGTCGGCACGACGGCGAGCGAACAATAAGCGCTCACACGGTCCGGATGGTCGAGCGCGAGCCTATAACCGACGCGCGCTCCCCGGTCATGTCCTATAACGGCAAAGCGATCGTGCCCGAGCGCGTGCATCATTGCGACGAGTTCCGTGCCGACTGCTCGCTTGTGCCAGGGCCCGGCGTCTAGAACGCGGCTCTTCCCGTAGCCCGGCAGATCGGGTGCAACAACAGTGTGGTGCTTCGCTAACGTTGGCGCGACATCGTGCCAAGTGGCGTGACATTGCGGATAGCCATGCAACAAGAGGACTGGCGGCCCCTCTCCGCCTATCACGCCTGCGAAGCGCACGCGTGAGGTCAGGCGATCGAGTGCTGAAAATCCTTCGAACAGGCGCAAGGCTTGGCTCATGTGGATCTTTCACATGTATGAACGGGTTTATATAAAAGCACGTATCGGCTCAGCTTCTTTCGCGGCGAGAAGGTCATCGGAAGGGAATCATCCCCCAGTAACTCGGGCTCCTCGGTAGCCATGAAGTGACCTCCGCGCGGTAAGACACTCCAGCGCGCGATCTCGAACTGCCGGCGGGCAAAGGATTCAGGCGGTACGCCACCAATCTCCGCGGCCGACAGGTAGAAGCCCACCGGCACCTTAACCTGTGCGCCATCCACCCGGGCGCCGGGCGGCCAATCGTAGACAAAATATGGCAAGAACGATGTGGCAATCGTATTCGAGATCCAATAGAGCGAGGCATGGCTGAGGATGATGTCCATGACCTCGGTGCTCGCGCAATTTAACCCATCACTCCAGGAAGACCATTTCTCCGCCAGCCAAGCGGCGATCCCTGCGGGAGAATCGCTCAGTCCATAGGCGAGACTGAGCGGCTTGGTTTGTTGAACATGCATGTAGCCGCCCTCTGCAGCGGCCCATTGATTGCGCCGGGCAAGATAGGCCTGCTCGTCCGCTGTCGGTACCGCCTCGCCCGGCAAGGCCAACCGGAGCGCATTCGAGCTAACATGAATGCCTTTCACTCGCTGCGGATATCGCACGCCCAGCCAGGACGTCACCCGCGCGCCGATATCACCGCCGCTGGCAAAAAATCGCTCGTATCCTAGGGACGTCATCGCGCGCGCCCACAGGTCGGCGATAGCAGCGCCGGTATATCCTTCGAGGGTTCGTGCTGGAGAAGAAAACCCGAATCCTGGCAGCGACGGGATAACCAGATGGCAGGCATCTTCGGCGCGCCCACCAAACCGTTCCGGCTGAGTCATCCGCTCGATCAGCGGAACGATCTCCAGGAAGCTACTGGGCCAGCCGTGCGTTATGATCACGGGCACCGCTTGTGGATGCGGACTGCGGGCATGGACAAGATGAACCGTCACATCATCAATGATGACGTACTCATGTGGCAGTGCAGCAAGACGTTGCTGGAGAGAATCGAAGTCAAACTGAGTGGCCCAATACTGCGCCAAGCGCTTGACATCATCTGAGCTAGTGCCAAGCGACCAATCATCACGCGAATCGTAGGACGGCCAGCGCACTGCCAGAAGTCGAGCACGCAGAACGTCAATTTGCTCGTCGATGCCTCGAAGCCCGAAGATAGTGGTCATCTCGCGATCAACTCCCGGAGCAACTGCCTTGTCCCGGACGCAGCCAAGCTTGCGCGTTCCGCTGGTGGCAATCCAGCCCGACGGGCGCTCGGGGCCTCGATGGCGATCGCTGTGTCCCGGGGAAATGCTCTAATGAAATCAGCGAGCCAAAGCCCGCCTTCTCCTGGATAGAGCCGCCCTTCTCGCGCCTCGGGCCGCACCCCTTCGGGTCCCGGGGGGATAGCTGGCGCATCACACAAGTGCATGTAGGAGAACAGCGCCGGATCATATTGCGCGAGATCCACCGGGCTCCCGCCCGAACGGCTCAGATGAAGGGCATCCACCAACACGCCGGCATTCGCCGGTCCGACGTCGGCAAGCAGTGCGACAGCTTGTGCCAGCGAGCGGATATGAGAATACGGAATGAATTCCAACATTACCCGTACCCCCCTGAGGCTGGCTGCCGCACAGAGGCTGGACAAATTTCCCGCGAGCCGTCCGCGATCGGGATCATTGCCCACTGCAATCACATACCCAGCGCCTAACTCGACGGCGGTGTCGAGAGCGGGTTCGAGCGTCGCGACATCGCTTTCAGCCGTGAGCCAGATCGCCTCGACATCGAGCACCCGGACACGTGTCTCCAAGAGCCGCCGCTTGATGCTGCGGATCACGTTCCGATCGCCTATCACCGGGAAAACGTGATCGGTTGGAAAAGGCGGTACGATGCGCAGACCGATTGCATCGTATCTTCCGGCCTGCGCGGCCTCGATCAGCGTGATCGGATCTGCTTCAACGACAGTGAAGTGGGCTAACGAAAGAAGTGGCATTCCTTGTCCTCGTCGGGGGAGCAGCCGGGGCGCAGCCTGATGCTCTATTCGCTCAGCATGATCGTATGACCGGTGGCTGCCGCTTCCTTGACAGCAAGAGTCGCCTGGAGCGTGCGCACACCATCCAGGCCCGACACAAGCGGTGCCTCTTCGCGGCGGATGACGCGGGCGAAATGCTCGATCTGGCGCAGATAGGTGTCGGCGCTTTCGGCCACTAGGACTTCCGCGTTGAGATCGCTGCGCCAACCCGGTTCGGCGACCTCGCGATAGTTATAGTAATGCAATGTCGGCAACGTCAAAGAGCCCTCCGTTCCCGCGAAAACGTGTGAGCTGACCTTTTGCCGCTTCATTTGATCGGAAGTCCCTAACATCAGGTCTAGTTCGCCTGAGGCGAGATCCCATGAGAATGGCGAGACCGCAGTGTCTGAAACGCTGATCGTGCCAATCGCGCCGCTGTGGAAACGCAGCAGCACCGCCGCCGTATCCTCAACCGCAAATCCACGCACTGCGTTGGAGCTGACGGCCTGGAGCGAGTGGATCTCGCCGAACATGAAGCGGATCAGGTCGATCTCGTGAATAAGATTGATCAGGATGGGTCCGCCGCCGACCTTCCGCCGCCAATCGAGATCAAAGTAGCTCGCCGTCTTCAGTTGGTTGTACATAACCGTGGCTGTTACCGGCCTGCCGATGAGCCCATCGCAAATGGCCTGACGCACACGCTGGACGGCAGTATTGTGGCGACGATGATGGCCGACCAACACCGGCACATCCCGCGCCTCGGCCGCTTTACACATCACGCGCGCGGCCTCGACCAAATCGGCCACCGGCTTTTCGACCAATACTGCGATACCTCGCTCAATGCAGGCGAGCGCGGCCGGCACATGCTCTGCGTTCGGCACAGCGACGATTACTCCATCGAGCGTCTCATTTTCCAGCATTTCCCGGTAGTCGGCATAGGCTGGGATGCTCTCAGCACGGGAGAAATCCAAAGCCGAAGGCGCGGGATCGGCAACCGCGATCAACGTCGTCTCCGGTGACTCTCGAATAACCTTCCAATGTGCCTTGCCGATCGTGCCGAGGCCAATGATGCCAATGCGTACTGAAGCCACTCAAGTTTTCCTTTGCCTGTTTACGCGATTGCTTCTCGGGCGATCGAGGTGGACTCTTCGTCCTGGACTACGCCAAGGAGCTTGGCCTGAAGTGCGTGGTCCTCCCCCAACCTGCCTGCCTCGCCCTCGAACGCGACTGCGCCGTTGACGAGCACATAGGCCTTATCCACGATGGTCAGTACCGTCTCCCTTCCTCCCTCAATGTTCAGTTCCGGCTCTTGAGAGCTCTGGAGTTTTGGCTCCAAATACTGTCGCCTAGTTCTTGTGTATAAACATGTTCGAATATATGTACATCTGAGCAAGATGTCAATCTCGGCAGTCGCGTCGCCTTCTCTTGCAAGCAATGAAGGACGAAATACCACGCGAGATATTTGCCCTGCTGCCTTCACCGTTGACCCTGCAACAGGGACGGAAAAGCGTTGGCGATCAATTCAAGTACTCGCTAGCGCAGGGAGAGCGTGGGCACATGCTGTATTTCGCAACGTTCAATTACCCTTTTGCCGTTGCGGGGGTTACTGCAGTAGATCGCTCAATATGGTTGGCTGAACATACTGATAGGTTTCCCCTATATGTGCCAGGAATGTTTGGGGGCGGCGAACACTAGGTAAGGCAACACAAGAAGCGATAGCCGAGCGACCGAGAGTTGAAGCAAGCAAAAGACCTCTCATCGTGACAAAAATACATCTCACCCTCCCGGCCTAAAATGCGGGATTACTGACCGTACATTTCGCGCCAGCAACAACCGCGCGACCAACAAAAAGGCGAGACCCATGAGCGAGCGACTTGAGACGCTGAAAAAGGCGCGCGAGCGCATGACGGAGGACCGCGACGCCTTTGCAAAAACGCTTGCCGCGCCGTTCGATCG
>WNFL01064340.1_pt1 | contig 13869 bp, 10 predicted proteins | sample 5400361 | NCBI WGS metagenome assembly WNFL01 (sample SAMN13153351, study PRJNA577476) | soil metagenome | isolation source: 40 cm soil on Douglas fir-dominated hillslope | place: USA:California | collected 2013-09-17
GAACAGGTCGCTCAGCTTGCCGGTGATCAGCGGACCGAACGACGCCCCGCACAGATACATCGCCATGAAATACAGCGCCATGGCAGAACCGCGTTTCGCCGGCGGCACGATGTCTTGGATCGACGAGTACACCCGCGCGTAGTAGGTATTCAGCATCGCGTAGGCGGCGGTCCAGAAGATCACCGAGCTTTGCAGTCCGGCCGACACCGCGCCGAAGTAGGCGAGCGGCGCGCCGAGGAACGCGAAGATCGCGCCCATCAGCATGCGACCATTCTTGCTGCGGCGGATGATGCGATCGCCCACCCAGCCCGCGCCCAGCCCGCCGATCACGCCGCCCACCAGGTACACGATACCCGTCCGATCGCCCGCCTGCGCGACGTTCAGCTTGTAGATGCGGCCGAACATCTGCGGCATGAAGGTGCCGATCGCGTACATGTTGAAATTCAATAGCGCGCCCGATGCGATGATCCATAGCAACGTCGGAATGCGCAGCACGCTCCACATGGAGCCGGGATCGACGGACGTCGCGTGGGCTTCGGCAGCGCCGCGCTTGGGTTCTTTCAGCATCAGCAGCAGCGGAATCAGCAGCAGCGCAGGCACCGCCGCTACCACCATCGCCATGCGCCACGCGTACGGCTCGCCGTGATCCACCTTGAGATATTGCACGATGCGGCCGCTGAAAAAATAGGTCAGTGCGCCGCCTACGGGCACGCCCAGCATGAACAGACCCAGCGTGCGCGCGCGCTTGGCGGGCGCAACCAGGTCGCCGATCCAACTGGTCGCGGTTGGCGCGCACACCGCTTCGCCGACACCCACACCCAGCCGCGTGAACATCAGACCGCCATAGCTGCTGACGAAGTAGGTCGCGGCCGTCAGCCCGCTCCACACGGTGAGTCCCATTGCGAGCAGCCACCTTCGGCTCCACACATCCGCGATACGCCCAAGTGGCACGCCGATGAGCGCGTACAGAATCGTGAACGCGGTGCCCAGCACGCCCACTTCGTAATCGGAGAGATGGAACTCAGCGCTTTGGGGCCCGACCAGCGCACCGCCGATGTTCCGGTCGTAGAAATTCATGATGTTGATCGTGAACAGGACGATCAGCGCGAACAGGGCGGACTTGCGCATAGCGGACCAATGTATCACAGTAGCCGCCGCGACTCGGGAAGAACCGACCGGTCGGTCGGAAGCGGGCGCAAGCTCACTTTTGTTCAAACACTTGTGGCCTCAATTCGCATCTTAGATAGGGGGGGAAGCCGATGAGCAGCATCACTACCAAGGACGGGACGAAGATCTATTACAAGGACTGGGGCACGGGACAGCCCGTGGTATTCAGCCACGGCTGGCCGCTCAGCTCGGATGCCTGGGACGAGCAACTGGTGTTCCTCGCCTCCAACGGCTATCGGGCCATCGCTCACGATCGCCGCGGCCATGGGCGATCGAGCCAGCCCTGGAACGGCAACGACATGAACACCTACGCGGATGACTTGGCCGCGCTCACCGAAACATTGGACTTGAAAAACGCGATTCACGTCGGCCACTCGACTGGCGGCGGCGAAGTTGCCCGCTACATCGGCCGCCACGGGACCAAACGCGTCGCCAAGGCGGTGCTGGTCGGATCCGTAACGCCTTTGATGCTCAAGACGGAATCCAATCCAGGCGGTTTGCCGATTGCGGTATTCGACGGGATTCGCTCCGGCGTCGCCAAGGATCGGTCCCAGTTTTACAAGGAACTCAGCGTGCCCTTCTATGGTGCGAATCGGTCGGGCTCCAAGGTGTCGCAAGGCCAGCGCGAACAGTTCTGGCTGCAGAGCATGCAAGTCGGCCTGAAGGCTGCGCTCGACTGCATCCAGGCATTCTCCGAGACCGATTTTACCGACGACCTGAAGAAGTTCGACGTTCCCACCTTGTTCATCCATGGTGACGATGACCAGATCGTGCCGATCGGCGCCGCGGCCCTGCTCGCTTCGAAGATCGTCAAAGGCTCGACGCTGAAGATCTATCCGGGCGCGGACCACGGCCTCACCGCGACGCACCGGGATCAGTTCAACGCCGACCTTTTGGCTTTCATCAAAGCTTAAAGTGGGCCAGGTCGGCAACCTGCAGCGGGTTGGTACCCGTTTCTAATGTTGCGCGCCGTAATTCATCTCACCCGCCGTCACCGGCATCGGCAGACGATTCTGCGGCGGAGGTAAGGGGCAGGTCGCGAAGGCGGTGAACGCGCACGGCGGATTAATGGCCTGATTGAAATCGAGGATCACTTTGCCATCTTTAGGCAGCGAAGTATAGACAAATCGCGCGCCGCCGTAAGTCGACTTGCCGCTGGTCTGATCGCGAATTACGAAGAAAAGGCGATCGCCTTCCAGCACCGGATCGAGGCGATATTCCTTACCGTCCTTCGTGAACGTCACGTAGCCGGGACTCGAATGCTGCTGCCGGCCGCCCGCTAGCGTGTCCAGCATAATCGTTTCCGGCTGCTCAAACTCGGTGTAGCGGGCTTCGAATCGCCACGCGGGATCGACTGGAAACCAGCGCAGATGCGTGAACTCCCGCCGCGTCGCACTGTCGTTGTCCTTCACGCGAACCGCGAGACCGTCGGGACGCTTGATGACGAAAAACTTGATGCGCCCCACCGCCAGGATGTCACGATCGGTCCGTAGCGGCCCTGCCTTCGTGGGCTGTCCGTTGAGCGTCACGATTGCCTGCAGGTCCGGTGAAAAGCTGGCTTGGCCCGACTTCAGAGTGATGATTCCCGCTCGCTTCGGCGCGACCGGTGGAAGCTGCACTTCAGCCCCGGCTTCCGATCCCACGCGATTCACACCTTCCTTCAACCAATCCAGCCCGACCACGGTCAGCCACCCATCGTCGGCCTTTAGCTCAGCCTCGCGAGCGGCCTGAAACTTCGCGATCTGACGCGCGTATTCGTCGTCCGCGAACGCCAGGACCGCCGTAAACCAGAACGCGAGCCCGCGCAACATTAGTCCGATCCTAACATCCCTTGCCGTCGGCCTCCGATCCCTACTAACCTGAAGATTCCCGCATGCAAATCACAAAAGTTATTGGACGAGAGATTCTTGACAGCCGCGGCAATCCGACCGTGGAAGCCGACGTTTACTTGATCGACGGCAGCATGGGGCGCGCCGCCGTTCCCTCCGGCGCCTCCACCGGCGTGCACGAAGCGGTCGAACTTCGCGACGGCGATAAAGCCCGCTACCTCGGCAAAGGCACGCTCACCGCGGCGCAAAATGTCGAGTCCTATATCGCACCCGCGATTGGCGGCATGGAAGCCGACCATCAGATCGAAATCGACAACCGCATGATCGAGATCGACGGCACGGCAAACAAGGAAAAACTCGGCGCGAACGCGATTCTCGCCGTCTCTATGGCCGTCGCGCGCGCTTCGGCGGCTTCGTACAAGATGCCGCTGTATCGCTACCTGGGGGGCGTCTCCGCCCGCGTGCTGCCCGTGCCGCTGATGAACATCTTGAACGGTGGCGCGCATGCCGACAACAGTGTCGATCCGCAGGAATTTATGGTGGTTCCCTATGGCGCCGAGACGTTCGCCGACGCCCTGCGCTGGGGCGCCGAAGTGTTTCACACGCTGAAGGGCGTACTTAAGAAACGAGGCTACTCGACTGCCGTCGGTGATGAGGGCGGCTTCGCGCCCAGCCTAAAATCCAACGACGAAGCGCTGGAGGTCGTGCTGGAGGCCATCACGCAAGCCGGGTATCGCCCCGGCAACGATATCGGCATCGCACTCGATCCCGCGGCCAGCGAGTTTTTCGACACCGGCAAGGGCAAGTATGTTTTTAAGAAGTCAGACAAGAGCGAGCGCTCTCCCGAGCAGATGGTGAAGTTCTGGGAGAAATGGTGCAGCCAGTATCCTATTGTTTCGATTGAAGACGGCATGGCCGAAGACGATTGGGACGGCTGGAAGATGATGACCGACGCCCTCGGCTCGAAAATCCAGCTCGTGGGCGACGATCTTTTCGTCACCAACACGGATCGTCTGGAAGAGGGGATCGAGAAGGAAATCGCCAATTCGATTCTCATCAAAGTGAATCAGATCGGCACGCTGACCGAGACGCTTTCCGCGATGAAGATGGCGGCGGACGCGGGCTACACCGCCATCGTTTCGCATCGCTCTGGCGAAACCGAGGATACGTTCATCGCCGATCTGGTGGTCGCCACCGGCGCCGGCCAGATCAAGACCGGCTCTGCCAGCCGCACCGATCGCATCGCGAAATACAACCAGCTTCTGCGCATCGAAGAAGAACTGGATGCCTCCGCGCGTTACGCGGGCCGGAAGGCGTTTCGCCAGTGAACGGGAGGCCATTGATCCTAACGGTCCTGGACGGCTGGGGTTTTTCACCCGTACTCGAAGGCAACGCCATCGCCGCCGCGCGCAAGCCGAATTACGATCGGCTGCTACGCGAGTTTCCAAATACACTGGTCCACACCTCGGGTCCGTACGTCGGCTTGCCCGAAGGGCAGATGGGCAATAGCGAGGTGGGGCACATGAACATCGGGGCGGGCCGCGTCATTTATATGGACGTGACGCGCATCGATCGCATGATCGCGACCGGCGAGTTTTTCTCGAATCCGGTGCTGCTCGCCTCCATGCATCACGCCCGCGACGGCCGCTTGCACCTGATGGGCCTGCTCAGCGACGGCGGCGTACATTCCATGAACACACACCTGTACGCGCTGCTCGAAATGGCTAAGCGCGAACAGGCTTCGGACGTCGTCGTGCACTGCTTCATGGACGGCCGCGATACTCCGCCTCAGAGCGGCGCTGGGTTTCTCGAAGAATTGCAGCGTGAAATGCAGCGCATTGGCGTCGGCCGCATCGGCTCCGTCTCAGGCAGATATTACGCCATGGATCGCGACAAACGCTGGGAGCGGATTGAGCGCGCGCAAAAAGCGATGGTCGAAGGCGCGGGTGAAAAGAACACCGACCCGGTTGCCGCCGTTAAGAAATCCTACGAGCACGGCGTGACCGACGAATTCATCGAACCCGTCGCCATCGTCGACGCGCGTAACGAGCCGGTTGGCCGCATCCGCGAGGAGGACGCCTGCCTGTTCTTCAACTACCGCGCCGACCGCGGGCGGCAGATGACCGAAGCCCTTACGAAAGCTCCCCTGAAGCTGCACTTCACGACCATGACGCAGTACGATAAAACGTTTTCGGTCCCCTTCGTGCTGCCGCGCGAATATCCTTCCAACATCCTGGCGAACGTCATGGGCGAAGCCAACTGGAAAAACCTGCGCGTCGCCGAGACTGAGAAATACGCGCACGTCACCTACTTCTTCAACGGCGGCAACGAAAAACCTTACGCCGGTGAGGAACGCGAGCTGGTGGCGTCACCCAAGGTCGCCACCTACGACCTGAAGCCCGAGATGAGCGCGGAGGGGATCGCCGAAGTGGTAATCAAGGCCATCGAGAAACCCGGCTTCGACGTGATCGTCATGAATTTCGCCAACGCCGACATGGTCGGTCATTCGGGCCAGATGGAGCCGACCGTTCGCGCCGTCGAAACCGTCGACGCCTGCCTGGGCCGCATCTACGACGCGCTGCGCCGCGCCGGCGGCCGCTGGATCATCACCGCCGATCACGGCAACGCGGAAACGATGATCGACCCTGTCACCAAGGGTCCGCACACGTATCACACCACCAACCCGGTGCCGTTCATCATCGTTGACGAAGAGCGCCGCCCGCTTCGTCCCGGGGGAGCCTTGCAGGACATCGCCCCGACAGTACTAAGTATGATGGGACCGTCGCAGCCGAAAGAAATGAGCGGCCACGATCTGCGCACCGTGAAAGGAAGCTGATCCGCGCGGCATTACCGGGTCGTGCGGACTACAATCATCTTTCTCTCCACCATCCTGGCGCTGTCAGCGGCCTCAACCATCGGCCCTAAGGCATCCAACACTGTGCCGGCCGAAATCGAGCAACTCGACCAGTGCATCCAAAACCGGTTTGTCGACATGCGCTCCTTTGGCATGCGCCGCGTGCTGCCGCGCGCTTATCACGGCATTTTGAACTTCGAACCTGAGAATCAGGTTGAGACCACGGTGGTCCAACAGCTAAAGGCGAAAAACTACGAGGTGGTGTTCTATCTGATCGGCCGCGGTGCGTTGGGTCAAACCCAGCAGCCATTCCCCAATCCTCGCCGCGCCGGCGTGCAGGGTCCCGCGTTCGTAACTCCGTCGCGCGATTTTCCCACTCCAGAAGAATTACTAACGGACGGACGAACCGCTCTCACCTCGATGGATACCAGGGCCGACCATAACGCCGGCTACACGATTCGCCACGGCGACTGGACCATCGCGATGCGTCCCCTGCGCGCCACGCAGGGGCACTGCGTGCAGTGCCACGTATCGCAGGGCTCGACCGGGCTCAAGGTGGGCGACGCATTGGGCGTCGCGATGTACGCGCATCGGCCTCGGTAGGCTCGCCTACTCGCTGCGGAGCGCCAACGCCGGATCCAGCCGGCTCGCCCGCCGCACCGGAACGTACGCCGCCGCGAGAGTCACAGCCAAAAATAACAGCACCACCGCTGCGTACATCCATGGCGACCCCTCGATCGCGGTGCTCGACAGCGTGCGCACCGTGTTGCGCGTCAGAAGACCCAGGCCCAGTCCGGTCGCCAGGCCCGCCGCCACCCACGCCGTGGTCGTTCCGACGATAGTCCGCACGATGTCCCGGCGTCCCGCGCCGAGCGCGATGCGAATCGCGATCTCGCTGGTCCGCTGCGACACCAGGCATGCGATTACGCTGTACATCCCGGCCGCCGCCATCGCTATCGCGAGCAACGCGAACGCGCCGATCAGGAAGGCGTTGAAGCGCGGCTCGCTGACCGCGTCGGCGATAAATTCGCGCATGGTCTGGACGCCATACACCGGCTGGTCGGCGTTCGACGATGCAATCGCCGCCTTAATCTGTTTCACCAGTTGCGCCTGCGGAACTTCCGACCGCACTACGAAATATGCGTTCGCCCAGGCGAGCTGTAGCGATGAAAGATAAACTTCCGGATACGGATCGGTTCGCAGGCCGCGCGTGCGGACGTCGCCCACCATCCCGACGATCGTAATCGGTTGCCAGCGTCCCTCATCCAGCTGTCTACCCACGATGTCCGCGCCGAACCCGAACTGCCGCGCGAATTCCTGGCTCACCACCGCGACAGTCGCGCGGGGCCCCGCGTCGCCGCGCTCGATCCCGCGGCCGGCCAAGATCGGAATTCGCAAGGTGCGAAAGTAATCCGAGCTGACCAGATGGTTGAACGCCTGGATGCTTTTGAGTTTGCCCGACGCCTCAGTGATGCCCACCAGCTCCGCATTCCCTCCGCGAGCGGGACGCAGCGGAGGACCCGTCAACGTTGCGACGCATTCAACGCCGGGAATCGCCGCGATGCGATTCACGTAATCCTGAAGCACCACGCCCTCCTTCCGGTCACCCGCGTTCTGCCCACGTTCAGGCAGCTTCAGCTTCATCGTCAAGACATTCGTCGGATCGAACCCCATCGGCGTTTCCACTAGTGTCCACAGGTTCTGCGCGACTAGCCCGGCACCGCCCAACAGAAAAACGGAAAGAGCTGCTTCGATCGCGATCATGGCGTGTCGCCACCGGTTTCCCTCGCCCGCTGTTCCGCGCGCGGTCAGCGACGGACCGGGCGACCAGCGGCTGCCCTTCAACGCAGGAATCGTCGCGAAGACAATCGCGGATAGCAGTGAGATCGCCAGCGTAAATCCGATCGCTTGTGCATCAATATGCGCGGACGCTAGCAGGGGGCTGCGGGTCGGCAACAAACCCGCGATAGCTTGCGCGATCCAGCGTGCGGCGAGCAATCCGGCGACGCCGCCGCACAACGCGAGAACCAGGCCCTCCAACAGAAACTGGCGAATCAAGCGCGCGCGCGTTGCGCCCACGGCAACTCGAATCGCAACTTCCCTGCCTCGCTGCAACGATCGGGCCAGCAGCAATTGCGCCGTATTCGCGCAGGCGATCAGAAGCAGAACACCCACACCTGCCAACAGCAACCACAGCAGAGATCTTTGCGTGCCGACGATCGCGTCGCGTAAAGGCGTCATTGCATAAGTGAATAGGCTCGGGTCGTGCTGCGGATTCGGAAACGAGGCAGGCTGCTCACGCGTCAGTTCCCGCGCAATCCGTCGCAGATCGGCTTGCGCTTGTGCCAGCGTCACGCCATCCTTCAAATGCGCGATCACGCGGACGGGCACACCGCGGCCGTTTGAGGTCACCTCCACCGTCCCGCCGCGCTCCAGTGGATAAGAGACGTAAAGATCGACCGGTTCGGGAATCCGCAGTGTCGGATAGTCGAAATGAAATGCGGGCGGCAACACGCCCACCACCAGTGCCGCTGTGCCATCCAGGCGAATCGTGCGCCCCACGATCGCGCGATCCCCGCCCATTCTCGATCGCCAGAAGCCGTCGCTGAGGACGATCGAGGGCGTCCGCCCGGGCTGATTCTCTTCCTCCACCAGTGTTCGTCCCATCGCCGCATTCACGCCCAGCAATGGGAAAAACGACGCCGTGACCCGCGCCGCGAATACCCGCGCCGGTTCGCCGGTCCCAGTCACTTGCATGTCGCGATGCTCCGCGAAAGCCATTTGATCCAGCGTGCGCGTCCGCGTGCTAATTTCGCGAAAGGACGACGTGCTCGGAATCCAGCCGGTGATCTCGGTAATCGTCACCAGCCTGCCCGCGTCGCGATACGGCAGCGGATCCAGAAATGCGGCCTTCAATAACGTGAAGATCGCCGCGTTGCCGCCGATCCCGAGCGCCAGCACCAGCACGATCAGTGCGGATGTGGACGCGTCGCGCCGCAGCAACACCACGCCGTGACGCAAATCCTGCACTGTTGATGCGATCCAACCTGTCGCCCTGCTATCGGTCTCCGAAGGCATATAAATTCCTCGTGGTGCGAACGTAGATCGCGTTGCCCGCGATCGCTGGCGTCGCCACAATATCCTCGCCCAGCGCATTCCGCGCCAACACTTCCAGTTGATCCTTAGCGGTCCCGAGCACCGTCACGACCCCTTCCGACGACGCTAGATAAACCCGCCCTGCCGCCTCCACCGGCGACGCGAAGTACGCACCCGGCGCTCCCACGCGCGCTCGATAAATCACCTTGCCCGACGAGGCGTCCAGACATGTCGCCACTCCGCCGTTGCGAATCAGATACAGTCGGCTCTTATACAGCAGCGGCGACGGCACCTCCGGAATCGACGTATTCTCGCGCCAGATAACCGTGGCCTTTTCTCCATCCGGCCGGATCGCCAGCAGTCCGTGGTCCTTCGCCATTTCGCCGACTCGGGTCCGAAACGCCTCCCACTCGGTCTGGTCCACAAAACCGTCGCGATTCCGATCCACCGTCCGAAACGCCGCGTAATTCTGCGAATTCGGGACGCTCTCCAGTTCGGGGCGCGCCGTGAAGAGCATGCCCTCCTGCGGAAATTCCGACTCGCTAATTTTCCCGTCGCCATTCTTGTCGTACTTTTTGAGAAGCCCCGCGAAATCCGGCAGCGGCGCACGCTGATCGTCTTCTCCCAGGTTGTTCCAGGTGCTGACGAAAATCGCCTCGCCCGCAACCGGCGTGCTTGCGCCCGAAGTGCCTGTCGCAAGCGACCATTGCCGCTTGCCGTCCGACACCTGGTACGCCTCCACCACGCCCGCCCGATGCAGGATCAGTTGATCGCGCCACAAAAATGGCGTCGAATAGCTCTCGACGCGACCCGGCGGTGGGTACGCCTGCCTCCAGGCTTCCTTCCCAGTTTTGCGATTCACCGCCAGCAAATATCCGCCCTGCATCGCGTCGTGATTCACGATCACCAGATCGCCCGCCAGCACCGGCGACGCTCCGCTGCCGTGATGCGTCTTCGGCATCGCGAGCGGCAGGTCCCACTGCATTTCGCCCGCGTGATTGAAGGCCATCAATCCGTACGAGGAAAAATACGCGTAAACCCTCTCTGCATCTGCCGCTGGCGACGCCGTAGCCGGATTGCTCACTACATGCGTTTCTTCGATCTGCGGAGCCGCCGCCGCGCGCCGCCACAGAATCGCGCCCGTGTCTGCCGCCAAGCAAATCAGCTCCAGCTTCGTCGCCGCAGTGTCGAAGGTCGTGACGAAAACCCGGTCGCCCCACACCGCCGGCGACGAATGCCCCACCGGTAATGGCCGCTTCCACAACAGGCGTTTCGACGGTCCGAATTCCACCGGCGGTGCTGCATCCGCCGCCGCGATCCCACTCGAATTGGGCCCGCGGAACTGCGGCCACTCACCTGCCCGTGCCGGAAAAAACGTCGCAGCCAGGCCGCCCATCGTGACAACGAAAATCGAGACCGATCGCATGGCCGGATTGTAGCGTGATCTACTGCGGCTTCGCGCCATCTATTGTGCGGGCTTCGCGCCGCCCAGCGACGCGGTCGCCAGCATCCCGCCCAGTCCCATCGTCTCCACCACCGACGACGGGACGATCACCATCGCGCCGCGCTCCTTGATCGCTTCGTACAGCATGTTCATCGCGCGTAAATGCAGCGCCACCGGATTATTCTCATACGTCGCGGCCGCCTGCGCGAAACTCTCTGAAATCTCCTTCTCCGCCTGGCCCAGGATGTTGCGAGCCTGCCTCTCGCGTTCTGCCTGCGCCTGCCGCGACATCGCATCCTCCAGCGCCTGCGGGATGCGCACGTCGCGAATTTCCACCGACTGCACCGTGATGCCCCACGGATTCGTCTTCTCGTCCAGAATGCGTTGCAGCTCGCGCCCCAGCGATTCGCGCTCCGTGATCATCTGCGCCAGTTCATGCCGCCCGATCGATTCCCGTAGCGCGGTCTGCGCGCTGTTGGTGATGGCCTGCACGAAATCCTCCACTTCGAGGATCGACTTCTCCGCGTTCCACACCAGCCAGAACACGATCGCATCCACATTCACCGGCACCGTGTCGCGCGTCAGTGTCGATTCGGCCGTGACATTCGCCACGCGCACGCGCTGATCCACGTAACGGCTCAGCCGATCCACCACCGGAATCACGTAAAACATTCCCGGCCCGCGCAGTCCCACGAATCGCCCCAGTCGCAGCACCGCGACCTTCTCCCACTGATCCGCCACCTTGAGCGAAAACAAGAAATACAGCCCGATCGCGATTCCCACCGCGAGCGGAGCCGGATGCCATGCCATTGCCGCCGAAACCGCGCAGCCCGCCGCGCTCGAGATCAGGAACAGCGCCACCGCGACGCCACTGATCTGACTTTTTCTGCGATCCTGCCACATGACCTACCTCCTCTTCTTTCCTGTTTCACGCTGGCCTGCGTCCCGCCGAAGCTCCTGCAGTTCCTCGATCAACTGCTCCACCGTAAATCCTTCCGCCCCGCCGCGCGCCACGTATTCCCCGGCCAGTTGGCTCAGCCGGCGCTGCCGCTCAGCGTCGTCGCGTTTCACTTTCTGATTGCTGATAAACGTCCCGGTCCCCTGCTGTGTCTCCAGCACGCCGCGAATTTCGAGCTCGCGATAGGCCCGGATCACTGTGTTGGGATTAATCTCCAGGTCGACTGCCAACTGCCGAACGGTCGGCACCTGATCGCCCCCCGCCAGCGCCCCCGTCGCGATCCCGCCCGTCACCTGGTCGATGATCTGGCGATATACCGGGACCCCGCTTTCCAGGTCTAGCTTGAAGACTGGCGCCTTTCGATTTTGGATTGCAACACTCACCTGTACATATAGTGTACTAGTCGTCTAGTACATGTCAAGAGAATTTCGCGAGCAGCGATTGTCACGCCCGCGAGCCTGCTTGTAGCAGGCTTCCTGGTTCCAGTGGACCCGCTGAACTAAGATGTATCGAGCAGCCTATGAACTACACGTTTCGCCGCATCCTCTACCTCGTCCTCGTCGCCGCATCCTCTGCTTTTGCTTTCCAGCACGACAAATACGCGGAAAACGCGCGCTGGGAGCAGCACGCACGCAACGTCACCATCCTTCGCGACGATTGGGGAATCGCGCACGTCTACGGCAAGACCGACGCCGATGCGGTCTTCGGAATGATCTATGCCCAGGCCGAGGACGATTTCAATCGCGTCGAAACCAACTACATCAACGCTATGGGACGACTGGCCGAGGCCGAGGGTGAATCGAAAATCTATCAGGATCTCCGCATGAAGCTCTTCATCGACCCCGAGATGCTGAAGACGCACTACGCGGAGAGCCCCGCCTGGCTGAGGACGCTCATGAGCGCTTGGGCCGATGGACTCAATTTCTATCTTTCCAAACACCCCGACGTGAAGCCGCGCGTGATCCAACATTTCGAGCCCTGGATGGCCCTCAGCTTCACCGAAGGCAGCATCGGCGGTGATATCGAGAAAGTGAATCTCAATCAGCTTCAGGCGTTTTACGGAAAGGAACCGGCGAAGCAAGCCCGCAACATCGCCACGCCCACCGACTCCTGGGATGCCGAGCCATCGGGATCGAACGGCGCCGCCATCGCGCCCGCTAATACCGCCGCACACCACGCGCTATTGCTGATCAATCCGCATACGTCGTTCTTTTTCCGCTCCGAGCTTCAGATGGTCAGTCAGGAAGGTCTGAACGCTTACGGTGCTGTGACCTGGGGTCAGTTTTTCATCTACCAGGGTTTCAACGATCGCGCCGGATGGATGCACACCTCGAGCGGTGTCGATGCCGTCGATGAATATCTCGAAACCGTGCTCCAGAAAGGCCACCGCTACCTGTACAAGTACGGTAGCGAGGAGCGCCCCTTCATAACCTCCGAGATCACGGTGCCGTACAAGACCGACCACGGCATGGCCGAAAAGAAATTCACTATCTACCGCACCAACCACGGCCCGGTGATCCGCGAGTCCAACGGCAAGTGGGTCACCTTCCGCATCATGCAGGAGCCCATCAAGGCTCTGACGCAATCCTACACGCGCACCAAAGCCCGCAACTACAAAGACTACAAAGCGACCATGGAGCTCAAGGCCAACTCCTCGAACAACACCATCTACGCCGATGCCGACGGAACCATCGCCTATTTCCACGGCAACTATATTCCGCGCCGGGATACCAAATTCGATTGGACCAAGCCGGTCGACGGCAGTAATCCCGAGACCGAGTGGAAGGGGCTGCTCGCGGTCGACGAAGCACCCAATCTCCTGAATCCGAAAAGCGGATGGCTCTACAACACCAATAACTGGCCGTGGTCCGCCGCCGGCATGAGCAGCCCGAAGCGCGAAAATTATCCCGCCTATGTAGAAAATGGTGGCGAATCCGCGCGCGGCCTGCACGCCATCCGTGTCCTGCAGGACAAGAAGGATTTTACGATCGACTCGCTTATCGCCGCCGCCTACGACAGCTATCTCACCTGGTTCGAGCAACGGCTCCCCGCGCTCATAAAAGCTTGGGACAACGCGCCAGCCTCGAATCCCCTTAAGAGCAAGACTGCCGAACAGATTGAGATGTTGCGCAAGTGGGATCGGCGTTGGGAAGTCGCGTCCGTTCCAACTTCGCTCGCCGTATGCTGGGGTACCGACCTTCGCCGCCGGATGATCGGCGAAGAGGGCCGGCGATCCGCGGTCGTCGCGGAAGCGCTTATCGCCGCGGCATCCCCCGAACAGCTTTTGCAATCGCTGGCCGCCGCGTCCGACAAACTCGCGGCCGATTTCGGGACCTGGAAAACTCCGTGGGGCGATATCAACCGCTTCCAGCGCCTTACCGGCGACATCGTGCATCCTTTTAACGACGCGGGCCCCAGCATTCCCGTCGGTTTCACCTCCTCGCAGTTCGGATCGCTGGCTTCCTTCGGCGCGCGGGCTTATCCGGGGACTAAAAAATGGTACGGCACCAGTGGGAACAGC
>WNFL01128820.1_pt4 | contig 13869 bp, 15 predicted proteins | sample 5400361 | NCBI WGS metagenome assembly WNFL01 (sample SAMN13153351, study PRJNA577476) | soil metagenome | isolation source: 40 cm soil on Douglas fir-dominated hillslope | place: USA:California | collected 2013-09-17
ACGGCCGTCGGACCAACCCAGCAGCTGATACATCGCCTCGTCGCCGACCGCTTCGCCCGCGAGCGCATGAACGAGCGCGCCCTCGCAGAAATAGACCAGCCCCTGATCGGCGCCGGCATCGGTGCCGCGCTGCAGGCGCAGCACCGCCGACGCCTTCTCACGCGTCATCGCCTGGAGAAGGCTCGGCAGCGTGAGATCGATCAGATCGCCTTCAACCATTGACGACCTCGGCTGCCTTTTCGCAGTAGGTCGCGACTACTGCGAGGACCGCCGGCGTTTCGAAAGGTTTGGTCAGATACTCGTTGGCTCCGGCCATATGGCCCTTGACCTTGTCGAACAGCGCGCCCTTCCCGGACAGCATCACGACCGGAACGGCCTTGGTGCGCGGGTCCTGCCTGATGCGCTTGCAGACCTCGTAGCCGTCGATCTTCGGCATCGCGATGTCGAGCAGAATTACGTCGGGCACGACGTGAATGAGCCGCTCGATCGCCGACTCGCCGTCGGGCTCGGCCACGACTTTGTAGCCGGCGCGCTCGAGCGTGAGCCCCAGGATTTTTCGGATCGTCGGGCTGTCGTCGACGATCATCACGGTCTTCCGCGACGACGCGTACGACGGGACGCTGACGGTTTCCGCAGGCGGCGGATTGATCGCTGCGGCGGCCTTCGCAGCGGCGACCGGCGCCGGCTGGACCACGACTTCCGCCGGAGGCGCGGGAGGCGCCTGCGGTGCGGCCGGCGTCGGCGCGACAACGGAGACCTCGATCACCGGTGACGGTGCCGCGACGGGTGGCAGCGTCACCGGAAGCGCCAGCTCCACTTTGGGCGCCGGGACTGACAGCTCGATCGCGTCCAGTGCGGCGTTCAAGTCCAGCGAGTCTGCCTGGTCCGCCGGTTCCGTGAACACCGCCTGCTCCAGAGCCGATTGCAGGTCCGCCAGCGGGCCGGTCGCGAAGCGAGCCTGGACGTCCAGGGCCGGAGCAGGTTCAGCGGCCGTCGTCGGTTCCGGGAGCGGCGCGAACGCATCGAGCGACGGAGGGGCTTCCACGGCCAGCGCCGGCACGGGTTCAGCCGCCGGCGTCGGTTCCGGCAGCTGAGCGAATGCGTCGAGCGTCGAATCGAGCTGGGCGAGCGCATCGTCCGCGGACGCGAGCGACGCGAGCGCGTCGCCGGGAGCATCGAACCGGGCAAACGCGTCGGCCGGCGGCGCGACCGTCGCCGGATCGATCTTCGAGCGCTCGAGACGCGCCTTGGCCTCGATTACCTCTTCGTGCGTCGGATTCAGCCGGTGCGCCGTCTCGATCGCCTGCTCCGCTTCGTCTTCGTCCGATGTCGTGGCCGCGACGCCGAGCCAGGCTTCGACATCGCCGTTCGACGTGGAAATGATTTCCTGCCATCGGGCGCGAGCCGCGTCGACGTGGCCGGCCGCTGCCAGTGTGCGTGCGTCGGCCGCCAGGGCATTCCTCAGGGCGAAGTGGCCGTGCGGCTGGTCCGGCGCGACGCGGATCAGCTCGCGGAGCGCGTCGACGGCTTCGGCGGTTGTTTCTGTTTGGATTGATCGCCGCGGCTTCCTTGAAACACGCGCGGGCTTCGGCGCGATCGGTCGACGGCATCACGCCGCGAGCGAGCAGGGCCTGCCGCAACCGCATGCGGAGCTGCGCGTCGTCAGGCGTGATCGCGACGGCCTTGCGAAGCGCGTCCAGCCGCTCCTTCTGGTCGTCGGTGATCGCGGCGATCGAGAGCCACACGGATTGGGCGCTCGGCGCGAGCCGCGTCGCCTCGAGGGCGAGCTCGCGCGCTTCGGCGCGGGCGCCGGCGGCGGCGAGACGCTGCGCTTCGGTCTGCAGCAGGGTGACAAGTCCGTTGCGGGCCTGCTCGTGCGTGACGTCGAGTTCCAGCGCGCGACGCAGGCAGCGCATCGCGGCGCCGGCTGATGGCGACGCGATGGCCAGCCAGAACCAGCCGACGGGATCCGCCGGCGTTTCCTTCGTCGCTTCCTCCAGCAACGGCCGCGCGCGATCGAATTGCCGTGCCTGCGCGGCGGCGACGCCATCACGCAGCGACCGGCTTACTCCGGACATGAACCACCCCATTCCCCGCTCGTCTTCGCCTTCGTGTAAGCCGATCGATCATTTCGTGCGGCTTCAATCGTTGCGGCCAGCTTCGCCAGCCCGACCGGCTTGGTTTCGTACAAGTTCACTCCGTTACTGAGCGCTTCGTTCTCGGACCCTTCCGATCCGTAGGCCGTCAGCATCACGAGGAGCGCCCGGGGATTGCGGCTTCGTGCGCGAGCCAGCACCCTCATGCCTTCCGCGCATCGCTGTGGCGTGAGGTGCAAATCGGTGATCAGGACGTCGTAGGCGCTTCTATCGAGAAACGCCAGCGCCTCGGATTCGCCAGACGCGCAATCAACCCGATAGCCGTTGAACGAAAAGAACTCCCGCATCGCAAAGACCGTCGAGATCTCGTCTTCCACAATCAGGAGCCTCGGGGCGCTTGGCTGCGATTCCTCTTGATTCAGTTCCGACACTGGTCGCATCGAGCACTGCTCATCGCAACGTTTGTGCCCCGTGCGCGCATTTCGAAACGGGAACCGGTAAGTGCCAACGCTGCCTCACGTTCCGCGTATTCAGAGCGCCGTGCGCGTGCCGAGGATCGAGACGGCGGCCGTCCGCATGCTGGACGGGCGTCCCGGACTGGGACGGGATTGGCTCGGGGCTCGGGTGCCCGGGACTCGAGGGACGCGGAGAACTCATTCGAGCCACGAACTCAGAGCCCCGAGCCCCGAGCAGTGCAGCCCTTGGACACGAATTCCGCGTCTCAGACTTACAAGTCGTGGTCCTCTGGTGTGGCGGCTCACGCCGTACGGCACGAACAGGCGATGTCGCAGTGACTTGCGGTCGTTTCAGCGATTGGCGTCAAGCGGGTACGAACGTTGCGGAGTATCGCCCGGAGCATCGCCCGGCACTGTGTGCAGAGATGTGTCAGGAGCGATTGCCATCAGACCAATGAAAAAAGCCAAAGTTCTCGTCGTCGACGATGCGATGTTGATTCGGCGAATGGTGACCGACGTCCTCGCCGCCGATCCGATGATCGAAGTGGTAGGCGAAGCGCCGAACGGCAAAGTTGCGCTGCAGAAGATCATGCAGCTCAGCCCCGATCTCGTCACGCTCGACGTGGAGATGCCGGAGATGGATGGTATTTCGACGCTGAAGGAGATCCGCAAGGCGCACCCGCGCCTCCCCGTGATCATGTTCAGTGCGCTCACCGAGCGCGGCGCCGCCGACACCCTTGAGGCGCTACACCACGGCGCATCGGACTACGTCACGAAACCCGCGAGCGCCGCGGGCCGTGCAGGCGCCCAGCAGCGAATCCTCGAAGACCTCGTTCCGAAGATCAAATCGCTGTGCCGGATCGGTCCGGCGCAGTCCGCGTCCGCGAAGCGTGAGCCAGGCGGCCCGCCGTCGTCGCGTGTGATGGCGCTGCGTTCGATTGGGCCCGCGGTCACCGCCGATGTGGTGGTGATAGGCGCATCGACCGGCGGCCCGGCCGCACTCGCGGACGTGCTGTCACAGCTGCCGGCCGACTTTCCAGCGCCCATTCTGCTCGTTCAGCATATGCCGCAGATGTTCACGCGCTTCCTCGCGGAACGCCTGAACAGCCAGACACCGATGACGGTCATCGAGGCCGCGGACGGCTCGACGCTGGAGCCCGGCATGGTCTATGTCGCGCCGGGAGACTTTCATCTCACGGTCAGGAGATCGCAGGGCTCGATTGTGACCGCGCTCGATCAGGAACCGCCTCAGAGCTCTCATCGTCCCGCCGTCGACGCGCTGTTTCGTTCGGTGGCGCAGGTGTACGGGCCGCGCGCGCTTGGCGTCGTGCTGACCGGCATGGGGCAGGACGCGCTCCGGGGCTGTGAAGAGATCTCGCGCAGCGGCGGACGCGTAATCGCGCAGGACGAAGCGACCAGCGTCGTCTGGGAGATGCCGAGCGTTGTCGTCAACGCGGGTCTGGCGAATGCCGTGCTGCCGGTCGGCCAGATTGCCGCCGAGCTCCAGCGACGGACGGTCCGCCATGGCGGTGGCGCCGCCGACAAGCGGCGAAGCGCCGTCGCGACCTCGAGGTCCTGAGACACAGGCATGGCTGATCCGAACCAGGTCCAGCCGCCGCGGGCGGAGGACGAACTGGAGGCGTTCACCGCGGATCCCGAGCTTGCGGGGATGTTCATCGCCGACGCGACCGATCATCTCGGTACGATCGAAGCGACCATCCTGAAGCTCGAGGCAGCGCCAACCGATCTCAAGCTCGTCAACGACATCTTCCGTCCGTTCCATACGGTCAAGGGCAACGCGGGCGTGCTCGGCATCACGTCGATCCAGGAATTCGCGCACAAGATCGAGACGCTGCTCGATCTCGCACGGTCGGGCAAGCATCCGATGGGCCCGGCGGAGATCGATCTCGTCCTCAAGACCGTCGACCTGCTGAAGCTGATCATCGACGAGCTGCCTGCGCGCGCCGCCGGCCGGCCCGTGACGGACGTTTCGGCCCGCCGCCGTGAATTGATGGGCCGCGTCGATGCGCTGATCGCCGGAGCAACGCCGCCGCCTTCGTCGCGGCAGGAGCCCGCAGCCGTGGCCGCCGAACCGGCGCCGACGGCGGGTGACGAGAGCGGGCGAGGAAAGATCAACCGCGCTGAAGACCAGAGCACGGTCAAGGTCGACACGAAGAAACTCGACAACCTCGTCGACATGGTGGGCGAGCTGGTGATCGCGCAGGCCATTCTCGCGGAGGACCCCGCGTTGCGATCCAGCGACGAGCGCCTCAACCGCCGCCTCGCTCACGTCAAGCGGATCACGAGCGATCTGCAGCGCGACACGATGGCGATGCGCATGGTGCCGATCCGCCAGACGTTCCAGAAGATGTCGCGGCTGGCACGCGACCTCTCGCGGAAGTTCGAGAAGCCCTGCACGCTGAAGCTGACGGGCGAAGAGACCGAGCTCGATCGCAAAGTCGTGGAGCACCTCACCGATCCGCTCATGCACATGATGCGGAACGCGATCGATCACGGCATCGAAGCGCCGGAGGTGCGGCGTGCGGCGGGCAAATCCGAGACGGCAGAGCTCAAGCTGCGCGCCCTCCATCGCGCCGGGTTCATCGTCGTCGAAATCGCCGATGACGGGGCCGGGCTCGACACGGAGCAGATCCTGGCGCGCGGACGCAAGCTCGGGCTGGTTCCCGAGGACGCGCAGCTCGATCCGTCGGATGTCCATCAGCTGATTTTTCAGCCCGGCTTCTCCACGGCCGCCACAGTCACCGAGCTGTCGGGCCGCGGCGTCGGCATGGACGTGGTGCGCCGCAACATCGAGGCGCTGCGCGGACGCATCGACATTCAGACGGTGCGCGGCCAGGGCACGACGTTCTCCATTCAGCTGCCGCTGACGCTGGCGATCGTCGACGGGATTCTGCTGGCCGTCGGATCCAATCGGTTTGTGATTCCGACATTCGCGGTGCAGGAGTCGTTCCGTCCGCTGCCCGAGCAGGTGCAGACGCTGCAGGGCCAGGCGTGCATGGTGCAGGTCCGCGACCGCCTGTTTCCGCTGCTGCACCTCGGCGAGGTGTTCAACATCCCGGGCGCGCGCCAGCGAATCTCTGAGGGCACCGTCATCATCTGCCACGACAGCGGGAAGTGCGTCGCATTGGCGGTCGACGAGTTGATTGGCAAGCAGGAAGTCGTGATCAAGGGCCTGGGTGAGATGTTCCGGGACGTGCGGGGTATCGCGGGCGGCGCCATTCTCGGCGACGGCCGCATCGGGCTGATTCTCGATACCGGCGGGCTGCTGTCGCTCGTCGGCAAGACCGCCTCACAGGTGGCGGCGTAAAGGGGATGCCAGTGGTAGGCCAACACAATACGGGAAATTCGGTGATGGAAACGCTGGCCCAGGGGGCGGCGAGCGCTGCGGGGCAGACCTCAGGCGGCAAGTTCCTGACGTTCACGCTCGGCAACGAGGAGTACGGCGTGCCCGTGCTCAAGGTGCGCGAGATCATCAAAGTGATGGACATCACGCAGGTGCCGCAGGTGCCGCCGCACGTGCTGGGCGTGATCAACCTGCGCGGCAAGGTGATTCCCGTCATCGACCTTCGGCGCAAGTTCGGGTTCCCCGCGACGGAGTACACCGAGCGCACGTGCATCATCGTGGTGGACGTCGAGCTCTCGCCGGTGCGGGTGATGATGGGCATCGTCGTCGATACCGTGTCCGAGGTGCTGAACGTCAGCGACGCGGAGATGGAGGAGACGCCGGATTTCGGCGGACGCGCCACCACCGATTACATTCTCGGCCTCGCGAAGGTCAAGGGCACCGTCAAGATCCTGCTCGAGCTCGATCGCGTGCTTGGCAGCGACGGCCAGCTCGGCCGGTTCTAGGGACGCGAAGCACGCATGGCGATGTCCGCGCTCACGGCCATTCCGGCGCTCTCGGATCGCGATCTGGCGACGATCACGCGACTGGTCTATACGAAGAGCGGTATCTCGCTGCACAGCGGCAAGCGCGCGCTCGTCACGGCGCGCCTGCAGAAGCTGCTGAAGCGGAGCGGGCTGGGCACGTTCAAGGAGTACATCCGCCACCTGCAGAGCGACAGGACCGGTGGCGAGATGACGGCGATGCTCGACGCCATCGCCACCAATCACACTGCATTTTTCCGCGAGTCGCAGCACTTCGAGTTCCTGGCGAAGATCGTGCTGCCGGCCCTGCGGGCGCGCGAGGAGACCAGCGCGATTCTCGGATGGTGCGCGGCGTGTTCGTCGGGCGAGGAGCCGTACACGATTGCCATGACGGCGCTCGAGCAGTTCAGCGGCAACCCCGGCCGTCCGCTCCGCCTGCTGGCATCGGATCTGTCGACGAAGGCGCTGACGCGTGCCGCGGCCGGCGTCTACAAAATGGACCGCGTGGCCGGCATGCCGCGCCATCTGGTCCTGAAGTATTTCGAGAAGGGCGGCGACCTGCCGGCCGGGACCGTCCGGATTGCGGAACACGTCCGGCGTGTCATCGAGTTCCGCCAGCTCAATCTGCTCGACGCGCCGCCGCCCGGGCGTCCGCTCGATTTCATCTTCTGCCGCAACGTGCTGATCTACTTCGACCGCTCCGTTCAGCAAGGCGTCGTCGAGCGGCTCGAGGAGCGGCTCGCGTACGGCGGCTATCTGTTCCCCTCGCACTCCGAGAGCCTGAACGGCCTGAAGCACAACCTGACGTGGGTGGCGCCGGCCGTGTACCGGCGGGAGCGTTCATGAAGGGCGTCGCGGAGACCTTTGCGCCGGAACTGGCCGGCACGCGCCGGCTGGTCATCGGCATCGGCGAGTTTGCGGTGTCGAATCGTCCGGGCGATCTGATCGTCACGCACGCGCTCGGCAGCTGCATCGCGGTGTGCGTGTTCGATCCGCGGGCCGGCGTCGCGGGCATGCTGCACTTCCTGCTGCCGGAGGCGAGCATCAATCCCGATCGCGCGCGGCAGCAGCCTGGCGTCTTCGCCGATACCGGCATCCCGCTGCTCTTCGAGGCCGCGTATCAGTACGGGCTCAGCAGGAAGCGTGCGATCGTGACGCTCGTCGGCGGAGCGGAGATGACATTGCAGACCGGTTCGACGTTCGGCACCGGCCGGCGTAACGCGCTGGCGGCGAAGAACGTGCTCTGGCGCGCCGGCGTGTTCGTGTCGGGGCAGGAGGTCGGCGGCACCGACGCGAGGACGCTGTATCTCTCGGTGGCGGACGGCAGGATGGAAGTTCACAACGGGCAGTCGTACAAGGAGCTCTAGTCATGCGGATTCTGATTGTGGACGACTCGGCGATGATGCGGGCGATGATCAAGCGGGTCATCAAGCTCGCCGACGTGCCGGTCGATGCGATCCTCGAGGCCAGCAACGGCGCCGAGGGACTGGAACTGCTGAAGAAGCATGACGTGCAGCTGCTCCTCACCGACATCAACATGCCCGTGATGACGGGCGCCGAGATGCTGCGTGAGATCTCGATGAACGAGCGCTGGCGGGGCCTGAGCCGCGTGATTATTTCGACCGACGGTTCGACGGTGCGCCGCGAAGAGGCCGCCGACCTCGACGTGCGGTGCTACCTGGAAAAACCGTTCAGCCCGGAGGTACTCAGAGATGTCCTCAACGAACTTGCCGGCAACGAAGTTGCCGAAACTGACTGACGCCGAAGCCGCAACGGCGATGTTCGAGGCGGTGCGAGCCGTCCCAGAGCAGAGCTTTTTCGCCGTCGCCGAACCGGGCGACGATCGCACGTTCCACGCGGCCGCCGCGAAGGTCCCGCGCTGGCTCGTCGCTACCGTCCGGTTCGAGCAGGGTCCGATCGCGGGCGCGGTCTCCTGCACGCTGCCGGAGAACCTGGCGAACGGATTGTTCGACGCTTTCACCGGCCGCGATCCCGGCGAGCCGACACCGGTGTCGACCCTCGTGCACGACCTGGTCGGCGAGTTCTCGAACATGGTGTGCGGCGCGTGGCTCACGCGTGTCGAGAGCGGCCGGACGTTCACGTTGAGCCATCCGTCGGTCGAGCCGGCCGTCACGCCTGGCCACGCCGGCGACATGCGGCTCGTCGCCGCCATCGACGATCTGCCGGTGGCCGTCGATCTGCGCCTCCGGCCCGCCCAGGCCTGAACGAAGACACATGGGAGCTCCGGTCCGCAAGACACGCGTCCTCATCGTCGACGACTCCGCGATCGTCCGGCGGATGCTGTCGAACGCGCTGAAAGACGAGCCGGACATCGAGGTCGTCGGCCTCGCCTCGGATCCGTTCGCGGCGCGCGACCTGATCGTGGCGCACAAGCCCGACGTGCTGACGCTCGACATCGAGATGCCGAAGATGGACGGCCTCACGTTCCTCCGGCAGCTCATGGTGCACCGGCCGATGCCGGTCATCATTGTCAGCTCGGTCACGCAAACCGGATCGTCGGCGAGCTTCGAGGCGCTCAGCGCCGGCGCGGTTGACGTCATCGCGAAGCCGGGCGGGCCGTATTCGGTCGGTGACATCGCCGACAAGCTGAAGTACCGGATTCGCGCGATTCGAATGGGCCGCGGGGTACGGTACCCCCGGATGCGCGCGCAGGCTGGTCCGCTGCCGGAACCCGCACTGTCGCTGAGGCACGCGAACGGCCTGATCGTCGTCGGCGCTTCAACCGGCGGCACACGCGCGATCGAGATGCTGCTGACACGGCTGCCCGACGACACACCGCCGATTCTGATCGTCCAGCACATGCCCGCGCATTTCACACGTGTGTTCGCGGAGCGGCTCGACTCGGTGTGCCCGATGAAGGTGCTCGAAGCGACGGACGGCCAGCCGCTCAAGCGCGGCGTGGCGTACATCGCGCCCGGCGACTATCACCTGGAGATCGCCGCGCACGGATTCGAATTGAAGACCGCGCTCAACGCCGGACCGGCCATTCACTATCAGCGCCCGGCCGTGGATGTGCTGTTCAAGTCGGCCGCACGGCTCCTCGGCGTGCCGACGATCGCGCTGCTCCTGACCGGCATGGGATCGGATGGCGCCGAAGGCATGGTGGCGCTGAAGGACGCCGGCGCGGTCACCATTGCCGAGGCCGAGCAGTCGTGCGTGGTGTTCGGGATGCCCGCCGAAGCGATCTCGAAGGGCGGCGCGGTGCACGTCGCCACGCTGCTCAACATGCCGCAGCTCATCGCCGACTCGTTTGCCAGCCGTCGCGCGGACACCCGTCGCAAAGCCTGAGCGCCGCACTGGTCGTGTCCGCCTACAGGCGGACCACGAGAAGTCCCGCCGAAACCGCACTCGGTCTACTACAATGCGCCGCAGATCCAATCGATGAAAGGCTGCTGCTGTCGATGGCCCTGAGCTTCGTGTCGGTGCCGGCCTTCCCGGCCGGGAATTGCGCTTTGCTACCATGACGGCCGTGAATGATCTCGATGAACAGCAGGCGCTGCCGCGTGAATACGAGCGGCGGTTCGCGGCGTCGGCCGCCTATCGCCGGCGCGTCTGGGCGGTGTTGACGTCGGAGTTCTTTCAGCGGTACGTGCCGCGCGACGGCGCGGTGCTCGACGTCGGATGCGGGTGGGGCGAATTCATCAACAACATCGATGCGAGAATGCGGTATGGCATGGATCTCAATCCGTCGAGCGCGGGCCGGCTCGATCCTGGCGTGACGTTCTTCCACCAGGATTGCTCGCAGCGCTGGCCGCTGGAGGACGGCACGCTCGACGTGGTGTTCACGAGCAACTTCTTCGAGCACCTGCCAGACAAAATCGCGCTCAGGCGCACGCTGATCGAGGCGCTGCGATGCCTCCGCCCCGGCGGCCGCATCGTCTGCCTCGGCCCGAACATCAAATACGTGCCCGCCGCGTACTGGGATTTCTGGGACCACTACCTGCCGCTCACCGAGCTCGCGCTCGAGGAGGTGCTGTCGCTGGTGGGATTCCGCGTCGACGAGTGCCGCGGCCGCTTCCTGCCCTACACGATGTCGCGCGGCTTCGAGCCCCCGACGTGGCTCGTGTCGGCCTACCTCAAAGTGCCGCTGCTGTGGAACCTCGTCGGCAGGCAGTTCCTCGTCGCGGGTTCGAAAGAGTCACCGTGACCCAGCAGCCCCGTCATGGCTCGAATTGACCCGACGCTGACCGCCGGAGAACTGGCGCCGCTGACGCGCCTGTCGATCGTCATCCCGGCGCGCGACGAAGAAGGATCCGTCGCGTCGACGGTTGAAAGCGTCCACGGCGAGCTGGCCGCTCACCACATCCCGCACGAAATCATCGTCGTCGACGACGGGAGCACCGATCAGACCTGGAGGATTCTGCAAGATCTCATGCCGCGTGTGGCGCCGCTCAGACCCGTGAGGAACGCCGGGCGGCACGGTTTTGGCCGCGCCGTGTCGTTAGGATTCGCGCACGCGTCGGGCGATGCGCTCGTCATCATGATGGCCGACGAGTCCGACGACTGCCACGACGTCGTGCGTTACTGGGACAAGCTGAACGAAGGCTATCACTGCGTGTTCGGCAGCCGCTTCGTCAAGGGCGGCCGCGCGATTGGGTATCCGTTTCCGAAGCTCGTGCTGAACCGCCTGGCGAACACCTTCGTGCGGGTGATGTTTGGTTTCCGTCTGAACGACACGACGAACGCGTTCAAGGCGTACCGCCGCGAAGTGATCGACGGTTGCGGTCCACTCATCGCCCCGCATTTCAACCTGACGGTCGAGCTGCCGCTCAAGGCGATCGTCCGCGGTTTCTCGTGGACGACGATCCCGATCACATGGCGTGAGCGAAAGACTGGTATGCCCAAGCTGCGCGTCCGCGAAATGGGCAGCCGGTACCTGTTTATCTGCCTGTACGTCTGGCTCGAGAAGTATTTCAGCCGTGGAGACTACAAAGCGTCGCCCGCCGTCGTACGCCCGAGCGGCGAGTCCGGTGAACGGCTGGAACCCCTGGACTAGCGACTCGCTCCATCGTCGAGTGCGAGCCTGATGGCCTCGACGGACCCAAGCCGCTACGCCGCCGATGGCCCGCGCGCGTCGCGGAGCTTGAGCTTCTGATACAGCGAGCTGCGGGGAATGCCCAGGCGTTTGGATGCCCGGGCGACGCTACCTTTCTCCTCCTGAAGCACGCGCTGGATGTGGTGCCACTCCACTTCCTTCAGGGTGTCCACGGCCGGTGCGGACGCTTTCCTGACCGACGTATTCAGCCGGAGATCCAGGGCGCGGAGCGTCGGCGAGGTCGCGACGAGCATGGCGCGCTCGAGGACGTTGCGGAGTTCGCGGATGTTGCCCGGCCACGGGTGCGCCGCGAGCGCGTCGAGCGCCTCCGGCTCGACGCGGGGAATGGGCCGCCCGATCTCGCGCCCGAGCCGGTGGAGCAGCTGCTGCACGAGATGCGGGATGTCTTCCTTGCGGTGACGCAGCGGCGGAAGGCGCAGCACCAGCGTGTTGATCCGGTAGAAGAGATCTTCTCTGAATTGCCCCTGGTCGACGAGCTCCGTCAGACTCTTGTTGCTGGCCGCGACGAACCGGACGTCGACACGCCGCTCGCCGATGTCGCCGAGACGACGGAACCGCTTCTCCTCGACGATCTTCAGCAGTTTCGGCTGGACCGCCAGGTCGGTGTCGCCGATTTCGTCGAGAAACATCGTGCCGCGGTGCGCCGCCTCGACCAGGCCGGGCTTCGACGACATGGCGCCGGTAAAGGCGCCCTTCTCGTACCCGAACAGCTCCGACTCGAGCAGCTCGCGCGGCAGGCCGGCGCAGTTGAGATCGACGAATGATTCCTTGGCGCGGTTGCTCGCGCTGTGGATCCAGCGTGCCAGAAGCCCCTTGCCGGTTCCGGTTTCGCCCTCGATGAGGATCGGCACGTCGCACGCGGCGGCGGCCTGCGCGTCGTGCGCGAGCGCGCGGACGGCCGGGCTGCGCCCGCTGAATATCCCGTCTTCCGCCGGCGCCTGACGCGAGTGCGTCGCCATCACGCGCCGGCTGTTCTGCTGATGCTCGATGACGCGTTCGATCACGAGCGCGAGCGACGCCAGCTCGACCGGCTTGGTGAGAAACTGCTCGGCGCCTTCCTTCACGGCCGTCACGGCGAGCTCAATCGAGCCGTGTCCGGTGAGCACGATCACCGGGACATCGATGCCTTGCTGCTTGATGTGGGTCAGCAGGTCGAGCGCCGTGCCGTCGGGCAGCGCGTAGTCGACCAGCGCGAGGTCGGGCACCTGTGTTCGCAGATGCGCCACCGCGCCGGCGAGCGTGTCGGCTTCGTCGATGTCGTAGCCAAGCGTCTCCAGATACGTGCGCACGCCAAGCCGGGATCCGGGTTCGTCGTCGAGGATGAGAACGCGATTCTTGATCATGCGAGTCTGCTCTTCACGTAGTGCGGCTACGTACTCGTCGAAGCCTTCGCGGGTTGCATGTTCAACGGGACGACGACCGTCATCAGGGCGCCCCCCGTCGGACCGTTTGCGGCTGTCAGCCGCCAGTGATGTTCGTCGATGATGCGATGGCTGATGGCGAGACCCAGACCGAAGCCGCCCTTGCGGCGGCTGAAGAATGGCGTGAACAGCCGCGGCAGATCGCCCGCCGCGATGCCGGGGCCCTGGTCGCGGACGACCACTTCGAGGATCTGGTTGACGGATTCCGGCGGCGCCGAGATGTCGATCACCACGTCGTCGCCCGGCTTTGAGTGCTGAATGGCGTTCTGAATCAGGTTGACGAAGACGCGCTCGAGCCGCCGGGGCAGCATGTCGACTTCGGCGTCGGCGCGGGCCGACGTCACGAGCCGGACGTTCTGCGCCTTCGCCTCGGGTTCACAGGCACGAACGGCGGCGTTCACGGCGTCGCCGAGCAGGCGAGGCTGAAAGGTCTCGCTCGACGGCTTGCCGAATTCGAGCAGCTCGACCATCAGATTCTGCAGCCGCGTCACCTCGCGGCGCAGCGCGTCGACGAACGGCGTCGGATCGCGGCGCGGCTGCTGCGCCCAGGCTTCCACGAGCGACGAGATGGCAAAGAGCGGATTGCGGACTTCGTGAGCGACGCCGGCCGTGAGCTCGCCGAGGGCCGCCATGGTTTCCGCGCGGCGTACCGAGTCCTGGAGCTCGAGGAATCTGGTGACGTCGCGCGCGATGAGCAGAACCGCCGCATGCTCGGGATCGGGGAGCGGGCGCGCCCACAGCTGCCAGGTGCGGCCGCTCTCGGTGTTGAACGCGCGGCCGGTCACGACGCTGTTGCGCAGAAGCGCCGTCTGTCCGAGTTTGAGCGCGTCGTTCCACGGCGGGTACTTCGCCAGCCGCATGCTCGACTTGCCGACCCACACCGACCATGACGATCCGCCGAGCGACGCAGCCGCCGCGCGGTTCATGCGGAG
>WNFL01340204.1_pt3 | contig 13867 bp, 16 predicted proteins | sample 5400361 | NCBI WGS metagenome assembly WNFL01 (sample SAMN13153351, study PRJNA577476) | soil metagenome | isolation source: 40 cm soil on Douglas fir-dominated hillslope | place: USA:California | collected 2013-09-17
TCGCTCTTGGCGGTTATGTTCTCGGTGCAGGTGACCACCGCCACGTCGCCGAAGATGTCGACCCGTATCCTCGTGGGGGTGACGCGGATCCAACTAGTGCTGTTGAAGATCCGTTCCCAGGACCGGCGGACCTCGCTCCAGCCGGAGAGGCCGTCCCATCCGGAGTGCACGCAATGGACGGGTCCCGCGTGGACCCAGACCTCGTCCATGGCCTCGAGGTCCAGGTTGTCGAGGGCCCGATAGAAGAAGGCGTTGACCCGATGGACCGCCTCGCGCTCGTCATGCATGATCGAAGACGCCATGGTCCGATTCTAACCGAGCCCTCGCCGTGGGGGGGCCGGCCACGGGTACAATTCCATTCATGGCGACCATGACCGAAACCCGCGCCTCCGTGTCCCTGGCCACGCACCACTCCTCCGTGGGGAACCGCGAAACGGAGGGACGCGGGGGGGTGCGGCCGGTGGTGAGCCCTGCGACCGGCGAGAGCTTCGCCCAGGTGAGCCTGCTCGACGGCGCTCAGGCGGGGGCGGCGGTGGAGGCGGCGCGAAGCGCCCATCCCGCCTGGGCCGCGCTCTCCTTCCGCGAGCGGGGCCGCTTCCTGCTCAAGCTGCGCGAGGTCCTCCTCGAGGAGGCGGACGGCCTGGCCGCCCTCATCGCCCGGGAGCAGGGCAAGCCCGAGGCCGAAGCGCAGGCCGTCGAGATCTTCCCGTCGCTCGAGGCGCTCAAGCACCTGGCCCTCCACGCGGAGGACGTGCTGCGGGAGGACGTGGTGGAGAGCGAGGTCCTACTCTTCGCCCACAAGGACGCCCGCCTCGTCTACGCGCCGATCGGGGTCGTGCTCGTGATCACTCCCTGGAACTACCCGTTCGCGATCTCCCTCACCGGCCTCGCCGCCGCGCTGATGGCCGGGAACACGGCGGTGCTCAAGCCCGCCCCTTCGACCACCCTGATCGGCTTCCGGCTCGGCGCGATGTGCCGCAAGGCTGGCTTCCCCGACGGGGTCGTGAGCGTCGTGGCCGCCGACGACAGCGTGGCCCAGGCGCTCGTGGAGGACCCACGGATCGGCAAGATCGTCTTCACGGGCAGCGTGGCCACGGGCAAGAAGGTGATGGCCTCCGCCGCGAAGAACCTGACCCCGGTGGTGCTGGAGCTGGGCGGGAAGGACCCCGCCATCGTCTGCAAGGACGCCGATCTCGACCGGGCGGCCAAGGGCATCGTCTGGGGCGCCTTCCTGAACGCGGGCCAGACCTGCGCGTCGGTCGAGCGGGTCTACGTCGAGCGCGCGGTCGCGGAGCCCTTCCTCGCGAAGGTGGTCGAGGAGACCAGGAAGATCCGGGTGGGCGATCCTTCGAAGGGCGAGACCGACATGGGCCCCATGTCCCTCGAGCGGCAGCGGAGGATCGTCGTGGAGCACGTGGAGGACGCGAAGGCGCGCGGGGCGCGCATCCTCACCGGCGGGGAGAAGCCGTCCGGCTCCGGCTACTACTACCCGCCCACCGTGCTCGCGGACGTCGACCACTCGATTTCCCTCGAGGAGGCGGTCCTCCTGGCCAACGACAGCGAGTACGGCCTGACCGCCAGTGGGTGGACGAGGAGCCCGGAGACGGGGCGCCGCCTCCAGGAGCGGCTCGCCGCGGGGGTGGTGTCGATCAACGACTGCGTCTCGAGCTACGGTGAGCCCAGCGCTCCCTGGGGCGGGATCAAGCACAGCGGGATCGGCCGCACCCACGGCCTCCTTGGCCTGCGCGAGATGGTGCAGGCGAAGTACGTCACCCGGGACGGCAGCCGCGGCCCCGCCCTGTGGTGGTACCCGTACGGCGAGGGCTACCGCCGGCTCATGCAGACCGCGAACCGGGCGCTCCACTCGTCGTCCCCCTTCGCGCGCATCGCGGCCCAGCTCGGCTTCACGCGCTTCGCCCGTTTCTGGCGGCGCGTCAGTGCCTGGAGCCTGGTCCGCAACATCGACAAGCTGCTCTAGGCGATCAGCCGCCATGCCGGTCGCCGGCTCTCAGCTCGCGCCAGCCAAGCGCCCCAAGTGGCGGCTCATCGTCATGGGAGTGGGCCTCATCGCGGTCGCGGTGGCCCTCACGGTGGCCTGGCAGATCCTCGCCGTCCCGGACCAGGTGATCCGGCGCGAGCTGTCTGGCTTGCGCTGGCTCGCCTACTTCTTCGGCAGCCTGCTCTTCCTCCTCCTCATCGCCGGCCTCGTCCTGATCGTGATCCTGCTGCTGCGGGAGGTGCGACTCAACGAGCGGCAGTCGAACTTCGTGAGCGCGGTGACCCACGAGCTCAAGACCCCGGTGGCCTCCCTCAAGCTCTACCTCGACACATTGCAGCTCCGCGAGCTTCCCGAGAGCAAGCGGGAGGACTTCTACCGGACCATGCGCCAGGATCTGGACCGCCTCCACGCCACCATCAACAACGTGCTGAACGCGGCGATGTACACCGACCGGCCGGTCATCGACCCCCAGCCCCTCGACCTGGCCCGGCTGGCCCGGCGCTGCATCGACCTCACCCGGACGCGCCATCAGCTCCCCCGCGAGGCGTTCGAGTACCAGGGGATGGAGAGCCTGATGGTCAACGGGGACGTGGCGGCCCTGGAGACCGCGGTGCTGAACCTGCTCGACAATGCGGTCAAGTACTCGAAGGACCGGGTGGAGGTGGAGGTGGACGTGTGGGCGAACGGGGACGGCCAGGCCCACCTGCGCGTGCGCGACCACGGCATCGGCATGAGCCGCGGCCAGCTCCCCTTCATCTTCAACCGCTTCTACCGGATCGGCTCGGAGGTCCGAAGGAGCCGCACGGGGACGGGCCTGGGCCTGTTCATCGTCCGGTCGGTCATGAAGGGCCACCGGGGGACGATCGCCGCCGAGAGCCCCGGCCCCGACCGGGGCTCGACCTTCACCGTCACCCTGCCCGTCCTCACCGACAACGAGGCCGAGCATGCCTAGGATCCTGGTCGTGGAGGACGAGGACCACCTCGCCACCGGCATCAAGTTCAACCTGGAGCTCGAGGGCTACGGCGTGGACGTGATCGGGGACGGGCGCGAGGCCCTCGACCGGCTTGCCCCGCCGCCCACCTCCGGCACCGCGCCGGCCCCGGCCTTCGACCTCGTCCTGCTCGACGTGATGCTGCCGGGCCTCGACGGCTTCCAGGTGGTGGACCGCATGCGCGCCGCCGGCAACTTCACCCCGGTGCTGATGCTCACCGCCAAGAGCCTGCCCGATGACGTGGTCCAGGGCCTCGAGGCCGGGGCCGACGACTACCTGGCCAAGCCATTCGACCTCACGGTGCTGCTGGCGCGGGTGAAGGGCCTCATCCGCCGGCGCGACTGGGCGCGGGGCGAGGGTGAAGGGCCAGGGCTCGAGACGGCCCGGGTGGGGGAGGCGGTGGTGGATTTCCGGACGTTCGAGGTCAGCACCCGCGGGGAGACGGTGCGCCTCACCCTGCTCGAAGCGATGCTGCTGAAGCTCCTCGTGCAGAACGCCGGACGCATCGTCTCCAAGGCCGAGATCCTGGAGAAGGTCTGGAACGTCAGCCCCGACACCGAGACCCGCGCGGTGGACAACTTCATCATGCGCCTCCGCCGCGTCTTCGAGACGAACCCGCGCTTCCCGAAGCACCTGCACACGGTGCGCGGCGCCGGTTATCGGCTCGTCCTCGAAGCTTGATCGGTGCTGCGGCCAACGGAGTGATCCGGCCATGAGCGTGCGCGTGGAGAAGGACGGTCCCACGACGACCGTCGTGATCGACCGGCCCGGACGGAGGAACGCGGTGGACCGCGAGACGGCGCAGTCCCTGGCCGATGCGTTCCGGGCGTTCGCGGCGGACGATGCGGCGCGCGTGGCGGTCCTTTGGGGCGACCACGGCGCCTTCTGCTCGGGGGCGGACCTGAAGGCGGTGGCCGAAGGCCGGCCGAACCGCGTCGAGGCCACGGGCGACGGGCCGATGGGCCCCACCCGCATGCGTCTGACGAAGCCCGTGATCGCTGCCATCGCGGGCCCGGCCGTCGGGGGCGGCCTCGAGCTCGCGCTCTGGTGCGACCTCAGGGTGGCGGAGGAGGACGCCGTCCTCGGCTTCGCGAACCGCCGGTTCGGGGTGCCGCTGATCGACGGCGGAACCGTGCGCCTGCCGCGGCTCATCGGCCTCGCGCCGGCCCTCGACCTGATCCTCACGGGCCGGCTGGTGGGGGCCACGGAAGCGCGGGCCATGGGCCTCGTGAGCCGGGTGGTGCCGAAACGGGCTGCGCGACCGGAGGCGGAGGCCCTGGCGCGCCAGCTCGCGGCCTTCCCGCAGGCGGCCCTGCGTGGCGACTTCCTGTCCGCGATCGAGGGCGCGGGCCTTGGCTTCGACGCGGCGATGGCCAACGAGCTCGAGCGGGGACGGGCAGCCCTCGGCGCCGAAGGGCTGGATGGAGCGCGGCGGTTCGCCAGGGGAGCGGGTCGGCATGGGGCGAAGGTCGATCCCGAACGATGAGCCCGCTGCGCCCGTTCTCCCGAGCCGCCGTTGCGGCGGTCCTCGCGCTGCGGGCGGCGGGGATCGGTGCCGATCCCATCACGGTCCGGGCCACGGCGGTCCCCCTCAACCCGCAGGACCCCGCGCAGCGCTCCGTGGGACGGCTGCGCTACCAGGGCGGCGTTCACCTCACCTCCGACGACCAGCGCTTCGGCGGCTGGTCGTCGCTGCGCCTCAGTCCGGACGGGACGCGCATCACCGCCATCTCGGACGAGGGGATCTGGATGACCGCGCGTCTCCTCCACGACAAGGCAGGGTTCCTGACCGGTCTCGGCGAGGCCGAGGTCGGAGCGCTGCTCGGCCTCGACGGCAAGGCCCTCGAAGGGAAGGACAGCCGGGACTCGGAGTCGTGCGCCCTCCTGCCCGATGGGTCGTTCATCGTGGGCTTCGAGCGAGAGCACCGACTCTGGCGCTACCCGGGCCACGACGGGAAGCCCGACGGCATCCCGACCCCGGTCAAGAGCCCGCCCGGCCTCGCAGAAGCGCCTTTCAACGGCGGGATCGAGTCGCTCCTCGCCCTCCCGAAGGGCAAGCTTTTCGCCCTCACGGAGTACTGGATCCAGAACGGGCTGGATACGGGCTGGATCGATGGTCCGGATGACTGGCAGCCGATTGGCTACCGCTTCGAGCGCGCGCTACGGCCGTCCGACGCCTGCCTCCTCCCCGGAGGCGACATCGTGGTGCTCGAGCGGGCCTACAACCCGGACCGCGGCATCGTCGGGGTCCGCCTGCGCCAGATCTCGAAGGACGCGCTCAAGCCCGGCGCCGCCCTGGGCGGCCGGCTCATCGCCGACCTCCTGCCTCCCGTCACCATGGACAATTTCGAAGGGATCGACTGCCGGAAGGGCAAGCACGGCATCCCGGTCTTCTACTTGATCTCCGACGACAACTTCAGCGCCGAGCAGCGCACCCTGCTGTTGATGTTCACCCTCGCCGAGCCCTGACGGGCTGGCCTTGCCTATCCGGCGTTGGGACCCTTCCCGCTGCTCTGCCTCCACGCCTCGATCCGCGTCTTGAGGTCCTCCTCGGTCACTCCCTGGAAGGCCTTGAAGGTGACCCCGACCGTGTAGACGCCCCGCGCGGGATCGTGGTCGCAATAGGCGACCCGCCCCTGGATCTGGGCGGAGGCCGGGAGGTCGCCCAGGCGCGACACCATCACGAGCGACTCGGCCTCGAGCGGGATCTCGCGGTGGGTCTCGAAGGCGAGGCCGCCCGCGGACACGTTGGCGGTCTCGATCTCGACCATCTTCTGGAAGATCTCCGCGCCGATCACCACGTAGAGGGGGACCCGGACGGCGACCCGTTCGTGCTTCCTTCTCTCCACCGGACCTCCGGGCGGGCCTTCCGGCCCGCTAGCCGCCGCTCACCGGGGGGATGAAGACGAGCTCGTCTCCCTCCGCCAGGGCATGGGCGAACGTCGCGTAACGGCGGTTGACGGCAGCGGCCAGGCTCGTGCGGCGGGACGCCAGGGACGGAAACGACTCGGCGAGACGGCGCCAGGCGTCCTCCGCAGTGGCAGGCTCCGGCAGGTCGATCTCGACCTCCGAACGCCCCGCGGCCTCCCGGAGCGAAGCAAAGAGCCGCACCCGTACCCGCATCCAGGGTAGATGTGACACGAAAGCGCGCGAAGGGTCAAATCGGGGGCGGGATTCGTCGTAAACTCGAAGGGCTGCGGGCCGCCGTTTCCGCCGGGGGGGAGGACCATCCGTGCCGCGGGACCGATTCGGGCGCGAGATCAACTACCTGCGCATCTCGGTCATCGACCACTGCAACTTGAGGTGTGTCTACTGCATGCCGCTCCGGGGCCTCACCTTCATCCCGTCCCCGGAGCTGCTCACCGCGACCGAGATCGAGACCGTCGCCCGCGCTGCCGTGGCCTGCGGCTTCCGGAAGTTCCGCCTGACCGGGGGCGAGCCCACTCTCCGCCCCGACATCGTCGAGATCACCCGGCGGATCGCGGGGGTTTCGGGCGTCGCGGACCTCGCGATGACGACCAATGCCATCCTCCTCCCCCGGCTCGCGCGGCCCCTGGCGGAAGCGGGCCTCCGGCGGCTGAACATCCACGTGGACACCCTGGACCCCGACCGGCTGAAGAAGCTGATGCGCTTCGGCACGATCGAGGAGATCGAGGCCGGCATCGAGGCCGCGGAATCGGCGGGCCTCCTGCCCATCAAGCTCAACTGCGTGGTGACCCGCGACTACAACGACGCGGACGTGGTGGGTCTGGCGCGACGCGCCAAGGAGCGGGGCTGGCACGTGCGCTTCATCGAGCTGATGCCCCTCGGGGGCGGCGAGGCCGCCCACGTCGCCCTCTCCCAGTACGTCCCCTCCAAGGAGACGCGGGCGCGCATCGAGGCGGCCCTGGGACCCCTGTTCGAGGCTCCGAGCGCCAACCCGTCCGACGAGGCGCGGAACTTCCGGTTCGAGGAAGGGGGCGGAGTGGTCGGCTTCATCAGCCCGGTGAGCGAGCCTTATTGCGGCACCTGCAACCGGATGCGCCTCACCGCCGACGGGAGGTTCCACCTGTGTCTCCTGCATGACGACGAGCTGGACGTGAAGGCGGCCTTGCGGGGGGGAGCGGGCGTCGCCGAGGTGGCGGCGATCCTGGAGCGCGCCGTCGGCCAGAAGCCCACCGGCCACCGCCTCGACGAAGGGATCTCGACCGAGGACCGGTCGATGTTCCAGCTCGGGGGCTGAGCGCCTCGATGTCGTCGAAATCCCTTGTCGTGACCGCCGGGGCCCTCTTTGCCGGCTTCGCCCTCTTCTTCCTGGTGCTCCCCGGAGTCATAGAGCGGTGGTTCAACCACACCCTGCGTTCGGGGCCGTATGCGGCGTCGGAGCGCGCGCGCGAGGTGCATCAGCGCCTGCTCGTGGCGGACCTGCACGCCGACTCGCTGCTGTGGGGCCGGGACCTGCTGGTGCGGGGGACACGCGGCCACGTGGACGTGCCGCGGCTCATCGAGGGCCACGTCGGCCTCCAGGTCTTCAGCGTTTTCACCAAGATCCCCCGGGGGGTGAACATCGAGCGCAACGACGACCGCACCGACTTCGTTCCGCTGCTCGCCCTGACCCAGGGCTGGGCCCCCAAGACCCTGACGAGCCTGAAGGAACGAGCCGTCTACCAGGCCCGGCGCCTCTTCCGCATGGCGTCGCTCTCGAAGGGCCGCCTGGTGGTCGTGAAGACCCACGCCGACCTCGCCTCGTATCTCGAGCGGCGCCGCCACGAGGCCGGGCTCACCGCCGGCCTCCTCGCCCTCGAGGGGGGGCAGGTCCTCGAGGGGGACGTTGCCAACGTGGAGGCGATGGACAAAGCCGGCTACCGCGTCGTCGGCCTCACCCACTTCTTCGACAACGAGCTCGGCGGGTCGGCCCACGGTGTCGCCAAGGGCGGCCTCACCCCGTTCGGACGCGAGGCGGTGCGGCGCCTGGAGCAGAGGCGGATCCTCGTGGACCTGGCCCACGCCTCGCCGCGGACGATCGAGGACGTGCTGGCCATGGCCACCCGGCCAGTGGTGGTCTCCCACACGGGCGTGCGGGGCACCTGCGACAACACCCGAAACCTGTCGGACGAGCAGGTCCAGGCGGTGGCGCGCGGGGGTGGAGTGGTGGGGATCGGCTACTGGCCAACCGCCGTCTGCGGCGACGACGCGGCGGCGATCGCGCGCAGCATCCGCCACGCCGCGCGCGTGGCCGGGATCGACCATGTGGGCATCGGCACCGATTTCGACGGTGCGGTGACGGTGCCGTTCGACGCCACGGGCCACGTGCTCGTGACCGAGGCCCTGCTCCAGGAGGGTTTCTCGGAGGACGAAGTCTCCCGGATCATGGGCGGCAACGTGCTGCGGCTCCTGGCGGAGACGCTGCCGTAGGCGGTCTAGCCTTCTTTGTGGTGCGCCGGCCTCGACTCTTCGAGCCAGGCCGTGCCGTCGGCGTAGTACTCCTTCTTCCAGATCGGCGCCTGAGCCTTCAGGGTGTCGATCAGGAAGCGGCAGGCCGCGAAAGCCTGGGCCCGGTGCGGTGAGGCCACCGCCACGGCGACGCTGGCCTCACCGATCTCGAGGCGGCCCAGGCGATGGAGCAGGCGGACATCCGTGATCGGCCATTTCCGCCGCGCCTCGGCCGCGATCTCCTCCATGAGGGAGAGCGCCATGTCCTCGTAGGCCTCGTACTCGAGGTACAAGACCGCCTTGCCCTTGTTCTCGTTGCGCACGATCCCTGCGAAGAGGCAAAGGGCGCCGTCCGCCGGGCTCGTCATCTGGAGGGCGACGAGGTCGATCGGCTCGCGCTGGAGGCGGATCATGCAGGCCTAGGGTCGCGCTCTCTGCGGCTCATGGGCGGCGCCCGTCGTCTCGGCGGTGGCCTCCAGCACTCTCTGGAAGTTCGTGAACATGCGGTAGGTGAGACCCCAGATCACGAGGCCATCCAGGCGGAGGCAGGGGAACTCGAGAGTCGTTCCCTGGTAGACGTACTCCATCGTCGACTGCGCCTCCGGCGCCAGCGCTTTGTCGAGGGAGACCCAGTGCAGGCTGCGTACTTCTTCGCTCAACACCGTCTCGACCGGCCCGCGGAGGCGGAACACGAACACCCTGATGGACAGGTCCATCGGACGCATGCGCGCCATGGCCCGCACCTCGTCGAGCTCTCCCCCCGGCTCGCCTACGCGGGCGAGATCGATGCCGGTCTCTTCGCGGGTCTCCCGGACCGCGGTGGCCGCGAGGTCCTCTCCGGCCTCCGTCCGGCCGCCCGGGAAGCTCATCTGCCCCGACCAGGGGTCGCCTTCGTGGTCGGCCCGACGGATGAAGAGGACCTCGAAGCCGGGCGGGGTGTCGCGCAGGATCACTGCCACCGCCGCCCGGGACGCCACCGCTTCCTGCACCCGGGCCGGCTCTCGGGAGGCGAGGGCGCGCACGACGTGCTCCCACTCGACGCGCGGCATCTCTTGATTGTAGTCGTCTCTCTAGCGGTCGAGGAGCGCTTTGGCCTGGGTGAGCCAGAGGAACGCCATGTTGGGCGCGAGCTGGCCGCGCAGAAGCATCTCGTCCACCGCGCGCGGCGCGAAGTAGCCGAGGCCGGCGATCTCGCCCGCCGGAGGGCGGAAGGACTCGAGGGGGACATCGGTCCGGCCGAGGTAGATCGAGACGTGGTAGACCACGCTCAGGAGCGCTCCGTCGGGGCCGTGACGCACGTCGCGCAGGTTGCGCTGGAGGGACGTGTGGCGGAAGACGACGGTCTGTCGCGGGCCGACCGTCGCCAGGCGGTCACGAAGCCGGGTCTCGTCCGCGGCCAGGACCACCCGCGGTGAGCCCGCGTCGTCGAACAGCTCCTCGCCCGCCTCGCGCACTGCGGCCTGGTCGAACCCCTCGCCGGCGAGCACGTGCCCGCCCACAGACTTGTCCCAGAGCCCGCCGTTCTCCTTGTCGGACGCCCGGCGCTGGAGCAGCACCTGCCCGTCCGCGCTCGCGAGCAGGATGTTCACCGCGCCCACGGCGAGCCCCGAGCGTTTCGCCTGCTCGCGGGGCAGAGCGCCCACCACGGCGCCTTCGGCGTCGTAGACGTTGAGCAGCTCCTCGTGGGCGTCGGCCACCCGTGACCCCTGCCTCCCGGTGCGGCCCGGACGTCAGGCGCCCGGTTCTCGAGGAACCACTGGTAGGAGGACTGGATGCCCTCGCGCAGCCCGATGTGATGACGCCAGCCCAGCGCGTGCAGGCGGCCCACGTCGAGCAGCTTGCGCGGCGTGCCGTCGGGCTTGCTGGCGTCGAAGACGAGCGTGGCCCCGGGGTGCACGATGTCCCGCACCGTCTCCGCGAGCTCGCGGATCGTCTGGTCCTCGCCGGTGCCCACGTTGACGTGAGGGGCCTCGTCGTAGCGGCGCATCAGGAACAGGCAGGCGTCGGCCAGATCGTCCACGTGCAGGAACTCCCTTCGCGGCGTCCCCGTGCCCCAGATCTCGACCTCCCGGCGCCCGGCCAGCCGCGCGTCGTGGAACTTGCGGATGAGGGCGGGGAGCACGTGGGAGCTCTTGAGGTCGAAGTTGTCGTGGGGGCCGTACAGGTTCGTGGGCATGGCGGAGATGAAGTCGCAGCCGTACTGCTTGCGGTAGGCCTGACAGAGCTTGATCCCCGCGATCTTGGCGATGGCGTAGGGCTCGTTCGTCGACTCGAGATATCCGGAGAGGAGGTGCTCCTCCTTCATCGGCTGGGGGGCATCGCGGGGGTAGATGCAGGAGCTGCCGAGGTAGAGGAGCTTCCTGGACCCGAAGAGGTGGGCGGCGTGCACCACGGTGGCGTGGATCATCATGTTGTCGTAGATGAACTCCGCCGGGCGCGTGGAGTTGGCCAGGATGCCGCCCACCGTCCCCGCCACCAGGAAGACGTGCTCCGGACGGTTGGCCTTGAACCAGTAGTTGACCGCCGCCTGGTCCCGAAGGTCGAGCTGCTCGCGGGTGGCGGTCAAGACGTGCCGGAAGCCTTCGGCCTGGAGCCGCCGCAGCACGGCCGAGCCCACGAGGCCGCCGTGCCCGGCCACGAACACCCGGGAGTCCGGCCTGAGTTCGCCCATCGCTCCCCCCTCGGCGGCTCCGCCCGCCGGCCGCCTCCTTGGATTTTAGCGTAGTGGGCTCGCCTCTGACCCGGGCCGCCGAGCGGCTGTGGGCTGGGTCACTTTGCGCCCGTCGCGCCCTTGGGTATCAGCGGTCCGTCGCCCGGGGACCGGTCCGGTCCTATCTGTATCTACAAGTAGTATATACTATGGTCCTGGAGGGTCGAATGGGTGATCGGGCCAAGCTGTTCCGCTCGGGTGGCAGCCAGGCCGTGAGGTTGCCGAAGAGATATCGGTTCGACGGGCAGACCGAGGTGCTCATCCGTCGTGAAGGGAAGCGCGTGGTGCTCGAGGACACGAGGAGGACGTGGACCCGGCGCTTCATCGCGCTCGCGGGTTCTTCAGCGGACTTTCCGTACCCGGCTGAGCCGCAGGCCGTCGAGCCCGGTCCCCGCCTCGATTGAGTGATGATGAAGTAACTACTTGAACGGCCGGTACCCGGCCGTGGTGGCGCGAATCCAAGGGTCTTTGCCGGATGACCTGCGCCTCAGCTCGGTCGTCGTCGCGGAGCTGCGCTACGGCGCGGACCGAAGCGCCCATCCGAGAGCAAACCATTCGCGGCTCGACGCCCTGGTCGAAGAGATCGAATGCCTCGACTTCGACATCCGGGCGGCCGCCGTCTACGGCCGAGTGCGCAGCCATCTGGAAGCGGCGGGCAAGCCGATCGGCCCGAACGACATGCTCATCGCAGCCCACGCGCTCTCGTTCGGACTCGCCGTGGTTACCGACAACGTCGGGGAGTTCCGGCGCGTGAAGGGACTCAAGCTGGAGAACTGGCGCCAGTAGCCTCTGCCCCTCACACCACCGCCGGGTCCTCCGGGCTGCCCGCCCAGCGCGTGAGGTTCGAAGCGCCGTCCTCGGTCACCACCATCACGTCCTCGTGGCGGATCCCCATCTCGCCGTACAGGTAGATCCCTGGCTCGTTGGTGAACGTCATTCCGGGCCTCAGGGGAAGCGCGTTGCCGCGCACCATGTAGGGATGCTCGTGCCCGTCCAGGCCGATGCCGTGGCCGAGGCGGTGGGTGAATGCGCGGTAGCCCGGGCCGAAGCCGCCCTCTTCGACCACCCGCCGGGCCGCGGCGTCGATCGCCTCGCAGGGCGTCCCCGGACGGGCGGCCTGAAACGCCGCCTCCTGCGCGCGCCGCACGAGGTCCCACACCAGCCGCTGCCGATCCGTAGGCCGGGCGCCGAAGACCATCGTCCTCGTGATGTCGCTCGCGTAGCCGTGGAGGTTGCCCCCGCCGTCGATCAGCACCACGTCGCCCGCGCGCAGGGAGCGCGGCTTGCGCGTGCCATGGGGAAAGGCGGCGTCGGGGCCGAAGAGGACCAGCGACCCGCCGGTGACCCCGAGCCGCTTGTGAGCCTCGCGGGAGAGGGCCGCGGCCTCGGCCTGGGTCATGCCTTCCCGAAGCGAGGCGAAGACCGCCCGGTGCGCGCGCACGGTGATCTCGCAGGCCCGGCGCATGAGGGCCACCTCGTGGGCGTCCTTCACCATTCGGCACCCCGCGGTGACGGGCGTCCCGCTCACCAGCCGGGCTGCGGGCAGCTCCTGGCCCAGACCGTACGCGAAGGCGAATGGCATCGTCTCCTCGATGGCGATCCGGGCCGTGGCTTTGCGGTCGCGCAGCGCCGATGCGAGGAGGGCGTAGGGCGACTCGTGCTCCTCCCAGGGCCTGACGTCGGCCCCGATCTCGACCTGCTCGAGGGCCCGCTCCCTCTCGAAAGCGGGGGTGACCCAGGCCGGCGCGCCCTCGCGGGGAAGCACCATCCCGAAGAAGCGCTCGGACAAGCCCCAGGCGGCCCCGGTGAAGTACTCGAGGCTGCTGCCCGAGGCCAGCACCAGAGCCTCGAGACCGGCCTCCCCGAGGAGGGCCTGGGCGCGAAGGATCCGTGACTCGTGCTCGCCCTTGGTGATCGGCGCCAGGCCGGCGGTCATGGGCTTGAGGGCAGCGACCGGAGCCGGAAGGGGCGGATCGGGGGCGGCGCCGGGCTCACGCGCGGGCAGCACGGCGCCGAGCAGGGTCACGCCGGTCCTCTCGAGGAGCGCGCGCCGAGACAAGCACATGGAAGAGTCCTCCCGGGAAACGCCGGAATCGTACCGCGAGTCCAGCATGGTACCCTCAGCACTCGGATGATCCGACGCCGCCTCGGCCTCTCCCTCCTCCTTCTTGCTCTCGGGCCGAACCTTCGAGCCCCCACCGTCGAGGCGGCCTCGTTCCCGCCCAACCTGCGCTTCCGCACCGTCGCGACGGATCGCGTCACCGTCATCTACCCCCAGGGCCTGGAGGCGATGGCGAGGGAAGCGGCCGCCCTGGCCACCGAGCTGCTCGAGGCTCACGAGGTCCGCTACCAGAAGACGATCGGCCGTCTCCATCTCGTGCTCTCGGACACCGAGGACGACCCGAACGGCTTCTCGACCCCGCTGCCCTACCCGATCGTCTACGTGCGAGTGGCGGCGCCCGACGGCAGCGACGAGTTCGGCAATCACGACGGCTGGCTGCGCCTCGTGCTCGCCCACGAGCTCGCCCACAGCGTCCACCTGGACGAGGCGCGGGGCCTCGTCGGCTTCGGGCGCAAGGTTCTCGGCCGGGCGCCCTATCTCTTCCCGAACCTGCTCACCCCGACCTGGATGATCGAAGGGCTGGCCACCTACGAGGAGACCGAGCACACCCCCTTCGGCCGCGGGCGCAACCCCGACACGAGGATGGTGCTGCGCATGGCCGCCCTCGAGGAGCGGTTCCCCAAGGAAGACCA